>ERZ825159.2879-NODE-2879-length-13164-cov-3.874743_pt1 | contig 13164 bp, 12 predicted proteins | sample MGYA00519932_ERZ825159 | MGnify/ENA primary metagenome ERZ825159 (study PRJEB31778, sample SAMEA3449191) | human gut metagenome | biome: human gut; feature: human-associated habitat; material: faeces | place: United Kingdom | collected 2010/2012 ...
GGCTTTGTGTTTTGTACGATTCGCTTTATTTGTTTGATTCCTCGAGCGATCGGAAAAACGGTTTCAACAATTCTTCTCCGCTCTTTCCGTAACCGAACTCCGTTTTGAACGCCCTGAAGGCTTTTGCCGTCGCGAGCAGTTGTTTTTCAAGTTTTTTAAATTCCATTTTTCACTCCCCGCGCCTGAACGAACCGACGCGGCATTTACTTGTTTATACTCTTTTATTTTCACCGTTAATCGATATATAGACGGGTATTTGAGGAAAATCGCTTTCAAAACGATAATCTGCTCCTCCATCTGAAAAATCAACTTCGAGCGAGAATTTACCATATAAACATCTCGCGTTTTTCAAAACGATTTTCTTCCCCTTTTTTCTCCACGCGTCGGGGATTCCCGCCAGCAAAAACAACGCGCCGTTCTTTTCAAAATACAGCATATATCTCGTGCGCATCAAAAACCATGCCTGCTCGTGAGTTTTGTGCGGCGTGGCGAGGAAATAATGTTCCCAGAAAGAATACGTTTCCCTGTCCGCTAAGGTTGCGAAAGCCGTGTAATATTCCTTTAAGAACGCCTTCCGCTCGCCGCGGAAAAGATTTATCATCGGCGCGAGATTATAATACGGCTGCGAAAACGCGGTGTTATCCTCGAAATAACTATCGGAAAGATATTCGATTATCCTCGTCGCGTCGTCCGATTCGGGCGCAAAAACGCCGTAATAAACCAAAAAGCCGAGCGACAGAAGCGAATCCTTAAGGTTATGCGCCGCGTGGGTGAAACAACTTTCACCCTCGAAATGCAGCGAGCAAGCGCATCTGCCCTCCGCCCACGGAGCAACCGCGGGCGTCCATCTGCCGTCCTTAAGCGGAACGAGCGGCGCGCGTTTCAACGCCGTTTTATACGCCTTTCTTATGTTTTCCGCAAGTTCGTCGGCATAGCGTTTCACCCTTTCGGTTTCGTCTTTTTCCGCGCCGAAAGCCTCATACAACTCAGCCGCGCCGCGTAAACCCGCATAAGCGAAAGCGTTAAGAGCGTACGACCGGAAAGTGTCCTCCGGATCGGCGACTTGTCCGTCTATCATTCCGTAACCGAACGGCTTGTCGTTTTTGTTTCTGTCTATCCAGCCGAGAACGTAACTCGTCGCTTTTTTGATTTTACCGAAGTTCTCCGCCAACTGCTTTTTATCGCGCGAATAGGCGTAATGCAGACTCTCGTTATAAAGAGTCGCGCCGTTTTCGAGCATATAGCCGCAGATATTCTGAATAAACCCGTCCTCTTTTTCACGTCCGAAAAAGAAATTCAGACACTTCCCCGCCGCTTCGTTTTGCCCGACGCTGTCCAGAAACTGAATTATCGGCGAACTTTCCGAGCCGATCGGCGGATACACGCCCGCGCAGGAAGCGAGAACGTTTCCGCCCCGCTCGCCGAAACACGAGCCGAGGAGATGGAAAAAACCTGTTTTAACGGCGTTTTCGATCCGTTTTTCCGGCAAGCATAGTTCGGCTAAATCGCCGAGTTTTTCCCGCCATACTTTTTCAGCCTCGGACAAGCGTTTTTCAAAATCCGTTTCGTCGAATTTGTCCGCAAAACTCTTCTCCACGGGCTTAAAAAACAACAGTATATATATGTCTTTCTTTTCGCCCGGGGCGAGAATAAACGCCGTTTCCGCGCCGTTTGCTTTTTCGCCGTCCGCCGTAACGCGCATAAACACGCGGTTCTTGTAAATTCCGTAACCTTGCGAAACGACTTCGCCCGTCTTATCGGATTCCGCCATAACGGGCGTGTTGATCTGCGGCAATCTGAAATACGCCGTTGCGCAGGTTTCGCCGTTGTTCGCCGCGGAAAGTTTCACTCTGAGAACGGTCGGCGCGCTTTCGAGTTTTTTCGCCGCCGTTTTCTCCTCGTCCGTGAGCGAATTAGCCGCGCTGTGAAGCATCGCGTTAAAAGGATTTGTTCCGCAGTCCGCCGCATAATCGGTTTCGGAATCGCAGAACGCCGTAACGGAATAATCGATTCCGCCGTCCGGGAGTTCGGCGATAAGACAAGGATAATACCCTTTATAATTTCTGCGTCTGAGGTCGTCGCGCGCGCCCATCCCCCTGCCGAACGAATACCTGTAAACCACCCTTTCGGCGTCCGCGTCGAAATTCACTCTGTCCCAATTCTGCCGCGGAATAAAATAATCGTAAAGATCGAAATGTTGTTTTTCCTCGATAGGAAAACCCCTGAACCCGGCTTCCCACAAATTCACGTTTCCGGAAACGGATAAAAACGTGGGGCACCGCCTCGACGGAAGTTTTTCTGCCGACGAAAAAGACGTTTCCTCGCCCGACTCGAATTTTCCGATATCGGTTTTCAGACCTTTCGCTTTTATCGCCGATTCGATTTCGCCGTAACTTCTTTCGTCGTCGGAAGTCGTTACGATAACCCCCTCTTCGGGGTAATAAACGGGCATTTCTTTGTTAACCGCATAAGCGAAAAAAGCGAAACCGCTTTCGCCGCGTTCCGCTTCCAGGACACATTCCTTCCTACCCTTTTCGCCGCCGTCAAAAATGACGAGTTCGTCGCCGCCGAAAACGGTTTTTACAGAAAGAATTTCGCCGTTAATCGCCTTATAGCGCGATTTTCCGCATTTATTGTATAAAATTTTAAGCCGACGCGTAATCATCCTTTCAAACCTCCGATATTAACGTTGTTCACAATGAATTTCTGCGCGAACGCATATAAAAGAACGGCGAGAACAACCGAGAAAAGCATCACCGCGAAGAGTTCGGGATAACTTACTTTCCCGTATTTGTTTTTTACATGTTTGTCAGCCATAATGTTTTCTCCGTCCGACGAGATGAACATTCCCTCGGTTTACCCTGATATTTTACACGCAAAGGGTATCCGTTTGCAATATTATTTTTGAAATGAAAGATACAAAATTTGAAACAAAAAAACCCTCGCGCAGGTAAATTTTCACGGGTTAAAACCGAAAATTTTTGCGGGGCTCGGCAAACATATTAATATTTGAACTTAAAAATCCGTTTTTTGAAACAATGCGGCGATTAGGCTTGCAATAGAAAACCGATAATGATATAATACGATGGGTACCAAAGATGATCGACGATAAAAAATACACGTTCTTACAAAAAAACGTCTGCGTAAAATTTTATTCGCTTACGGACTATCATATCCGCCCCGTCGTGTGCGCGTGGGAAAGGACTTCGCCGAGAAAATATCCCGTCGGACCGTGGAAACTCACAAATTACATCGTGCATTTCATTCTCGACGGCGAAGGCGTGTGCTACTACGAAAACAAGAAATACGTCGTGGAAAAAGGAGCGATTTTTGCCATCGCTCCCGGGAAAACCGTGTCTTATATGCAAAACCCCGAAAACCCCTGGCGTTCGATATGGTTCGAGATCAACGGCTCGGACTGCGGAACGCTTTTCGAACAGTCGGGGCTGGGCAACGACGTTTTCGTTAAAACCGTTTCCGATTACGACAAGTTCGCCGCTATGTTTTTAAGCGCGATGAACGACGGAAATTTAAACGAAGATCCGCAAGGCTTCATAATGCTTTCCAACCTCTTCCGGATTTTTGCGGAAATTGCCGCGGAATTTGCTTCCGCCCGCTCTCAGAAGACGATAAAGACGCAACTCGTCGAAAAAATCGTGGATTATATCGACAAAAATTACGGCAACGACATCTCCGCGGGAACGATCGCGAAAACGTTTTTCGTTTCGCCGCAATATCTTTCGAGAATTTTCCGCCGCGAAATAAAAAGGTCGCCGCAGGCTTATCTCACGTCCGTGCGGCTGAGCAAAGCCGCGGAAATGCTCGCCAACGGGAGTTTCACCATTTCGTCCATTTCCGAGTCCACGGGGTTTGCCAGCCCTTATTACTTTTCGGAAGTGTTCAAGAAAAAATATCTCGTTTCGCCCGCGAAATACCGCGCCCGCGAACAAGCCGCGAAAAAATCGTCGGAACTCAACGCCGTATCGAAAAATACAGACGGATCGCCGTATTAACGTATGCCAGACAAGAATAAAATATAAATTACCGCATAAAGTTTGCCGACTTCACGGTAAAACCATGCGGAAAATTAAATCGATAACCGCAAAAAAAGGAAGAACTCAACCGTTCTTCCTTTTTTACTTCTTTTGTTGCGTTTCGGCGTTTAAAACCGGCGACCTCTTCGCTTATGAAAGCGCAAAAATGGTAGTTAATCGACTTATAGCGCGGTTTCCGGGCGTTAATTTGCATTTTTGCCGTTGTCCGATTTATTGTCAACACCCGATTTGCCGTTGCCTAATTTGTTGTTGCCCGATTTGTCGTCCTTGCCCGACATCTGCCGAAGCCGGCTTACACCGCAGTTTCGCCGGCGGCATGCCGTTTCCGGAATACACAAGAAGGCTGTTTTCGCGTTAAACAATATCCCGAAAAATACGTTCGGGTTAAATAGAACCGTTATCGATAAACGAAGCGTAAATGGTTTTAGTACCTTCGGCTTTTCTGCCGTTGATTTTGTCGAGAATGTTCTGCGTGCATAACCTGCCGAACTCCATCTTGGAAAAATCTATCGTCGACAACTTGTTATCCAGACACTGCAGATAAGAAATGTTATCGCAACCGCAGAGCGATATGTCTTCCGGGACGCGTTTTCCTATGGAATTAAGGTACTTGAACGCCCCTATCGCGAGCATGTCGTTCATGCAGAAAACGGCGTCGATATCGGGGTCCTTTTTCAGCATTTTCTCCATGCACGCCGCGCCTTCCGAAAACAAGGCCGTTCCTTTATGCAGATGGTGCGGTCTGTCTAAGTGCAACGCACACATTAGGTCTATATTCTTTTTGTTAAACCCCGCGTCAGTCAAAAATTCTCCGAACGTTCTCTTAATAAGTCCGATACATTTTTCAGGAGTGTCAATTTTATGCGATTGTTCTTCGTTAAGAGATATAAACCCGTGCCAAATGTTGCCCTTGTTGTTTTTCAGCCGTTCTTTCATTTCCGCGACTTTTTCTTCCGACAAAAGTCCGTTGCCGTTAAATACGCCCGTTGACTTTTGCAAGTATTCGAGCGCGGTGATTCTGCCCGACTTCTTTCCCGTAATTTTTCCTTCCGTCGTAATGTAGTCGTAAACGTTCGTGTTGCCCGTCATATCGAAGAACGAGCGTTCCGCTCTGTGGGCTTCCGTTTCAAGCCCGCTTGCATTTTTCGGTAACCGATACGGTGTATACTGTATGTTGAATACGACGGGTTGATTGTTTCCTATGTTCTTACCTCCCCGCTTCTTTCAGCAGCCGCGCTTCTTCCTTTACGATGAAGTCCGGCGTGTCTTTGAGAAAACCTTTTTTGAACGCCTCGCCCATTCTCGCACCCTCGCCCCATACGGCAAGAAGATTGAATATGGAACAGACCAACCGTTTCAGCACCACCTGATTTGCAATGTTTTCACGCATAAGTCTGACGAGTTCAAAGTACAACGCGTCCTCGCTGTATTCTCTCGGAACGCTGACCGCTTTTTCTTCGCCGTCGATTTCGACTTTATCGAAAAGTCGTCTGTGCAGTTCCGGTAGTCCGAACATCAGCGCGTCGTTTACGATAGCGTTAAAACTGTTTTTGTATCTGTCAACCGTCGCTAGCCTGTTGACGCGGATTAAGATGTTGAATTGCTTTATGTACTTGCTTTTTTATTTCGGCTTGCCGTTCGCTCTCTATAAACTGCTCTTCCGGGTTCGGATTATCGTCCGCAGGCTCGAAACCCGATTCTTCATACATTTCATCGAGTGAAGAACATTTTTCGTAATATGTATCTTCCGACTTTGTAAAGCGATCCATTTCACGGTTCAGCATTTTTACCGCTTGTTCCTGCTCTGCGGTTTCCACTTCGACTTTGGTTACTTGGTAACGGTTAAGTTTGTAATAGACTTTCTTTTTCATTGTTGAAATCCTCCGATTTTGATTTTTGTGTTTGAAAATCGCAATCGGACAGATTCCTGCCCACAACGAAAAAGCCCGACTGCGAGGTGTAAAATCCTCACAATCGGGCATAAAAAGGCATCAAAAAAGAAGCCTGACAAATAGACTAACCCTATGCTTTCAGGATTTTACTATCTGTCAGGCTCCTCTTAACTTTTTAATAAGTCCAGCCTCATAACGAGATGTCAGAAAAGAAATACAACGGCACTTCTTTCCCCACTGTATTATTTAGTTTTTTGAGTTTGAATAAATTCAGGCGTGTTGCTTTAGTTTCGCAGAAACTTCTGTAGGCGTAAAGATCGGCTTTTTGCTGATATGTATATCATCTTCTTCGATGATAACGGAAGCAAATTCTCCGCACTTCGGACACTCCATTTCCACTTTCGTTCCGTTCTCGCCCTTACACAGGCGACGACCGCATTTCGGACACATTGCGTATTTCATTAAATACAACCTCCTTTCTCCCTAAACTTACAAACGATTTGAATTTATCTAACTGCTACGGTATGGTCGGGATAACTCCTATACAACAGTCAAACATCATTTGTAATCCAATTATATATCTTTGCGTTTTCGGGGCAAAAACGCTTGATACCGATTTAATTATATATGTGGATACAGCTTACCAAAACGCCCTGTATCTCACAGTCTTTGACGATAATATCTTTCATCTCTTTATTTTCCGGATGAAGTACCACTTTCCCGTTCCTTTTATAAAAACGTTTCAGCGTTGTTTCGCCGTTCATCATAGCGACTATTATATCTCCGTTCTCTGCCGTGTTCTGCTTTCTGATTACGACGAGATCGCCGTGCTTGATTCCGATGTCAATCATACTGTCGCCGTGCGTATGCAGAATAAACAAATCCCCGCCGCCGAAAATCGCTCGCGGGAGCGTAACGCTTTCTTCTATCTGCTCCACCGCGTCAACAGGTTGTCCGCACGCGATAGAACCGACGATAGGCGTGATTGCCACTCCGCTCGGTCGGAGCTTCGGCAACATATCGATATTGCCGAGTCTTGTCCGCTCTATCCTGCCGCTGTTTTCAAGAGCAAGGATATACGTTCTTACAAGGTTAAGCGAACTCATATTCAATGCTTTCATTACCTCTCTGAAACTCGGCGATTTGCCTTTTCTCTTTTGGTAGTCGATAATGAATCTTTCCATATTGTCCAATGTCGTCGTGTTGAGCGTTCTCATCCGTAGTACCTCTTTTTACTAAACTGAACTTTGCGTTCAATTTAGATTGTAGCTGTATTATATCACAAAAGACTATCTATTTCAAATTTTCATTTCCCAATATTGGGAAGTGAACGATATTTTTTTATTTTTTCCGAAAAAAATAATGCCCTTACCGAAGTAAGAGCATTTGTTTGAGTTTCATCTCAATATTCTTCTTTTATTTTAGCAACAAAGGCGTTAAATTCATCAATCACCTTTCGCGGTGATTTGATTTTCACTTTACCCTGCGTTCCGACGATCCACGCAAAGAATGTTTTTGAAATCTGCACCGTTACGTCAACCGAATAGGTTTCTTCATCGGCTTTCTTTATGCGTATGTCATCTCCGAAGCGGTCAAACATATCCGACAAGATATTCGCCGTAAACAGTAACGTAATGTTCTGACTTTCCCCTCCGAACATCGAAAATACTTGTTTCCGATATTCTTCCGTGTTGAACAATTCGTATTCGGGGTGTGACTCACGCTCAAGCTCTTCCACTTTTACGCTTTCCATTTTATCGAGCCGATATGTAACTATATCGTCGTGTCCTTTCGAGAAACACAACAAGTAATAATTGTCCTTGATCCATACCATAAACGCAGGGCTTACGGTATAACGATTGCCGTTCTTCCGATAAACCTTTTTATGCTTCTCGTCGTAATTGAAGTACAGGAACGATATTTGCTTGTTCTCGTTTATCGCGCGTTCAATAGCGTCCACGTTATAAATAAATGAACTGTTACCCCTTCTGCCCTTATCAAGCGAAATAATATGCTTTGAAATGCTCTCCGCTTGGTGAGTACAAAGCGTTTCCGCAAGTCTTTGAGCAAGTGCTTTCTTTTGTGCAACGGGAAGTTTCGACGCATTGATAACGTCCGCAAGCATAACCACTTCTGCCGTTTCAAGCGACCGATTGACTACATAATAGTAATGGTATTTCTTTTTGTAGGAAAGAACCTCATAACCGTTGTCGCACAAAGTCGCTATATCCTGAACGAGAATTTTACGCGACACATTCAGTCCGCGCAAGGCAAGAAGCTCGGATATTTCGTCGGTATTTAAGGCGTGGTTCTCATCTGTGTTTTTACAGAGAATATCCCATAAGACAAGCAGTTTGATTTTATGCGCTTCGTTTGCCATAATAATTCCCTTATCAGTTATCGGTCAGATTTTTGCTTTTATACTTTAATTGCGATTGTATTTTCCTGCTCCGCAGTCCGTTGTTCAACATAAAGTTTCAAAAGATCCGCCGCCTCATCGGTGATAACGTGTTCCATACGACAAGCATTTTCTTCCGCAATATCATTGCTCGCGCCTATAAGTTTCAGCGCACTCGCAATCGTCTGATGTTTCTGCTCTATGTTCTTAACTTTTTCAATACCGCACTTCGTCAATGTTATTTTCCCTTGATGAAATGTTACATAGCCAAACTCTTCAAGACGTTTCATTGCATTATGTAAACGAAAATATTATGAAGAACGTTTTTGTTGACGTAAACCCGAATGTCTGTGTCCATGACATCGCGCGTGATTTCGAACTGCTCAACATAAACTTTACTGCCCGTTACCTGTATTGCGTAAGGCGTATTTTTCAAACGGGAGTTCGTTTTGTTGACTTCAAAGTCTGCCTGCGTGGTATCGGTCATCATTTTGTAGAGCGAATTTCTGTTGATTTCCACTCTGACTTTATCGTTTGCGATCTCGCCGTCGTACAGCAGAATCTCCGCCGTAAACGAAGCCGAACCGTAAGTATCTTTGAAGAAGATCTCTTCCCCGTCCGAGAAACCGATTTTGTTATACACGCCGAGGAAATTGACGTAATCTTCTTTGTTCAGATAAATGATTTTATCGTCGCCGCCCGTGATACCTGTAATCGGATATTCGCCGTCAAAGGTCATCAGCGTGATTGCTTTATCCGTATTCAATTCTTTCATACGGAATTCTCTTTTGAGTTCTTCCGCCATTTTGCGGGAAACAATCGCTTCTCCTTTTTGGGGAAGTCTGCCGTATTCTACGGCAATTTCATCGCCTTCTTCGATTGCCTTCGGCGTATATTTGACTTCTATACCCGAAAGACTCGCAAGCCCGCCGTATGAGAAACTTCCCGTTCTCATTTCCGTATCGAAGAAATCAATACTCTTGTAGTGGCTTTCGTCCGTTTTCCTGAGTACCGAATAAGAGTTCAGATTTGTATAAACGGTATTTTTTCCGAGCGTTTTGTTTTCGGTAACCGCCGAAAGCGCCTCGAACGCCGAGAACGAGAAAAACGTCATTACCACGGCAAGCGCGAGAATAAATATTTGCTTGAATACGTTGCCGACCGAATACGCTTTTTCGCCGCCCGCGTTATTACGCTTGAAAATTGTCTTTAAGGTAAACAGTCTGCCATTTCGCTTCGCCGTACTTTTGGTAAAGGTGGTCAGAACGCTGTGCGTTTCGTTCCCCTCTTTTATGTTGTCGTAAGTTGCGGGCGCAAGGTCGGTTTCTTCTATTTCGCCGTCCTCTACAAGCTCGCCGTCCACGATTTTTATATGGCTGTCGGCATACTTTTTGATAAGCGAAACCTCGTGCGTTACGATAACCACAAGTTGAGTTTTGGATATTTCCTTTAATATATCCATGACCTTCATCGTGTTTTCCGCGTCAAGATTGCCCGTCGGTTCGTCGGCAAGGATAACGTCGCTGCCTTTTACGATTGCACGGGCGATTGCGACTCTTTGTTGCTGTCCGCCCGAAAGCGCGTCGCCGAGTTTGTTTTTGAAACGCTCCATATCGACGAGCTTCAACGCTTCTTCGGTGCGACGGGCGATTTCCTTTTCGTCCTTGAACCCCGCGATAATCATCTGATTTCTGAGGATTTCCGCTATCGTGTAGCCTTTTTCAAGATAGTAGTTCTGGAAAATGAAGCCGATTTTTGCGTTTCTGATCTTATCGGTTTTACCGCTCGTACATTCGCCGTCGATATAAACCTTACCGCTATCGGCTTTTTCAAGTCCGCCGATAATATTGAGAAGGGTTGTTTTACCGCTTCCCGATTTACCGAAAATGCACGTCAAGCCTTTTTCGGGAAGTTCGAACGAAACGCCTTTTAAAACCTTGTTTGCGTTGCGGGAGTGTCGGTTAAACGTTTTTACGATGTTTTCTACTTTGATTTTTGACATATTAACCTTTCGACCCCCTTCTCAAAGATTTTCTGATACTCTGCCCCGCTATCGCACGGTTGAAGCCGAACGCTACGAACTCGACGATTAAGAGCAGCATGATTTCTATAAAGAAGTAATTGCCCGCCGAAATAAATGCGATTCCGCCTCCCGGTATCACCGCCGCGATTAAACTTACGAGCGGCAAAAATACGATTGTCGGCAGGAATATGAGCGCCATCTGAATATAAAGCGAACGCGACGAAATTTTGCTTGAAATACCGAGCGTTCTGTAAACCGCGAAGTCGGTTTGAAAAACCTTTACGCTTCTTCCGAAAATCACAGATATGAGAGCGGCAAACAAAAGGCAAACCGCAATCAGCGCGATATAGTAGATTACGTTCATCGCGTAAACGTCGCCCGCGCTTTGGACGTATACTTTGCTCGTGGAAAGCATACCCATCATGCCGTCCGGGAATTTTCCGAGCGCGTTTTCTGCCGCCTGATCGTCGGCATAATACAGCGCCGATTGGCTTGCATCTGTTTGTTCGGTTTCGAAAATCGCGGCGTAGTCGTCGGGATTCATTTTAACGATCAGTTTTCCGCTTCTCGTTTCGTCTTTTTCACCGTCGGTCGCAACTTCGTAAGACCGATTTGATTTTACCGAGAAAACCGCAGAATATTTCGTTGCCTGATAGGTATTGGAATTTACAAGGTTTATTTTTCCGCTTTCAACCGCTTCGTCCTTTTCAAAGGCATTAACCGTAACGACTGTTTCGCCGAGTTTCATCGTCGTATTGATCGCCTTGATTTTGACTCCGTTTTCTTCCGCATCCGCGTGGGATAAGTAAAGAAGAACGTTGCCGGAAGAAAGCGTCGTTTTAACGCTTACACTCTCTATTCCCGCATTTGCGTTTACAAACGTTTCGACGATTGCGTTTTTATCTTTTTCCGCAGATTTCGGCAGCACCAAAACCGCTTCGCTTCTCTTTAAGTTATATTGATAAGGCGCATACAGACAAGTGACGCTGTAAGCCGAAAGCATACCGCTTCTCTTGGGAACGTTTACCGTAAATTCGGAAAATTCCTTATCCAAAAGATAGAAGCCTGCGTTTGTTTTCCCTGCCGCTTCGTCAAGATCGTCGTTTGTAAGGTTTCCCTTTTCGCTCGAAACGATTACCTTTCCGTTCACGCCCACGGTATCGAGCGAATTCGTAACGGGTTTAATGAGCGATACTCCGAATACCGACAACACAACAAACAGCGTTACCGCGCATACAAGCAAAGCAAAACTCATCATCGCCGTGAATTTCGGTCTGCTTTTGTAATTCAGAACACCGATATGTAAGATATCTTTAATATTTTTCTTTCTGCTTTGCTTAACTTCGGGGATTTCAACGTTTTTCGTTTCCGTCGGCTTTTCGATTACTTTATCTTCTTTGACAGAGCCGTCGAAAATGGTAATTCTTCTCGTTGCGTATTCTACGAAAAATTCGGGATTGTGCGTAACCACGATGACGAGTTTGTCTTTGGAAACGTCTTTTAATAGTTTTGCGATTTCTCTCGAAGATTTAACGTCCAAATTCCCCGTAGGCTCGTCCGCCAAAATAATCGGTGCGTCTTTTGCCAAAGCACGAGCTATGACCGTACGCTGTTTTTCGCCGCCCGAAAGTTTACTGCCGCGTTGGTTGATTTGCTTGATAAGCCCAACCTTTTCGATGAGTTCTCTTGCCTTTTCGCGGCGAGTTTTTTTATCGTCAAAACGAAGCAACGCAAGCTCGACGTTTTCAAGCACCGTAAGGTTTTCTATAATGTTGAAATCCTGAAAGACGGTTGCAATATACTTTTCGCGGTATTTTTCCCATTCCGTCGCGCCGTAATGCGACGTTTCCTCGCCGTTTATATACAGCTCGCCCTCTTCGTAACTGTCGTTCGCGCCGATGACGTTCAGAAGCGTAGATTTACCACTTCCGCTCTCGCCCTCGATCGTTACGAATTCGTTATAGTCGAAATCAAGGTTGATTCCGCGTATACCGATCGTCAGAATATCGTTGCTGTCATATATTTTTCCTATGTTTTTAAGTCGTAACAGCAATGTTTTTGCTCCTTGTTTAATGCCTCTTTATTTGGTTAGCCAAGGCTAACTAAATTCCATTTTATAACCGCTCTTTCGAGCGGTTGTGTACAATTAGGTATTGTTTGCTGTATTCGTCAGAATACAGCAAACGGCGTACGCCTTTTGCCTCGCTTGGATTCAATTTCTTTACTCGTTATGTCGCTTTTCCCAAGTGCGCCATTATTATAGCATATATTCCATTTTAAGTCAATAGAACAACGCTGAAATCAAGAAAATTAGCGTAGGCTAAAATTTTTAATTAACTCCGATTTGAATGAAAAACTCATCGACAAGCTCTTTTCCGCCGGTTTTATAGGTCTTTCCGTTCTTTATCCACACGGATTTATCGCATAAAGCGGCGGCGCAACGCTTGTCGTGCGTAACGGTTATCATCGTGTTATGCGCTTCTTCGTGAAGTTTATTAAGAACTTCAACCATTTCGCATAAGCCTTTGTAGTCCTGTCCCACCGTCGGCTCATCCAATATGAGAACTTCGGGATCTGTTGCTACTACCGCCGCGATGGAAACTCTTCTTTTTTGTCCTTCCGACAGCGACTGCGGATGACGGGCGTATAAATGCTTTATCCCGAATTTTTCGGCTATTTCGTCGGCATATTCGTCCGACTTCGCGCCAAATTTGATCTCCTTTTCGACCGTCTGCATAAAAAGTTGATAGTCGGGGTTCTGATAAACCACGCCCACCTTTTTATACCACTTTTTGC
>ERZ825159.2881-NODE-2881-length-13156-cov-3.419586_pt1 | contig 13156 bp, 10 predicted proteins | sample MGYA00519932_ERZ825159 | MGnify/ENA primary metagenome ERZ825159 (study PRJEB31778, sample SAMEA3449191) | human gut metagenome | biome: human gut; feature: human-associated habitat; material: faeces | place: United Kingdom | collected 2010/2012 ...
CGCCACGGTTGCCGACGACCTGTACTGGCGCCTCTCGGCCACGGTCCCGGCGGGGCTCACGGCGTACGACACCTATACGGTACAGTTCGTCGACACCATGAGTGCGGGGCTCGACCCCTCCAAGGTGGCCGCGAGCGTGCGCGTGTACGTGGCGGCGGGCGCGGACGGCGGCTTCGACGTCGTCGCATGTGAGGGTGGCAACACCAACTCGACGCCGGCTAAAGGGTGGACAGACATTACTTCACAGTGCAAGGTCTCGGTCGAGGGCAATGCCTTCACCGCGCGGCGACCTCATCGCCGCGCTCGGCGGGGCTGACGCCTTTGCCGCGGGCGCCCGCGTGGTTGCTGTCTACAATGCGCCGTTGGGGGCCAACTGCAATCGAGGCGCCACCAAGGGCAACCCCAACGAGGTCTACCTGCGTTACCCGCGCTCTCCCCTCGTCGACCAGTCCGGCGATGCCGGATTCACCCATACGCCGAGTGATGACGCCACGGCCTATACCTGGGGACTCAGCCTCATCAAGCGCTCGAGCTCGGACGATAAACCGCTCGCGAGTGCCAAACTGCGCATCATCGATGACCGCGGGCGCATCCTAACGACCGACGGCTCGTGGTCGACGGATGCTGACGCGTGCGTCATCACGGGCGCGGACGGCCACGCGGAATTGAGCGGTGTGGACGCGGGTGTCTACACCGTCGAGGAGGCCGCGGCTCCCAAGGGATACACCGCCTTTGAGGGCAAACGAACGGTAACGGTTACGTCTGAGGGATTGGACGCTAAGCAGGTGGCGGCCGCGAAGCTCAAGGTGACCGTGTCGGTCAAAAGCCCTCTGCGGGTTGATACCGCCGATGCCGGGACGGGTTCGATTGAGCTGTCGGTGCTCAACACCCCGAGCAAAGAAGCAAGTCGTGGCTTTATACCCTCGACGGGAGATAGAACGTTGGTGCTGGTGGCGGCTTTGGCTGCCATCGGAGTGGCGGCTATTGTTGTCGGGCTCGTCATCAAGCGGGGAGGCGGTCGTCGTGAAAAATAATTGCCTTTCATGCTCACTGGCGTACTGCCTCCGTAATGAGTGACGCGCAGGCCTACCGACCTGATGATCATTGGTTTTGAAAAAGTTACTAGAGAACCCTCCAAGAAAAGCGGGGCACCCGGTCGTTATGACCGAGTGCCCCGCCTCGTTTGTTGTTGCAAAGTAACCTGACCCCTTTGCACCACCACAAAGGTGCCTGGCCCCTTTGTGGTGATCGGCTGCTAAGCGGTGGGAAGCTCTGGCGTGTTAGCCGGCTGCTGCGGCTTGAGGTGGGCGTTGTGCCAGATGATTTGGATGATGTAGCCGAGCATAAAGACAAAGGCCACGCCGCTGATGAAGCCGTCCATTACCACGGGCACGCCTTCCAGCGCACCGCCCAGAAAGACGCCGCACAGCCCGGCAAGATCGAAGCCGCCCAGCTTGGCCAGCACGTCCAGAGGGTCTGTGGGGTCCGGCTCGTTGCGCAGGATGCCCCGGCAGATGGCATCCACCTTGCGGGCCAGCCCTTCATCCGAAAGGCCGGCTCCCCGGCCGGTCATCCGTTCCACCGGCTGGCCCAGCAGCACCGCTGCCACCGCACTGGAAGTGGTGGTGTTGCCAATGCCCATTTCGCCGGTGGCCAGCAGCTGCACACCGGCAGCTTTCTGCTCCTGCACCAGCCGGATGCCCCGGCCGACGGCCTCCACAGCCTGGGCGCGGGTCATGGCGGGACCCTGCGTGAAATCGGCAGTACCGGCGGCAATGCGGCAGTCTGCCACCCCCGGCACCGGGTCTCCGGCCATGCCCATGTCCACGGGCACCACATCGCAGTGGGCAGTACGGGCCATCTGGCACACGCTGGTACGCCGGGCAGCCAGATTCTCCGCCACTGCGCGGGTCACGCTCTGGTCGGTCTGGCTCACGCCCTGAGCCACCACGCCGTTGTCGGAGCAGAGCACCAGCACAGCCCGGTGGGAAACATCCAGCGCCGCACTGCCGGTGAGGGCGGCGGCATCTTCCAGCAAAGTTTCCAGTGCGCCCAGCCCGCCCAGAGGTTTGGCCAACCCGGCCCAGTGGGCGTGGGCGGCGGCGCGGGCAGCTTCATCCGGCGGGGTGATGCCGGAAAGTAAAGTTTTCAGTTCCGTTTCAGTCATGTGTGTTTCTCTTTTGTCGTTGATAGAACTTCGCACCGCTCACAAAGCGGCGGGGCAGGGGAGTGCCTGCCCAGTAAAGATGCGGGAAACCGGCGTACAAACTCATGCTTGCAAATCCGCATTCCCACTGTACTTTTTCGCTTTTCCAAACGGAAAAGCCCGAACCATTGTCGGTGGAATCCCAGTGATGGAATTCGTGAATATACAAATGCTCTCCGGCATGGAACAGCAGGCTGTCGGCTTTGGCGGTCATGTCGGCATAGCCGAACCGCACCAGCCGCCCCACCTTGACGCCTTTGCCGGGCAGAACGCCTGCCATGGGCCAGGCGGTACCTCTGGTATCTTCCAGCGTCTGCCCCAGATACAGAAAGCCGCCGCACTCTGCCACCGTGGGCAGGCCGCCATTTACGGCATCCCGGATGGCATCGCGCATGGTTTTGTTTTCGCTCAGCGGCCGGGCATACAGTTCCGGGTAGCCGCCGGGCAGATACAGCCCGCAGATGTCCTCCGGCAAGGCGGTGTCGTGCACCGGACTGAAGAACACCAGCTCTGCCCCGGCAGTGCGCAGGCAGTCCAGCGTTTCGGCGTAGGCAAAGCAGAATGCCTTATCCTGTGCCACAGCAATGCGGACGCCCGCCGTTTGCAGAGCAGGCGGCGGCACCGGGGCAGGAGCCGGTCGTTCGGTCAGCGCTTCCAGCGTTGCCCAGTCCAGATTTGCTTCCAGCGCATCGGCCAACAGGCCGATCTTCTGGGCAAGATCGGTGATCTCTCCGGCGGTTTTCAGGCCCAGATGGCGGCTCTCCACCACCGCCTGCGGCAGGCGGGGCAGATACCCCAGCACCGGCAGGCCGGTCTCGGTTTCCAGCAGGGGCTTGAGCATCCGGAAGAGCTTTTCGGAGCAGTCATTCAGCAGGATGCCTGCAATGTGGCTCTCCGGTTTGAAATGCACAAGGCCCTGAATCTCTGCGGCCAGCGTCACACTGGCCCCCTTGGGCTGTACCACCAACAGTGCCGGCAGGTCCAGCGCATCGGCCAGCTCCCAGGCACTGGCGCGGGTGGTCAGGCCCTGCCCATCGTAAAAACCCATGGCCCCTTCGCACACCACAGCCCCGTGCCCGGCAGCATAGTGGGCGTACAGTTCCCGTACCGTATTTTTGGCAGAAAGATAAAGATCCAGATTGTGGCTCTCCACCCCCAGCACCGACCGGTGAAACATGGGGTCGATGTAGTCCGGCCCGCTCTTGAAGGCGCAGGGGTCCATGCCCCGCTTTTTCAACGCGGCCAGCAGGGCGCAGGTGACGGTGGTCTTGCCGCTGCCGGAACGCGGTGCGGCGATGACGAACTGCATCATTTGCGTTCTCCCGTGATCAGAAAAATGGGGTTGTTGGCGGTCAGCAGGTGGAGCCTGCCTGCCGGTCTGGTACGGCTCACGGCAAGCTGGGTCACCTCAGCGGAAAGGCCATGAGCCGTAAGGGCTGCAATGGCGGCGCTCAGGGATTCCAGCGCAATGGCGGCAATGCAGATGCGCGCATTGGCGTTTTTGGCCAGAACCGTGTCCACCACCGCGGCCATGCTGCCCTTGGTGCCGCCAATGAACACGGCATCCGGGGCAGGCAGGGCTTCCAGTGCGGCAGGGGCACGGCCCTCAATGAGGGAGAGGTTCCACGCCGCAAATTTTTCGCGGTTCCGGCGGATGAGGGCGCAGGCGTCCGGCTCACACTCCACCGCATACACATGCCCCTGCGGGGCGGCCAGTGCCAGCTCCACGCTCACGCTGCCGGTACCGGCCCCCACGTCCCACAGGGTATCGGCGGGTCGCACGGCCAGTTTGGCCAGCGCGGCGGCCCGCACTTCCTGCTTGGTCATGGGCACCTCGCCCCGGATGAAGGCCTCATCCGGCAGGCCGGGGGTGCGGCGTTCCGGGTGCACGGCATGTTCCACCAGCAGGACACTCAGGGAAGCAAAGGCCTGCCCGGCCAGTTCCTGCGCGGTGCCAAAGTGGATCTTTTCGTCGGGCGTGCCAAGGTTTTCGCCCACAAGGGCGTGGGCATCGCCCAGCCCGGCGGCGGTCAGCGCGGCACACAGGGTGGCCGGGGTCTCGGCCCCGCCGGTGAGAAAGAATACGGTTTTATGGTTCATGCAGGCGGACACCGGGTCGCAGGCACAGCCGTGGGCAGAAACAAGAGTCCAGTCCTGCCAGGGGCGGCCTACGGCGGCGGCCAGCAGCTGTACGCTGGAAAGGCCGGGCAGCACCCGGCAGGAGATGCCAAAGGCCCGCAGCATGGGCAGCAGCTGGGATGCGCCGGAGTAGAATCCGGTATCGCCGCTGTACACCAGCGCAATTTCCTCGTCCGGGTGCGCGGCCAGACAGGCCAGAATTTCGTCCGGTTTGTACAGGGCCTGCCGGTTTCCGGTGCAGCCCTCCGGCAGTGTGGCCAGCAGCCGCTTTGCGCCCAGAATGCGGTCGGCACCCTGCAGGGCGGCAAGACCCTGTGCGGTCAGGCTGCCGGGGGTGCCGGAGCCCATACCAATGAGTGTGATCATCCTTTCAGCACCTCCCTGCAGCGGGTCAGGATCTGATCTGCCGTCTCACCGGTCTCGGCCGGGCGGCGGATCACGATGAGCTGGACGCCGGTGTCGGCGGCAGCCTGCGCTTTCTCGGCAAAGCCACCGGCGGCCCCGCCGTCCTTGGTCACGAGAAAGCGAATGGAGAACTGCTCCAGCAGGGCCCGGTTCAGCGCGTAGGAGAACGGCCCCTGTAAAGCAAGGATATTCTTGTGGGGGATGTGCGCGGCCTCGCAGGCGGCAATGCCGTCCAGTGTAGGCAGCACACGGGGGTACAGCCGTTCCGGGGCCAGCTGCGCAAAGGCAGGCAGCTCCTTGGCCCCGGTGGCCAGCAGGACATTGCCCTGCGTTTGGACCAGAAAATCCGCCACATGTGCCGCCGACTGGAACACCATGCTCCCGGCAGGCAGGGGGCTTTGCGCACGCAGCAGCCGGTGATATTCCACCCCGGCCACGGCACACGCTGCCCGGATGTTTTTGGTGGCGTCCACCGCATAGGGGTGGGTGGCGTCTACGCACAGGTCGGCTCCCTGCACAAGGGCGGCCATCTCGTCCGGGGTCAACCGGCCGCAGTGCACTGTGATGCCGGCAAAGCTGCCCTGTTCCTCGCTGCCCAGCGGGGTGGCCACGCTCACCAGAACGTCCGCCCCAAGCTGGGCCAGCTGCCGGGAAAAAATGCGGCCCTCGGTGGTGCCGCTGAACACCACTGCCCTCATACGCGGTACCCCCGCGGCGTGACCATGCGGCCCTGCAGCACCCGGGTGTTGCGGTTGCCGATGTACACGGTGGTAAACATATCCACGGGCGTTTGCTCCAGCTGGGCCAGCGTCAGCACCTGAGCGCTCTGGCCCTCCCGGCCGATGTTGCGCACCAGCCCACAGACGGTGTCCGGGGCCTTGCCGTTTTGCAGCAGGATGCGCACGGCCCGGGCCAGATAGTCCGGCCGCCCCTTGGAAGAAGGATTGTACACCGCCATGCAGAAATCGCCCATGGCCGCTGCGGCCAGCCGCTTTTCAATGACCTCCCACGGGGTGAGCCGGTCGGAAAGAGAGAGCACACAGAAATCATGGGCCAGCGGGGCACCCAGCACCGCGCCGCCGCTCAGGGCGGCAGTCAGGCCGGGCACCACCTCCACGGTCACGTCCGGGCAGCCTTCGGCCAGCTCCAGCAGGGGGCTGGCCATGCCGTACACTCCGGCGTCACCGCTGCACACCAGAGCCACGGTCCGGCCGCTGTGGGCAGTTTCCAGCGCCCAGCGGCAGCGGTCCAGTTCTTTGGTCATACCGGTGGCATAATATTCTTTTTCCGGGTAATAGGGGCGTACCAGATCCAGATAGACCGGATAGCCGCACAGCACCTCGGCTTCTTCCAGGGCGCTCTGCGCCTGTGCGGTCAAAAACTGCGGGTCGCCGGGGCCAAGCCCGACCACATATACGATATCAGCCATTCTGCCACCTCCAGTCCGGGGCATAGGGGCACAGCGCCAGCGCAAAGGTCACACCGCCGCCCGCCTGTTTCGGGATGCGGATGCAGCCGCCGGACGCCAGCACAGCGGCCCGCTCACACACGTTGTCCACCCCGATGACGCTTTGCACGAAGGGAGATGGTGTGAACGGCCCGGACAGTGCCCGCAGCTGCTCCGCAGAATAAAATGTGATGGGCCAGCCGTGGGCCCGGCAGAACGCCAGCAGCCCGGCCTCGTCAGCCTTCAGGTCGATGCTGGCCGCCGCCGCGATGCACGCCGGGGCAAGGCTGTGCCGGGCACAGAAGTCAGCAAAGGCGGCTTCCAACTGCTCGGCACATGTCCCCCTGCGGCAGCCGATGCCCAGCACCCCGATGCGGGGCACCAGATGCAAAGCGTCCCCGGCAGGGGAGAGGGTAAGGGCAAAATCGGCTTCGGCAGGGGTCCGTGCAGGATCCACCCCGGCGGGCGGGGTGCCCTGCACGGGAAACTCAGCGGCAAACCGCACCGACTGCCCGGCCAGCAGCTTGCTGCTGACATGCTTGATGCGCTCCGCTTCCAGCACCGTGCAGTTCTGGTGCTTTGCCCACTCGTCCACCGCAAAAATGCCGTGGGCGTCGGTGGCCGTGGTGATCACCGGAACGGCTCCGCACACGGCGGCCAGTGCACGGGCCAGGTTATTGGCACCGCCCAGATGACCGGACAGCACCGGCACCGCAAAGCGGCCGCATTCGTCCAGTACCACCACCGCCGGGTCCGACGCCTTGCTGCGGCAGTGCGGCGCAATGGCCCGCACCGCAATGCCCACGGCTCCCACAAAAACAAGGGCGTCGCTCTGCGCAAACTGCAGGGCGGTCCACCCGGCAAGGGAGACGCCGCCGCTGCCGCAGCGGTCCACACTGCCGGGCAGGGCGTCTGCCAGCCGCCGGGCCAGTGCCAGACCGGTGTCGGTAAAGGCCAGATAGGCCCGGGTCATTGGTCGGACCCCTTGCGGAACTCGGTGGTAAAACCGGGGTCGTACAGCTTGCTGCGCTCGTACCGGGTGCCCAGGAAATCGCCTGCCACGATGAGCGCTGTTTTGGTGATGCCGGCGTCGTGCACGCTCTGCGCCAGAGAACCCACGGTACAGCGCACGGTTTTCTGCTCCGGCCAGGTGGCCTTGTACACCACGGCGGCGGGGGTGCTTGCGGTGTATGCCCCCTGCAGCAGTGCTTCCTGCACTTTATCAATTAAGCCGATGGAGAGAAAAATCACCATGGTAGCGCCGTGGCTGGCCAGGCTGGCGAGCTTTTCCTTTTCCGGCACGGGGGTGCGGCCCTCCATGCGGGTAATGATGACCGTCTGGCTGACGGCGGGCAGCGTGTACTCGGCGTTCAGCGCGGCGGCGGCACCGCAAAAGCTGGAAACACCGGGCGTATCATCGTAAGCAATGCCGTCGGCGTCCAGCGCGTCCATCTGCTCCCGGATGGCCCCGTACAAACAGGGGTCCCCGGTGTGCAGCCGCACAGTGGTTTTGTGTTCGGCTTCCATTTGGCGCATCACGGCAAGCACCTGTTCCAATGTCATTTCAGCACTGTTATAAATGGCGCAGCCGGCTTTGGCCAGCCCCAGCAACGCCGGGTTGACCAGGCTGCCCGCATAAATAATGCAGTCCGCCGTTTGCAGCAGCGCCGCACCGCGCCGGGTGATCAGATCCGGTGCGCCGGGGCCTGCGCCCACAAAATGTACCATACCTCATTGCTCCTTTTTCTGCCAGCTTTGCAGCAACTGGGCGGCGGTCTCAGTCTGGCCCAGCGGCCCGGCCTGGTTGGAAAACAGTACAGCCCCCACCCGGAACGCCCCCGCCACGCGGCGGTCCAGATGCAGCTGGATGGCCTGCAATAGGCTTTCGAGCACCGGCTCCCGCAGGTTTTCGGCATCCAGAATGTCCAGGCAGGCGTCCGTTGTGGCGGCGTCCATCAGGGCACGGCAGGTGGCCTGGCTGGCCCCGCAGAGCGCCGCATGGGTGCAGAACAGTTCGGTGCGGCAATCCGCCATGCGGGAATGGGTGTTCATAATGCCGCCCGCCAGCTTGACCAGCTTGCCGATGTGCCCCACCAGCAATACCTCTGCAAACTGCTCCGCAGCGGCCATATCCAGCGCATCCCCCATAAAGTTGGAGCACTTGACCACCGGGATGCTGCTGTATTCCGGCAGGTTTTGGGCCAGGTAGTCCAGCCCATAGTTGCCGGGGGCCAGGATCAGCCGCTTGGGGCTTTGCTCCCGCAGGGCGGCCTGGTGGATCTCCAGCTGCACGGTATCCAGGATGGCCTGCTGGCTCATGGGCTCCACAATGCCGCTGGTGCCCAGGACGGAAAGCCCGCCTTCCACCCCGATGTGGGGGTTAAAGGTGCGTTTGGCGGCTTCCTCGCCCCCCTCGATCGAGATCATTACGTCAAAGCCGCCGTCATACCCGGCTGCTTCGGCCTCCGCGTGCAGGGCAGCGGTAATCATCCGGCGCGGCACATGGTTGATGGCCGCCTGCCCCACCGGCTGGTCCAGGCCGGGCTTCGTCACACGGCCCACACCGGGGCCGCCGTCAATCGTGACCTGGCCGGGGGCATCCGGCAGCAGGGTGATGTCGGCTATGACCGGCAGACCGGTGGTAACGTCCACATCGTCCCCGCCGTCCTTGCGGATGGCGCACTGGGCGCCGGCGGCTGTTTTGCGGCAGTAGATGGGCGCAACTTCCACTACAATGCCTTTTGGGGTGCGCAGACCGACGGATTCCGGTGCTTTACCGGTCAGCAGCAGGCGGGCGGCCCCGGCAGCGCCAAGGGCGGCGCAGGTGCCGGTGGTGTAGCCGCAGCGCAGCAGCTTTTGCCCGCTGCGGATGTAATGTTCAAACCTGGGCGGCTCCTGTTTGGCGGGTCTCCGTTCGGGTTCACGCTCCGGCTGGGGGCCGTACAGTGCTTCATACTGCTCTTTGGTCAGGCGGTACAGCGTGCGGATGTTCTCTGCGGCAAACGCGTCTTTCGGTGTCATCACGCCGGAAACGCCCTGCGGCGATACGCACACCACGGTATCCGCAATTTTTTGCGCCAGCTCCAGCTCGTGCAGGCTGACAATGACGGCCACCTGTTTTTCCTGTGCCAGCTGGCGCAGGATGGTCAGCAGCTCAATTTTGCCTTTGATGTCCAAAAATGACGTTGGTTCGTCCAGCAGGATAATTTCCGGCTGCTGGCAGACGGCGCGGGCCAGCAGAACGCGCTGGCGCTGGCCATCACTGATTTTGGTAAAGTCCCGGTCGGCCAGCTCATCCGCCTGTACCAGATGCAGGGCATCCCGCACCTGCTGTTTGTCCTGCTCGGACAGGATGCCCAGCCGTCCGGTGTAGGGGTAGCGCCCGGCAGCGGCCACATCAAAACAGGTGGTCAGCTCGGTGTGGCGGGTGTGGGGCAGCATCAGGGCCATTTTGCGCGCGCGGGCATTGGGGGTGTAGGTTGTCTGGTTTTGGCCCTGCAGCAGCACAGCGCCGCTTTGCGCCGCCAGCTGCCCGGCCAGCGTTTTGAGCAGGGTGGATTTGCCCGCGCCGTTGGGGCCAATCAACGCTAAGATCTGCCCGCGCTGCACGCCAATGCCAATGTTTTGTAATAGCGGCGTTTTGCCGTACCCGATGGCAAGATCCTGCGTTTGGCAGTAAAATGCTTCGCTCATGCCCGGCCCTCCCCGCTTTGGCGGCGCACCAACAGCCAGATGACTACCGGCGCACCAAATACCGCTGTGACGGAGCTGATGGAAAGCTCGGTGGGGGCAAACAGGCTGCGGGCGATCAGATCACACAGCAGGCAGAACGCCGCCCCACCCAGCGCACAGCCCGGCAGCACATGCAGCGGCTTGGCGCTGCCCAACGCCTGCTTGACCAGGTGCGGCACCGCAATACCCACAAAGGAAATGGGCCCCGCAAACGCCGTGACGCAGGCGGCCAGCAAACTGGAAAGCAGCACCAGCGCCACGCAGAACGGCCGCACAGCCACACCCACGCTTTGGGCATACTGCTCCCCCATCTGGTAGGCGGCCATCGGCTTGGCCAGCAAAAAGGCCGCGGCCAAACAGGGCAGCACCACCAGCACAGCGGCGGCCACATTGCCCCAGGTCATGCCGGAAAAGCTGCCCATGGACCAGTTGTGCAGGTTGACGATGTTGGAATCCTGTGCAAAGGCCACTACAATATCGGTGACGGCGGAGCAGATATAGCCGATCATCACGCCGCAGATGACCAGAATGCTCATGCGGTGTACCCGGCGCGCCACGCTGAGCACAAAGGCCATGGCAGCCATGGATCCAGCAAAGGCGGCCAGAATCAGGGTGAGCGAGTTGGTCAGCAGGCCGTGGTTCAAAAATACCACCATCGTCAGCGCAACCACCAGCTTGGCCCCACTGGAAATGCCCATGACAAACGGCCCCGCAATGGGGTTGGCAAAAAAGGTTTGCAGCAGGTAGCCCGCTACCGAGAGCGCCGCCCCCAGCAGCACCACCATAACGGCGCGCGGCAGGCGCAGCTGCAATAGGATATTGGCGGCCAGTTCATCCTGCCCGCGGCCCAGCAGCGCCTGCACCACGCCGCGCGGCGAAATTGCCACACTGCCCCAGAACAGGTTGAGCGCAAACAGCCCCAGCAGCGCCGCCGCAAGGGCTACATATGTAATTGTCAGGCGCTTGGTGTGCATGGCGCTGCCTTTCTGCAATAAAATTATTCTACATGCGTTAAAAATGCCAGTTCACTGTCCGCGGGGGTGCCCTCGGTAAACACGCGGTTCATATCCAGAATCAAATCCGGAAGCTCCATGCTTTGCTGGAACAGGCTCTGCGCGGTACACCACACATTGCCGTTCTGCACGGCCTTGAACTGCGCCAGCAGCGGGCATTTTTCCACCAGCTGTTCGGTGCTGGCAATGCTGCCCTCAATGGTGCTGTTGTAGAGCAGCACATCGGCGTCCTTGGCACCGGCGTAAAAATCTTCCAGCGAAAGATTGATGGTGGCCAGATTGTTGCCGTTGTCCGTTAAATCAGCAAACACATAGCTGCCGCCCGCCATCTCGATCATGCGGGCCACATAGTCGCTGCCTTTGCGCACCGTGACAAGGTTGTTGGAAGTGATGGAGAAAAACGCCACCGTTTTGCCGGTGGGCTGCTGGTTTTCCAGCGGGGCAACGCGCTGTACCTGGGTGTCAAACAGCTGTTCCGCCTCCTGCTGTTTGCCCAGCAGAATGCCGTACAGCTTGACCCATTCCATGCGGGCCAGAGGGTCGGTTTCATAGCTGGAACGCTCCACCAAAACGGGGATGCCGAACTTTTCCAGCTGTTCTTTGACCTCCGGCGTGTGGTAGATCATCGTGTTTTCAATGGCAAGTCCACAGCCGGAAGCCAGAATGGTTTCATAGTCCGGGGCGCTGTACTTGCCCGCATAGGCAATCTGCCCCGCCTGCATGGCGGCTTTGGCTTCGGGCAGGTACCAGCCATCCGCCTTGGTGCCGGAAAGTGCAATGCTGTCCAGCGCGCCCAGGCTGATGATGGGGTCCATAGCGGAGGTGGAAACCAGGTAGATATTCTCAATGGGCTGTTGCAGCACGGTGGTGCCCTGGGGCAGATTCTCCGGAACGGCAGCGCCCTGCGGCACCACCAGATATTGGCTGTCCGCAATGGTGATCAGCTCGTACCCGCCGGTGCATTCATCCACGGTAAACTGTTTGGCGTATTGCAGCGGGTAGCTGCTTTCCACGGTAAGGGTGGGGGCAGCCGTGCTGCCGCTGCCCGCGCAGCCGGCCAACAGCAAAAGCGCTGCGGCAGAAAGTGCGGCACAAAGCCCAAAACGTTTCGTCTGCATTATTCTGCGGGGGTCAGCGTGGCGCTGTCAAAGGTCAGGGTATAATCGATCTCGTGCGGGGTGCTCATGGCAACGGTATCGGCGGTAACGGTAAGGGCGGTATCCAGCGCAGCAACGGGGATTTCAAAGGTGGAGTTGCCTTCGGTGTTGGTGGGCAGGTACTTTTCTCCATCAATCAGCATGTAGTCATAGTTGGGGCTGCTCCACACAATCACGGCGGTCATGGTTCCATCGGCAACCGTCAGGGCGGCAGGGCTTTCCACCGTGGCGCGGCCGGAGCCGCCCTCCAGTGTGACAGCACAGGTGTAGCTGCCATCAGCAGGCACAGCGGCGGTTTCGGCAGCGGCATCTTCGGTCTTAGGCTCGGCATTGCGCACGCTGACGGTATGGTCGTACCAGGTGCCCTTGGTGCCCAAAATGGCCAGCTGGAAGTCGGTATCCACAGCGTCCAGCGGAATATCATAGCCGTACACTTCATCGCTGGTGCCGTCGGAATAGGTCACAGTATCGGTGGTGGGCTGCAGCCAGTCGCTCTCGTGGCTGGGGGCGTCCTCGGCAGTGCCCAGGTACAGGTTGACGATCTTTTTCGATGCCAGGCTGACATGGAAGGTCATTTTGCCATCGGCAACAGTCAGGGTGCCCTTGCCATCGCAGGCTTCGTTGGCGTGCACCATACTGCTGTCGGTTTCAAATTCGGCGGTATACACGCCGTCCGGCAGAGCAGCTTCGGTCTGGGGTTCTGCGGTGGGGGCGGTGGCTTCACTGCCGGCAGCCTCGGTGGCAGCGGGGGTGGAGTCAGCGGAAGAAGCGCCGGTTGCGGTGGAGCCGCAGCCAGCCAGCAGAGCGGCCAGCACCAGGGCGGCCACAGCGCCGGAAATCACACGATTTTGTTTCATTGGGTGTTACCTCGCATTGTAAAAAATTGAAATGATAGAATAAAATATAATAAGAACGGATAACAGAAAATCACATCGCAGGGGCGAGCATTGCCCGCCCGCGGTCATTTGCCCCGTGTATTGCCAACCCGGAAGAGTGTTGCAATGTTTTAGGGCAATACCGCATAATTCTAAGTGCCGATACGGCGAGCGAGGTGCGG
>ERZ825159.2884-NODE-2884-length-13139-cov-13.383369_pt1 | contig 13139 bp, 11 predicted proteins | sample MGYA00519932_ERZ825159 | MGnify/ENA primary metagenome ERZ825159 (study PRJEB31778, sample SAMEA3449191) | human gut metagenome | biome: human gut; feature: human-associated habitat; material: faeces | place: United Kingdom | collected 2010/2012 ...
CCTCCTAGGAGCTTTTGGGCCTTCAGCCCGTTCTTGAACCACTTGCGAAACTTCAATTCTGAGCCGTTTCTACGCTTTCCTTGTGTCTATTTCCGCTTCCGTTTGAAGAAGTCTTGCATGAGCGCCTTGCAGTCGTTCTCCAGCACGCCCGCAGTGATGGTGGCCCTGGGATGCAGCGCTTGGGGCGCAAAGCGCGAGAAGCCCCGTTTCTCTTCTCCACAGCCATAGACGATGCGTGAGAGCTGTGCCCAGCCGATCGCCCCCGCACACATCACGCAGGGCTCTACAGTGGCATAGAGGGTGCATCCCGAGAGATATTTGCCCCCCAGCTGGTTGGCTGCGGCCGTAATGGCGAGCATCTCCGCATGCGCTGTCACGTCGTGGAGCGTCTCCGTCTGGTTGTGCGCGCGCGCTATCACTTTCCCATTGGCTACGATGACCGCTCCGATGGGGATTTCGTGCTCTGATAGTGCCATCTCGGCCTCTTTCAGCGCCAGCCGCATGAAGTATTCGTCCGTCTTTTCCATATCTTTTTCTCCTTATTATATAGGTCCTCATCCATCCGGGTAATTTGCTCCACCACATTTTGTCTCTTGAGATGGATGCCACCCTCTGAAGCGGTTCACCGTAGAGGCATACACTCGTGAATATAGGACAAAAACAAAGGCGTGCAGCCGAATTACTTCGTTACACGCCTTGATTGAAATGATGATGTTTGAGCCTCTTGTCGGATTCGAACCAACGACCCCGAGATTACAAATCACGTGCTCTGGCCAACTGAGCTAAAGAGGCGGGGTGGGCAAGCGGTTCATATCGCGCTGCTACAACCTACTACCCTTGCTACGTTCCCGTCCTGGGGGATTCGAAGGGAGCTAGCCGTATGAGACTTGCCCGTGTTGACTTCCTTTCGAAAGCGGTTGCAAAGGTACTTGAAATTTCTCGATTGGGCAAAGAAAAAAGGAGGAACTTGTCCTCCTTTTAGTCTTTTTTAGGATTTTATTCCTCCAGCAACTTTTGGATTCTCTCTTCGATAATCGCTACGCCACCGAAGGTGTTGGACTCGATGTTGAGTACCATGACTGGATCGTGGAGGGAGAGGCGAAGCAGAAACCATCCCTGCTCAAACTCTCCCGTGCAACTGACGCGCACGCCCTCGTAGTTGGGCTCAACAATGTGCCAGTCGGGTTGCTCTGCCACCTTGCTGCGGAGGCGCTCCAGTTTTTCCTTGCCTTCCTCTACGAAGCGCTCCGGATCGAGTTTGATGCGCTTCTCCTTGCTCTCTGCCGGTTTCTTGAGGTCGTGGATCAGATCGGAGAGTTCCTTGCCCTCATGCTTCATGCGTGCGGCCTCGGTGATGAGTTTTGCCACGAGGTAGGCACCATCGTCCAAGAAGTAGTTCTCGCGCAGGGCAGCATGTCCTGATGTCTCGATGGCAAGCCAGCACTCCTCGCCCTCGTTGTTGAGTCGGATGGCCTCGTCGATGACGTTTCTGTAGCCACGCTTGAAGCGATGGTGTTTGCCGCCATGCGCCTTGATAAACTCAGCCAGTCCCTCGGAGGTCACGGAGTCGGTGACGATGGTCGTGCCCGGGTGCTCCCTGAGTATTATCGCAGCGATGAGTGCGATGAGCGAGTTGCGGTTGATGGGGTCACCATAGTGGTCCACGATGGCCGAACGGTCCACGTCGGTGTCGAAGATGATACCCAGGTCGGCATGGTGACGGGTGACGGCCCGGCAGATTGCCATCATGGCATCCGTGCTCTCGGGGTTGGGAGCATGGTTGGGGAAGTGTCCGTCCGGATTCAGATAGATACCACCCGAGGTGTCAGCCCCCAGGGGCTTCAGTACCTTCTCGGGGAAGAAACCACCCGATCCGTTGCCCGCATCCACCACGATGTCGAGGCCCGCCAGCGGCTGGTCCCCCTTGTTCACCTCTCCCTTGATGTAGTCGCGGAGCAGCTGGCAGTACTTCTCCATGAAGTTCCACTTGGCCGCCTCGCCCGAGAGGTTCTCTTTTTCATACTCGCCCTGCTCAGCCATGAGGAGCAGTTCCTTGATGTCCTTCTTGCCAAGACCGCCTTGCGGAGTGAAAAACTTCAGTCCGTTGCGGTTCCAGGGCAGGTGACTTGCCGTCACCATGATGGCACCATCGACCGGAGACTCGTTGTCGATGGTCGTCATAAACATCGCCGGTGTAGAAGCCAATTCGCAGTCGAAGGCCTTCGCACCGCTTGTTTTCAGTCCCTCGATGACAGCGTCTTTGACCTGCGTGCTTGACAGACGCGGGTCATGTCCTACGCTGACGCTGATGTTCTTCTTGTTGTTGCGCTTCGAGAGCCATGCTACGAAGCATCGTCCCAGAATGCCCGCCACCTCACTGGTGAGGTTGACGTCTTCTCCCTCGACACCAGCGAGCGCTACGCCACGGATGTCAGAGCCGTTTTGGAGTTTCTTCCAATCTGTCATATTGCCAAAGGTCTTTAATTTTGTTGCATTATATTATGGATGCGAAGATACAACAAGTTTTTGGATTGCTCAAACGATTTGAGTAGTTTTTTCCTTTCTGCTTGTTGTGTCCGCAAACATTTTGCATAGTGTCGGCAGTCCGCTGTCCCTATGGGAAAAGTCAAGGGCTGCGACGGACGGCTTGTCAGCCATGGTCCGTGCAGCCCCTCGTGCCTTTGCGTCTCAGTTATTTATTCAACTTTCGCATGTAAGCTCCTCACGCCCTGAACCAACGGTCACCGGCCGAAGGGAAAGGTAAAGGGCAGTAGCTTTTGGGCCTTCAGCCCGTTCTTGAACCACTTGCGAAACTTCTGTTATTTATCCTTCTTGCCGAAGATAGAGAAGTGGACGTATCGTTTCGGATGCGCCTTGAGGTTGACAAGCAGGCTGTCGGCATCGCGCATCGTCTGGTTCATGTTGTTGTAGAGCGAGGGGTCGTTGAGGAACAATCCCAGTGAACCCTCACCCGAGTTGAGTTTCGCCGTCAGTTGGTTTACATGGTCGAGTGCCGTGTTCACCCGTGCCATGGTCCCTTCGACATCCAGCCCTTCGAGTTTGCCGTTGAGGTTTGTCATCAGGCCATTGGCATTGCCGAGCGTCATGGACAGTCCCGACCGGGCATCGCAGACGAGCTGGTCGCTATGGGTAAGCAATGCCCCCGCCTTGCCCGTCAAGGCCGGCAGGTCACGGTTGAGCGACGCCAGGAGCTGGTTCAGTTCGCGCGTAGAAGTCGTCAGGTCCGACGAGATCTGGTTCACATTGTGCAGCGTTCCCGCAATAGCCGGGTCTGCCAGCAGCATGTTGAGGTTGTGGGCGATGGAGTCGAGCTTCGGGAGCAAGGCCTGCACCTGCGGTACCATCCCCTTGACCGCCTCCATGGCACCGTTGGAGGAATGGCCCGGGATCACGCCATTGGTGGGCAGGTATTGGCTCGAAGTGCCGAGGACGAGGTTCACCTGGATGTTGCCCATCAGATCGCTGACAATCTCCGCCTCTGTTCCCTCGGGAATCTTCATGTCCTTCTCGATGTCGGCCACGACGGTGATGTCGCCCGGTTGGGTGTAGTTGTAGGCGATGCTGTGTACCGTACCTACCTTGTATCCATTGGCGTAGATGGGCGTGGAAGCCGACAATCCGTTGATGTTGTCAAACTTCATCAGATAGGCGTTGGAGGTAGAGAATAGGTTCATTCCCTTGAGAAACTGCATCCCGAAGAAGAGGATGACGATTCCCAGGACGGCCACAAGGGCTATTTTCACTTCGTTGCTAAAATACTTTTTTTCCATTTGTTCTGATTTTCTTTGAGAAGGCTATCTGTGTCGCACTGCCGAGCGGTCGTTGTCAGCGTACTTACTTCTTCTTCGCATTTTGGAGGAAGGCCGCAATGGCCAGCGAAGTGTTCATCCGCTTGTCGCCATCGAAGGCGATGATGAAGCAGTTGGGGAAGTCTGTGGCCAGCTTTTTCTTCAGTTTAATGATGTCGTTGTAGTTGGTGCTTGCGCCGATGGTGTATTTGTAGAGGCCGTCCTCCACAAAGCTGTCCACCTCATTGTGGCCTTTGAACTGCTCGCTGTCGTGGTGCAGCTGCCGGTTGATGGCGAAGACCTGAACCTTGAAGACGGGCACCACCCCCTTGATGGCCGCCTGTGCCTCGGGAGGAAGTTGTGGCTGTGGGGCCGGAGCGGCCTGTTTGTCTGGTGCTTGCTCCTTGGTCGTCTCCTTCGGCTTCTGCGGAGCGGGGACGACGGGTACCGCCACGGGCTGCACCTTCTTCGGTTGTGCGCCGATGGCCGGCTTCTTGGTCACGGCGGGCGCTATGCTGATCGGCTTCGTCTCGCGAGTGGGAACCGTCCATTGTGGCTCATACTTCTTTCTGTATTTGACGAAAGCCTTATAGAACGCCTCCGCCATGCTGGCCTGTCCCTCCTCCGTATTAAGGAAGTCCTCCTCCTCCGGCGTGGTGATGAATCCCAGCTCGATCAGGCAACTCGGCATGGACGTCTCGCGGAGCACGAGGAATCCCGCCTGGTGCACCCCCTTGTCATTGCGTCCTACGTTCGAGCACACACTGCGCTGGATGAAACGTGCCAGCTCGATGCTGCGCTCCATATTCGCGCTTTGGATAAACTCAAACATGATATAGCTCTCCGACGATTTCGGGTCGAAGCCCTGGTAAGTCTGCTCGTAGTCCTTCTCTAATGAGATGACGGAGTTCTCGCGCATAGCCACGTCGAGGTTGTCCTTGGCTCGGTGCATACCCAGGGTATAGACCTGGAAACCCTGCACGGTGTGGCCGCGGGCCACGGCGTTGGTGTGGACAGAGATGAAGAGGTCGGCTTTGTTGCGGTTGGCAATGGCGGCCCGCTCATGCAGTGTGACGAAGCGGTCGTCCTTGCGTGTATAGATGACCTTCACGTCGGGACAGTTGCTTTCTATCAACTTGCCGAAACGCAAGGCCACACTGAGGTTGATGTCTTTTTCCTGTGAGAAAACGCCACGGGCGCCCGTGTCATGGCCGCCGTGTCCTGCGTCGATGACGAGTGTGAAACGCTTGGGCGTAGCCGCCATGAGCGACCACCCCACACACAGCAGGACCATAAGGAGGGAAAGCTTCTTTACCATACCAGGTGCAAAATTACGGATAAAATCGCAAAACTCATTCACTGCAAGCGGTTTTTATCGTTTATTAAATGTATTTCCACGCCCGCTCCGTCGCAGTCAGCCCCCATGGGCGGGTTGCGCTTGATGATACGGAGGTCGATGGATGTGATCTCGGGCCATTCCTCCAGTAAGGCCTGGGCCACATTGCCCGCTGCCTTTTCTATCAAGGCGACCGGGCGAGCCAGCACCTCTCGTGTGCGCTGATAGACCGCCGCATAGTTGAGCGTGTCGCCAACGTCGTCCGAGGTCATCGCGCGGGTGAAGTCGTAGCCTATCCGCAGGTTGATACAAAAGTCGTTGCCTATCACCTGTTCCTGCTCCATCACCCCGATGGGGCAGTGGAGCTGCAGGTTGTTGATGAGAACAAAGGTTTCCATAGGGCACATCATCCACATCGGCTTGCGCCACAGTTAGTACACAGTAGGCATCCCTCCTGATAGACCAGCGTCTCTTGTCCACAGACGGGACAGACCTGGCCGTTGGCCTTCGTGCCGTCGCTGACATACTTCTTCAGCGCGCGCTCCACGCCCACCTTCCATGTGTTGATATGCTCGCTCTTGAGCTGGAGCGACCCGACGAGTTTGATCACATGGCTGATCGGCATTCTATAGCGCAGCACACCCGAGATGAGTTTCGCATAGTTCCAGTATTCCGGGTTGAACTTCTCCGACAGTCCCTCGACGGTCGTCTTGTATCCACGCCGGTTCTTGAACTGGAAATCGTAGCGGTGAGTGCCGTCGGGGTTGGTCTGCTTGATGATCTTGCCCTTCGTGACCGTCTTGGGCAGTACGATGCCCTCCTCGTCATCCTGCAGTCCGGTGAAGATCTCGTAGGGGCGTCCATCTACCAGTCCGACGAAGGCCACCCATTTCTCCTTGTTGTTCTGGAAGCGCACCACGTCGCAGTCCAGTTCCTTCGGTCTCGTTTCGAGCACGGGCGGCTGCTGGAAGACCGGTTTTCTGATCTCCGTAGCCTGTCGCAAGTCCTTGGCTTCACCGTCCTGCGCATCCTCCTTGTTCTTCTTTGATACCGAGAGCATCACCCCCGACCGGCTGCCGTCGCGGTAGATGGTGCACCCTTTGCAGCCACTCTGCCAAGCCTCCATATAGAGTTGGTTGACCAATGCCTCATCGACGCCACTGGGCAGGTTGACCGTCACGGAGATGCTATGGTCCACCCACTTCTGGATAGCCCCCTGCATTCGCACCTTCATCAACCAATCGACGTCGTTGGCCGTGGCCTTGTAGTAAGGAGAACGAGCCACCAGGGCGTCGAGTTCCTCCTGCGAATAGGGGAGGGTAGGATCGATCCCTTCTATGGTCATCCACTTCTGAAACTTCTGGTGATAGACTATATACTCCTCAAATGCGTCACCGACCTCGTCAACATAGTCCACACGCACGTCGGCGTCGTTGGGATTGACCTTGCGCCGACGCTTATAGACGGGCATGAAGACCGGTTCTATGCCACTCGTGGTCTGCGTCATCAGCGATGTGGTGCCCGTGGGAGCAATGGTCAAGCACGCGATGTTGCGTCGGCCGAAGCGTACCATGTCGTCGTAGAGGGCCCCGTCGGCCTCCTTGATGCGCTGGATGAATGGGTTGCCCGTCTCGCGCTGGGCGTCGTAGATGGCAAAAGCGCCTCGCTCCTGCGCCATCGTCACCGATGCACGGTAGGCGTTCAATGCCAGTGTGCGCTGCACCTTGACAGCAAAGTCGGTGGCCTCCGGCGTGCCATAGCGCAGTCCCAAGGCGGCCAGCATGTCGCCCTCGGCAGTGATGCCCACGCCCGTGCGTCGTCCCATGGCCGTCTTTTTCTTGATCTTCTCCCAAAGGCGACGCTCGGCATACTTCACGTCCTCTGCCTGTGGGTCGCTGTCGATCTTGGCGATGATGCCATCGATCTTCTCCAGTTCCAAATCTACGATGTCATCCATGATGCGCTGGGCCATCTGAGCATGTCGGCTGAAGGTGTCGAAGTCGAAATGCGCCTCGGAAGTGAAGGGGTTGAGGACGTAGGAGTAGAGGTTGAGTGCGAGCAGACGGCAACTGTCGTAGGGACAGAGTGGTATCTCGCCGCAGGGGTTGGTGCTGGTCGTCCGGAATCCCAGGTCCGCATAGCAGTCGGGGATGCTCTCCCGGATGATCGTGTCCCAAAACAGTACACCGGGCTCTGCGCTCTTCCAGGCATTGTGGACGATTTTCTCCCATAGTTTGCGCGCCGATATTTCCTTGCGGACCCATGGGTGGTCGCTATCAACAGGAAACTGCTGTGTGAAGTAACCATTCTCTGCGGCTGCCCGCATAAACTCGTCGCTGATCCTGACGCTGACATTGGCCCCCGTCACCTTGCCCTCCTCCATCTTGGCATCGATGAAAGCCCCCGCGTCGGGGTGCTTGATGGAGACCGAGAGCATCAGTGCGCCCCGTCTTCCGTCCTGCGCCACCTCCCTCGTGGAATTGCTGAAGCGTTCCATGAACGGCACCAGTCCCGTTGAGGTGAGGGCGGAGTTGTTGACAGGAGTGCCCTTGGGACGGATCTGGCTCAAGTCGTGGCCTACGCCTCCGCGCCGCTTCATGAGTTGCACCTGCTCCTCGTCGAGTCGCATGATGGCCCCGTAGGAGTCGGCGTCGCCGTCGATACCGATGACGAAGCAGTTGGAGAGCGAGGCAATCTGATGGTCATTGCCGATGCCCGTCATCGGGCTGCCCGCGGGAATGATATATCGGAAGTGGTCGAGAAGGGTGAACACCTCCTCGGCCGTGAGGGGGTGGGGGTAGTTGGCCTCTATCCTGGCTATCTCGTGGGCGATGCGCCAGTGCATGTCGGTGGGAGTCTGCTCATAGATATGACCCATCCCGTCCTTCATGGCGTACTTGCTCACCCAGACGCGGGCAGCGAGTGCGTCGCCGTCGAAATAGTTCAAGGTGGCCTCGTAGGCCTCCTCAAAGGTATATGTCTTTTTTTCTTGCATACAGTCAAGTTCTTCAATCAGATTGCGAAATTACAAATTCTTTTCCGATTATGGAAGAAAACGCGCCGTTTCTTTGCTCGCTGGTACGGTAAGGACGGACAGAGCGGCACTATCGAAGGATGTCAACCACCTCGTCTTGCGGCACCACGGGCCACCTCTTCCCCCCAATTTCCTATAGAACCAGGAAAAAAGCCCTTAGGATGGCCGAAGATTCGAATTAAATTCGTAAATTTGTGCGATGATTAGCGAACAAACGAATAGGACACGGTATGGCTGCGCACAATGAGTTGGGACGTTGGGGCGAAGAATTGGCTGCCCGCCACTTGGAGCGTCAAGGCTTCAAGATACTCTTTCGCGACTGGCGTTGTGGACATCGCGACCTTGACCTCATCGCTCAAAAGGAGGACGAAGACCTCCTGGTGATCGTGGAGGTGAAGACGCGGCGCAACGAACGCTTTGGCGATGCCTCGCTGGCCGTCACGCCACAGAAGATACGGTCGATCATCATTGCCACCAATGCTTTTGTGAAAACCTATCAGGTCCATTCCCGCATACGTTTCGACATCATCACCATCGTCGGAACCCATGCAGAGACGGCGCAAGTCAGACATGTCGAGGACGTCCCATTGATGTAGTCATGTGGGCCTCACAGATGTAAACGAACACAGCAACATGAAAATCTTTTCACGAATCAAAGCCCAACTGGGCCGCAAGCCGAAGGAGAAGCCCGTGACCGTGGTGCGCCTCGGCGAGGTCGATAGCACGAACAACTACCTCCGAACCTACCAACCCGCTGCAGAAGACGAGGATATGGTGGTCGTCACCGCTGATCATCAGACGGCGGGAAGGGGGCAGGGGACGAACCGGTGGGAGTCTGCCGAAGGAATGAACCTGCTCTTCAGCGTCCTCATCCATCCCTCATGGATCCCCGTGGGGCGGCAGTTTCTCCTCTCCGAGGCAGGGGCCTTGGCTATCAAGGAGGTGCTCGATGGCTATACGGAGGGGATCACCCTGAAATGGCCAAACGACATCTATTGGCACGACCGCAAGTTGAGTGGCACGCTGATCGAGACGGCGGTCAGTTCGCAAGGTCTCAAAAAATGCGTCTATGGCATCGGACTGAATGTCAATCAGACCGCTTTCTCCGACGACTTGCCCAATCCCGTGTCACTCAAACAGATTGTGGGCAACGACGTAGATCGCGAGCAACTGCTGCAAGAACTCATCGCCTCGTTCAAGAAATATTATGAACTGACCCGTGAGGGAGCCTATGGAGACATCTCCGAACTCTATTTTATGAACCTTTACCACCGCGACGGCTATTATCGTTTCCGGGACAAGGAGGGTGAGTTTGAGGGACGCATCTTCGGTGTGGAAGACGATGGACGCCTGTTGCTCCACGACCGGCAGGGCTGCATCCGTGAATACAGGTTCAAAGAAGTGGAGTTTATCATCCCCGCAGCTCAATAGAGAAGAATTGCAACTTATTATAAAAGTAGAAATTAATCAATATAATCAGCAATGGCAAGATTTAAGAGAATACTGCTCAAGCTCTCTGGAGAGAGCCTGATGGGCAAGCAGGGGTATGGTATTGACCCCGAGCGTTTGGCGGACTATGCGCGCCAGATTAAAGAAGTGCAGGAGATGGGTGTACAGGTCGGTATCGTCATCGGTGGTGGCAATATCTTCCGCGGCCTGTCGGGTTCGCAAAAGGGCTTCGACCGCGTGAAGGGCGACCAAATGGGTATGTGTGCCACCGTCATCAACTCGCTCGCCTTGAGTTCTGCTCTCGGTGCATTGGGTGTCAAAAACAAGGTGCTCACCGCCATTCGTATGGAGCCTATCGGCGAGTTGTACAGCAAGTGGAAGGCCATCGAGGCCATGGAGGCTGGCTATGTCTGCATCTTCGGTGCGGGAACGGGTTGCCCCTACTTCTCCACCGATACGGGTTCGTCGCTCCGTGGTATCGAGATAGAGGCAGATGTGATGCTGAAAGGTACACGCGTGGATGGCATCTATACCGCCGACCCCGAGAAAGACCCGACAGCCACGAAGTTTGACGACATCACCTACGACGAGATCTATACCCGCGGCCTGAAGGTCATGGACCTCACGGCCACCACGATGTGTAAGGAGAACCATCTTCCCATCTATGTCTTCAACATGGATGTCTATGGCAATCTCGCCAAGGTGATGGCGGGAGAGGCTATTGGTACGCTCGTCCATAACTGATCAGATTCTGGAGAACGTATGTAGAACGATTTCTGCAAATCGGCCACGCTATGTATAAATGGTAGAGACCGCCGAAACTGAAAACGGGGTAGGCAAGTGCGAATTAAATCGCTTGCCAACCCCGTTTTGAAATTCTGCCCTCTTTGAAATCCCGCCCTTTCGGGGGAATTCAAAGAGGCAATGTCGTCGGGTCCTTAGCAGACTTTGTGGGAACCGTCGCTGATGACGACAGGATAGACCTCGGGTGCATGGCCATACTTCGCAGCGAAGCGTTTGGTCACTTCCTCGACGAAGTGGTCGTAGCGCTCTTCCTTGACGAGGTTGATGGTGCAACCGCCGAAGCCACCGCCCATGATGCGGGATCCCGTGACGCCACACTCGCGGGCTACGTCGTTGAGGAAGTCGAGCTCTTCGCAGCTCACGTCATACTCGTTGCTCAGACCGTCATGGGTCTCATACATCTTCTGGCCTACGGTCTCGTAGTCACCCTGGTTGAGTGCTTCGCATACAGCCAGTACGCGGGCCTTCTCGCCCAACACATAGTGAGCACGGCTATAGTCCTCCTCGCTCACCTTGTTGCGGACGGCCTCCAGGTCGGTCCATTCAGCGTCGCGGAGCGTCTCGAAGTGGCGGTCGGGGAACTGGGCGGCGATGGCTGCAACCACATTCTCGCAACTTCTGCGGCGGTCGTTGTACGGACTTCCAACCAGTTCGTGCTTCACCTTGGAATTGACCAATACGAGCTGGTATCCCTTTGGGTCGAAGGGGAAGTACTCGAACTCGCGGCTACGGCAGTCGAGACGCATCAGCTTGCCAGCCTGTCCGAAGACGCTGGCAAACTGGTCCATGATGCCGCAGTTGACCCCGATGTACTTATGCTCTGTGGCCTGTCCTGCCAAGGCGATGTCCCATTTCGACACCTTGTTGTCGGCAAAGAGGTCGTTGAGGGCGCAGCCAAAGCAGCTTTCCATGGCTGCCGAACTGCTCATGCCCGCTCCGAGAGGCACGTCGCCAGCGAAGGCGATGTTGAACCCCTTCACCTCCACGCCGAGCTTGCGAAACTCCTGCACCATGCCGTAGATGAAGCGTGCCCACGTGGCGCGCGGACCCTCAGGATCGTCCACCTTGAACTCCACGCGGTCCTTCAAGTCGATGGAGTAGCACATGATGGTGTTGAGACCATTGGGGCGCACCTCGGCCATAATACCCTTGTCCACGGCGCCAGGGAAGACAAAGCCCCCGTTGTAGTCCGTGTGCTCCCCGATCAGGTTGATACGCCCCGGAGAGGCGAACAGAATGGCGCCTTCACCGTACAGTTCCGAAAATTTCTTGCTGACTTTTTCTTTCATGGTCTATTCTGGTTTTAAGTTAAGGATTCCATTTCCACATCATACGAAGATAGGAAAAAATCCGTGACGCCCGGCATAATTTTGCTTCAATTAACAATAAAAATCGACCATTTCATGCCCGGAATCCCCGAAAACGGCTGCGGCGACATCCTTATGCAAACGAAAGTTTTGCCTTCCTTTCGACTTGTAAATCCGGAAATGTTTGCTACCTTTGTAATAGTTTCGTTTCAGAAGTCACCAACTAACATTTCAAACGATATGACAAAAAAGCTCATCTTCGCCGCCGCCCTGCTCTTCGCAGGAACCGCCGCGGCCTTCGCTCAGCCCAAGGTGATTGCGCACCGCGGCTACTGGACGGCACCCAATTCGGCGCAGAACTCACTTGCTTCGTTCTCCAAAGCCGATTCGGTCGGGGCCTTCGGCTCGGAAATGGACGTATGGCTGACTGCCGACGACAAGCTGATCGTAAACCACGACCGTATATACAAGGGTACCGAAATCGACATGGAGAAAGGTACGCTGAAGGAGATCACCTCGATCGTGCTTCCCAACGGAGAGAACATCCCGACGCTGGACGCCTATCTGCGCCTGGTGGCTGCCAAACCCGACACCCGGCTGGTGCTGGAAATGAAATCGCTCTCCGACCTTCGGCGCGAAGACCTCGCGGCCGAGAAGATCGTCAAGGCATTGCGCAAGTACAACCTGCTCGACCGCACCGACATCATCGCCTTCTCGATCAATGCCTGCCTGGCGTTCAGGAAACTGCTGCCCGACGGGCGTATCTTCTACCTGAACGGAGACCTCTCCCCGCGCAGCATCAAGGGGCTCGGCCTCACCGGCATCGACTACTCGATGCGCGTGCTGCGCAAGCACCCCGAATGGGTGGAACAGGCAAAAAAGCTGGGACTGGAGGTGAACGTATGGACGGTCGACGAGGAAGAGGACATGCGCTATTTCATCGACCTGGGCGTGGACTACATCACGACGGATTACCCCGAGCGGCTGCAGGCCTTGCTGAAATAACAGCGGCAATATAAATGTATAATCGGACGGCTTGCCGTTTAATTCAAGCCGTCCGATTATTATAGGCAGTCCGGATTTCCGGGCTGCTTTTCTGTTACGGCCCGTCTATCGGCGGCCATATCCGTCCAAGACACTGAGCGCTTGCTGCTGCGCAATGAAATTCACCTAAATATTACACTGACTTCCGTAAAAACAAGTAACTTTGTAAAAAATCGGGCTACCCGAACATAAATACAGAAATATGAACATAAAAATTCTTTTAATGCTGGTGTTGTTGATTTTCAGCCCCTTCAATGGCATCGAAGCACAAATAAAACAGAAAACCCACGCTGAATCCCCCAAAAAGCGCCTTACCATGGAAGCTATAAAAAACATACCGGAAGAATTCTGGAAAT
>ERZ825159.2891-NODE-2891-length-13127-cov-2.980493_pt1 | contig 13127 bp, 10 predicted proteins | sample MGYA00519932_ERZ825159 | MGnify/ENA primary metagenome ERZ825159 (study PRJEB31778, sample SAMEA3449191) | human gut metagenome | biome: human gut; feature: human-associated habitat; material: faeces | place: United Kingdom | collected 2010/2012 ...
GGTCTTGTAACCCATCGCAGGCTTACCCCAAGGAGTAACCGGTCCGGGACGACCAACGGGGCTCTTGCCCTCGCCGCCGCCGTGGGGGTGGTCATTGGGGTTCATGACGGAGCCGCGGACGGTGGGTCTCCAACCCATGTGACGCTTCCGGCCGGCCTTACCGATGGAGATGTTCTCGTGGTCTGCGTTGCCGACCTGACCGATGGAGGCCTTGCAGTTGAGACGGACGATACGCACCTCGCCGGAGGGCATACGGATCTGGGCCTGGTCGCCCTCCTTGGCCATCAGCTGAGCGGAGGTACCGGCGGAACGGACCAGCTGGCCGCCCTTGCCGGGGGTCACACCGGCAACCACATTGGTGCCGAAGTCCATGCAGTTTTTGGCGTGGAACGCGCCGGCGCTTCCGGTGATGCCTTGCACGACCAGACGGGTGTTTTTGTCAATGAGAGGTGTCATTGTCGTAATAAATAGTGAGGGTTATTTAACTGCCGCAACCGCTTTCTGGGCAGCTTCGTCCAGGTTGTCGGCAGGGATAATGGAGATGCCGCTGTCTGCAAGGATTTTCTTGCCGATTTCTACGTTGGTGCCTTCCAGACGTACGACGAGCGGGATTTTCATATCGATGTTTTTCGCCGCAGCCACAATGCCCTGGGCAATGACATCGCAACGCATGATGCCGCCGAAGATGTTGACCAGAAGGGCCTTCACGTTTTTGTCGCTGGTGAGGATGCGGAATGCGTTGGTTACCATTTCCTCCGTGGCGGAGCCTCCTACGTCCAGGAAGTTTGCGGGTTCGCCGCCGTAGTATTTGATGATGTCCATCGTAGCCATGGCCAGTCCGGCGCCGTTCACCATGCAGCCGATGTTACCGTCCAGGCCGATGTAGTTCAGGTCGTACTTGCCGGCTTCCACTTCGCGGGGGTCTTCTTCCGTTTCATCCCTCATTTCCATGATTTCCGGGTGGCGGTACAGGGCGTTGTCGTCAAAATTGAATTTGGCGTCCAGAGCGCACACGCGGTCATCCGTGGTGACTACAAGGGGGTTGATTTCCACCAGAGAGCAGTCCAGAGCGGTGAAAAGCTTGTAAACGTTGGTGATGAGCTTGGTGGCCTGGCGGAGCAGGGGACCGGTCAGTCCCAGCGCCACGGCGATTTTGAGAGCCTGGAAAGGCAGGATGCCCAGCGCCGGGTCAATGTGTTCGCGGATAATGGCTTCCGGGCGGGTGGCAGCCACTTCTTCAATGTCCATGCCGCCTTCCGTACTGGCCACGATAACGGGGCATTCCCGGGCGCGGTCCTGAAGAATGGCGAAGTAGCATTCCTTTTTGAGATCCACGGCTTCCGCCACCATGATTTTGCTGACCAGCTTGCCGGTTTCCCCGGTTTGCTTGGTGACCAGAACCTGGTTAAGCATCTTGCCGGCGACTTCTTCCACTTCCTCCACGGACTTGACGACGTGGACGCCTCCCTTAAAACCGTTTTTGAAGGTGCCTTTACCACGGCCGCCAGCGTGTACCTGTGCCTTAACTACGTATTGGGAGAGGCCCATGTTCCGGGCTGTTTGTGCTGCTTCCTGAGCTGTGGCGGCGGCAATGCCCTTGGGGGTAGCCACGCCAAAACGCTCAAAGAGTTGTTTTGCTTGATATTCGTGAATGTTCATGACAGTGGGCCGTTTGGCCAAATGTTTGCGGAAGAAAGGCTAGGACTATTTTTGATGTCGGTCAAGGGAGAATGGTTTGGTCTTTTGATTTTTTGTCCGGAGGTGCCGTGAAGCCCTGTTGGAAATCAAAGAGGACAGAAGGCTTGACTGCGTGCTTAAAGATTGGGAAACTTCCTTCCCGTTTTTCTGTAGAGACTTTTTATGAAAATTTACCGTCCTTCCGATACCTGCTTTGACGAAATGAAGCGCCGGATGAACCGCCGCGCCCTCCCGGAGGATTCCGTAAGGGATACCGTGAACGCTATTATCCAGGATGTTTCCGCGCGCGGGGATGAAGCCCTTTTTGACTATGCCTCCAGATTTGACAAGGTACATCTTGATTCTTCCTCCCTGTTCGTGACGGAGGCAGAGCTGGCGGAAGCGGAGGCCATGGTGGAGGGGAGTGTGAAGGAGGCCATTGCCGTCTCTCTGGCAAATATCCATTATTTTTCAGACCGCAGCCGCAGGCAGGACTGGTCCGGCGTAAATGCGCAGGGCGTGGAGGTGGCGGAGCGGTTCCTTCCGTACGACCGTGTGGGCATTTATATTCCCGGAGGGAAAGCGCCCCTGGTATCCACTTCCATCATGACGGGCGGTTTTGCTCAGGCCGCCGGCGTGCGGGAGATTGTGGCCGCTACGCCCTGCGGGCCGGACGGCCGGGTGAATCCCGCACTTTTGTATGCGCTGAAAGCCTCCGGCGCGACGGAAATTGTCAAGATAGGGGGCGCTCAGGCGATAGCCGCCCTTGCACTGGGGACGGAGAGCGTGAAACCGGTGGAAAAGATTTTTGGTCCCGGCAACCGTTTTGTGGTGGAGGCCAAACGCCAGTTGGTGGGGGCTGTTGCCATTGATTTGCTGCCCGGACCCAGTGAAGTAATGGTGCTGGCGGATGATACTGCGGATGCAGAGTTTCTGGCTGCCGACCTGCTGGCGCAGGGCGAGCATGGCCCGGACAGCGTAGTTGTTTTTGTCACTACATCAGAGGCGTTATTGGAGCAGGTGGATGCGGAAGTGGAACGCCAGGCCGCCCTGCTGAGCCGCGGATCCATCATCCGGGAGGTGCTGGACAAGCATGCCTACGGTTTTCTGGTTTCTTCCATTCAGGAAGGGGTGGAACTGGTTAATGCCTTTGCGCCGGAGCATTTGGTGCTTGTCACTCGGGATGAAGAGGCCGTGCTTAATGGCATCAGGACGGCGGGCGCCATTTACGCAGGCTCCCTTTCTACTGTAGCCTGCGGGGATTTTCTGGCGGGTCCCAGCCATACGCTGCCTACCGGCGGCGCCGGCAAGTCTTTTTCCGGCTTGCGGGCGGACCAGTTCCAGCGCCGCACCAGCGTGGTGCGCATGAACCGGGATGCCGTGCTGAACTCCGCCCCGTATGTGGCGGAGTTTGCCCGGGTGGAGGGGCTGGACGCCCACAACCACTCCATTCAGGTTCGCGCCGCCCGCGTGAACCGGTAATCCCGGAATTTTCCTCAATGCTCTCCATGATGCAACAGCAGGGAATCAGGGAACGGTTGCCCGTTGCAGCAGATCTCCTTGTTGCCGGACATGGCTATATGGGCGTTTCCCGGCATCATGGGGGTGGAGTGGGGGCCGTTGCTGAGAGCATGGTAGTCGGCTTGCCGACCCGTTTGCGAGATTTGTCGGGATGGAACGCTCATCGGATGGGCGGTTTCATCCATTTGCTCGGAAATCCCGCGTAATCGTTTCACCGTATTCCTCATGTTCAAGTCCCTCATCCGCACGTTTGCCATTGTGGCGGCCTTCATCGCGGGGTATATGATGCCCGGCCTGCATGTGTACAGCTGGACATTCAAGTGGATGCTGGTAGTAATGCTGTTTGTAACCTTTCTGGGCATCCGCTTCAAACGAATGAAGCCGGAACGGGCTCACTGGCTCCTGACGGGGGCTAATCTGATGGTCGCCCTGGCGGCATGGGGTGTGTGCCGCCTTGTTTTTGGGGATGGGTATCTGGCACAGGCCGCTTTTTTCGTAGGCATCATGCCTACAGCCACGGCGGCTCCCGTGGTGATGGGGCTGCTGGGAGGCAGCGTGGAGTTTATGCTGACCGCCCTTTTGCTGATTAACGGTATTATCTGCGCCTTGCTGCCTTTCATCCTGCCGGCGGTTGTTGGGCGGGGCGGTTTTGAGATTTATCTGAACGTGGCCCAGAATATTTCCTTGGTAATGTTGCTTCCCTTGGCTCTGGCATTGGCGGCGCGGCGTTTTTATCCGCGCGCCATCGCGTGGCCCAGGAAGTTGAAAGACGTCACTTTTGGCATTTGGGTGGTGATTCTGGTTTTGATAGCCGCAAACGCTTCTTATGATATTTCCTCCCGTGAGGGCATTTCGGAACGTGTTTTGGAACAGATTGGTGTGATTGCCCTGCTGGTTTGCGGGGTCAATTTCGGGTTGGGATATTTGCTGGGGGGGCGCACGCGCGCTGCGGAGTGCAGCCAGGCATTAGGGCAGAAGAATACCACCCTGTCCATTTATCTGGCTTTGACGTATGCCAGCCCCATTGCCGCTCTGGGCCCCACGTTTTATGTACTGTGGCATAATTTATGGAATGCCTGGCAGTTGTACCGCGCGTCCGAACGAAAGCGCAGGGATGGATGAGGAAGGGGGCATCCGGTGCGGCGGAAGTCCCCGGCAGAATTATGGGGATTTCCATGGTCGGGAAAACGGGAGGGAGGGTTCTTTTGAGCCGGTTCCAAGTGACGGCCGGCAGATTGTTGAAGGTTCTTTTTTATCCACTTTCAGGAACGGCAGAGGAGTTCTCCCCGAGCAAAAAGCTTGAAATTCGGGGAACGCCCGGTAACGTTATGCACTTGTTATGCAGGCGTCTTCTCCTTTGCCCCCTCTGTCTCCGCGTACCAAGTGGCTGATTGCCCTGTGCTTGTGCGTGCTTGTGATGCTGCTGGAGTTCCTGACGTACCACATGGCGTACCGCATCGGCTATGATGAAGGGATGCTGACTACTCCTCCGGTGGTGGTGCAGAAAAGCGATGAAAAGGCCATGCAGAATTTGTCCCGCTTCATGGCGGATGTTTTTGCTTCGCGCGAGAGCCTGGCCGGCATTCTGGACAACCGGGAGGAACGCCTTGCATGGATCAGGGATCCGGAACTGCGGACAGAAACGGCCTGGGGCCTCACCCGTGAGCTGATTAGCCGGGGTGGCGTCGTTCCTGCTCTTCCTGCGGCCAGGGAATTAATTGACGCCGGATACGCCGCCGGGCGCTATCAGGTATGGGCTCCCCGTGCGGATGCCGTGGCAAAGGCTCTGTTGGCGGAGCACCAGTATACTTCCGCCTACGATTATTTGAAAACCGCTGAGGAGGGATATGAGAAGGAAGGAATGGCTGAGCCGCTGGTGCGGACGCTCCAGACCATGAGTTCCATTGACCAGATGCTGAACAGGAATGAACAGGCTAATATGTTGCTCCAGCGTGCGGTGGATGCCGCTGTACATCTGGGGCCGGATGCCCTCCCTGTCAGGTCCAGGCTTTTAGCCGCCCAGGGAAGGCTGGCACGTACTACGGGGCGCATTCCGGAATCGCGCGAGTATTTCAAGAAGGCTCTGGCTCTTTGTCCTCAGCCGGACAAGACCACTGGAGACTTGGCCCTGGCCAGCATCAGCATGGGGGAGGCCATGTTGGAAGCCGGCAGGAAGGATGAGGCACGGGAATTGTTTTTAAAGGGCCTTTCCGGCTCGGAAAATGCCTCTTACCTGTTGAATGACTGCCTCAATGCCCTGCGCGGTCTGGCCCGTATTTCTACGGAGCAGGGGAATTATGAGGAGGCCCTGGCTTATCTTTACCAGGCGGAAGGCGCTGCCCGCGGCGTACTGCCGGCGGACCATGCCTTTTGGGCCGGGTTGTATGATCAGAGGGGGTGGGTCAACATCTTGCGCAAGGCCTCTCCGGAAGCCCGGGCGGATTTTTTAAAGGCCATTGCCAACAGCTCGGCTTCTCCCGTCATTTCCGCCCAGTCCCGCGAAGGGCTGGGCAAGGCGTGGCTGGATGCCGGGGAGGGGGGCAAGGCCAGGGAGAACCTGGAAAAGGCTCTTCAGTTGCGGAAGTCCCATTTCGCCTCGGATCTTCTGTCCCTGGGCCGCGTATATTATTCCCTGGGACTTGCCAGCGATATGGCGGGGGACAGGGAGGGCGCCCTGACTGCCTATGCCGGAGCGGTGGATTCTCTGCTGAAATGCGTGGAGGGGGCGGAACGCAGGGATTTGCTGGTTCAGTCTTATTTGTGTAAGGCGTACGCTCTGTGTGACGGAGAACAATGGAAAGAGGCGGCAGAAGCTTTTGAGGCGGTTCTTCCCATGCTGGAGGGGGAACAGAGGTCGGAGAATTACAAACAGCTTGGACGCTGTTATGACGAACTGGGCATGAAGGAGAAAGCGGATGACTGCTGGAAGGAATCCGGTTTTCCCCGGGTGCGCATGGCATCCCCCGGGCGCAGACCCTCCGTGAACTCCAGATCTTCACGGAGGTAGGATGCGAGGGGCTTCGTAAGACGTTGCGAGGCGTTTATTTTGCTTGATTTGTGCCGTCTTTTTGGCTCAATGCCTGCATGAGTTCCGAGCGCCATTTTTCCAGTAAGCCCTACCGCCCCGCACGCAAGAAAAAGTCTTATTGGAAGCCGGTCCTCTTTTTGGTCCTCCTGGGAGGACTCTGGTTCGGCTACATCCAGTACTGGCCTACGATAGAAGGGTGGTTCAAGCCGACCATTCATGAGGTGCACAGCCAGACGCAGGCCATGGGGCATTTGCAGGATATGCTGGCTTCATGGAACGGTTCCGATGCAGAGCTGGCGCAGATGGCATCCTCCGTGGACAAGCAGGTGGAATGGATGAATTCTCCCGAAGCCAGAGATTCCTTTGCATGGCTTTTGGCGGTGGAAATGGACCGGCGCGGCATGCTGAAAGAATCCGAACCTATGCTGGCTGCTCTTCTGGGAAAAAAGCTGGCTGCTTCCTCCTCCATGACGGCGGAGGACAATACCCGCCTTCTGGGCGTCAGCCTGAACTGGGCGCGGGAATTCGCCCGCCGCAAGCATGATGCTGTGGCGGAAAAGCTTTATGAAGTGATTTTGAAAAATACGCCGGAAGACCAGGTTTCCATCCGTTTAGCGTGCTTGGAGCCATTAATCCATTATGCGTACGACCAGGCCAGGTTTGAGCGTTTTTCCGCGTTGTGCAAGCAGGCTGTTTCTCCTGTCATGAGGAGCATGCTGAATAAACCGGAGGATGTGAAGAGCATGGTGAAAATCCTGTTGCTTCAGGATACTCTGCCAGACAGGACCACCGGGTTGCCCGGTGGCACGGGGAGTGCGATTGCCCGGGAGCTTCTTACTAAATTCCGCCTGACCGCCAATCCGGACATGGGCCGCATTATTCTGAATGAACTGAAGATGCCGCTGAACACGCGCCGGAAGTATTCCCAGGAGGAATTGAAGGCCATGGCCGACCAGCTGGAAGCGGCTCTGATCTGCTTCCGAGCAGCTGAAACGGAGATGGACTGCACGCCGGAGACAATGCTTGCCCTGGCACGGGTAAGGATGCAGATGGGGGATTTGAGAGAAGCCTCCCGCCTGCTGTCCCGTGCAGAAGGGGCTGCCATGACGCTTGGCGTGGATGCTCCCCGTATTTTGAGCGGCTCCAGCCTGAGCCAGGATATTGCGTCCATGCGGTCCCAGCTTGAAAAATACAGCCAGGCAGAGGCTTTGGTGAAACGGGCTTATGAAGATGTGAATGTTGCCGCAGCTTTCCTGAAGGCGCGGGATTACGATCAGGCGGTAAAGTATCTGGAACAGGCAATGAAAGTGGCTCGTGAAAATACCACGTTTGTTCAGGCACTTCAGCCGGTCATTCTGAATCTTCAGGCGGAGATAAGCGCCGGCAGGGAACAATGGGCTCTGTCGGAGTCCCAATATGGAAAGTTGATTGCGGAGTGGGATGCGTTGACTCCGGAAGATAAGGAAAAACTCCGGAATAATCTGGCCTCCATCCAGTTGGGAGAGCTTTACAATGAAATTCACCGCAACTGGGCTGGTGTGTGCCTCAAGCAAAAACGAACCACAGAGGCCCGCAGGGTGCTGGGGAAGATAGGAGAGGTTCCGGCTGAAGAACCGGAGAGGCCTGCCTCGCGCCGACGCCGCAGATAGCAGACCCTTCCTTCAGTTAGGCCGTTCCTTTTTTGGAAAGGAAAAGTTATCCATTGGCAGATGCCGGAGGGGCTCAGAGTTCCCAGAGGCTCCGGTCGGGAGCTTGACTAAAGCGGGATACCTGCGGTCAGCTGCGTGAGGCTGAAGGGGCTTTTTAAGGAAATGTGCCGCTTTAATCCCTTGACGTCATCAAAGAGCTTTGGCACAGGTTCCGTTTCCCTGTATCGACGGATACCCGGCATTCCGGAGAGAAAAAATGGATTTTAGGCCTTCAACAGGTTATATGCCTCTTTTTGGGGCAAATGTAACGTTTTCGGTATGATCCATATTCTCAAGCAGAGCTGAAAAACAGCTTCTGCAGAACCTTCAGCTGCGGACTTTGGCTTTCTGTCTTACATGGCTGAGAGCCCTTTTCCCATGAACCATTTTTTCACGGCGGTCAGCTGCGGATTGACGGCGGGAGCGCACAGTATATTTTGCGAAAATTTGGCTAACCGTAAGGTTGCCCTGTTCGAAAAGTTTGAAAATATTATCTCTCACCCTCATGGCTTCCTGAAGCGCCGCGTCAGCGCCCCCGTATTGAGAATCGGAGAAATAACGGGTGAATAAACGCTTGTTCTTACAGATCGCCAACCGATAGCCCTGAAAGGCCGTTGTTTCGTAAGTGTAACGGGTGATGTTTTTACAAGGCATATGAACAGAAGTTATGGGACCGGGTGATAGAAGCAGTGATAAGCTTCTATTAGAATAGGTTCCATTTCCTGTAAAATCCAGAAAAAACACAATTTGTTAGATTGAGTGCAAAAAATGCACTACTAGATGCTTGTGGACAGGTTATTGTGGCGTGTCATCCCTGACATAAAAACAACCGTCGGAAACACGGATTTTCAATTTTTCCCCTGCATGCACCTGGTTTGTCTGCCGGATAAGCTGCTTATCCTGGTTTTCTACCAGGGCATATCCGCGGCGCAGGGTCTGTTCCGGGCTGTGTGCTTCAAGACGTGCTTGAATAAGAGTGATTTGTGAAGATAAATCCGTCATGCGGGCGGCGGCTGCATGGGATAAGCCGGCCTGAAGGGAAGCCAGAAGCTGTGTGCGCTCCCGGTTCCTGTGGGCGGGGTGGCGCATTTGCAGCTGATGTTCCAGTTTGTTAATATGCAGAGTGTTATGAAAAACTCTCGTGGTTGCGGCATTCTGCAGGGTTTCTTCCATATCGTCCAGGCGCTGGGAATAAGGAGAGAGCAGGGAATACGCATCCAACAGCTTCCCCCGCAGGTAAACATCCAGTTTCAGCTTGGAACGCAAGAGGGAATGCCGAGCGGATGCATGAAGAGCCTGTTCCATTCTGGACAGCTTGCGGAGCCATTCAGGGCCGTCCGGTGTGGCCAGTTCTGCGGCTGCGGTGGGAGTGGGTGCGCGCAGATCCGCCGCAAAATCGGCAATGGTGAAGTCCGTATCATGACCCACTGCGGAAATCACGGGAACGGTACATTCGTAAATGGCGCGCGCCACCGTTTCCTCATTGAAATTCCACAAATCCTCAATGGAGCCGCCGCCGCGGCCTACAATGAGCACGTCCACGGGCGGGAGACCGTTGAAGGGCGCTCCGGACCAAGCGCGCACGGCTGCGGCTATTTCGTGCTCCGCTCCTGCCCCCTGCACGCGTACGGGCAGCAGATAAGCCTTCACCCACGGGGCGCGGCGTTCCAATACGTGCCGTATGTCCTGGATGACGGCGCCGGTGGGGGAGGTGACGATGCCGATGGCGCGGGGGAACGTGGGAATTTTCTTTTTGTGTTCCGCGTCAAACAACCCCTCGCGCTGGAGTTTGGCTTTCAACTCCAAAAAGCGAGTCTGCAAATCTCCCTGTCCTGCAGCTTTTACCTGCCTGATGACCAGCTGGAGTTGCCCCCGGTCCGGGTATACGGTGGCGCTGCCCAGGACATGGACTTTCATCCCTTCCTGGAGCCGTATGGGGCATTTGGAAGCCGCTGCCTTGAAAAAGGCGCAGAAAATTTCCGCTCCCTGTTCCTTCAGGGTGAAATAAACGTGGCCGCTGGTGTGATGCTTGACGTTGCTCAGTTCTCCCACCACCCACTGGGTGCCCACAGCGATGCTGACCGTGTCTCTCAGGCGGTAAACGAGCTGTTTGACTGTGATGGGTTTGGGCGCGGCGGGCGTTTCCTCCGGGAATTCCATAAATTACGGTTCAAAGGGGATGTTCAGCGCTTCATACGCCAGCATCCTGCATTGCTTGATATCCAGCTTGCCGGATGGGAGCACCGGGATGCGTTCTACGGGAATAATCTCCTTGGGGCACCAGAGGGCCGGCAGCCCCTGGTCAATCAGGCCGTGCCTGATGAGGGTGCGCGCCTGGTGCACGTAATCCGTCACCAGGGTGGTGAGCAGGGCTACGGCCTCCCCTTTTACGGGGTCCGGAATGGTGACGACGGCTATCCGCCGTTCTTCGTCCGCCGGATCCAGATTCCAAATGTTCATAATGGCTGCTTCCAGGGCTTCATGAGGCACCATTTCCCCACCTATTTTGGAAAAGCGGGAAATGCGTCCTTCAATCTTCAGGAAGCCGAATTCGTCTGCGGAACCTATGTCTCCGGTTTTTAGCCAGCCGTCCACGAAAATATCGCGATCCGTCTCCGGACCGCCCAGATAGCCGGGAAAGATGTTCGGGCCTTTCAGCCAGATCATGCCGGAAGTAGTGATGGGAACCACGCGTCCCGTGTGAGGGCTGGTGATGCGTATGGCGATTCCGGGAAGGAGGGCTCCTACGGAACTCTTTTTCATGCCGGGAATGAAGTCTCCGGCGGCATTGGATGGCGCCGGGTCAATGAAGTTGACGGAACAGACGGGAGAGGCTTCCGTCAGGCCGTAGCCTTCGCATGGAATGATGCCGAATTTTTCCCGGAAAGCGGCGGAAAGGTCTTCCGGCAGTTTTTCCGCGCCAACGATCAGGTAGCGGACGGTTTTAAAGGTGTCCGGTTCGCAGCGTTTCATGAAACCGCGCAGGAAGGTGGGCGTGGTGACTACCAGACTGATTCCGTACTGCTTGATAAGGGCTCCCAGCCGTTTGGCCTCAAGAGGGGATGGATAGGTGACCATGTCGTACCCGCCGATCATCGGATACCATAGCCCGATGGTGATGCCGAAGCAGTGGAATACGGGCAGGCTTCCCAGAAACCTGCTTTGCGGTTCCAGCGTAATGCGGGAGGAACATTGAGAGATGTTGGAAAGAAGGTTGTGGTGGGTCAGCGGCACGCCCTTGGGTTCCCCGGAAGAGCCGGAAGTGAACATCAGCACGGCTTCGTCCGCGCCCCGGGACAGGGCCTCCCGCAGCATCCCTTCGGCCCGCTTGGGGCCCATGGTCAGGACGGTCACGGTTCCGCCGTGCTTCTCCTTCAGTTCCAGCCCCAGCTCCAGCGCGCTTTCGTCCGCCGGATTGAGCACCTGCGCCACAAATTCCCGCTCTAGCGTCAGATCGTCGGTGAGCTTCACTTCCGTGGTGTCGGGCACCTGCTTTAAGCAAATCAGGATTCGCATGGTTTCTCCTTAGAGTTTGTGATAAATGGGGGCCAGCGCCGCCTGAATTTCCTTATAGAGCTTAAAGCGCTCATTGTAGAAATCCACGCCCTCCGGGTCGGGCAGCGTCACGCCCTGCTCCCTGACGCAGCGCTCGACCGCGTCCGCATGGCTGGCGAACACACCCACGGCCACACCTGCCAACATGGCGCTGCCCAAGCTGGAATCCACGTTCTCCACCGTTTTCAGGGGGATATTCAGCATATCGGCCAGAATCTGCCGCCAGAGACCGCTTTTCGCGCCGCCGCCGATGGCCACGGCCTGCGTGGGGGCAATGCCCAACTCCACCAGCGTGGCGAAGCAGTCCTTCATGGAATAGGCCACGCCCTCCAGCACCGCCCGGTTGAAATGGGCCTTCGTGTGGAAGCCCGCCGCGCCGACGAAGCTGGCCCGGAGCCTGTCATCCAGATAGGGCGTGATCTCGCCCTGCAGATAGGGGTGGAAGAACAGCCCTTCGCACCCGCGGGCCACTTCCGCCGCAGCCTTGCTCATTTCGTCAAAGCTGCCGCCGAAGGTGTCCCGATACCAGCGGTTGCTGGCGGCGCAGCTCTTGGTGGCCGTGCCGGGATACCACAAGCCGTTGACCACATGGCGGTAGGTCACCAGCCGGGGATCCACCACCTCATGATCCGTAATGGAGCAGATACGGCCCGCCGTGGCCAGCTTCACCGTGGCCTGCCCCTCATGCACCGCGCCTGCGGCATAGACTTCCATGACCGTGTCCGTCGCGCCTGCGATGACCACCGTTTTCGCCGTCCGCTTGTGTCTGCGCCGTCAGCGGGCTTAAATGGGTCGTGGGCTCCACGATGGGGGGCATAAGCCGCACGTCCAGCCCAGCCATGGCGCACAGCGTCTCCGACCACTGATTCTTCCGCGCGTCCAGCAGCAAAAAGCCCATGGCCTCGATGGTATCGGTGACGTAATCGCCGGTCATGCGGTAACGGACATAATCCTTTACCGCCAGCACCTTGCGGGTTTTGCGCAGGGTCTCCGGCTCGTGCTTTTTCAGCCACATCAGCTGCGGCAGCGTCCAAAGGCTGGATACGCTGTTGTAGCATTCTTCCATCAGCGCCGGGCCCATTTCGCGCTTCAGCTGCGCCGCTTCGGCCGAAGCTCGGCTGTCCGTCCAGTAAATGGCCCGGCGTACCGGCCTGTCGTCCTCGCCCAGCAAAACGGCGGTGTGCGTAGCCGCGTCCAAAGCCAGCGCCGCCACATCTTCCGGGGCGACGCCCGTTTTTTCCAGCAATTCGCGAATGTTTGCGCAGGCAGCGTTGTAGCTGTCCTCCGCGTCCTGCTCCGCCCAGCCGTTTTCCGGGTAATAAGTGGGATATTCCCGGCTGGCGGTCGCGGCGACCACACCGTCCTCCCGCAATAGAGTGGCCTTGGAGGACGATCCGCCAAAGTCTACGCCCAACAGGTATTTCATCGGTTTCACCTCATTATGCTTTGCAGGTTCCGTCCCTGCGGAACGTAAAAACTTTTCGGGAATCCGTTCGGATTATGAAAATTCTGTGCCCGCGCAGAAGGATTTTGCCAGTCCATTCCTTCCATCGCAGTTGTCCTGCCAGACCCGCACTCCGTCATCTCTTTCAGGTCACGACGGTAAACTCCCGACCAGTCTTCATGTTCCTCGAGTACCCTGCCCGCCCTCCCGGGCG
>ERZ825159.2893-NODE-2893-length-13116-cov-3.911952_pt1 | contig 13116 bp, 10 predicted proteins | sample MGYA00519932_ERZ825159 | MGnify/ENA primary metagenome ERZ825159 (study PRJEB31778, sample SAMEA3449191) | human gut metagenome | biome: human gut; feature: human-associated habitat; material: faeces | place: United Kingdom | collected 2010/2012 ...
TGTAAGCATTTAGGCTCAAATTGCGTCTATAAGGGTGAGTACTCAAGGGGCAGCCCCGTAAGAAAGAGGAAAGATCATGGAGGACAGCTTCATCGTAGACCTGTACTGGCAGCGCGACGAGCAGGCGATCGCCGAAACGGATCGAAAATACGGCGGCGCATGCGAAGGCATCGCGCGCCGGTTTCTCCCCGCGGCGGAGGACGCCGAGGAGATCGTGCAGGACGCTTATCTCTCACTCTGGAACACCATCCCGCCGCAGCGCCCGGAGCATTTTGCCGCGTATCTGTTCCGCACCGTACGGAACGCCGCCTTTTCCCGCTTTCGCGCCGACAGCGCGCAGAAACGCGGCGGCGGTGAGGCGTCCGCCGCGCTCGACGAGCTCGCTGAGTGTGTCGCGGGGCGGGACAATGTGGAGCAGATCATTGAGGCACGGGAGCTTTCTCATGCGGTGAACGCCTTTCTCCATACACTTTCCCGAAACGACCGGATTATTTTCACCGCCCGCTACTATCTCGCTCTTCCTGCCCCGGCGATCGCCGAAAGGCTCGGCTGCCGGGAGGGAAGGGTACATACCTCGCTTTGCCGCAGCCGGAAAAAGCTGCGCGACTATCTCATCAAGGAGGAATTGCTGTGAAAGCGCTGGATATTATGGAAGCGGCCGGCGGGATCGACGACGAAATCATCAAGGAGGTCACATCGGCTATGCAGGAAAAGAATACAGGAAAACCCCTTCGCGCGAAACGGACGCTTCGCACCGTGCTGATCGCGGCGGCGCTCGTGCTCGTGCTCGCCGGGAGCGCCCTTGCCGCCGGACGGCTCATCAACAGTCCCGCGCAGGCGGTCAAGATCGCGCGGCAGGAAATTGCAAAAATGCAGGACATGGGCATTCTCTCTTCGCAGTACCGCTTTTTTGACGGCGAACTGCCGGAAGTCGTTATTAGTTTAAAAAAGACTGCTGGCGCGTATGGGCACTTCACCACTGGAAAGGTTTGGAAGACAGGCGAAGAACGGCGCTACGAAATCAATATAAGCTCTGCCAGCTTAAATCAGGAGTGCGCCTTTCTCGCAGGCGTTTTAGTCCATGAGATGGTACACGAGTATTGCGCTGAGCACGGTATAAAAGATACTAGCAATAACGGCGTGTACCACAACAAGAATTTCAAGCACATTGCAGAAACCCACGGTCTGGAAGTCGAACACCATCCCAAATATGGTTGGACAATTACCAGCCCCGGCCTTGAACTTCTGGATTTTGTTGAGGAACAGGGCTGGCAAGATTTCCAGATGGTCGAGAGCCTTAACCTACTGGATGTACTCGGAACGCTCCCCAAGGGCGGCAACAGCGGTGCAGGCGCAGAAACCAGAACGAAAAAGCCCAGCAGTACCCGCAAATATATTTGTCCCAAATGCAGCAACAGCTGCCGAGCAACCAAGGTCATCAACCTAATATGCGGCGACTGTATGGAAAAAATGGTTGTTGCCGAATAAATTATAACAACAGTGATAATGGTCGAGTGAGAGTAGACCGCTATTTTTATATGTACACTTTTAAAGGAGCTACACAATGCAATACGATTATTATTCCTGTCCGTATGAGCCTGATACCGGCATACCACCGTGCGGAGAAATGCCAGAGTGCCAAACCTGTTCTTGGTGCTACCTTGCAGACAGCGAAAAGTAGAACGATGGCGGTGGTCACACAAGCGACCACCGCCATCATTTTCAGTATCAAATTTAAGCTATGCACAAGTAATATCAAAACTGCTTGCTATCGTATGACAAAGTAAGTATACTATCAGTATCAAAATTAACGAGCCTTAGAGGTAATACCACTATGCAGATATATGGCTACTGCCGCATTTCCACGCCGCAGCAAAACATTGAACGACAAGTGCGCAACATTCTGGCAATGTACCCAACCGCACATATCATCCGAGAAGTATATACCGGCACAACCTATCAAGGCCGCAGAGAGTTGGATAAGCTGCTCCACACCGTGCAGGCAGGTGACACTATCGTATTTGACAGCGTGTCCCGTATGAGCCGCAATGCAGACGAGGGTTGCCAACTATACGAAAACCTGTACACCCAAAATGTAACGCTTTGCTTTCTCAAAGAGCCGCACATCAACACGGAGACTTACCGCCAAACCATCCAGCGGCAAATCAGCACCCAGCTGAAAACCGGCAATGCCGCTACCGACAGTTTTGTATCCTCGGTCATTGCTGCACTGAATCAGTACACCGTTGACCTCGCCAAAGAGCAGATACGCCTTGCCTTTGCGCAAGCTCAAAAGGAAGTTGACGACCTGCACCAACGCACCAGAGAGGGAATGCTGACCGCCAAACTAAACGGCAAGCAGATAGGGCAGGAACGTGGCCGCAAGCTGATAGTCAAGAAAGCTGCCGCTTGCAAGGAGTCCATTAGAAAATATAGTAGGGATTTTGACGGAACGCTGTGCGATGCAGATTGTATCAGGCTCATTGGCATTGCACGGAATACATATTACAAGTATAAAAGGGAACTGCGAGAGGCAATACCCCTATAACCGAAACAGCCTGTAAAATGATTTCTCATCCCACAGGCTGTTATCTCCATGACAAAGAAAATGAGAATGGTGTCCTGTTCGCAATCCTTTTTATCTCTTGTCACACATCATTGTAATGCCTACACTTTAATTTAAAAGTACATTTATAAAAATTACAGTTTGTCGTCGCATATTGACTTATATTCTTTTCTATATTACTATGATACAGGGCATTCACCGAAGAACAAAGAGACAAGTTAAGAATCCACACGCAGGCCCCTCCGCCATCCGGCGGCGGGGTTTGTTTTTTACAGCAAAACAGCACCGCCCGCGATATGGTATTACCCGCGGGCGGTGCTGCTATTTCTATTTGATAAAGAAAATGAGAACGGCGTCAGTAACGGCGTTCTCACAAAAGATGCTTTCTTTTTGATTACAACCGTATCATACCGTTCCCCACGCAAAAAGTCAATCACTTTTGAGCAGGGCGGTGTATGTATGCCAATTTTTCCTCTCTTCTATTGAAAACATTGTTTGCATGGTGCGCCAGTTTTCTGTATTTTATCCATTACAATGTCATCCTCCCCCGGCAAGCCCTGCCATTTTGTAGGGCAAGGATTATCAAATAGTCAAATATAACGGATGCAGCACAAGGTTTTTCGGCACTTTTCCGATTGACGCACCGCATGGGACAGCGTACAATAAAAGTACCAATTTTTGCAACAATAATACAATCACGTGCTTTGATTCAAGCCCTTCAAAAAGGAGAGAATACTGTTCCATGGGTTCCAATTCCACTGCTATCCCCACCACCAGCGTGGCAGAGTTAAAGTATCTTTCGCTGCTGGCACGGGATTATCCCACCCAGGCCGCGGCTGCCAGCGCCGTTATCAGCCTGGAAGCCACCGCCAAGCTGCCCAAGGGCACCGAGCATTATATCAGTGACCTGCACGGCGAAGACGAGGCTTTTATCCACCTGCTGAACTCCGCTTCCGGTGTTATCCGCGAAAAAGTTGATCTTGTCCTGGGTGAAAACGTGCCAAAGGCCATCCGTGCCGAGCTTGCCACCCTGATCTACTACCCGGCGCGCAAGCTGCCCCTGCTCAAGGCCCGCTACCCGGAACGCTTTGAGCTGGAAGCCTGGTATCGCCAGACGCTGCTGCGCCTGATCGATGTATGCCGCTTTGTTTCGTCCAAGCACACACGGGAATATGTGCGTTCCTGCCTGCCGCAGGGCTGTGGGCATATCATTGACGAGCTTCTGCACGCCCACTTTGAGGACCACAACAAAACCCTCTACTATGGCCAGATCGTGGGCAGCATTATCGCCAATGACCGCGCGGACGCTTTCATCATCCGCCTGTGTGAGCTGATCAAGCGCCTTGCGGTGGACAAGCTGCACATTATTGGTGACCTGTTTGACCGCGGCCCCCGCCCGGACCTGATCCTGGACCGACTGATGACCCACCACAACGTGGATTTCCAATGGGGCAACCACGACGTTGTGTGGATGGGTGCCGCCGCTGGCAGCGCGCTGTGCTGCTGCACGGTGCTGAAAACCACCCTTGCCTACCACAACCACGGCATGATTGAAGATTTTTACGGCATCAATCTGCGCCACCTGCTGCGCATGGCGGAGCAGTATTACGGCAATGAGGATCTGACCATTTGGATGCCGCACACCGACGCCACCCGCGGCCCCTACACGGACGGAATGCTGCACCGCTGTGCTGTCATGCACAAGGCCATCACCATCCTGATGCTGAAGCTGGAGTGCGAAGTGATCGACCGCAACCCGGATTTCAAGATGCAGGGGCGGGATTTTTTGCGCCGCATTGATTACGAAGCCGGAACGGTGGATTATTTTGGCAAGATCTATCCCCTGCGGGACCGCAACTTCCCCACGGTAGATCCAGAGAACCCGGCCCGCCTGAATGCCGACGAAAAGTTTGTGCTGGACAAGCTGGTGGCATCCTTCCGCCACAGCGAAAAGCTGCAAAAGCACGTTGCCTTCCTGTATGCCAAGGGCAGCGTATACCACATTGAGAACGGCTGCCTGCTGTACCACGGTGCGGTGCCCCTGACGGACGAGGGCGAATTTGCCGCCGAAACGTTTGAGGGCCATTCCCTGCGGGGCCGCGCGCTGCTGGATTACTGTGACCTGCGCGCCCGCCTGGGCTATTTTGCGCCGGAGGGCTCGCCGGAGCGGCAGAGCGGGCAGGACTTTTTGTGGTACTTGTGGTGCGGCAAGCTCTCCCCGCTGTTTGGCCGCAGCGCCATGACCACCTTTGAACGGCTGTACATTGAGGACCCAGAAACCCACAAGGAGATCAAGGATCCCTACTATACCTGGTACGATGATGCGGCCATCTGCTGCCGCATCTTGGCGGAGTTTGGCTTAACGGCCAACTGCCACATTGTGAACGGCCATGTACCCGTGCGGGAAAAAGCCGGCGAAAGCCCCATCAAGGGCGGCGGGCGCTTGTTGGTGATTGACGGCGGGTTCTGCCGCGCTTACCACGAGCGCACCGGTATTGCGGGGTACACGCTGGTGTATTCCAGCCATGGCATGAGCCTGCGCACCCACCAGCCATTTGAAAACACCGCCAAAGCAGTACAGGAAAACCTGGATATTTTGTCCCGCGTGGATGTGGTGGACGATAACCACACCGACCGCGTTCTGGTGGAACATATGGACGAGGGTGCCAATCTGTACGCCCAGGTGGCCGACCTCCACCGCCTCATCTCCGCCTACCGCACCGGCCTGATCAAAGAACAGCCGACGAAAGATACGATCTGGTAGCGATTACGGGGATTTTCCAGTTTTTTTGAAAAAAAGGCTTCGGCGAAAAAACTTTAATTATAATAGAATATAGAATAAATCGAAAACAGCCGCAGCGGCAGGGAGTCATTCCCCCACCGCTGCGGCTATTTTATTTGTAGGTTCGTTTGGTTCATCTGTAGGGCGCGATGCCCTCATCGCGCCGGAGAGAACCATAAACCATTTGTAGGGGACGATGGGCCTTACCTAATATTCCGCCATCCGGCAATAAGGCAAACGTCCGCAGGCGCACAATGTGCGCCCCTATGGGTGAGATATGCGTTTATTGCCCGTTGTGCACAATAAAACAATCTGTAGGGAACGGTATTGACCGTTCCGGGGCCAAGGGGCGGATGTCTTTAGGTTTGTTGCAGAGAACCACCCCTCAGGCCGCTTCGCGTCCATCGCAAACCTAAAGTAAGATATTGGCTCCCCTTTGAGGGGAGCTCCGGCGAAAGCCGGTGAGGGGTGGTTCCCCGCGTAGAGCCTAAAATTTATGGTTCCACATTTCCATCCGGGGCGTCGAGGACGCCGCCCCCTACCATAGGGCAAGGCAAAACATCAAATTTATAATGTGCAATAAGACAAAGCTCCAGCAGGACGATGCAAGCATCGTCCCCTACAGATAGGTTTCGGGCTGCGTTAAGATTGCGGCATTCAATTTACGTTTTCCCGGCGCGATGAGGGCATCGCGCCCTACAGATTGTTTTATCATTCATCCCGCATTTCTAAATACCAGCAACCCTAATATTTCCTGAGCGGCGCACCGCGCCGCGGTCCACCACAATTATTCTTTATTATTTATTCTTTATTCATTAAGCGCCCCCAACTCCTAACTCCTCCCTCCTAACTCCTAACTAATCACACAAATTCCCTCCACGCTTGCTCCGCCCCGGTCTGGAACGCGCACAGTTCTTCCATCAACTTGTGGGCGCCGGGGCTGGCCTGGGGGTAGTCGGTTTCGGCGCGCTTGCAGTCCAGCACGCCCTGGCCGCTGCCCTCCGCCAGCATGGTGGCAAGGTTGCGGGTGCTTTTGTCCAGCATGGTGCGGGTGCGGATGCCCATGCTCACACTCATGCGTGCGGCGGCGCTCTGACCCTTGGCCTGTGCGCCGATGGCATCCAGCGCCGTGTGGGCCTGCTGGTTCAGGCGGCGGTACTCGTTTTTCTGGCGCATCATCTCGTCTTTCAGCTTCTGGTCATACGTCAGCCCCATCAGCTCATCCAGGGTGTTTTTGCCCATCTCGGTGTTCTGCACGATCTCCTGCAGCATGGCTTCGTTATCACTGGTTTTTTGCATATTCTGGTTTTCCGGCATAAAAAATCCCCCTTGTGTACAGCCTTTTCCTTTGGGAATGTTCCCAAAGCTAGTATGGCTCCACAAGGGGGATTTATTCTTTTGTTTCAGCTTCTTCAGCAGCCGGAAAGGCGCTGCTCGGCCAGGGCCACCATCAGGTCCCAGCTGCCGGCTTCGCCCCAATCGGCAGAGCTGAGCGACACGGTAAATTCGCCGCGGCGGGACAGGGTGATGCCGAACGTGCGGCGGGATTCGCCCAGCGCTTCATGCAGCGCAGCCTGCAGTTTTGCCGCCGGGGTGCCAACGCTCACCACCAGGAAAATGCCGTCTTCCAGGCGGACAACAGCGTTCTGCTGGTCCGGCCCGGCAGCCAGCTGCAAAATACCGGCTGCGGTATTCAGGCAGCAATCTGCTGCGTGAGTGCCTTCCTCGCGCAGCAGGTTCCAATACTCGTTCACGCGGGCAGCAACCACGCTGACCGGCTTGCCTGCGCAGGCAGCAGCCGCCACTTTTTTGCGGTAAGCGGAATCCAGGAACGCACGGTTATATACACCGGTCACATAATCGCGGCGCATCTCCTCGCGGTACTGGCCCAGCAGGCGCAGCAGGGCGTTTGCCTCGCGGTCATTGGCGGGCAGATCTGCCGTAAGGAAATAGGTGGCAGCCAGCACAAACGGGCGGTGCTCCACCTGGATGTTCTGGTAAAACACAAAACCGGTATCCTCACCCAAAATCGGCTGCCAGCCACGGCCATCTGCATTCAGCACAGGCACAGCATCGGCATGGCCGGTGGCCTGCAGGGTGGCGGGGTCCACCTCGGCCTGGGCCAGCGGGTCAATCAAAGTAACCTGGTCAAAAAAATTCTGCAATGCGGTAACCTGCATGCCAATTTGTTCCAGAGTAAATTCCTGCATGACGCGTCTTCCTCCATGTAAAACATACAAGATCCAACAAAGCGTTTTTCGGTTCTCTATGTTGCCCTAATGTTGTAATGCTACAACTTGACATAAAATCTTTGTATATTTTACCATACCGTGCATGCTTTTCCCATACCCGCATTACACAAAGAATTGCTTAATAATAAAAGTATTACTGTTCAAAAAATCACTTTGCACTTTTTGCTGCTTTTTTCGCCGGTGCTGTCGTTTTTTCCTCTTTTGCGTCAGCCGCCTTGGCCTTGGACTGCGGGGCGGGCGCTTTTTCCTTTTTCGGCTCCGCTTCCGGCAGGGGTTCCGCGCGGAAATACCGTGCGCTCATCTCGTGGATCTTCCGCGCCAGCGCGGGGGTCAGGTCCTTAGCGGCAACGCGCCACTGCCAGTTGCCCGCCGGGTTGCCGGGGGTGTTCATGCGGGCTTCGCTGCCTTTTTCCAGCCAGTCGGCCATCGTCACAATAGCCAGCTCCGCCGGGCTTGCCAGCACACCGCGCAGCAGGCCGGTGATCTCGCCCTCCTGCTCGGTCAGGGCAAAATATGCCTTGGCCTGTTTGCGCTGGGCGGGGGTGGTTTCGTTTTCCAGCCAGCCGCGCAGGGTGTTATTGTCATGGGTGCCGGGGTAAGCCACGCAGTGGGCCGGGTAGTTATGCGGCAGGTCCAAGCTATCGGTGCCGTTCAGACTGAACTGCAGCACCTTCATGCCGGGGAATCCGCTTTCCGCCAGCAGCACACGGACGGAATCAAAAATTTCGCCCAGATCCTCGGCCACAATGGGCAGGTCACCCAGAGCGGTGCGCAGAGCGCGGAACAGGTCCATGCCGGGGCCCTGTTCCCACTTGCCGCCGCGGGCGTTTTTGTCCCCCGCCGGGATAGCCCAATAGGTATCAAAGCCGCGGAAGTGGTCAATACGCAGGATATCATAAATGCTCAGCGCATGGCGCACGCGGCGCACCCACCAGGCATAGTTGGTACGCTTGTGGTAGGCCCAGTCATACAGCGGGTTGCCCCACAGCTGGCCATCCTCGGCAAAATAGTCCGGCGGGCAGCCAGCCACGCGGCGGGGGTGACCCTCGCTGTCCATCTCAAACAGCTCACGGCCTGCCCACGCATCGGCAGAATCCGCCGCCACATAGATGGGAATATCGCCCATGATCTTGATGCCCTTGCTGTTGGCATATGCTTTCAGGGCCTGCCACTGCTTGGCGAACTCATACTGCACAAAGGCCCAGAAGCCCAGTTCATCGGCATGGCCGGTGCGGAACTCTTCCAGCGCCTTGGGGTCGCGCAGGCGCAGCGGGGCAGGCCAGGTCTGCCAGTCGCACATCTTGTTTTCTTCTTTGATTGCCATGTACAGGCAGTAATCCGGCAGCCAGGCATCGCTCAAAAAGGTAAAACGGTACCAGTCATCGCTGTAGGGGGTATCGTACCCCGGCACCGGGCGCTGCTGCAAAAATGCGGCGTATGCCTTGCGCAGCACCTTGTAGCGCTTTTGGTACAGCAGGGCATAGTCACAGTAATTGGGGTTGGTGCCCCAATTTTCTTTGGCGTAATCTTCCGGCTTCAGCAGGCCATCCGCAGCCAGCTGATCCAGGTCAATAAAATACGGGTTGCCCGCAAAAGCCGAGCAGCTCTGGTACGGGCTGTCGCCATACGAAGTCGGGCCAACGGGCAGGATCTGCCACACGCTCTGTCCGGCCAGCACCAGAAAATCCACAAAATCTCTGGCAGCCTGGCCCATGGAGCCAATGCCATACCCGCCCGGCAGGCTGGAAACCGGCATCAGGATACCGCTGCAACGCTTCTTCATTTTTTCTCTTCTCCTTAAAACTTTTTGTATTCCGCAAAGCCCATCTAGGGTGCGCCTGTTTTTCAGGTACACCCCGGGGCATCAGTTATCGCCTGCTTCGGCGCTTTCTGCGCCAAGGGCCGCCATCACGGCGCTGCGCCAGGCAGCGGCGGCATCTTCATCCCACAGGCCATCCCGCAGGGTAATGCCGTCCGCTTCATAATACAGCCCGCGCTGGGCCTGCTGCAATGCGGCGGCCTGGGTTTGGTCCAGCGCTGCGCCAGGCAGAATACCGGCTGTCACCTGCGCCGCCTGCATGGCCGCGGCGGCGTTCTGGTTGCTGCCGGTACCCCAGGGGGTGATCAGGTCCAGGGTGTCGATCAACGCGCTTTCCCCCGCCTTGCTGGTGTACAGCCACAAAATAGCGGCGGCTGCGGCGCGGGCGCTCTCCTCATCGGCATCCGCCGGGATAGCCAGCCAGGCACGGTTGGCCAAAATGGGGTAATTCATCAGCCCGGCCAGGTTGAACCGCTGGTTGGCAATGTCGGCTTCGGTCAGGTTATTTTTGATGGGCAGCCACACCAGCGCGTCTTTCTGGGCGCTGCTCAACGCTGCGCCGCTGTCACTGACCAGGTCGGCCAGGTAGCCGCGGTAGAACAGGGCATTGCCCTGCTGGAACAGATCCTTGCTGGTCCACTGGTCTGCAATGCCGGCCTGCCAGGCGCTGTTGGCATCTTCCAGCCGCAGCTCCTGCTCCAGCGCGTTCAGCGGACCGGTCAGGTTTTCTTCGGTCAGCGGCTCCCCCGCCGCCAGCAGGGCGGTGGTGTACAGCGCAGGGGTGTTTTCCGCCACGCCGCCGTCCCCGCTGCTGCCGCTAACCTCCGGTTCCTGGGCGGCAAACACGCCGTTCAGGTTTGCCAGTGTCTCCCGCCGCTCAGCGGGCAGGGTGTAAACATTGCCGTTCAGCGTTACCTGCACAGCGCCGGGTTCCGCGCACCAATGGGTCACAGCTGTTACGAAATCGAACCATTCCTCCCAGGTCGCAGCGCGCAGGTCGTCCAGCGCGGCATCGCTCTGCAAAAGCTCGGTCAGCACACGGTTATCCGCCCAATAGGCATACAGGCTCTGGCCCACCGGCAGGGCGGTGACGGTGCTTTCCGTATCCAGTCCGGCACGCTGCGCGGCGGCGGCCAGCAGCTCGTTCTCCGCCAGATTCTTCCAGGTTCCATCATCCTGCGGCGGGGCATCCAGAATGACCAGGTCCGCCGTTTCGGTCTCAAAGCTGTTTTGCAGCGTCACATTCTGCGCCTGGGCATACAGCTCCAGCGCGCCAACAGCAGCGCTGGTGTCCAGCAGGCCGCTCACCGTCAGGCTTTGGGGTGCCGCGGTGGGCACGGCCTGGCTGGGTGCTGCGGTTTCGCCGGTAGCAGCCGCCCCTTGGCCCGCGCAGCCCGCCAGCAGGCAGCCGCTCAAAACCAGTGCTGAGATTCGTTTTTTCATATGGTTCCCGCCCCCTTTCCGGCTCCCACCTTGCCGGGGAGCCGCCGGAATTATAGCTGATTTTTATTATAACGGATTTGAACTGTTTTTTCCACTGCCGTTTTATGCTATAATGTAAAAATATTCCGAAAGGGGGATGACCTTGCATGCCCGCAACGGCAAAACTATACGAAACAGACCCATATGTTCAAACCTTTACCGCCACGGTGCTTGTCTGCACCCCGGCCGGGGAACAGTTTGCCGTGCAGCTGGACCGGACCGCCTTTTACCCGGAGGGCGGCGGCCAGCCCTGCGATACCGGTGCGCTGGGCACCGCCCTTGTAACGGATGTGCAGGAGCATGGCGGCGTGATCACCCACACTGTCAGCGCAGCGCTGCCGGTTGGGCAGACGGTGGAAGGCCGCATTGATTGGGCGCGCCGCCGCGACCATATGGAGCAGCACACCGGTGAACACATTTTAAGCGGCACTTTGCACCGCCTGTTTGGGGCGGAGAATGTGGGCTTTCACATCGGTTCCCCCGCGGTGCGGATGGATATGAGCGTTCCGCTGACCGCCGGCCAGCTGGCCGAAGCAGAAGCCCAGGCCAACGCGGTGATCCGTGCGGACGCCCCGGTGCGCTGCTGGTACCCCGCGCCGGAAGACCTTGCAAAACTGACCTACCGCAGCAAAAAGGAGCTGACCGGGCAGGTGCGCATCGTGACCATCCCGGGCGCGGATATCTGCGCGTGCTGCGGCACGCACGTGTCGAATACCGGCGAAATTGGCCTGCTGCGGATCTTCTCGTGCGTCAGGTTCCATGACGGCGTGCGGCTCGAGCTGCTCTGCGGCCGCCGGGCGCTGCGGTATCTGCGCGCGCTCACGGAGCAGAACCGGCAGGTCTCCGGCCTGCTCTCGGCAAAGCCGCTGGAGACGGCAGGGGCCGTGCAGCGGCTGCTGGACGCGGAGGGCGCGCTGAAGCTCCGCGCGGCGTCGCTGGAAGACGCCGTCTTCACGCAGAAGGCGCAGGCGCTGGCCGGGAACGGGAATGTGCTGCTCTTTGAGCCCGCAATGAGCCCCGACAGCGTCCGGCGGCTGACGGATCTGGTGATGAGCGCCTGCGGCGGCCGCGCAGCCGTCTTCGCGGGCAGCGACGAAGCGGGGTATAAATACGCCGTCGGCGAGCAGGGCGGCGACCTGCGCCAGCTGGTGCGGGAGCTGAACACCGCGCTGCAGGGCCGGGGCGGCGGCAAGCCGTTTTTCACGCAGGGCAGCGTCAGCGCCTCCCGCGCGGCGATCGAAGCATTTTTCCGGGAAAGGGGCGAATGAGATGCTGCAGGATCTGTATCCGCATATCTACCACAACGAAATGGCCTGGAAGGCCCCCGCGCCGGACGATTATGCCCTTATTTTCGCGCCCGACGGCACGGTCTATTGCGATCTCACAGACGGGGCGCTGACTCTGCCGCGCATCCGGGATGTGGGGCCGGGAGAGGCACAGTACGCGTTTTCCATCGATGAGGCCGCCTATTACCTCGTGGCCGCCCACCCGGACGAGACGGACGCTTTCCGCTACGTCCCCGCCGCGTCCCTCCGGTCCATGACCGAGCGGACGAGCCCGGCGCTCTTTGCCGCCGCCGCGGGCGGGAGCCTGCACCGCTGGTACCGGTCGCAGCAGTTCTGCGGCCGCTGCGGCGCAAAAATGGAGAAAAGCACGACGGAGCGGGCCATGGTCTGCCCGCAGTGCAAAAACACCGTCTACCCGAAGATCTGCCCGGCCGTCATCGTCGCCGTGCATGACGGCGACCGGCTGCTGCTCACGCGCTATCGCGGTCGGCCGTTCAAAAAATATGCCCTCATCGCGGGCTTTAATGAGATCGGTGAGTCGATTGAGGACACGGTGCACCGCGAGGTCATGGAGGAGGCTGGCCTCCGGGTCAAAAACCTCCGCTTTTACAAATCCCAGCCGTGGGTGTTCACGGACACGCTCCTGATGGGCTTCGTCTGTGAGCTGGACGGCAGCGACAGGATCACCGTGCAGGAATCCGAGCTGGCCGAGGCGAGCTGGCACCTGCGCAGCGAGCTGCCGGAGGATCACTCCCACATCAGCCTGACCGGTGAAATGATCGAGCAGTTCCGTCTGGGCCGGTTATAACGCGCAGCGTCCAAAAATAAACAACTTCCCCCAGCGGCAGTCCGTCGTGGACTGCGCCGCCGGGGGAATTTTTCAGCCCCTGCCGCCGAATTGGCGGCAGGGGCTGATTTGGATTATACCG
>ERZ825159.2903-NODE-2903-length-13092-cov-3.626755_pt1 | contig 13092 bp, 8 predicted proteins | sample MGYA00519932_ERZ825159 | MGnify/ENA primary metagenome ERZ825159 (study PRJEB31778, sample SAMEA3449191) | human gut metagenome | biome: human gut; feature: human-associated habitat; material: faeces | place: United Kingdom | collected 2010/2012 ...
CGCACCAGCGCTGATAAGTATTGTTCATGATCAGTTCGCAGCGCTGCTTTACGCAGTCCGGAGAACGGTGTGGATCTCTTGGTGTGTTGAACAGATAATCTTCCAGTTTATCGATAGTAGTTGTTGCAACATGCATTCTTGTATCGCAGGATGCATAGTAGATGTAAACCTCTCCGTTCTCACGCGCAATCGCGCCGTTTGTAAATACAACGTTGGAAACGTCTCCGACTCTCTCTTTTCCAAGCGGAACCAGGAATACACCGGACGGCTCTGCAATGACTTTGGACGGATCGTTCAGATCGGTACCGAAGACATACAGAACGTAGCGAAGGCCTGCTGCTGTATTTCTTACACCGTGTGCAATGTTGATCCAGCATTTCTTACCGCGGATCGGCACTGCTCCGGCACCGTTTTTGGACTCGGTCAGGGTATGATAAATACGTTTGCTGATGATCTTCTCCTCGTCGATGACAGCGTGTGTGATATCATCGCAGAGTCCGAAGCCGATTCCTCCGCCGCTTCCGGTCTCAATGAAACCATCCATCGGACGGGTGTAGAAGGCATATTTTCCGTCTACGAACTCCGGATGCAGAACAACGTTTCTCTGCTGCGGAGAACGTAAGGTTTTCAGGTTGTCCAGACGCTCCCAGGTCTTCAGGTCTTTCGTTCTTACGATACCAGCCTCAGCAACAGCCGCGGACAGATCCGGATCGTTTTTGTCCTTGCTCTCAGAGCAGAACACTCCGTAAATCCAGCCGTCCTCGTGCTGGGTCAGACGCATGTCATAAACGTTGGTTTCCTCTGCGCAGGTATCCGGCAGCACAACCGGGTAATCCCAGAAATGGAAGCCGTCGATACCAGTATCACTCTCTGCAACAGCAAAGAAAGATTTTCTGTCATTACCCTCCACGCGGACAACGAGATAATACTTTCCATTCAGATAAATCGCGCCGGAGTTCATCACAGCGTTGATGCCGAGACGCTCCATAAAGTACGGATTCGTCTCCTCATCCAGATCATATCTCCAGTGAACCGGAGCGAACTCTCTTGTCAGCACCGGATACTCATAGCGGTCATAAATACCGTTGTAAAAATCTGCTTTTGTGTTCTTTCTTGCCACAAGGCGGTCTACCTTGGCTTTTTCCACATAATACTGTTTATTCAGCATCTTTTAACCTCCCAATTACTTCCATACACATCCGTCCATTGTGATACGGGCATTTCCACGGTTCTACAATCGGCTCATGGATCGGGCTTCCGTCTGCATTCACGCACCAGAACCACTCAGACCCCTCTCGTTTGTCGATCACATAGTCCTTGATGTAGCCCCAGATGTCTTTTGCCGCATCGAGATACTTTGTTTCCTCTGGTTTTTTCTGCCATGCATTTAAAAATCCAACGACAGCTTCTGCCTGTACCCACCAGACTCTTGTGGTATCATCCACACCGCGCTCGCACTCATTCATCAGCGAATGATTTTTGTATGCCGTATTGTAGATATTTTCCGCAATCTCTCCGGTGATCGGCAGCAGTTTTTCCCGGTAAGCCGGATCGCCGAGCACTTCTGTACCCCGGTCGATCAGCCAGGAAGTCTCGATATCATGGCCATAAGAATACAGATCAATCAGCGTATTCCATGTCCGGTCGAAAAATACTTCCTGACGGCCTTTTTCTTTGTTATATACTTTATCCGCGAAGAGATCCATCATAAAGCGGAGACGGTCACCGGTAAACGGATCCTTTGTCACGCGGTACAGCTCTGTATATGCTTCGAAAACATGCAGCAGCGTATTCATGGTCTTCTCTGCCATGACGCCGTTCTCCGAGAGCTTTTCATTGCTCTCCGGCTTGAAATCGCGGGTAAATGCCTCGAGATAACCGTACTCGTCGGTGCAGTGTGTCTCGATGATCTGCTGCAGCGATTTTGCCAGCTCCAGCGCCTCGGTGTCGCCTGTCGCATCAAAATACGTAGACAGCGCATAAATTGCAAATGCCTGATTGTACGTATGCTTTGTCGTATCGAGCGGCTTTCCGTCGTAGGTGACAGACCAGAACACGCCACCGTACTCGCGGTCCACACACGCCTGTTTCATAAAGCGGTACGCATGCTCCGCATCGGCGCGCAGCTTCTCGTCCTTTAAGGTCAGGTACGCATTCGAGAAAAACCAGAGAATTCTGCTGTTTAAGATGCAGCCCTTCTCATACGTTTTCTGCACGTTCAGATCAAAGTCCTGATAGCCGTAAAATCCGCCGTATTCCTCATCTCTTAAGCCCTCCCAGAACGGAACGATCCGTTCAGTAAGCTCCTGCCTTACTTCCTTTGCCAAAGACTGCATCTTTTCTTTCCTTCTTTCTTATCTTCTTCCGATTTCGGTGTCAGACTCGCGTACGACACTGTTTTTCTTGATATAATCTACAATCAGATCTACGGTTGTGAATGCCAGTCCTACATACGTATCGGCTGCGCCGTAGTAGATCGCGATCTTTCCGGTCTCTGCATCGTGAATGGTTGCGCACGGGAAGGTTACGTTCGGAACGAAGCCTCTCTCCTCATACCACTCTTCCGGTGTCAGAAGGAAGTTCTGGCAACGGTATTTTACGATGGACGGATTCTCTTTGTCGAGGATTGCGCCGCCGATGCTGTATACATAGCCATTGCAGGTGCCGCTTACACCGTGGTAGAACAGCAGCCATCCTTCGTTGGTCTCAATCGGAGCTGCGCCGCCGCCGATCTTTAAGGACTCCCACCACTCCGGGCTCTTGCTCATGACGTGGCGGTGTTTGCCCCAGTACAGCATATCCGGGCTCTCGGACAGGAAGATGTCACCGAACGGTGTGTGGCCGCTGTCGCTTGGACGGGACAGCATCACGAAGTTGCCGTTGATTTTTCTCGGGAAGAGAACGGCATTTCTGTTGAATGGAAGGAATGGATTCTCCACACGTACGAAGGTTTCAAAATCTTTTGTTTTTGCCATTCCGATGGCTGCACCGTAGAAGTCCTGGCACCAGATGATGTAGTAGGTATCTTCTACTTTTACAAGACGCGGGTCATATGCGTAAACCGGCATGAACGGTTTGCCTTCTTCGTCAACGAACTGGATTTTGTTCTCATCGAAATTCCAGTGGATCGCATCTTTGCTTCTTCCAAGGTAGATATACGGGATTCCGTTTGTCTGCTCACCACGGAATACTCCGATGAACTCGTCGCCGTACGGCATAACGGCGCTGTTGAAGATTCTTGCTACTTCCTTCACCGGATTTCTTCCGATGATCGGATTCTCGCCGTATCTCCATACCGGTGCACCGGAAAATTCAGCCGGGCCTTCCTGCCATGGCATATTTTTGACAGCATCTCCAATAATTTTAACTTCGCTCATTTTTTGAAACCTCCATGAAAAATATTGTTTGTTTATGAGTTGTACTTTGTTTTTTTAAGTTTCTGTTAGTGGACAGAATCTTGTTTTTTAATTCTTTTTTCTCCGAACCGCCGTGTTTTATCACCCTCACGCCCAGTCCTTTAGCTTAATCTTAACATAGATGGTTAATTTTTCAACTGGAAATTACTTAAAAAATAAGTTCCGTTAGATACTGTCAATTTTTAAGTGACTTTGTTGTGTAATATGTACAAAAACGGGGCATTTCAAAATGCCCCGTTTCTTAATTTATAATTCAGTTATAAAAATCAAAGCTTTACGCTCTCTTTCGGCACCAGCTGTCCGGAGACAATTTCCATATTTTTGCCGGATGCCGCGCCGCGGATCTGCTTCAGCGCTTTTTCGAGCGCTACTTTTACCATCGCCTTCGTATTGATCTCATACGAAGTGATCTTGAGATCCGGGAAACCCGGATACAGGTAATTGTCGAAGCCGACAACGGAAACGTCCTCCGGCACGGAGATGCCGCGTTTTTCCAGCTCGAGCATCAGAAGGCCGGCGGTCAGGTCGCAGTTGCAGACGAACGCTTCCGGCATCTGTTCCGGGAGATGAATTTCGATCTGGCCCCGCTCATCACGGTCCTCCAGAATCCATTCCGCCGGTGTCACATCGCGGTGTTCCAGAACAGCCTTGGAAAAACCGCAGTACCGATCCATGATACTGCTGGAAAAATGAATCGAACCGACAAAAGCCAGCTTGGTCAGGCCATGCTCATACAGGTATTCCGTCATCAGATACATTCCGTGAAAGTTATCTGCGATCACGGCATCTTTTGCCAGCTCATTGTCGTAGAAATCCAGAAATACGATCGGAAGATCCACGTTTTTCTTCAGATAGTGGATGTAATCGCGGCTCGTGTCTCCCATAAGGATCAGTGCATCGACGGTCTGCTCCTTGGCGATGCACGGCACGATCATCTCATCTTCCATCTCCTGTTTCAGGATCTCCACGGTCACCATACAGCTCTTTTCCGTCGCCGCCAGTGCCATCTCCTGATACATTTTCCAGTAAAATGTCGTATACTCTGCCAGATACCGTTCCGGAATCACCACTCCGATGCAGCGCAGGCTTTTTCCCTGTGTATTTCTCGCTCCGCTTCCCGGCTGGCGGTACCCCATTTCCTTTGCAATTTCCAGAATCCGGGCGCGCATCTCATCGCTGACCCCTTTCTGTCCTGTAATCGCGTTATGCACGGTGACGGCGCTGACGCCCGCCACCTTTGCAATATCTGCCAATCTTACTTTTGCCATATATGTTACTCCTTAGTCCACTGCGATAAAGTGATACAGTCTGCTGACGAAATCGCCCCAGAAATCTTTCATGCGGAATCCGGCATTCATCAGCATCTCGCCGCTGTAAACCTCGTCGGTTCCTTCCAGACGGTATTTTTTCGCCGGATCGAAGCCGCGCAGGCGTACCTTGCGGGACGGCATATTTACCTGTGCCAGCACCTGTACGTAAGTTACAAGCACTTCGTTTTTATCCTCAGAAGCTACTGCCCAGCAGTCGGATCTGTGGTTTTCACGGTAGGAAAGAATACGATAATACTCTCCATCGCGGATCAGTTCATGATATTTGTGATACATCGCGGTCTGCTCCGGAATCAGTTTTCTCTCCTCCTCCGGCAGCTTTGTGATATCGAGCTCATAGCCAAATGTTCCAGCCAGTGCCACATGGCCTCTCGTTGTGAATGGAGTCACACGGCCGACGGTGTGGTTCGGGCATACGCTGACGTGTGCACCCATTGAGCAGAGCGGGTAAATGAGGGCTGTTCCCTCCTGGATTTCCAGACGCTCGATCGCATCGGTGTCATCGGAGCACCAGATCTGCGGGCTGTAGTAAAGCATTCCAGGATCGAAACGTGCACCGCCGCCGGAGCAGTTCTCCAGAAGCAGATCCGGGAACTCCTGTACCAGACGCTCCTGCATCGCATACATACCGAGCACGTAGCGGTGGAACAGCTCCTGCTGGGAATCTTTGTCCAGGTAGGTGCTTCCCAGGTCGCTTAACTGACGGTTCATATCCCATTTCACGTATTTGATGTTTGCACTGCGCAGGATTTTTGCCACACATTCATACGCATAATCCTGCACTTCCGGGCGGGAGAGATCCAGCACGTACTGGCAGCGGATCTCAGTCGCTTCTCTTCCCGGAATCTGAATCGCCCATTCCGGGTGCTCTCTGTAGAGATCAGAGTCCGGGGAGATCATCTCCGGCTCGAACCAGATACCGAATTCAAGACCGATTTCATTGACTTTGTCAACCAGATTTTTCAGGCCGCCTTTGATCTTCTCTTCGTTGACAACCCAGTCACCGAGGGAAGAATCGTCTTTATTTCGTTTTCCGAACCAGCCGTCATCCATAACAAGCATCTCGATGCCGTCTTTTTTTGCCTCTCTTGCGATATCGAGGAGTTTATCGGTATCAAAATCAAAGTAAGTTGCTTCCCAGTTGTTAATCAGAATCGGGCGTTTTTTGTGGTTGTACGGGCTGCGGATCATATGTCTGCGATAAAATGCATGGTAGGAACGCGTCATTTTGCCAAGTCCCTCGGCAGAGTAGACCATAACAACCTCCGGCGCCTGGAATTCATCGCCGGCTTTTAAATTCCAGCAGAACTCCTCCTGGTTGATACCCATGACCATACGAACGGTATCAAACTGGCATCTTTCCACCTGTCCGATAAAGTTGCCGGAATATACGAAGTGCATTGCGTAAACCTCGCCGCGCTCCTGATCCGTTCCCGGTGTCACCAGGGCCACAAACGGGTGCTCCTGATGGCTGGACTCTCCTTTTCCGGAGGAAACGAGCTGTTTTCCGTAGCGGAGTGCTCCCTGCTGGATATGGCGTTCTCTTGCCCAGGATCCGTGAAGGGAGATCATCTCGAAGTCTTCGTTGTCCATGTCGAGGCAGGCACTGTAGATTTTCTCTACTTTCAGTGTTTCGCTGCCCTCATTCTTCACACAGACGCTTCTGGTGATAACGTTTTCTTTTTCAAAAACAGAGTAGGAAAGAACAACAACGAGTCCAAGGATCGGATCTTTGCAGGTGATTTCCAGTGTCTCAACTTCCTCTTCGGTTCCGAAAGAAGCCGGAAGACCTTCCATTTTGCGTTTGCCTTTGAAGATCTCATAGGAATCAAAATGGATTTCGCATCCCATGCGTCCCTGTGCATTTCTCACGTTCAGGCAGCTCTCCCGGTAATCACCGATTCCGCCGGTCGGATACTCCATCGGGAAACGGTCGAGGAAAGAAGATTTTTCTCTCTTGTTGACGGACGGGGTGAACGGCGGCTCGTCCATGCGGAGCGGGTACAGATCCGGCTCTCCGTGCAGAAGCGGTCCGTAGTAAACGTGTCCGACGTAGCCTTCCGGACTCAGACCGATCACATACGTCGTTTTCTCTGTATTTAACTGAAAAAGCTTTTTGTCATCATAATATAAAATCGCCATTTTCTTCTCCTTGTCTGAAGGCAGCCGCCATCCGCCGCGCCGATTTTCTGCCAAAAAAGCCCCCGCCCGCCGGGCTGAGGCCTTTTTTTGTTTCTATATCACACAGCGTTTAAGCAGTTACCATTGCATTTTTTAATTTTTCCAGTTTCTTGGCTGCATCTTCGAGGGATGTGCCTTTTACGCCGAAATAAAATTTGATCTTCGGCTCGGTACCGGATGGGCGTACGCAGCACCATGCGTTATTTTCCAGCTCATAGTAAAGAACGTTGGAGGACGGAAGTCCGGTTGCGCTCTTCTCGCCACTTACGAGATCCACTCGTACGTCTGCTTTGTAATCGCGTACGGCAAGAACTTTGAAGCCGCCCAGCTCTTTCGGCGGGTTCTCGCGGAAGTTGGTCATCATGGTCTGGATCTCTTTTGCACCGTCGATACCTTTTAAGGTCATCGTTGCAAGACCCTCTTTGTAGTAGCCGTACTCTTCGTACATATCCACCATGGCATCCCACAGTGTCTTGCCCTGCTGTTTGTAGTATGCAGCAACCTCGCACAGCATCATAACTGCCACGCAGGCATCTTTGTCTCTTGCATATGTTCCAGCCAGGCAGCCGTAGCTCTCCTCCAGGCCGAAGACATAGTTGTGTGCACCGCTCTGCTCAAAGAACTTGATCTGCTCGCCGATGTATTTGAATCCGGTCAGAACTTCGATCAGTGCCACGTTGTAGGCTTTTGCGATTGCTTTTGCCATATCTGTGGTAACGATCGTCTCAACGAGAGCCGGGTTCTCCGGCATGGTTCCGTTCTTGGTGCGCTCGCGCAGGATGTACTCTGCGATCAGCATACCGGACATATTTCCGGTGAAGCTTACGTACTCGCCGGTCTTGCTGTCTTTTGCATAAACGCCGAGACGATCTGCGTCAGGGTCGGTTGCAAGGATGATGTCAGCGTCTACTTCTTTTGCCAGTTTCAGCGCCAGTGTCCATGCTTTCTCGTCTTCCGGGTTCGGGTAAGCCACCGTCGGGAAGTTTCCGTCTGGCACTTTCTGCTCTTTTACAACGTAAACCTGATTAAAGCCAAGCTCGCGCAGAACGCGGCGTACCGGCACATTTCCGGTTCCGTGAAGCGGTGTGTAGACGATCTTCATATCTTTTGCCGCATCTTTGATGATTTCCGGATGAATGCTCTGCTCTTTTAATTTTGCGACATAACGGTCATCAAAATCGGTTCCGATGACCTGGAACAGGCCTTCTGCTCTTGCATCATCTTCTTCCATCGTTTTAACGGCAGAAAACTCGGTTACTTTTGCTACCTCTGCGAGAATGTTTTTGTCGTGCGGCGGTGTAATCTGTGCGCCGTCCTCCCAGTATACTTTGTATCCGTTGTACTCTCTCGGGTTGTGGCTTGCGGTAATGACGATACCGGAAATGCAGCCGAATTCACGGACAGCAAAAGAAAGCTCCGGTGTCGGACGCAGGGACTCGAACAGATACGTTTTGATTCCGTTTGCATTCAGGCAGAGTGCTGCTTCGCGTGCGAATTCCGGAGACATTCTTCTGGAATCGTGTGCGATGGCTACGCCTTTTTCCTGTCCGTTCTGGGAAATGATGTAGTTGGCAAGGCCCTGGGTTGCCTGGCGTACGGTGTAGATGTTCATGCGGTTGGTACCCGCTCCGATGACACCGCGGAGTCCGCCGGTACCGAACTCAAGCTGACGGTAGAAACGGTCTTCGATTTCTGCCTCATTTCCTTCGAGTGCTTTCAGCTCTTCTCTGGATGCCTCATCAAAATATGGATCATTGCACCATTTTTCATATACTTCTCTGTAACTCATGTTTGTTATCCTCCCTGTCTGTTGTACTTTATTTAACTTAAGACAGCAGACTTTTTCTGGATTTAAGCTCGTTTCATCACAGCTTAAAGCTACCATTTATTTAGTCTGCTGTCAACTTAAAAATTAATTTATTTTTTCTAATTCTCTTGGTTCCTGATAAAGCTCTTTTAGATCACTGAGAACCTGTACTTTTCCTTTGCGCTCTGCGGTGCTTCAGGCTTTTCGTCAGTTCCATGACAGCCTTCATATAGCAGGCATGATCCTCTCTCAACCGGCCATACCTTCCGCAGCGTTCCGCGCAGACGGTACATCATATTTTTCAGTGCTCCGTACGGATTTTCACTCTCCTCATCCGTCCAGTGTGCTTCGGTTAACTGTTCCAGTGTTACGATGTGGTTTTTGTTGCAGATCATATAAACCAGCAGCTTTGTGATCATCGGAGAATGAATCGCTTCCTCGTTGAGGCAGCATGTTTCATCGTACATGCGGAATCTTCCAAGCAGCTGTACGCGAATCATAAAACATCGTCTCCTTCTAAGAACTCAAGCTCTTTTTCGGTCTGAATTGCCGGCAGTGCACTGTATTTCAGATTCTTTGCCCAGCCTTTTTTCTCCTCGGAGAAGCGCTCGCTGATTCTCTTGTAGACGAGTTCGCATCCTCTCTGGCTGCCGCCCTGCAGCAGAATCACATACTGGGACGGGCTGTATTTTGCAAAGAAATCGGAATGACGCAGGCTGCGTTTCATTACCTCAAGCAGCTTTTCGGACATACGGTCAAGGCGCGGACCGCCTTTTGCCGGGTAACCTTTTCCGTCTGTAATGGTGCACAGCATCAGCCACGGCATCTGTCCGTTCAGCTCGGACATACGGTAAACAAGTCGGTAGCAGTCACGGAATCCGGCGAGGGAACAGAAGAATGCTCCGCCCTTTTCTCCCGGGCTCTCCTGAAGATCTGCCTGTACCTCTTCGATCACGCGGTGTCTGCTGCCCATGCGGCTTCCCAGATAGCGGTACTGCTCCACCAGTTTCTCGCTCGGTGTAACGCCAAGCTCTTCAAAGTAATGTTTCGAGGTCTGCTCGTACAGTTTCATGGCCTCTTTGTATCTCTCCAGGCCGATCAACGCCTGCATCTGGACTGCCTGCCACTCGTCGAACGGATACAGTTCGGAAGCAACAGAAGTCAGCTTCTGCAGCTCATCGAACTCCTCGTTTTTCAGAAGATACTCACTTACTTCTTTCAGTGCATCGGAATATACTTTTTTCAGCTGCGCGCGCTCCGCCTGTACCCACTCTTCCTCGCCGAAATCTGCAAGGAACTCTCCGGTGTACAGCTCCAGCGCTTCGATCATCTGATCCATGCGCGCTTTCTCGTCTGTCTCTTTTCCTGCTTCCAGGATCTTATTTTTGATATCAATCGCATCTACCTCGACCGGCATCGGGCTGGTCCAGTGGTAAACGCCCTTCTGTGTATAAATGTACTCAAACTGCGGAAGTCCTGCCTCGACAAGGCTTCTTTTCAGGCGATGTACGCCGACACGCAGGCTGTTTGCCGCGTCCGCCACATCTTCTCTTCCGTATGTGCTCTCCAACAGTCTTCCTCTGGAAATTCCATTGTCCTTGTTATAGAGGAAAATCTGCAGAAGTCTCATCGATTTTGTTGCCATTGTTTTCCGGAAGGAAATCGGCTGGTCGCCGTACTCCAGGAAAAAACTTCCCATCATGTGTACTTTTAAAAGCGGTAACTGTTCTGTTTGGTTTTTCATTTCTTCGTTCATACTAACTCCTGTATTGCCTGTTGTGCTCTAATCTCTGTTGTCGGTTGCGCTGCGCTCCGCAATCGGCTGCGGTAACGGGCCGGCGGTTCCCTGTTCGTTCATTTCAAAAACAATTACGGACGCCGGATTTCTGTTTTCTATTTTACATCATTTTAATCAAAAAGCCTACTATAAAATGTATAAAATATTAACTTTAACACCGAAAAATTCCTACTTTTTCTTCTTTTGTCTTGTTATCTTTTTGTCAATCTCATCTCATCCGTAAATTGCCCGCATGATTTTAGCCATCAGCCGCCCTGCAGGCGCCGAGATCACCAGTATTACAGCAAGAAATACCATGCCGCACCCGAGCAGTGCGCGGTTCACAAGTCCCCGTGCTGAGCAGAGTCCGAGGCAGAATCCCTTCTTCCAGGGCCAGAACAGCTTTTCCGGTTTCCGATTGAAAAAATCGAGCACCAGATGGGACAGAAAGCCCACGGCAAAATAAGCGGACACATCCGGGTAGATGATGTCCACGCACGCCGTCAGCAATGCCAGCGCCGCAAATGAATGCATGAAGGAGCGGTGCGGCTGCTGTTTCCCATAGGCGCAGATCAGCAAAAATGCTGCCGTGCCGGCGAGGAGACGCAGCACGCTGCTGTCGCTTGTGAGGCGGCGGTAAATTCCAAGATTCAGTTTATACTCCGCAAGAATTGTGAGCACCGCAACTGCAACTGTTGCCGTAATGATCTTATCGGCATCGCGGTGCGCCTGTGAAGTGCCGACATCAATGTCACTGATCAAACCGCCGATCGCGGCAGCCCCGGCACCGGCCACAAGCGCGGGAACCGTCTGCGGCTGTAAAACAGCAAGTGCCGCTGCTGTTCCAATAAAAAAATGTGTTCTTCCAAGCATTTGTCTGTTTTTTCCTTTTGTAAAATTTCCTTTATCATAGCACATTCCCGCCCTTTTATGCAACCATTTGTTCGATTCTTTTACGACCGTATGGTCCTATCAGGATCAAAAAAGAACCTCCTGCGACCGTTCATCGCCGCAGGAGGTTCTCCTCTGTTTCTGCCTTTATTCCATACTATTTTCAGGTTATCTTATTTCACGTTTTTCCCTTCATTGTATGAATTTTCATTTGGCATTTATTACTCATTTAAGTTATATCCTTATGCTTCATATACCAGTTCACCAGCAAGATACGTCCGGCACACCGGAATGTCTTTGATCGTGCTCTCATCCACCTCAAACGGATTCTGACCCAGTACGACGAAGTCTGCCATCATACCTTCTGCGATCTGGCCTTTCACGTTCTCCTCGAAACTTGCCTCGGCGCTGCGGATCGTGTAACTGTCGAGTGCTTCCTGTACGGTGAATTTCTGATCCGGCAGGTACGGGCCGACGTGGTCGCGCAGCGTTGTTCTTGTGACAGCACACTGCATGCAGGCGAGGGCATCCGGCAGCTCTACCGGGCAGTCAGTTCCGTTGCTGACGGAGACGCCGTTATTCATCAGCGTCTTCCAGCTGTAGCTTGTGCTCGCAAGCTCTTTGCCGACGCGCTCCTCTACGATATGGTTATCGTAATCGAGGAAGATGCTCTGTGCGTAAACGTGAAGATGCATTTTCGCGATTTTTTCAAGCTGATCGGCTCTTGTGATCTGGCAGTGCACGATGCCGTGGCGGTGATCTTCCCTCGGGTTTTCAGCAAGGGCTTTTTCATAGGCACTTAACACGCGGTCGAGGCACGCATCACCGATCGTGTGAACTGCAGCCTGCATGCCGTGTGCATTGGCGTAGCCGATCATCTCATCCATGGTTTCCTGGGTGAATACCGGGATTCCGCAGGTGGACGGGTCGTCTGCGTATGGGCGACTGAGGAATGCTGTTCTCGCACCGAGTGCGCCGTCGCCGAGCATTTTCAGCGGTCCGATTTTAAAGCGGTCTGTGCCGATGCCGGTCACATTTCCAGCCTCAACGAAACCTTTTAAGGATTCCAGATCGGTAAAGTTGCTCTGCTCGTAAACGCGGACGGTCAGCTCGCCGGACTCCTCGAGTTCTTTGTATGCTTCGTTGACGGTCTGCCATGGAACGGCGCGGTAAACGCAGTAATCATCACTCTGGCTGCTGGTGACGCCGTAGCTGTTCAGGGCTTTGCAGGCGCTGCGGATCATATCTTTGATTTCCTCTTTGCTCGGCACCGGAATGCTGTCGTAAACCGGTTCCATTGCATTGTCGAAGAATCTTCCGTCCGGCTCACCGTTTTCCATACCGATCTCTCCGCCCTCCGGCTGCGGGGTATCTGCGGTGACGCCGAGGAGTTCCAGCGCTTTGCTGTTGACTACGAGGCAGTGGCCGCACGCTCTCGTTGCGCAGATCGGAACTTCGGTTGATACGCGGTCAAGATCGTAGCGGTTCGGCATGCGGTCCACGTCCGTGAAGTAATCCTGATTCCAGCCGCGGCCCATCAGCCATGCGCCGTCTTTTCGCGGATGCTCTTTCTGGAAGGTGTCGAGGCAGGCGAGCATATCTTCCAGGCTTTCGGTATGTGCGGCAAGCTGCGCTTTCAGCAGGGAGCTTCCGTAATTTAAAAGGTGCATATGGCTGTCGTTAAAGCCGCTG
>ERZ825159.2905-NODE-2905-length-13086-cov-6.176118_pt1 | contig 13086 bp, 9 predicted proteins | sample MGYA00519932_ERZ825159 | MGnify/ENA primary metagenome ERZ825159 (study PRJEB31778, sample SAMEA3449191) | human gut metagenome | biome: human gut; feature: human-associated habitat; material: faeces | place: United Kingdom | collected 2010/2012 ...
CAGGCGATGCCTTCCTGATTAAAATTAAGATTTTAATCAGGAAATAGTATCAGTGGGTTCCCGTCCGGAGGAGGGAGAATACCTTCAGGGATTCCAGCGCGCGCCCCGTGCTGTCAAAAAACGCCTGATTGTCCACGGCGCTGCCGCCGTAGTATTTGCCCGCGTCCTCCGGGTCGTAGGAGGCGGCGTAGGAGCTGGCCCAGCCGGAGCCGTACTGCTCCCATTTCCGGCTGTTTTCCGCCCGGCTGCCGCCTCCGGCGCTGATCCATGCGCCCTCCCAGTAGAAGACACCGATGCCGTTTGTCGTGTCCTCTGCCATTGTACGGACAACATCCGCCACGGCATCGGCCTGTCCCTGTACGGTAAGGGGATAGGGTTTGGCATAGCTGCCGCCCTCGCCGATGGTATTGCCGAAGAAATCCGTATCCTCCGGGGTGTAGGCGTAGGAGGTTTCCGCTACCATGACCTTCTTGCCGTAGGCTTCGGCAATCTGAGAGAGCACGGCGGCGAGATTCTCCAGCGTCCCATGCCAGTAAGGGTAGTAGGAGGTGGCGAATACATCGTAATCCAGTCGGAAATCGTCCAGCGTTTTCGCGTAGAAGCGCATGGCGTCGGCGTTCTCCGGATTCGTGAAGTGAACGGCCACCAGTGCCTCCGGGAAAATTGCCCGGACGGCTCGGGAGCCGGCCTCCATCAGCTGGCAGATGTTCCCCCAGGCGGTTTCCCCGCAGAGACTGCCGTTGGTCTCATTGCCCAGCTGCACCATGCCTACGTCCACCTTGGCGTCCTTCAGCTGCTGAAGGCAGTCCGTGGTGTAGCGGTTCAGGGCATCGGCCTTTTCGTCGATTTCCATACCGACCCACGCTTTGGGAACCATCTGCTTACCGGGATCGGCCCAGAAATCGGAATAGTGAAAATCGACAAGAAGCTTCATGCCGTACCGGGTGGCTCGCTTGCCGATGGCGAGGGCGGTGCCGATGTCGCAGTTTCCGCCGCCGTAGCCCCGGCCGGAGCCGTCGTAAGGATCCACCCACACCCGAACCCGGATGTAGTTGATCCCGTTTTCGGAAAGGATCTCAAAAACGTCCTTCTCCTTACCGTCAAAATCATAGTACCGGACGCCGCCCGCCTCCAGCGACGGCACGATGGAGGCGTCCATGCCCAGAATAAAGGCTTCGGTCATGCCCTCAATCCTCGGAACATACAGCGCCTCCGAAGTGACGACCCGCTTCTCCCCGCCGCATCCGGCCAGGCACCCGGCCAGCAGGCAGACGGTCAGCCATGCAAACACCCTTTTCACGGTTCCTACCTCCGTCTCTTGCCGGATTGTGCGTTTATTTTTCGGATTGGACGGTGTCTTCCTGTTCGGGGTTCCGGAATACTTCCACCCGTTCCAGCCGGATCGTCACACGGGTCTGTCCGCCGATGGTGCAGGTAAACAGCGTCAGATCCCAGTCCCCTGCTTCCATCCCCTCCGTGTCCATGGGGTTCAGCGTCTCCCGCTCCACCACCTGGAAGGTCACCACATGCTCATCCATATCCGTAAACAGGACGGTGTCCCCGGGTTGGAGCTCCTTCAGCTTTCCGAAATGGGACGCATAGTTGTGGGCGCAGATGATCAGGTTGTCCTGATACAGAGAGCCTGAATACCGGCAGGGGGCAACCTTCAATGCGGGATAGTCCCACTGGCTGATCACCGGCAGCTCCAGCTCCAGCGACGGAATGCTCAGCACGCCGATGTAGTCCCGGCCGTTGATGGTCTTCACCGGCATCTCCCGCCGGACATCCGGCAGGGATTCCGGAAGGGTCGTGGGTTCGGCTTCGTCATCGCCCGCTTCCGTGGGGAGCGCGTCGCACAGCTGGGCAATGACCTGCCGGGCGGAGTCCCGGGCTTCGTGGGACTCCCGTTCATTGTAAGCCGAAAGGAACAGGGCCGCCGCAATCAGCAGCAGCCCCGCATTGATCCAGACGGTTCCCCGGTTAGCCTTCATCCTTGGCCTCCCGGCGGCGGAACAGACCCACGGCGATGCAGCCAAGCCCCGCACAGGCCAGCACCGGCACCGGCCACCACAGCTGCCCGGTCTGGGGAAGCTTCTTCCCGCCGCCGGGGGAGGGAGGCGCGGTGGGCTTGACCTCCCGTTCCAGATCGGTCTTGGGCTGGCTGGTCACGTCGTATTGGTATTCGTCCCGGTAGAGGTAAGGCACGCTCACCAGGAAGGGAGCGGTTTTCCCGTAGCCGGAAGCGGCGGTTTTCTGCACCACCAGATACAGGCCGAAGGTCAGGTCGGAAAAGGTCGCGTTGCCGTCTTCTCCCACCTTTTTGGGGAGGTCTGTCACCGGGGTCAGTTTGCTTTCCAGCTTACATAGCTTTCCTGCCAGATCCGGGGACTCGATGTCGCCGAATTCGGGAATGTCCGCCTGAATTTCTTCCACGGGGACGAAGCTGTAGTTGCCGTCGTCCTCCGCCACGTCGCCCACCTTGTACAGGGCAAGCGTGCCGCCGCGGACGGCTTTTCCCTTGTAGGTCATGGAGACGGTGATGCTGCAATGGCCGTTCCGGCTCTCATCCGGAACCGCGTGGGCGGCGGCGGACAGGGGCAGAGCAAGCAGGAAAAGCAGCGCCAGCAGGCCGGAAATAACATGCTTTCTCATGAAAAAACCTCCTATTTCTTTCTGCGCCTGGGCAGCAGCAGAAGGATCAACAGAATCAGCAGCATGGGGATCGCCACGACGGGCGCCACCAGCATGGGCTCTAACTGGACGGCGTCGGCGGTGACCCGCACGGTTTTGACTTCCTCGATATTGTCGATGCGGTGTCCGCGAACCAGCAGCCGGTGGGTATTGATGCCGTAGGGGGTGCAGGTCACCAGGGTGCAGTAGTCCTCCCCCTCCGCGATTTCCAGCGCGGCGGTATCCTGCGGCTCCACAATGAGGATTTGATCCACCTCATAGGTCAGAATCTCATCCAGCACCCGCAGGAGGAAGGTATCCCCCTCCCGGAGCTTGTCCAGGTCGGTGAACAGCTTGGCGCTGGGCAGACCCCGGTGACCGGAGAGGACGCAGTGGGTGCTCTCCCCGCCTACCGGCAGGCTGGTCCATTCCAGATGGCCCACGGCCACCTGTAGGACGGGATCCTCCGTGCCGTGGTAGATGGGCAGGCTCACGTCAATTTCGGGAATCTCGATATAGCCCATGACCCCCTGACCGGATATGTCCAGCAGGCTTTCGTATTCGGCCTTCTGCTCCTCGGAGAGGAGGAAGCTGTTGCTGCGACTACACAGGTTCCGGTTATACTGCCGGGCGGCGTCCCAGATGGCGTCATAGCTGGCGTTGTCGAGAGCGGCCACGTTTTCGGCGTAGGTGGCGATGGCGCGGGTCTGGTGGAAGGAGTTCCAGTAGTCGCTGACGGTGGGGTACAGCAACAGGGACAGCCCTATGAGCAATAGGATCACCAGAACAATGGTGGATAGATGTTTTCGCATACAGGGTTCTCCTTGTGGCTGTGTGCCGGGGAGGGGCGCTCCCCGGCACAGGACTTAGGTATAGAAAGCGGAATTACAGGGTGTGTACTCTCAGGAATTAACGATTGGCATCGCTCATGCGCTTCTTGGTGACCAGCAGGACGACCGCGCCCAGCACCAGGACAGCGCCCAGTACATAGAAGACGGTAGTACCCATACCACCGGTGGAGGGCAGGGTCGTGCCGGTTTTGTTTTCGACCTCAGCGGTAACAGAAAGCTTCGTGGTATCCGTGCTGCTGCCCGCTACCTTAACTTCAACAGGCGCAGTCAGCGGATTGTAGCCGGCGGGAGCCTCGGTTTCTACCAGGTGGTAGGTGCCGTCGGCAAGGCCGCCGAAGGTGGCTTCGCCCTGAGCGTTGGTTGTCATGACAGTGGCAGCATTCTTGTCTGCAACCCATTCGACCTTCTTATCGGTATTCCACTTGTAGTACACGAGAGAGGTTCCAGCATCAGTGGTTACTTCCTTGTACAGGACAAACTTCGCGTTAGGCAGCTTGGTGGTTTTGCTGCCGGACTCAAACTTGTCGATAACGATCTTGGAGCTGTAGACCTCTTGCTTCTGCGCGGGCGTGGTGGTCGTATGGGTCGAATCGGTAGGATCGTTGCTGTAGGTCAATTTTGCCTCGTTCTTCGAGACCACCGCAATTGCCTTTTCATTGACGGTAGCCGTATAAGTAACTGTGATGGCATCGCCAACAGTGCAATTCTTGACAAGAATGGTCACCTTGAACGTATTAGGAGCGGTTTCAGCATCATAGGCGATCGTGCACTTGTCGGTGTCAGCGGTCACATCAGCACTTCCAACCTTTACCGCAAGGCTGTTCCGGTTAAAGGTCAATCCCTCGCTCATGGTATCGGCGATTTCGTAAGTATAGGTTTCAAATCCCATGGTATCGGGTACCTTGCCGGTAATGGTGTAGTTGACCGTCTCGCCCACATCGGCGCTAACCTTATTATCGGTCTTCTCAAAGGGCATGTCGTTCTTATCGTGGATGGTGACAGTCGGGTTGGTGGTGGTCAGGTTGCACAGTGCGCCGGTGGAACTGGCGACGAAGTAGTAGCCCAGGTCGAGGTTGGAAACAGAGACAGAGTTAGCGTCTCCGGACAGTTGCAGTCCGGTCATACCATCGACAGCCGCCTTCAACGCCACGGCAAAGTCGGGCGCGCTGAAGCCGTTGCCGGTAGTAACGACATAAGTATCACCACCGTTGACCTGGGTCAGCGTCAGGCCATGCGCCCCTGTAGCATAGGCACTGACAGTGTTGAACCATTCGCTGGTGCTGTCAATGGTGTAAGAATAGTGTTCCTTAGCCGCATCATAGACCACATCAAAAATCTTGTAGGCTTTGTACTCCTGATTTGCAACGGGATTCGCAACGGTAATGGTGCCGGTGGTGGGGGGGGTTACTGTTTCAGAGGCAAAGGCTGTGGTGGCCAGGGCGAAGACCATGACCAGTGCCAGCAGGAGACTGGCGAGTTTTCTTGTGCATTTCATTTTTTGTGCTCCTTCTTTCATCGTAATTTTGAATTGGAATGGTGGCTTTCCGCGTATCAGGAAGATGCCTCATCCTCCTTTCGACGCCTGCAATGGCTATACAACAGGGTCGCCGCGCCGAAGATCAGCGCCAGGCCGCCTGCGGTATAAGAGGTTGTTCCGGCTCCGCCGGTGTCGGGAAGCTCGTAGCCCCAAAGGGTGTCCTGAATGGTAAGCTGCAACACCTTGGAGTCGGTGCCGGTGGTAACGGTCAAAGCCGTTCCGGTGTCGGTGTCGCTGGCCTTTTCCAACGTTCCGTCCGGGTTCTCCGTGGCCGGGTAAAGCGTCGCGTCTTCGTCCCTGACCTCCAGAATCCAGGGTCCTGCCGTCATGTAATTTGACGGCGCCTGTGTCTCACGCAGATCGTAGGTGGTATTGCGCCGGATGCCGGAAAAGAGCGCGATGCCGTCTTTATCGGTGGTGACCTCCATAGAGTTCTCTGTCCCCTGTTCTTTCAGGGTGAACTTTGCGCCTTCCAGCGTTTTTTTGGTGTCCACGCTGTCCGTCTTCGTGATTTGCAGATTCAGCTGGGTCGTCATGGTGTTGGTAAAGGCGTCTCCCGGGATGGTCAGGGTGTAAGACCCGTCCGAATTGCTCCCATGCCCAACCGCATCGCCCGACCCCGAAGAGCCGGTGGCGGTGTTTTCTATTACGGTTTCATAGTCGAACCGCACCTCTTTGCCCGGTGCATAGGGGACATTTGTAATGTCCTTTGTTTGCTTACCAGAACCATTGTTGAAAACATAATTGTAGGTACCCGTTCCGGAAACACTTAGCTCTGCAACATAATAACCGTCCGAACCCTGTGTCATCTGCATTCCCGGCCAACTTGTAAGCGGATTACTCGAATCGGCCCATACGTGCATGTACACGTGCTCCCAGCCTTGCGTGTTCTTAAAGTGAACCCTGAACGTCCCCGTCTCGGAACCCGTTCCGGAGCCAGAGCCGGAGGAACCGCCGCTTTCGCTGCCGTCCAGCGTAACGGAGGCCACATTGTAGCTTTTGAACGTCACGCCCAAAAGGGAAACGGTTTTCTCCTCAATTGTCACCTGAATCTTATGTACATTCGTATCATAGGTGATACCGGCTCGATCGCCCTTGACCTCGCTGAGCGTGTAGGTATGGGTTCCGGTCTGGGAATACTGAACGTCGGGCGAAATCGTAAATTGTCCGGTAGCAGCATCGGATGTTGCCGTTCCGACTTCCTTCCCCTCACTGTCCGTTAACTTAAACTGGAAGTTCAGTCCCTCGTTCTGCTTTACGCCGTCCTTGAGCAGAGCCTTGGTACCGGTAATGTCCATCTCCGGCGTGGCCGTTACAACCTTTCCACCCGGGTCACCCAGAATCAGGCCGCCGTTGGTCATAATACCGCCGCCATGGATATTGGAATGGTTGCCGGTGATAATGACCTTCGCGGCATTGACTGCCTGGCTCTTGGCGGCACCATCCGGGTGCGCATTCAATCCGAACAGATATTTCGCGGCCGCGTAGCCGCTCGGGCCGATACTGACGGGCTGTTCGTCGCAGCTTCCCGTCCAGTTCGCCGCGCCGCCGCCAGCCATCAGGCCGGTAACAAGAGAAATAGGGGCGTTTGCACCCTCTTTTTTGCGGACACAGAAGTAATCCGCATAGCCCTTGCTCATAAAAACTGTGCTATTTAGCGCCAAAGTGGAATCATAGGTTTTGTTGTTGCCGCCGCCGGACATATTTGTGCCGGAAGCCTCGTTCCCATAAATAGCCGCACCGTCTTTATTGACGATCAGGGTTTCACCCGTAGGACAGGCACCCACGCCGCCGCCAAAGCCGCCCGCGGTGTTTCCGGTGATCAGCGCATTCATGATCGACAGGTTGCCTTTTTCCTGAACGAAAATGCCGCCGCCGCCCCAGTCATTGTTGGAATTCGTTATGTTATTGGTAATGTATACCTTGTTCGTTGCCTGAATCACGCCATTGGTGCCGCCGGCGATACGAAGACCGCCGCCCTCGCCCAGTTCGGCGCAGTTGCCGGCAATGGTTCCGCCGCTCATGGTAAAGCGGACATTGTGGCCAAAGAAGCCCGCGTAAATGCCGCCGCCTGCCAGACCGGAATAGTTGCCGGTGACATAGCCGCCGGTCATGTTCATAACGGAACTGTTCGCCAGGGCGATGCCGCCGCCGCCGTGGGTGTTGTTGACATCGTTCCGGCAGTCGTTGCAACCGCATTCTTTATAGTTGTTGGTGACATAGCCGCCGGACAGGTTCAGCGTTCCGCTGTTGACGTAGATGCCGCCGCCGTTGTCCGAATGTCCGTTGATGACCTCGTTTCCCGTCACCGCACCGCCGGAGATGTTCAGCGTTCCGTTTTGAAAGAAGATACCGCCGCCGGAACTGCCACGGTTGGCCGCAATGACACCGCCTGAGATGTTCAGCGTTCCGTTGTCAACGTAAATACCGCCGCCGGGCGTGCCGTTACTGCCGCCGCCCACAATATAGCCGCCATTTATGTCCAGCGTTCCGCGGTCCACGGTGACTATATGTTTGCCGCCGGTGTTTTGGAGTACACCGCTCTGTAGTTCCAATGTACCCTTGACCAGAATCGCCTGTTCAGAATCCTCCCCACACAGAAGCTTTCCTGCGCCGGTGAGGGGGACTTCATGCCTTTTCAGTGTTTCCTTGGTGCCGGTGCCGGTGGGCGTGGATTCTGTGATGTAATACGTCAGGGTAGAATTGTCTTCACTCAGGCTTGCTGTATTGCCGTAAAGCTTGTCGCCGCCCGTGGTCACAGTCTCCTGAGGTGCTTGCGAGTCCATAATGGTGAGCTTCGCACCGTTTTGCACATCAAAGTACTGACTGGCCTTGCTGATCTTCAGGGTATGCCCGTTCAAATCGATGGTAGTGTTCTGCGTAATGCTCAAATTCGCACTACTGCCGTTGTCCGCCGTCCAGGCATCGCCGGTCAGCTTAAAGTTGCCGCCCTCGGAGAACTTATCCCCGACATAGCCGGACAGATCTTGGAAGGTCAGAAGCCGTAAATCATAGAAAGAGAAGTGATTCGTGTCTACCGTCACGTCCCCGTTCTCTCCGGTTTTCGCTTCCATGTCCGTGGCGGTCTGGGCATTCGTATCAATGTGGTAGACCTTGGGGTAAAGCCCCTCCGTGTCAATGCCGCTGAAGGTCACGGTCACGGAGCCGGTTGGCTCGATCTCTTCCTCTCCGTGCCACAGGGTGATGTCCAGCAGGTAGCTCCGCTCCGGTTCGGCTTGTTCTTCTCCCAAAATCTGATCGCGAATCGCCCGACGCTCCCCGTCCGTCACCTCGGTCACCGTTACCGTGATTTCCCTTGCCGGATAGGGCAGGGAGGCACTCTCGCCGGTGATGGTCACGGTGATGCCGTTTTCGGTCTGCGCCGTCAGGGTAAATTCCTTCGGCCCCTCCGGCAGGTTGATATAGCCCAGAATCCCGGGGTCGTCCGCCCCATAGGTCAGCAGACGCACCGCGTCCTCCGCGTCGCCTTCCATGGCGGCGAAGCCGGAATCCGTGATCTGCGCCACCAGACCCGCCCGGTCGGCCGTGCCGTCCCCGTCCCGGTCAAAGAGCACCAGATCTCCAACCGCCGGGGTGTGGGACTGTGCCGGTTCAAAGGCGTCCGCCCAGGACGTGACCCAGCCGCCGCAGTCTCTGTCGACGCCCTCCACCCCGGCGTAATGCAGGCAGAAGGTCAGGAACATGACGTTCCAGTCGCCGTAAGGCTCCCCGCACCACGCGCCATAGCGGGTGTAGCCCTTAACCGTTTCGCCGTCCTCCGCGACAACGTAGTTTTTCGTACTCTCGGCATAGCCCAGCTGGGTTTCGGCGATGGCAAGGGTATCCTGCCGCCAATTCCCGGTCAGCGTCACCCCCGCAAAGGTCTGCTCCCATAGCTCCGCCGTCTCCACGTCCGCGCCGGGGTCCGCGTAACAGGCAAGACTGTGGGTGTGCTCCTCCGTCCCGCAGACCAGCTCCCCGTTTTCATCCCGACAGGCTTCCCCGTGGGTATGGGCGTCCTTGCCGCAGAATACCGTTTCTTCCGGCTTGCAAGCCTCGCTGTGGGTGTGTTCTTCCTGTCCGCAGACCAACTCCCAGGTGCCGTAGCACCGGGCGGTATGCACGTGCGCCGTATCGGTGCAGGTCAGCGTTCCGGTGTCCACCGGCTCCGCCACCGTCTCAAAGCAGGCGTCGGAGTGCCGATGCTCCAGAATCTGGGTCTGTCCGCATATCAGATTGCCGTCAGCGTCAAAGCAGTCGGGCGTGTGACGGTGGAGGACGATCTCCGGTTTCGTGCAGACCAGCACCGGCTGAGCGTCTTCCGCCGAATCCGTGGGCAGGTCGCAGCTCAGAACCTGCTCCCATTCATAGCAGGCATCGGTATGACTATGGTCGCTGTCGATGCCGCAGGTCAGTTCCCGGGACGTCTTATAGCAGTTCTCGTCATGCTGGTGTTCCTCGGATTCTTCCAGGCCGCAGGCAAGCACGGCGGTCTCGGTGTAGCAGGCATCCGTATGGACATGCTCCCCGCAGACCAGATCGCCCCGCACCGACGTATAGCAGCCCTCCGCGTGGGTATGTTCTTCCGGCAGGGCATAGCAGTCGGCAGTGTGCCGGTGTGCCTCAATCTCGGGAAGCGGACACCAGAGATTCCCGGTTTCGTCATAGCAGCGGGAATCATGGCTGTGAACCACAAAATCGGCATACCCGCACGTCGGATTTCCGTTGGCATCATAGCAGTCCGCCGTGTGCCGATGAATTTCCAGCGTCTTCGCGCTGCACACGGGAACCCTTTTCTCAACCGACGTCACCTGCGCATAGCAGGCGTCCGTGTGGGTGTGCTCCGGGATGTCACATTGCTTTTCCAGTGTGATAGCCGGCAGAATCAGCGCATAGGTGGTACAGAATACCACCACACCGGCAAGCACGGTCACTACCCGATGCCGGAGGCGCTTCCTCTTATGCACCTTCGTGTATTTTTCCGCATCCCGCAGAACATCATACTTCATATATCCCTTCACCATCCTTCCTATCTCAACGCGCCGAAGTCCGGCAGAGGCCAGACCCGGAATACGATCCTTCCGACGATTTGCTCATCGGAAATGCAGCCGACCGCGGTACTGCGGGAATCCACCGAGGTGGAACGGTGATCGCCCACACAGAAGTAACGGTTATCCGGCACCTGATAAGGCAGCGTAATGTCACATTCTCCAAGCGCTTTTTCCGTCAGGTACGGTTCCTCCAGCAGCCTTCCGTCCACGGATACATTTCCGTTTTCGTCGATATCCACCCATTGGCCGGGGCCGGCAATACAGCGCTTCACCAGAATCTTGTTTCCCAGGTAGAACGCCACCAGGTCGCCGGGTTCAAAGCCCGAGCCCTTGACGGAGAGGACAATGTCCCCCTCATTCAGCGTGGGCGTCATGGAAGACCCGTAGATCTGCAGCACGGGCATCCAAATGGTAGCAACCAGCACGGCTACAGCCGCAACAACCACAAGCGTATAGACGGTGCTGCGAAGAACGCGTTTATACCGCCGTTTGTATTTTTCTCTGCCAAGCTCCGCCTCCAGCTGTTCCAGAGTCGGGGGCTCGGGAGATTTCCACGATTTCGACTTCATAACTCTCCGCTTCCCTTTTCCGACATAAGACGCACGTTTTCCAGATATTGCTGCGCGGCTTTGTCCGCGGCCTCAAATACACGGTTCAGCTGCAGCGCCGCCTCCGCAAGGGAACCGGCTTTTTCAACCGCTATTCTGCGATCCCGGAGCTGCGCCTCCGCACGCTCCAGCCTGATTTTCAATTGACGGTTTTCTTCCGTCTGCGCAATCAGCATTTCCAGCAGCTCGCTCCGGCTTAACCGTCTCAGTTCCTTATCCGTCATCCGACTTCCCTCCAATCTGCGCTTACGGCTGAAAGCAGAAAAAAGCAGCGGTCATTTTCCTGCCCGTCATTCCCACAATGTAGCTAAAAGACCTGATTCCCGGTGATATACGGGAATTGGAATCGTTTCCAACCTCTTAATACAGATGATATCACGTTTAACACGTAAATGCAACCATTGATCGTCGAATATTGTGTGTCAGAATTAACGAATTTTCAGCTTTATTTTTGTTAATTATTTCCCACCTCCGGAAATAAGACGAAGCATTCCCGCCATCCGTGCGCTTCTGCGCAGGAGATTCTGGAGGACGTATCGGAAATGCCCGGATTTAGAGAAGAGAAAAGGCTCACCCGCAGTGTCAGCTACTGAAAACTGCGAAAGGGAAAGCCGGGAATGAGCAGTTTTACCAAAGCAGTGATATCTTTTAAGACTAGTATAGTGTATTTTACCGGATTCGTCAATACCCTGTAACAAGCAATATTCCCCACCCTTTTACACAAGGCGCCTCAATTTCTCTGTAATTTGACAGTATTTTCTTCGCGAGAGGATATGTCACAATCCGGAAGCTCGATTCCTTTCCGCAAGTAAGGGAACCGTGTCCCCATTGCGGCGTTGCCCTAAGCGTGTCGGAGTTCTGCAAGCTATGTACAATAAATAAAGCAGCACGCCCTGCCGATCAAGGCAGGGCGTGCTGCTATTTTGGAGCAGGATACGGGAGTCGAACCCGCCTTCACAGCTTGGGAAGCTGTTGTACTACCGATGTACGAATCCTGCGTACAGGTGCATTATAGCAGAGCCGCCGGAAAAAAGCAACCATTTTTTGTCGGAAAAGGGAATCCCGGTTGAGGAAATCCGCCGGATGTGCTATATTTAAGGCAACAACCCGGCGGGACAGAGCCGTGATTTGTAAGGAGAAGCGCTTATGGCAGAATATGAGCTGGTTTACGAGATCAAGAACCTTTGCCGCAACAACCAGATGCGGGACGTGTTCTTTGAAGATGTGGAATGCGACGACCCGGAGGCCTATCTCCGCGGCCGCCTGAAGGGGAAAACCGTGGAATTTTCCACGGAAAAAGGCGCGGGCGGCAGCGTGACCATCCATGCGGTGGTGGACGGGCTGATCCAGAAGTACGTGTTCACGCCGGTGTGACAAAAATATCCACTTGCAGCCGTCGGATAAATGAGAGTTGGGCAAGTTTTCTGAAAAAATTTCGCAAATTATGGGTTGAATTTAGATGGCATATGTGATACGATAAGTTAGTACCGATATGGGCGAAGTGCGCCCGTAGGGCAAAGTCACCATCCGCAGTCAAAAACGGCTCCCGGGCCATGAGTGCGCGTGGTGACGCGGCCTGTATGGACGAAATTCCGACCTGTCGGCCGCTCCTTTTCCGCTTTCGCCGGAAGGGAGAAAACGCGGGAGGGGCTGCGCTCCGAACCTGCGTTACGCAAAATCACTTTTAAGGAGAACCAGACTATGGCACCTCATACCATTGCCGTTGCCGGAAAGGGTGGTGTGGGCAAAACCACTACCTGCGGCATGATCATCGACTACCTGTGCGCAAAGAAGCGCGGCCCCGTCCTTGTGGTGGACGCCGACGCCAATTCCAACCTGAACGAAGTTCTGGGCGTGGAGGTGGAGACCTCTCTCGGCCAGATCCGGGAGGAAATGGCGCAGGCGGAGCTGAAAGGCACCATTCCCAAGGGCATGACCAAGGCGGACTACGCGGAAATGAAGTTCGGCGACGCCCTGATCGAGGACGACGATTTCGACATGCTGGTCATGGGACGCACCCAGGGCAAGGGCTGCTACTGCTATGTCAACGGCGTGCTGCAATCTCAGCTTGGCAAGTATCTGCCCAACTATTCCTACGTGGTCATGGACAACGAGGCGGGGCTGGAGCATATCGCCCGGGGGACGCTTCCCCATGTGGACACCATGCTCTTGATCTCCGACTGCTCCCGCCGGGGCGTTCAGGCCGTGGCGAGAATCGCCGAAATGATCGACGAGATGGGTTTGAACCCCGGACAGATGGGTCTGATCATCAACCGCGCGCCGGACGGAAAGCTGGACGACGGCGTCCGTGCCGAGATCGAAAAGCACGGTCTCAAGCTCTTCGGCGTTCTGCCTCACGACGAGGCGGT
>ERZ825159.2910-NODE-2910-length-13068-cov-2.802121_pt1 | contig 13068 bp, 17 predicted proteins | sample MGYA00519932_ERZ825159 | MGnify/ENA primary metagenome ERZ825159 (study PRJEB31778, sample SAMEA3449191) | human gut metagenome | biome: human gut; feature: human-associated habitat; material: faeces | place: United Kingdom | collected 2010/2012 ...
ACTCATCATATCGCTCGCCCGGCGACAGCCTGCTGTGCAGCACCGCCACCTGTTCGCCGAATCTTCCGCGGAATCTGTCCATTGCCTGTGGGGTCAGGGATATTTCCGGCACCAGAACTATGGCGGAGCCGCCCTCGTCCAGCACTTTGGCGATGGCCTGCATGTATACCTCAGTCTTTCCGCTGCCTGTAACGCCGTGAAGGAGCATGGTCCCCTCCCGCCTGTCCATAGCTGCGCTTATCTTTTCCAATACGTCAGCCTGCGCCGCTGAAAGGGTCAGCGGCATCGTCCTGGGCGGTATCCGTCCGGCATACGGGTCCCGATATGTCTCCCGGCCTGCCTCTGTTATATAGCCCTTATCTATCAGCGCCTTTATGGCGGAGGACGCACCGGGAATAAAGGCACATATATCTGCCGTGCTCATCTCCGCATTTGACTCTGACAAAAGGTCGAAAACCTCTTTTTGCTTAGGTGATTTGGGGCTGCCGTCCTTTTTCAGCATGCCCGCCCGTATGAGCTGGGGATCAACGCCATCGGCAAGCTTCACCGTGCGCACCCGCTTCTCCTTTACCCTTCCTCTCCGGAGCTGCGCAGGTATCATAAGGCGCAGCGCGTCCACCAGCAGGCAATTGTAGCTTTGCTTTATCCAATAAGCCAGCCGTATCTGCTCATGGGTCAGCACGCTGTACGGTTCCAGCGGGCGTATTATGCTCTTCAGCGCGATATTGCCCTCATAGCTCTCGCTTATTCCCAGCACATAGCCCTCTATGGGTTTGTTTCCGCTGCCAAAGGGTACGAGCCCCCGTTGGCCGAGGATAATGTTATCCTCCGCCCGGTAGGTAAAGAGCCTGTCTACACCGCTGTTGGCTATGTCCACTATCACCTGTGCGAACAAATCCTGCCGTCCTTTCACAACTCAAGTTTATTTATTAAAAATTATACCACAAAGGCTCTTATACCGACATACGCAAAAAGGAGGGCATGCCCTCCTCATTATATCGTCAGTTTATTTTACCAGCCTGTCCAGAAGCCAATCAGCAGCCTCGCGCTTTGTGACCATGCCGCTGTGTTCTCTGGAGCCGTCCGCGCCGTACAGCGTGATTATGTTTGTGTCAGTGCCGAAGCCTGCGCCCTCAGCCGTAACGTCGTTTGCGGCGATGAAGTCCAGCTTTTTACGCCTGAGCTTTTCAATGGCGTTGTTTTCTACGTTATGAGTTTCCGCCGCAAAGCCCATGACCTTCTGATTTGACTTCAGCGGGGCGACGGTCTTTAATATGTCCCTCGTGGCCCTGAGGTTAAGCGTAAGGTTGTCTCCGCCCTTTTTGATCTTCTCGCTTGAAAACTCGGCAGGAGTAAAGTCAGCCGGGGCCGCCGCCATAACGAGTATATCGCAGCCCGGAAAGCGCTCAATCACACTGTCGCAGAGTTCGTCCGAGGAGACTATATCCACACGCTTTACTCCACCGGGAGTCCTCAGGCTCACCGGGCCGCTTATGAGGGTCACATCAGCGCCCCTCTCGGCCGCAGCTTCAGCTATGGCGTAGCCCATCTTGCCCGATGAGCGGTTGGTAATATAGCGCACAGGGTCTATGGCCTCCCGTGTGGGGCCCGCAGTTACCAGCACGCGTTTGCCCTCAAGATCCCGCTTTACGTTGAGCTTATCCAGAACTGCGCGGACTATATCTTCCGCCGCTGCAAGCTTGCCTATGCCCTCGTCCCCGCAGGCCAGATGGCCCGTGGCGGGAGCTATTAACTCACAGCCGCGCCGCTTCAAAGTCTCGATGTTGGCCTGCGTGGCAGCGTCAAGGTACATATTGGTATTCATGGCGGGGGCAATGAGCTTGGGACAGCGGCAGGCGAGAATGGTGGTGGTGAGCATATCGTCCGCCAGCCCGTGGGCCAGTTTCGCGCAAACATTGGCCGTGGCCGGGGCGACGATCACCAGGTCAGTCCGTTCCGCCAGGGCAATATGCTCCACCTGATGGGAAAAATTCCGGTCGAAGGTGTTCACCATCGTCCGGCGGCCGGTGAGCTGCTCGAAGGTCAGGGGCGTGACGAATTGGGTGGCGTTTTCGGTCATGACGACCTCCACCGCGGCGTGCTGCTTGACAAGGGCGGAGGCCAGCGCGGCGGCTTTATAGGCGGCGATTCCGCCGGTAACGCCCAGAAGGACGGTTTTTCCTTTCAGCATAGGGAACCCTCCAGAATAGAAAATTGCTTACGCTCATTATATCCCGATTTTGAATCGCTGTAAAGATGATTTTTTTCTTGTATTTTCCGCCGCACCCTGCTATAATACCCTCGGAGTGAGAGCTCCCAAATTTGCGCTGTATCTTCATAAGAAGAACGGCAGCAGGAGGTAATTTCATATGGAAAAAAGGAAAATGAACACCCGGTACATGGCGACCCTCGCTATGTTCTGCGGTGTTCTGCTGGTCATGGGCGTATCCGGAATCGGATTTATTCCCTTGCCGGTGATCAAGGCGACGACCATGCACATCCCGGTCATTCTGGGCGCGGTTTTGCTCGGCCCCGGCGCGGGTGCTGTCCTGGGAGGTGTGTTCGGACTGTGTTCCATCTGGGTCAATACCACCAGTCCCGGACTGCTGGCCTTTGCGTTTTCGCCCTTTATGACCACGGAGGGACTGCCCGGCGTGCTGAAAAGCCTGTGGATCGCACTGGGGTGCCGGATTTTGTTCGGCGCGATTGCGGGATGGCTGTGGAAGCTTTTTAAGAAGCTTACGAAGCAGGATTATGTGGCGCTGCCCCTGACCGCGGCTGTTTCTACATTTTGCCACACCATCCTCGTCATGGGCAGCATTTATGTGCTGCTTGCCCAGCAGTATGCCCAGGCGAAGAACGTGGCCATTACCGCCGTCTTTGGGCTGGTGATGGGTACGGTCACGGCGTCCGGAATCCCGGAGGCCATCATTGCCTCCATTCTGGTGACCGTCATCGGAAAGGCGCTGCTGCACCTTTCGGAGCGGATGAAAAAACGTTAAGGAGAGATCGTTATGCTGCTTGCCATTGACATCGGTAATACCAATCTGGTCATCGGCTGTATTGAAAATGACAAAATTCTGTTCAAAGCCCGCATTGCCACCGATGCCATCCGCACCTCCGACCAGTACGGCGTGGAGATCAAAAACATGATGGAAGCCTTCGGCGTGCAGGTGAAGGAAATCGACGACTGCATCATTTCCTCCGTCGTGCCGCCGGTGTTCAATTCGGTCAAAACCGGTGTCATCAAGGTCATCCGGAAGCAGCCCATGGTGGTCGGCCCGGGGCTGAAAACCGGGCTGAACATCCACATGGACGTTCCCAGCCAGGTGGGCAGCGACCGCATTGTCATCGCCGTGGCCGCCCTCGCGGAGTACGAAGCGCCCATGATTCTGATGGATTTGGGAACGGCTACCACCATCGAGGTGGTGGAGCCGAATAATATGTATCTGGGCGGCATCATTTTTCCGGGCGTTCGGGTCTCGCTGGACGCGCTGACCAGCCGCACCGCGCAGCTTCCCGGCATCAGTCTGGACAAGCCGAAGCACGTCATCGGCAAGAACACCGTGGACTGTATGCGCAGCGGCATGATGTACGGCACCGCCGCCATGCTGGACGGACTGGTGGAGCGAATCGAAGCAGAGCTGGGACACAAGTCCACGCTCATTGCCACCGGCGGCCTTGCCCAGTTTATCACACCGCTGTGCAAGCGGGAGATCATTCTGGAAAAAGACCTGCTTCTGAAGGGTCTGAACGTCATTTACAAGAAAAATAAGCGGTAACGGAAAGCCGGCAGCCCTGCGCTGTCGGCTTTTGCATCCGAAAATCCTTTCTGCGGCGGGGTGCTATTATTGCGCCCCGCCGCATAGTCTTTGGCAGGAGTGATGCAAATGATGTGCGCATGGAAACAGCTGCTGTCCGTCTTGCCGCCAAGACTTCGGCCGGAGGTGGACAGGTTGGGGAAAAACGCTTTGCAGGAGCTGCGGCTTCGGCTGGGGATGCCGCCGGAGCTGGTTTTGAGCGGGGAAAGCCGCTGGCTGGGGTGCTGTGTCAGCAGGGAAGACCTGAATTACTGCATCAACGCCGCCAGCCGGTATTCTCCATGGGCGGCGGCGACAACAGCGCAGGGGTATCTTACCGCCCCCGGGGGACACCGCATTGGTCTGTGCGGAGAGGTGGTCTGCAAGGATGGCATTGTGACTGGCTTCCGGGAAATCAGCTCCCTGTGCATCCGTGTCGCGAGAGATTTTCCGGGAATCGCCAAGCGGGCGGCGGACGCTCCCGGCTCCATTCTGATTCTGGGCGCGCCCGGGTGGGGAAAAACCACCCTTTTGCGGGATCTGATTCGGCAGATCGGAGAAAAGCAGTGCGTCAGCGTGGTGGACGAGCGGGGCGAACTGTTCCCGGAGGGGCTGGAACGGGGGAAGAAGACGGATGTCCTCACCGGCTGCCCCAAGTCCCCGGGAATCGACATGGTGCTCAGAACCATGGGGCCGGACTGCATCGCCGTGGACGAGATCACGGCGGAGGCGGATGCCCGTGCGCTTCTCCGGGCGGTAAACTGCGGGGTGCGGCTGCTGGCAACTGCCCACGGCACGTCGGCGGCGGACCTGCGGCGCAGGTCGATCTACCGTCCGCTGGCGGAAAGCGGAGTGTTCCAAACGCTTCTGATTTTACGGCAGGACAAGTCCTTCCGGGCGGAGAGGGCGGCGCTATGAGCTACAGATGGTTTGGCGCGGCGCTGGTCATCGCGGGCTGCGGTGGTTTCGGGTTTTCCATCGCTTCCGGGTACAAGCGGGAGGAAGGAATCCTCCGGCAGCTGCTCAGGGTGCTGAATTACATGGAGTGGGAGCTTCAATACCGCCTGACGCCCCTGCCGGAGCTTTGCCGTCAGGCGGGAAAGGAAACGAGAGGAACGCTTCGGGAAGTGTTTTTCAATCTTGCGCGGGAGCTGGAATGGCAGACCTCCCCGGACGCGGCCAGCTGCATGACCGCCGCGCTGAAACGCAGTCACGAGCTGCCCCGGCGGATACGGGGAATCATGAAGCAGCTGGGGCATACCCTCGGCCGGTTCGACCTCCCGGGGCAGAAGCAGGGCTTGGAGGAAGTGCGGGAAGCCTGCCGCATGGAGCTGGAAGCTCTGGGGAAGAACCGGGAAACACGTCTTCGCAGCTACGGGACGCTGGGATTATGCGCCGGTGCGGCGCTGGCGATTTTGTTTCTATGAGTATGGACATTGACCTGATTTTCAAAATTGCTGCCATCGGCATCATCGTTTCTATCCTCAATCAGGTGCTTTCCCGTTCCGGCCGGGAGGAGCAGGCCACCATGACCAGCTTAGCGGGGCTGGTGGTCGTGCTGATGATGCTGGCGCAGAAGATCGCCGATCTGTTTGATCTGGTGAAGACCCTGTTTGAATTCTGATGAGCCTGTTCTGGAAGGCCGCGGCGGCGGTGCTGCTGGCGGTGGTGCTGGGGCTTTCGTTGGGAAAGCAGAAGGACATCGGCGTTCTGCTGACCATGGCGGTGTGCTGCATGGTCGCCATGATCGCCATTTCCTATCTGGAGCCGGTGCTGGACTTCCTGCGTGAGCTGGAGACGCTGGGAGACCTGCAGGGAGACATGCTGGGCATTCTCTTAAAAGCGGTGGGCATCGGGCTGGTGTCGGAGATCGCCGGACTGGTCTGCACTGACGCGGGAAACGGCTCTCTTGGAAAAACGCTGCAATTGCTTGGCTCGGCGGTGATCTTATATCTGTCTCTTCCCATTTTCACCGCCATGCTGGAACTGATACGGGAGATTTTACGGGAGTTATGAGCAAATTGATTTTGGCGGTGGCGTTGATATTTGCGCTGGCGATACCTGCTTCCGCTGTGGAATTTACGGCTCCACAGGTGCCGGAGAAAGGGGCGGAGCTGATGCCGGAGGACACCGGCTCCTTTGCCGCCGGGCTGATGGAGCTGCTTCGGGACGCGGTTCTGGGACTTCGGCCGGATTTGAAGGAAGCGTCCAAGGTCAGCCTTGGGGTGATCGCGGCGGTGATGATGGTGTCACTGCTCCAATCCTTTTCCGGAAGCGTGAAGACCGTCGCAAACCTGGCGGGAGCCACGGCCATTGCGGCGGGGCTGCTGCTGAGCGCCAACTCCCTGATTCGCCTTGGGTCGCAGACCGTGACGGAAATCAGCGAGTACGGAAAGCTGCTGCTTCCCGTCATGACGGCGGCCATGGCGGCGCAGGGCGGGGCGGCGTCCTCCACGGCGCTGTACGCCGGGACGGCGGTGTTCGACTCGGTGCTGAGCTCCCTGATTTCCCGGATGCTCGGCCCCATGGTGTACCTGTTTCTGGCGCTGTCGGCGGCAAACGGCGCAATCGGGGAGAATATTCTGGGAAAATTGCGGGATTTGGTCAAAAACGTCGTCAGCTGGAGCCTGAAAACCATATTGACGGTGTTCACGACCTATATGACCGTCACCGGCGTGGTCAGCGGCACTACCGACGCGGCGGCGCTGAAAGCAACGAAGGTCACTATTTCCTCCGTAGTCCCCGTGGTGGGCGGAATTTTGTCCGACGCCTCGGAAGCGGTGCTGGTCAGCGCGGGGCTAATGAAAAACGCGGCGGGCATTTATGGAATTCTGGCGGTGCTGGCGGTATTCCTAAGTCCGTTCCTGAAAATCGGCGTCCACTATCTGATATTGAAACTGACAGCCGCCGTATGCGGCATCTTCGGAGAAAAGGGACTGACGGAGCTGATCGGGGATTTTTCCACCGCCATGGGGCTGCTGCTTGCTATGACCGGATCGGAGTGTCTGCTGCTGCTCATCAGCACGGTGTGTTTTCTGAAAGGAGTGGGATAATGGAGGCGCTTCGGCAATATGTTATTTCTGTGGTAGCTGCCGCCATGCTCTGCGGCATTGTGGTCAGGCTGTTCCCTAATGGAAGCGGCAAGCAGGTGGGGAAGCTGATCTGCGGGCTGTTTCTGGCCTACACCGTCCTGAGTCCCATTTCCCGGGTGGATTTTTCCAATTTGCCGGATTTTTCCCTGGGGTACATGGGCGACGCAAAGGATGCCGCCGCCATGGGCGAAAATCTTGCCCGGGATTCCATGGCGGATATCATAAAGGAAGAAACGGAAGCATATATCTTGGACAAAGCCGCAGACCTCCATGCGAACCTGCGCGTTGAGGTCACCATCGGCGAAGACAATCTCCCGGCGGCAGTCACGATCTCCGGGGAGGCGTCCCCTTACGCCCGGCGGCAGATACAGGCCATGATCGCAAATGATCTGGGTATTTCAAAGGAGAATCAGAAATGGATTGGGTAACGCTGAGAAGCAGGGGAAAGGAGCTGGTCAGGAAATACCGCTATGTCCTTTTGGTGGTGCTGGCAGGGCTTTTTCTCATGGCGCTGCCCGACGGAAAAAACACAAAAGCAGCCCCGGAACCCGCCGCCGCGGAAACGGAACCCCGGCAGGATCTGCAAACCGGACTGGAAGAAATTCTCAGCCAGATACAGGGCGCGGGCAGGGTGCGGGTGCTTCTGACCCAGCGGGAAGGGGAGCGGACGGTATACCAGACGGACGAGGATTCCACATCCTCCGGCATCCGGTCGGACACGGTTTTGCTCAATGGCTCTGACCGTTCTCAGACCGGGCTTGTGCAGCAGGTCAATCCCCCTACTTATCTCGGCGCGGTCATCGTATGCCAGGGGGCGGACAGCGCGTCCGTCCGGCTTGCCATCGTAGAGGCGGTCGGCAGCGTCACCGGGCTGTCCACCGACAAAATAACCGTTTTGAAAATGAAATGAATGATTGGAGGCATTTTTATGAAGGTATGGAAGAAGAATCTGGTTGCGGCGGCGATTTTGGTGACGGTATGCGCGGGCATCTACGTCAACTGGCGCTACACCGAAGATCAGGCGGCGGCAAATCTCACGGATACGCTGGACACGGAAAAGGTCATGTCCGACGACAATCTGGTGCTCAGCGAGGACATGGCGGCCATCTCCGCCGGGGAAGACGTGGCGACCACCTCCACCGACTACTTTGCCGCCGTCCGCCTGTCCCGGCAGCAGGCGAGGGACAACGCCGTGAATCTGCTTCAGGAAGCCATGTCCTACAGCGAAAGCTCCAAGGAAGCGGAGTCCGCGGTAGAGCTGGACCAGATCGTGCAGACGGCGCTGAGCGAAGCCCAGATCGAAAGCCTGATCATCGCGAAGGGTTATGCCGACTGCGTGGCCTACATGTCCGGCGAGGGCATTTCCATTGCGGTGGCTTCTCCCGAGGGCGGCTTGCAGCGGGAGGACGTGGCCGTCATCGCGGACATCGTCATGGCGCAGTCCGACTATTCTCTGAACGATATCCGCGTTGTGGAGGTACAGTGAGTTTAAGCCCCGGATGAAGGCCATCCGGGGCAATTTTGTAAATCCGTGCTTTGCAAGCAGAAAATGGTTGTATTTTTCTGGATTTGTGGTACAATAAACAAAAGTATGTCAAGCCCACGGGCAGGACAAACATTTAGGAGGTAAAACCTTATGGCTGAATATAAGCAGTACATCACCCAGATTCAGGAAAATGGCAGCGTCATGATCTCCGAAGACGTGGTAGCGACCATCGTCGCCCACGCGCTGTCCGAGGTGGAGGGCGTCGGCTCTCTGGGCATCAAGCCCGGCGTCAGCATCGCAGACTTTGCCAATAAAAAGAATTGGGGCAAGGGGCTGAAGATCCTGATCGCGGAGGATAACACCCTTACCATCGAGTGCGGCATTATGGTCTGCTACGGCTACAGCGTCGTGGACGTGGCGAAGGACGTGCAGGCGGCAGTGACCGCCAGCGTGGAGTCCATCACCGGCACGAAGGTCGAGAGCGTCTCCGTCAACGTCTGCGGCATCGTCCACAAGTAAGGTCGGACGGTATGAAAAGAGGCGACGCCAGAGAACTGGCAGTACATCTGATTTACGGTCGGGCGTTTACCGGCGAAGAGCCGGAGCAGGTGGTTTCCGCCCGTCTGGACAAGGAATATTACGGAAAACTGGCCGAAGAAAATGAGGTATATGCCCAGCGCCCTGACCGGTTCCAGCTGCGCTATATCGACTCGGTGGTCACCGGTGTTGCCAACCGGGAGGACGAGCTGGACGATGTGATCCGGCAGTTTTCCATCGGCTGGGACATCAGCCGCATTTCCAAGCTTGCCCGTTGCATTCTGCGGCTGGCGATTTACGAGATTCTCTATGTGGACGACGTTCCCACCGGGGTTGCGGTCGCCGAAGCGGTGCGCATTGCGAAAAAATACGACGGCGACGATACCGGTGCGTTTATCAACGGGATCTTAGGCAGCTTTGTTCGCAGCCGGAACACGGAGACGGAAGCTCCTCAAGAGGAAGCAAAATGAGCGTCATCGGCATCGACACCAGCAATTACACTACCTCCATCGCCTTTTTTGACGGTGAGGGGGGAGAAAATTGCTCCCGCCTTCTGCCCGTCAGGCAGGGGGAGCTGGGTCTGCGTCAGTCCGACGCGGTGTTTGCCCATATCAAAAGCCTGCCGGAGCTTTCCGGCAGGCTGTTTTCCCATGTTCAGAAGGACGCCATCACGGCGGTGGGTGTCAGCACCCGTCCCCGGGCGGTGGAGGGGAGCTATATGCCCTGCTTCATGGTTGGCTACTCCCATGCAAAGCTGTTGTCGGACGCTCTGGGCGTGCCGCTGGCGGAGGTTTCCCACCAGCAGGGACACGTGGCCGCATCATTGTGGAGCGCAGGACGGCTGGATTTGCTGGAGAAAACCCACCTTGCATGGCATTTATCCGGCGGCACCACGGAGCTGCTCCTGGTAGAGCCGGAGGGCAAGAATGTGAAGTGTACCCGCATCGGCGGCACCACGGACATTTCCGCCGGGCAGCTGATCGATCGGACGGGACAGCTTTTGGAGTTGCCGTTCCCATCGGGGAAGCATCTGGACAGTCTCAGCCGGGAAGCGACGGGGAAGGACGTATTCCGGGTCAAGTGCAGGAACAGCGAATTTTCCCTTTCCGGCGTGCAGAACAAGGTGCAGCAGTTTTATGCCGCCTGCTGTAGCCCCGCCGAGACTGCGGCCTACACGCTGCGGTGCGTTGCCGGGGCGGTGTATCAGGCGACGGCGCAGGCGCTGGAAGCCTATCCGGGGCTGAGCGTGGTGTTTTCCGGGGGCGTCGCGTCCAATTCCATGCTCCGGGAGCTGACGGCGCCGCTGCATCCCGTTTTTGCACAGCCGCAGTTTTCCACGGACAACGCCATGGGCGTCGCCGTGCTGACAAAACGACTGACGGAGGAATAACATGGCTCAGAACGTTCTGTCCATTACCCAGTTAACCGAATACATCCGCGGGCGGCTGGACGACGACCCCTTTCTGGGACAGGTGGCCGTCCGGGGCGAGATCAGCAATTATAAGGTCTACCCGTCGGGACACCACTATTTTACGCTGAAGGACGAAGGGGCGGCCTTGAAGTGCGTCATGTTCAAGGGCAACGCCATGCGTCTGCGATTCCGGCTGGATAACGGCATGAAGGTCATTGCCATGGGCAAGGTCACGGTCTATCCCAGAGACGGGGCGTATCAGCTGTACTGCGCCGCCATGGCCATGGACGGCGTAGGCGACCTCTACGCCGCCTTTGAGCAGCTGAAGAAAAAGCTGGCGGCGCAGGGGTTATTTGACCCCGCCCACAAAAAGCCGCTGCCCAAATGTCCCGGCACCATCGGCATCGTCACCAGCTCCGCCGGCGCGGCGGTGCATGATATGCTCCGGATTCTCAGGAAACGCTATCCGCTGACGAAGGTGCGGCTCCTGCCCGTGCGGGTGCAGGGCGCGGAAGCGCCGGGGGAGATCGCCGCGGCCATCCGGTATGCCAACCGCTACAGGCTGGCCGACCTGCTGATCGTTGGTCGGGGCGGCGGCTCCATTGAAGATTTGTGGGCGTTTAACGACGAACTGGTCGCCCATGCCATTTATGAATCGGAGATTCCCGTGATCTCCGCCGTGGGACACGAGCCGGATGTGACCATTTCCGACTACGTGGCCGATCTTCGTGCGGCGACGCCCTCCAACGCGGCAGAGCTTGCCGTGCCGGATCAGGACGCTTTGCGGCAGAATCTGGACGCCATGTCCAGCGCTATGGCGTCCGCCCTGAGCCGCCAGTTGAAGGCAGCGCGGCAGCATCTGAACGTGTTGTCCCAGTCTCCTGCGCTGCGAAGCCCCACGGGGTACATCGAGCAGCGGGAGAAAAGTCTGGAACTGCTGAAAAACCGCCTGATTGCGGCGCAGAACCAGAGCATCACCCGGAAAAATCAACGCTACATTGCCGCCGTTTCCAAGCTGGACGCCATGAGTCCCCTGAAAGTGCTGACCCGGGGCTATTCCATGGCACAGACGGAAGCGGGGGAGGTACTCCGCTCCGTTCGGCAGGTGGAGCTGGGAGAGCGCATCAGCGTCCTGCTGAGCGATGGAAAACTGTCCGCAACCGTAATGGATAAAAAGGAGGAAGCGCGATGAATCCGCAGAACAAAACCTTTGAGGAGTCCATGGCACGTCTGGAGCAGATCGTCCGGGCTATGGAACGGGGTGACGTGGCTCTGGAGGAGTCCTTGAAGCTCTTTCAGGAGGGCACTGAGCTGGTGCGAAGCTGCCAGAAGCTGCTGGACGACGCCCAGCTTCAGGTGAAGAAGATCATGACCGCCCCGGACGGTAGCCCCGTAGAGGAGGACTTTCAGGATGAGCCTTGACTCTAGAAGCCGAGAATACCGGGAATATGTGGAAGCCTATCTGAAGGATTTCTACGCGCAGTTCCACGACGCGCCCCAGAAAGATCTCTACAAGGCCATGGAATACAGTCTGCTTGGGGGCGGCAAGCGTCTGCGGCCGATTTTTGCCTTTGAGTTCTGCCGCCTGTGCGGGCGGGACTGGAAGGACGCCGCGCCCTTCGCCGCCGCTGTAGAGATGATTCATACATACAGCCTGATTCACGACGATCTGCCCTGCATGGATAACGACGATCTGCGCCGCGGCAAGCCGACGAACCACGTAGTCTATGGCGAATGCACGGCGACCCTCGCCGGGGACGCGCTTCAGGCGGAGGCCTTCGGTACGATCCTGAGAAGCGATCTGCCCGCGGTGCGCCGCGCCGCCTGTGCCGAGATCCTTGCCAACGCCGTCGGGCTTGACGGAATGTGCGGCGGGCAGTATCTCGACATGCTCGGCGAGGGCAAGCCGCTCACCACCGAGGACTTGGACGAGATAAATTCCCGCAAGACGGGCGCGCTGCTTATCGCCGCCTGTCAGATGGGCGTTGCCGCCGCGGGCGGAAACGAGAAGATGCTTGAAGCCGCCGCGCTGTTCGGCGCGTCAATAGGCATGGCCTTCCAGATACGTGATGATATGCTTGACGTTCTCAGCACTGCCGAAGAGCTTGGCAAGCCCATCGGCTCAGATGCTGAGGAGCACAAGAACACCTATATGGCGCTGCTGGGCGAGGAGAAGTGCATGGAGCTTATCGTGCGTCTCACGGAGCAGGCCAAGGCGGCTCTCGGCGAAGCATTCACGGATACGGCGTTTCTCTGCGAGCTGGCCGATTCCATGGTCAGCAGGCTTAAATGAGCTAATATATAAATAACTTTCGAGGTTTGTTTTGAGTATTTTAGAGAGAATAAATTCCTCAAATGATATAAAAAAGCTGCCTGAAGAAGAACTCGAGCCGCTGTGTCAGGAGCTGCGGGATTACATGATAAGCAGCATATCCCGCACCGGCGGTCATCTCGCGTCAAATCTCGGCGCCGTGGAGCTGACCGTCGCGTTGCACCGCGTGTACGACACATCGCGCGACCGTGTGGTTTTTGACGTCGGCCATCAGAGCTATGTCCACAAGATCATAACCGGCAGGCGGGACAGCTTCGGAACGCTCCGCCAGCACGGCGGTCTTTCCGGCTTCCCGAAGCCGTATGAGAGCGGTGACGACGCCTTCATCGCGGGGCACGCGTCAAACTCAGTGTCCGTCGCTCTCGGCATGGCGCGCGCCAGAACCCTGAGCCATGCCGATTACGACGTCG
>ERZ825159.2917-NODE-2917-length-13051-cov-2.879655_pt1 | contig 13051 bp, 8 predicted proteins | sample MGYA00519932_ERZ825159 | MGnify/ENA primary metagenome ERZ825159 (study PRJEB31778, sample SAMEA3449191) | human gut metagenome | biome: human gut; feature: human-associated habitat; material: faeces | place: United Kingdom | collected 2010/2012 ...
GGTTTTTTAAAAGATCATTTGGCTGTTGTTCTTATTTTAGGCTTTAGTATTATTATTGTAATTCTTCTACTTTTAAGAAAGGCAAGACGAGCAGAGGCGAGTGCTAAGGAGGCAAATCTTGCCAAAACGCAATTTCTGCATAATGTGTCACATGATATTCGTACGCCTATGAATGCGATTTTGGGCTATTCTGAACTTATGAAGAATGAGTTGAAAGATAATGATTTGTCTAAGGTTGTAGAGCATTTAAATAAACTTCAAAAGGCGGGGAATATTCTTTTATCAATTATTAATAACGTTTTAGATATGGCTCGCATAGAAAGTGGTCATATGGAATTGGATGAAAACTATGCGAATATTGAGGATATAAGACAAAGATTGTTTGAAATGTTTGAGGATGAGGCGAAGAAAAAGAATATTCATGTGAGGTACACGTTTAATGTTGAGCATAAACATGTCATGGCCGATGTGACAAAGGTTGAAGAAATTTTTGTGAATATTTTAAGTAATGCCGTTAAATATACACCTTCGAATGGTTCTGTTGATGTTAATGTGTATGAACCTTTATGTGATGAGCCTGGATATATGATTGTTCGTACAAGTATTACGGATACAGGTATTGGTATGAGTCAGGAGTATTTGGATAAGATTTTTGAATCTTTTTCAAGAGAAAGAATGACATCCAGTAAAATTAGTGGTACAGGTCTTGGTATGGCCATTGTTAAGAAATATGTGGATCTTCTTGGTGGAACAATTGATGTGAAGAGTGTTCTTGGTAAGGGGAGTACGTTTATTGTCACGTTGAAATATAAAATTGCGGATGAAAAATATTATCTGAATAAACAAGAAGAGAATTGTGAAGTTGATAATGCAATTTTTAATCGTAAACATATTCTTTTGGCTGAGGATAATGATTTAAATGCAGAGATTGCACAAACTATATTAGAACGTGCAGGACTTTTTGTAGATCGTGTAAAGAATGGTATTGAATGTGTGAATAAGGTCATAGAAAATCCGGTTGGTACATATGATGTCATTTTAATGGATATTCAAATGCCTAAAATGGATGGATATAAAGCTACGTGTGAAATTAGAAACTTACAAGATAAGGCAAAAGCATGCATACCTATTGTGGCAATAACGGCTAATGCGTTTGAGGAAGATAAGAAAAAAGCGATAGATGCTGGTATGGATGGTCATATCGCAAAGCCTATCAATATTGAAGATTTGTTTGTTGTATTAACGGATATTTTGAATAAGCACAAAAGCTAGAGTCTATGGATTCTAGTTTTTTTGTACAAAAAAATTAATTTTTGAGAAAAACTTCATTTTTTTACGTATATGAGTATGTAGGCAATCTCAAATTTAGTATCTATTGTACCTAGTTGATTAGATAGTCAAATCATTCTTTGTGGTAAAAAAACAAAAGTGCAATTGTGGGTTCACTTGTTTATTAAAGCGGTCAAGCTATAAAAAATACACATTACGATACTTATTTATCTAGATGACAGTTAGATGCCTACTAGAAATGAGGTGCTCATGAGGAGTGCAAATTTATTAAATGATTTCGCCTTTAAGTATGTGTTTGGCGAAGATTGTAAAGAGGCCAATGATGCCTTAAAATCATTACTCACGGTATTTTTAGAAAGGAAAGTCCATCATGTGGTTGTTAAAAACTCAGAAATGGTGAAAGATTTCAGTAAAATGAAAAATCCAAGATTGGATCTGTTGGTTGAATTTGATGATCGAACGATGGTGGATTTAGAAATGCAGTTAAGACAAACTCAAGATCATCTGCCGATTCGCTTTAGTTATTATTTGGCTAGACTTCATGGTTCTCAAGAATTGGAAGGAAAATATTATGGAGAGTTAAAGGAAACAATTGTCTTAGTGTTCTTTAATGTGAATTTAATTGATAATCATAGAATGTGTAACACATTCACATTGAAAAATGAGGATGGCTTATCTTTTGTGAAAGAAACAGAAGATTGTATGAAGTTACGAACGGTTGAAATGGCAAAGTTGGATGTAAACAAGCCGCTTGAAGAAATGAATGAACAGGAAAAGATGATTTATTACTTTTTGAATTGCCACAAAGGAATCGAAGATAGTAAAATTAAGGTGATGATAGAAAGTGATGGGGTGATTCAAATGTTAGAGAAGCGTGTAGAAACCATATCGGATGATGGTTGGAAAAAAATAATAGAAGATTTTAGAAAACTACATGAAAATGAAGAGCGAATGGAACGACAGCTCGAACTTGAAGAGGCTCATAAAGCAAAAGAAGAAGCAAAAAAGGCATTACAAGAAGCGAATAAATTAAACCAAGAAGCTGATAAGAAAGTAGAAAAAGCAAATAAACTAGTGAAACAAATGGTTTGCAAGATGTATGAAGATGGTTTTAGTCTTGAACAAATTTCTGAATATTGTTCACTAAATGTGGATGAAATTCAGGTGTTGATAAAATCATAAATTTTCTGTTGCATTTAAAAAAATGTTTGTTTATAATAAAGCCATCCTTTGTAGAGGCAATGAAAAGAAGAAGTAGTCGTGGATGCTGCTGATAGTGAGTTCCTGATGGTGGAAATGGAACAGTAAGCACAGGGTGAACGTGTCTTAGAGCTAAGCTTTCGAAGATTGAGGAAGCTTCGGATACTCCCGTTATGAGTTAAGGGCTTGTACATTAGTGCAGGAAATAAGGTGGTACCGCGATTTTATAGTCGTCCTTGTATATTCAAGGACGGCTTTTTTTATTAGAAGGGAATGGTAGATATGAAAAAAGGATTTAAATTAATTTCGGCATTTTTAGTAAGTTTTATGATCATGATGTCTAGTATTATGCCTGCATTTGCCGATGAAACAGATACATCAACAACAGGCGATTTATTAGACAAGATTCAAGAAAGAGGAGAATTGATTGTAGGTACATCTCCTGATTTTCCACCTAATGAATTTATTGACTCAACAAAAACAGGACAAGCGCAATATGTAGGTTCTGATATTGAATTAGCAAAATATATTGCAAAAAAGATGGGTGTTAAATTAACAATCAAAGCCGCAAGTTTTGATACAGTTTTGGCAAATCTTCAAACTGAAGAAATTGATTTAGCAATTACTGGATTAGCTTATACACCAGCACGTGCGCAACAGATGGAAATGTCTATTGGATACAATATGACAGAGGATACTGGTGGACAGGCTGTTATTATCGCAAAAAAAGATGCAGATAAGTATAAGAAGTTAACAGATCTAACTGGCTTAAAGGTGGCTGCTCAACAAGGATCAATCCAGCAACAATATACAGAAGATCAAATTCCGGACGCAAAACTACAATCCATTTCAAGTATTGATGATGGTGTTGCCCTATTAAAGAATGGTACGGTACAAGCTGTTGCATGCTCTGAAGGTACAGCTGATGAATATATTGAAAAGAACTCTGAACTTGCGAAGTTAGATGAATTATTCAATATTGATCAAGATTATGCAGGTAATCGTGTGGGTGCTCCTTTAGGTGAAAAGAGATTGATGAAAGAAGTCAATAAAATTTTAAAGGAAGTCAATAAAAAAGGTTTATATGAAGAGTGGTATAAAACGGCAAAGAAACAGAGTAGTGAACAATTTACTTTAACAGCGACTGGATTCTTTGGAACATGTGTTCAAATCGTTCAATATTGCTGGCCACAATTATTAAAAGGTTTAGGAATTACTTTAGGACTTGCTGCTATTACTGTTATTTTTGGTACAATTATTGGTGGATTATTTGCCCTAGTAAAACTATCAAAGAATAAAATCGTACAAGCGATTGCGGGTGTATATGTAGAATTGATTCGTGGAACACCACTATTACTACAATTATGGTTGTTCATCAATATTTTCTCTTATTTGACAAATGGAAATATGCCAATGATTGTGAGTGTAATTATTGCCCTTGTCATTAATTCAAGTGCATATGTGGCTGAAATTATTCGTTCAGGTATTCAATCTGTGGATAAAGGACAAAGAGAAGCGGCCAAATCATTGGGTATGTCAAATGTACATATGATGACTAAAATCATTATTCCTCAAGCTATCAAGAATATCTTGCCTGCCTTAGGTAATGAATTCGTTATGATGATCAAGGAAACATCTTTGGCAAGTACATTCTATATTGGAGAATTAATGACTGTTAACAGTGTTATTAAATCGGCTACTTATAAATCCATTGAACCATTAGTAATTGTTGGTTTGATCTACTTTATTGTTACATATTCATTATCAAAATTAATTAAATACATGGAAGGGAAGTTGAGTGTCAGTGACTAAGGAACTAATTGTTGTAAAAGACTTACATAAAAATTTTGGAGATCTTGAAGTATTAAAAGGAATTGATCAAACAATCCATCAAGGAGAAGTTGTTAGTATTATTGGACCTAGTGGTTCAGGAAAATCTACTTTCTTACGTTGTCTTAACTTATTAGAAAAACCATCTAGTGGACAAATTATTTTCGAAGGTATAGATATTGCAGCTGAAAATGTTGATATTGATACACATCGTAAAAAGATTGGAATGATCTTCCAGCACTTTAATGTATTTCCACATTTAACAGTTTTAGAAAATATTACCATCACACCAATTCTAGAACTTAAAACACCAAAGGCCCAAGCTGAAAAAGAAGCAATTGAATTGCTTAAAAAAGTAGGCTTGGAAGATAAGAAGGATGAATATCCAAGAAAATTATCTGGTGGACAAAAACAGCGTCTAGCTATTGTTCGTGCTCTAGCTATGCATCCAGATGTAATTTTATGTGATGAACCAACAAGTGCATTAGATCCAGAAATGGTAAAAGGTGTACTAGAAGTCATTAAAGAATTGGCGGATCAAGGAATGACAATTGTGATCGTAACACACGAAATGGGATTTGCCCGTGAAACAAGTGATCGCGTATTATTTATGGATGAAGGTATTATTCAAGAACAAGGAACTCCAGAAGATATCTTTGAACATCCACAAAATCCAAGAACTATCAAATTTTTATCGCAAGTACTATAAGCTTGGGCACATGCTCAAGCTTTTCTTATGGTATAATTTAATAAATTGGAGGAAATTGATATGAATTCAGAATGGTCATTAGACGTATTGTACAAGGGATTTAATGATCCTAAATTTAGTGAAGATCTAACATCTTTTGAAAAGAAGGCAAAAGAATTGGATGAACTTTCAAAGACTTTAAGTCATGAAAATGAAAAGAAAGATCTTCTTCAAATTGTTAAAGTATTAGAAGAGTTTGAATTATTAGAAAAGCATTTGAGTTGCTTTGGATCTTTGAGTCAATCCACAAATACGGCGAATGCGAAAGCGGCAGCAGCCATTGATAAAGTAGCTACTATCGCAAGTACAGCCAGTAAGGCTATGGCAGTATTCTCTCGCTATATTGCGGATATGAAGGATTTAAACAGCTATTTAGATTGTCCAGAACTTTGTGAATACAAATATTTTTTAAATGATATTCACGAAAGCGGAAAATATTTGTTAAGTGAAGACGTAGAAGAGGCACTTGCCAAAATGAATATTTCTGCAGGTTCTGCTTGGGAGAAGCAACAAAGTCTACTCACAAGTTCATTGGAAGTGGAATATGATGGTAAAAAGTTACCTTTGGCATCTGTTCGTAATCTAGCGTATGATGCAGATAAAGAAGTTCGTAAAGCTGCCTATGAAGCTGAACTTAAAAGTTATGCACCTATTGCGGATGCAGTAAGTTTTTCTTTAAACAACATTAAACTACAAGTGATTACCGAAGCTAAAATGCGTGGCTATACAAGTCCAATGGATATGACGCTACACCAGTCTCATGTATCCCAAAAAACATTAGATGCACTTCTTAGTGCAATGCAGAAATACTTGCCAGTATTCCATACGTATTTGAAAAGAAAAGCTGAAATGTTAGGGTATGAAAATGGCCTTCCTTGGTATGAATTATTTGCGCCAATTGGAAAATCAGCTACGACAAGTTTTACTCCAGAAACTACAAAAGAATATTTGATTAATCATTTTAGACCATTTTCTGATGACTTGGCCGATATGATGGAAGAAGCTTTTGACAATAACTGGATTGATTTTTATCCACATAAAGGAAAAGTTGGTGGAGCTTTCTGCTGCAATATGCCGTTTGTGAAACAATCACGCGTATTAACTAATTTTGATGGAGGACTTGGAGACGTAGTTACTTTGGCTCATGAACTTGGACATGCATATCATGGATTAAACATTGAAAGTCATAGACCATTAAATTGGGAGTATTCTATGCCAGTTGCAGAAACGGCAAGTACATTCAATGAAAATATCATTATGAATGCAGTGATTGATGAAACAGAGGATAAAGAAGTTAAACTAGGTTTGATTGAAAATCAGCTTCAAGACTTATGTCAGATCATCTGTGATATTTATTCTCGTTACTTATTTGAAAAAGCCGTATTTGACAGAAGAAGTGATGAGTTCTTATTCAAGGATCAGTTGAATGAAATTATGTTGGACGCACAAAAACAAGCTTATGGCGATGGACTTGATCCAAATTGTTTACATCCATATATGTGGGTTTGTAAATCACACTACTATTCTTCAGATCTAAGTTATTATAACTGGCCATATGCTTTTGGTGGATTGTTTGCGCGAGGCTTAGTTGTGAAATATCAAGAGATGGGTAAAGAAAAATTCGTTCCTAAATACAAAGAGATGTTACACACAACAACGGTTGCATCGGTAGAAGATACAGCTAAAGTATTGGGTATTGATTTAACGGATGAAGCTTTCTGGATTTCTGCATTAGAAACCGCAAAATCAAGAATTGAAGAATTTATCGAATTGTCGAAATAATTGCTTGGAAACAAGCAATTTTTTTCTGCAAAAGTTCACAAATGATGATATAATCTATTGCGTTCGAATTTTTTCAAGGAGAGATTTAATGAGTACAGAAATGTTGATGAAAAATAGAGAACGTTTTATTAAAAACGTAAATAGTAATGAGAATGGTGCAGCCGCCCTTTCTTTAAGATTATTTTGTTACGCTAGATTTATGGCAGTAAAAAACCCGTATGCAGAAACGCATGACTGGGTATATGAAAACGAATTGACTAGTGTCCAAGCCAATCATTATGTATTCCGCTTACTGGATGGAAGTACAGAAAGACCATCTATGGATATGTTGATTCGTAAATTAAAAAGTGTTCGTTTGGTTCGTGATAGTGAAATGAATGGTAGAAAAATTTATGTCATCAAGTTCACGGATATCGAAATGGAAGAATTGATGAACAAGAGCATTATTGATAAGCCAAGCGAAAAGTTATTAAAAGAAAAGAAGTCTTCTGTAAAGAAAGAAAGAGAAGAAGTAGTAAATTCATCTTGGAAGGACATCTTTTTGAAAAATAGTAAAGGTGAAAACTTACAGATGTTACGTTTCTGGTTCTATATTCAGTATAATGCTGAAAAGAATGGCAAGAAATATGTTTCTAGAAGCCTAGCGTTAAGTGAAAGTGCAATTGAATATGTGTATAGGGGTATCCCTAAAAGAATGGAAGTTTTGCAGGATTTATTTGCACAAATGAAACAGATGAAGCTGGTTAAAGAAGATGTAGTTAAAAACGAAATAGTAGTTCGTCCAGCTAAACTAGAAGGCTTAGAAATCAAAAATTATATTAAGGATAAGCCTGTTGATTTAATGAGCTTTAATTACACGAATGTATAAGAAAACGACGAGATTTAGTTCTCGTCATTTTTATATATTTTATAATTGTTTTTGCCTGTTCGTTTTGTTTGATACAAGGCTTGATCGGCATGGCGATACAGTTCCATAAAGGTTGTTCCATCTTTAGGTGCAAAGGCAATTCCAATGCTGATGGATAATTTGAAATCTTTTAATTCTTCAATCTTTAATTCATTGACTTTTTGAAGTAGAGACTGAATTCTAGATTCAGCAATATTTTCATCTTGAATTAGAATAATAAATTCATCTCCTCCAATTCTTCCAACAATATCACTTTGTCTAAAATGATTCTTAAAGAGTAAGCCCAAGTTTTCTAAGACTTTATCACCTACCGCATGACCATAATTATCATTAACAGATTTAAAGGCATCTACATCAAGAATCAAGAAACAACAATGTTCTTTATTATTTAGTTTTTGATCAATGAGTTTTTGCGTTGTTTCCTTATTGAAAATGGAAGTTAATGGATCAATTTCAGATAAATGAATCAAATACTTATTTTCTCTTGAACTTGAATGAGCCAAATACACTATAAGACTCAATACGATCAATCCTAAAAATGTTGCCAATAAAGTTTCATAGTGAATAATAAATGTATATGATTCTTGAGCTGCATGAACCGGTACGATATAGCCGACCATCCAATCATTGATTTTTAGTGGGGAATAAGCTAAATATAAAGATTCTTTCTTTTTTGTCTGAATCAAGACAAGATCTGATTTTTGATTCTTAAAGTCGGTTTTGATTTTCTTTTGATTACAGACATTAAATAAATTATCGACTGTATTTAGTTTATGTTTTTTTTCATACTGTTTATTTCTAGTGATTAGATTTCCATCTTGATCGACAATAAAACTTTTTCCTTGTCCCTCAAACAGATCATCAAACAACATATTGCCTAGTTTTGTGACATTGTAAGAACCGCCTACTACACCAATGACTTGTCTATCTCTAAAGATGGGCACGCATAAAATAACACGTGTTTGTTGATCAACACTGCTTTCTAAAGGATCTGAAAGAGATTGTTTGCCTTGCATAGATTCTTTAAAATATCGACGATGAGCTACATTTTTTATGACTTCATTATCATATAGAGCATTTCCATTTGGATCGATGATTGCCGTTCGATTTAAATCTGTATTATGCATAAAGGCTTGAATTAAAGAAACATTATCCTCTGAAAATAAATCTTGAGATTTAGATAGTTCTTGTGCAAGTACATTTAAATAGGAATAGTTGATATTTAATATTGTATTTAAATGCTCACTTTGCCTTACAACATTGGTAATCAGAGTTTTTCTAGAATTATTTTCAACCGCAATTGAAACGCCGTTAAAGAAGATCGCGATTCCCATAATCAAAGTCAAAATGAAAGTGATAATTGCGACAATATAGTTCGTAATGAATTTTTTTCTTGGAAAATAATGATCTTTCATATGGGAACTCCTTTTTCTAATTATATCAAGAATTATGTTAAAAGAGTATTAAATTATATACAACTAACTATTATTTGTGAAATCTATCACATTTTCGTGTATTATATAAGGTATAAAGAAAATTGCTCCCAACATTAAGAGAATTCTGCGTGAAAGGTGCTTATAAGAAATTTGTAAGTAGAACTATGGCTATGCTCTTTTTGTGTGTGGAGTATAGCTTTTTTCTTTAAGAAGGAGATGAATATGGAAACACGTGTTGCCGTGATGGGAATTATTGTAGAAGATACAAATGCAGTGAATCTATTGAACGAAATTCTTCATGAATATAGTGAATATATTATTGGAAGAATGGGAATACCTTACAAACAAAAACATATAAGTGTAATTTCAATTGCGTTAGATGCCCCACAAAATACAATTGCTGCTTTGGCAGGTAAATTAGGAAATATACAGGGAATTAGTGTGAAAACAGCTTATTCCAATGTGATTAGCCATGATTGAAGCATATCGATTGATTGATAAACTTGAAAGAGAACACTCTTTAAGTTTATTAGAATATAAAACTTTAATTGAAGCTGAAAATGATGCTTTACGCCTATATGCTGCTAATAAAGCGAAAGAACAATCTACGTTAATATATGGAAATTCAGTCTATGTACGTGGACTTATTGAAGTAGGAAATTATTGTCGCAACGACTGCTTCTATTGTGGGATTCGCAAGTCCAATTTAAATTGTGATCGCTATATATTAGCCGAAGAAGATATTCTGCATTGCTGCAAAGAAGGTTATGAACTTGGTTTTCGCACTTTTGTTTTGCAAGGTGGCGAAGGAATTTATAAAAAGAATTTTGTCACAAATGTAGTTCAAAAGATTCGTAGTGAATATCCAGATTGTGCGATTACCCTTTCTTTAGGTGAAGAAGATAGAGATACATATAAGGCTTGGTTTGATGCGGGAGCCAATCGTTATTTATTAAGACATGAAACGGCTAGTAAAAATCATTATGAAAAGTTGCATCCAAAAAATATGTCTTTTGATCATCGTATGCAGTGTTTAAAAGACTTAAAGGAAATTGGCTATCAAGTAGGATGTGGCTTTATGGTAGGTTCACCTTATCAGACAAGTGAAACTTTGGCGATGGATTTGAAGTTTATTGAAACATTTAAACCTGACATGTGTGGTATTGGTCCTTTTATTTCCCAAAAGGATACACCGTTTAAAGATATGACATGTGGAACTTTGAATCAAACTTTATTCTTATTGTCTTTGATTCGTTTGATTCAACCAAATATTTTACTTCCTGCTACAACAGCTTTAGGAACGATTGATCCTCAAGGAAGAGAAAAGGGAATTCTTGCGGGAGCCAATGTAGTTATGCCTAATTTATCGCCGGTGAGTGTCAGAAAAAAATATGCATTGTATGATAATAAAATTTGTACAGGCGAAGAGAGTGCAGAATGTAAAGATTGTTTATCAAGGCGTATGGATTCAATAGGATACAAGATCGTAACTGATCGTGGAGATATTAAAAAATAAAAGAGGAGATATAAAAAATGAGTAATTATAACCCAAAATCATTAAAGGCAGAAGAATTTATTAGTCATGAAGAAATTCTTGAAACAATTGAATATGCCGAAAAGAACAAACATAATGTGGAATTGATTGATCAAATTTTAAATAAGGCTCGTCCACAAAAGACAGAGCATGGTGTTCATTGTGAGGGTTTAACACACCGTGAAGCAAGTGTACTTTTAGCTTGTGACATTCCTGAAAAAGTAGAAGAAATGTATAAGCTTGCCAATGAAATTAAACAAGCATTCTATGGGAATCGTATTGTGATGTTTGCCCCATTATATTTATCAAATTATTGTGTAAATGGATGTGTATATTGTCCTTATCACATGAAGAATAAACATATTAAACGTATTAAATTAACACAAGATCAGATTCGTGATGAAGTTATAGCGCTACAAGATATGGGACATAAACGTTTAGCTATTGAAGCAGGCGAAGATCCAGTACACAATTCAATCGAATATATCTTGGATTCTATTAAAACTATTTATTCGATTCAACACAAGAATGGTGCCATTCGCCGTGTCAATGTAAATATTGCGGCTACAACGGTAGAAAATTATCGTAAATTAAAGGAAGCTGGAATAGGAACTTATATCTTATTCCAGGAAACATACAATAAAAAGAGTTATTTAGAGTTGCATCCGACAGGACCTAAACACGATTATGACTATCATACAGAAGCTATGGATAGAGCCATGGAAGGTGGAATTGATGATGTTGGATTGGGTGTATTATTTGGTCTGGAAGGCTATCAATATGAATTTGCCGGCTTAATGATGCATGCAGAACACTTAGAAGCTGTTCATGGTGTAGGTCCACATACAATTAGTGTGCCTCGTGTAAAACATGCAGATGATATTGATCCAGAAGCGTTCGATAATAGTTTGGCTGATGAAATCTTTGAAAAGATTGCAGCATGTATCCGTATTGCCGTTCCATATACAGGAATGATTATTTCTACACGTGAATCTCAAGAAGTTCGTGAAAAAATGCTTCACTTAGGTGTATCTCAAATTAGTGGGGCAAGTCGTACATCTGTTGGTGGATATACAGAAGAAGAGCGTCCTCATGATTCAGAACAATTTGATGTATCTGACCAAAGAACATTAGATGAAGTTGTGAACTGGCTGATGGAGTTAGGTTACATTCCATCTTTCTGTACGGCATGTTATAGAGAAGGAAGAACAGGAGACCGTTTCATGTCTTTGTGTAAGACAGGGCAAATTCAAAATTGTTGTCATCCTAACGCATTGATGACTTTATGTGAATATTTAGTTGATTATGCGAGTGAAGATACAAAGAAGATTGGTTTTGAGTTGATTGAAAAAGAATTGAACAAGATTCCAAATGCGAAAGCTCAACAAATTGCTCGTGACAATGTGGATGCGATCAAGTCAAGCAATCGTAGAGATTTCAGGTTCTAATTATGTCTAATTTAAATAGTACGATAAGCGCGAATCGTACACACATTGGATTTTTCGGTTTAAGAAATGCTGGAAAATCCAGTGTAGTCAATGCGATTACCAACCAGAGTATGTCTTTAGTTTCTAATATAAAGGGAACTACGACAGACCCTGTCAAGAAATCAATGGAAATCTTACCGATTGGACCTGTTGTGATTGTGGATACGCCGGGTATGGATGATGAAGGTACTTTGGGTGAATTGAGAATTAAAAGAACGTTAGAAGTTTTAAAAACAATGGATATGGCCGTATTGGTCGTTGATGCGAATGTAGGTCTACAAAAAATAGATTTGGATTTGATTGACATGTTTAAAGAAAATAAATTACCTTATTTTATAGTTTTTAATAAGTGTGATTTGATTGAAGAAAAGAAAGAACTGGCTTCTAATGAAATCTATGTGAGTGCTCTAAACAATGACAATATAGATGGATTAAAGCAATTGTTGGCTAGTGTCGCAAAGAAACAGGAAGAAAAGACAATTATTGGTGATTTAATTGATCCGGGCGATGTTATTGTGCTTGTTATTCCAATTGATCAATCGGCTCCTAAAGGAAGATTGATTTTGCCTCAACAACTTGTATTAAGAGATATTTTAGATCATCATGCGATTGGTATGACTTGTCAGGTAGAAGAATTGGATGCAACCTTAAAGAAGGTTACTCCAAAACTGGTTATTACAGATTCCCAGGCTTTTAACAAGGTAAGTCAAATCGTAGATAAATCTATTCATTTAACTTCTTTTTCTATTCTTATGGCACGCTTAAAAGGAAGCTTATCTACAGTGCTTGAAGGGGCCAATCAATTGGATCATCTTCAAGATGGGGATTGTGTATTGA
>ERZ825159.2922-NODE-2922-length-13023-cov-5.372455_pt1 | contig 13023 bp, 13 predicted proteins | sample MGYA00519932_ERZ825159 | MGnify/ENA primary metagenome ERZ825159 (study PRJEB31778, sample SAMEA3449191) | human gut metagenome | biome: human gut; feature: human-associated habitat; material: faeces | place: United Kingdom | collected 2010/2012 ...
CCGTACCGAGCACATGTTCTTCGCTGAGGACCGCATCGCTGCTGTCCGTGAGATGATCTGCGCACGTACCGTTGAGGAGCGCAAAGTTGCTCTGGCAAAGGTTGAGCCGTTCCAGGAGGCAGACTTCACCGCGATGTACCGCATCATGGGCGAGCGCCCGATGACCATTCGTTACCTGGATCCGCCTCTGCATGAGTTCCTGCCCACCAAGGCTGAGGATATCGAGGCTCTGGCAAAGGACATGGGCATGACCGCCGAAGAGCTGAACAACGTGGTTGTCAGCCTGCATGAGTTCAACCCCATGATGGGCCACCGTGGCTGCCGTCTGGCTGTCACCTACCCCGAGATCGCTGAGATGCAGACCAACGCTGTCATCAAGGCTGCTCTGAAAGTCTCCGCTGAGACCGGCAAGATGATCACCCCGCACATCATGATCCCTCTGGTGGGCGAGGTCAAGGAGCTCAAGTACGTCAAGGAGATCGTCGTGGCAACTGCCGACAAGCTGATCGCTGAGGCTGGCGTTGACATGAAGTACCAGGTTGGTACCATGATTGAGATCCCGCGTGCCGCTCTGACCGCTGGTGATATTGCGAAGGAAGCTGAGTTCTTCAGCTTCGGCACCAACGACCTGACTCAGATGACCTTTGGCTTCAGCCGTGACGACGCTGCCAAGTTCCTGGGCGCATACTACGAGAAGAAGATCTACGAGAGCGATCCGTTCCAGCACCTGGATCAGATCGGTGTCGGCAAGCTGATCAAGATGGCTGCTCACGATGGCCGTGAGACCCGTCCCGACCTGGGCCTGGGTATCTGCGGCGAGCACGGCGGCGATCCCTCCAGCGTCGAGTTCTGCCACAATGTTGGTCTGGACTACGTCAGCTGCTCTCCCTTCCGTGTGCCTATCGCACGTCTGGCTGCTGCTCAGGCTGCTATCAAGAACCCCCGCAAGTGATTGCGTGAGGCGCTGAGAGCATAAGGCTCAATAAAATATTATAAACGCCCCGGTTTCCGCAACAGGAAGCCGGGGCGGTTTTTATATCGTGGATTATCAATGAATTGATTCCCAGTTACGCATCATCCGTCTCGGACAGAGATCTCTTAATGCCGCACTCAATTTTTGCAAGTGGAAGTTGAATCATTGATATGTTCTTGAAGTTGATCAGAGTCTCGACTTCATCGCAGGCCTCAATCGTTACAATGCTATTATCAAGTAATTCGCCCATTTCATAAATTTGCTGCACAGCAGTGGCTAAAGAGTCCGAGACATCGTAAGACAAAGAGAGGTGCTGAATTCGACCATTCGAGAATATAATAGTGGCGGTGTTCAGTTTAGAAGCGAACGCTTCAGAATCGATTTTACAAATATCAATAATGTGGTCGATGGCCCCTACCAGTAATGCGGAAAGATCGTAGTGGGAAGGAGTGTCTCCGACGTCTTTGTATGTCATATAATCATCAAACGCTTCATACACAACCGCCGGAATTTCGCCCTCACTTACAGTGCTGTCCCAATCCATGTCAACAGGAGAGTCGCAGGCCTCATCAAGAAGCACCAGCTCTTCAATTTTATCGCAGTTGATCAGCAAAAGAGAGTTGTCCATACAAGGAATGGCCATATATTTTTCAGTGCTATTTTTATAAACTAGCTGCCGGGTATAGGCCGTTATCGGAAACCACAAATATTTTGGCTGACCTTGGACTAAGATGCCTAAGTGTCCCCAAAATCCACCGGGAGAATGGATTGTTGTTGGAATGTTTTTGACAAAGTAATCCATGCTGCTGACCGGAGTTTGAAAATAACCGTCGCCCAGTACGCCAGTTACTCCGGTTCCAAGGCAATAGGCGACATCTCGCAGTTCTACGAGGGGGACATCTTCGCCAGCTTCAATTTTTTGCAGTTCATCAATGGAAAGTCCACATCGTTGGCTCAATTGTTGAAGATCGAGGTGGAGTGCATCACGCAATGTTTTAGAGTCAGTGAAAGGGTTGGTGATGCCACCCATCAGTTCACTGGGCGTGAGGGAAAGAAATGCAAGCAGCTTTGAAATGTGCTTTTCCAAATTTGTCAATATTTATTTTACATATTTACACAAAAATATTTGAAAATAGGGGGGCGGTGACTGGTTGAAAATTTAAGAGCGACTGAGTATAATAAGACTGTAAAATGCGTTATTCAGGAAAAGAGGTCTGTATGGCAAAGTTTGTACCATTTATTATAAAAACAGACGGCAGTCAGAATATCAGTGTGAAAATCGTGCGCATGAAAAAGTCTGATGCGGTACAGACTGAAAAAGAACCCGTCTGGCAAACAAGCTGGTTGTCAGATTATATTCAGGATGATGCCTTTGAAAAGTATGCCTTAAAGACGAGTAATGGCGAATTGGTTGCGCTGGCTGCATACGAAATATTGGAAAATGACGTGATGGTCCATATTACCTACATTGAGAGCCAGCCGGAAAGCAATCCGACAATTGTCGGGCATTCTAAAAAGTATCAGGGCATTGGCCGGGTGTTGATTGCGTACGGAATCAAGCTGTCGATTGACCATGAATGCGGCGGGACGGTTACGTTCGAGGCAAAAGTTCCGGAGCTGGCAGAGCATTATGTCCGGGACTATGGAGCTTGTCCATTGCCGAGTTTTGGCGGAGCACCACGTTATGAACTTTCTGGTGAGGCAGCAATGAACATCTTTGTAACTTACTTGAAATGAGGTGTGTTTGATGAGTGCAAAAGAGTATTTTCAGCGTGATGCAGAGCGAGAGACATTTTATCGCACATTTTATCAAATTTGCAGACGCTTTAATGTCACATGGTCAACAGCAACGCCGGAAGTCCGAGCTTTTATTGAGGAAGTTACTCGTGTGACTTATGAACAGGAAAAAGCAAAGCGTAACGGAGTTTCTCTTAGTACAGTGAAGCCGTTCTTTGGAGATACAGCGTGTTAAAGAAACGGCATATCACTGTTGCGAACGCTCTGTAATTTTGGCATCCGCCCAGGCTGCTATCAAGAACCCCCGCAAGTGATTGCGTGAGTGCTTGAAAAGCGCGAATAAAAAACCATAACGCAAATGAACCGCCCCGGTTTCCGCAACAGGAAGCCGGGGCGTTTTTGCACAAAAAAGAAGGCACGATTTTGGGGCTTTGACGAATTTGTGCCGGGCCATTGACAGCAGAAGGACAGAGGCGTATTTTTGGTGCAGTAAGCAGGACAGAGGATAATGAAGCTGCCGCTTTTTTGCCCTGCAAAGGTGCTTCTGATTGGATGGGGCCTGACCCGATGAGCTTATTTTTTGCATCTGCGGGACAAAAACAATGAAAGTACAGATTATGGGACGCCTTATCTGGTATGCTTGCCGTACCGAAAACACGGACGATCGGAAAAGGAGCAGAGAATGCGATGGATGCTGAATAAAACAAAGTTTCTGGCAGGAAAAACAGACCCGGAAAACACCAGCCTATGGCTGCCGCTCTGGATGCACCTGCGAGATACGGCAGAGATCATGGAGCTTCTGGTGCGGAAATGGCTGCCCGACAGCGTAAAAAAGGCATCCGGGTTGGAAGAGGAAGAATTGGTGTGTTTGGCTCGCTTTTTGGGCTGGGGGCACGATTTGGGCAAAGCGATTTTAACCTTCCAGAGCATGATCATGCAGTGTTTCCCCGAAGCGAAACAACGGCTGGAACGCCTGACACCGCTGAGCTGCCCGGTGCAGAACCGCAAACAGTCGCCTCATGCCCGGGCGAGTGAAGCAATCTTGAGAGAATTGGGGTGCCCTGTCGGAATCGCTTCGGTCGCGGGTGCCCATCATGGTAGGCCGCAGAATGGCGAGGCAGTCGATAAGCAGCTGGACGGCTGGGAGAGCAACTATTACCCGAAAGAGCAAAAGTGCTTATGGGAGGGCTTTTGGAACGAATTGCTTCAGGCGGCACTGCAGGACAGCGGCTATTCCGGGGTAGATGCGCTGCCGGTGCTCAACCAGCCCGAAGAGATTTTGCTGACGGGACTTTTGATCATGGCAGACTGGATCGCCAGTAACACGGAGTATTTCCCGCTGATCCCAGTGGAAGAGCTGGGCAGCAGGGGGGATTATCCGGCGCGGGTGGACAGGGCGTGGAAAAAGCTGGCGCTTCCCTTCCCATGGGAGGCGCAGCAGGGCATTGCAAAACCGCAGGAGTTTGAGGTGCGGTTCGGCTTTGCGCCCAACGCCGTGCAGCGAGTGGTTCTGGATGCGGTGAGTGCTGCGGCAGAACCGGGCATCCTGATTCTGGAAGCGCAGATGGGCGTGGGCAAAACAGAGGCGGCTCTGGCCGCTGCGGAGATCATGGCCAGCCGGTTCAGTCTGGGCGGCATCTTTTTCGGACTGCCCACGCAGGCTACGGCAAACGGCATCTTTCGTCGGCTGCTCCACTGGGCAGATACCCAGTCGGAGGAGGTGCCGCAGGCCATCCAGCTGGCCCATGGCATGGCAGAGCTGAATGAGAACTATCTTCGGCTGCAAGGGGGCAGGGTGCAGCTGGAAGAGGATGCGCCGGAAGAGCATCAGGTACAGGTGCATCAGTGGTTCCGGGGCAGCAAGCAGGCATTGCTGGCCAGCTTTGTCGTCGGCACAGTGGACCAGCTGCTGATGGCAGCACTTACCCAAAAGCACGTGATGCTGCGGCATCTGGGGCTTGCGGGCAAGGTGGTGATCATCGACGAGTGCCATGCTTACGATGCTTACATGAACTGCTATCTGGATCGCGCACTGGAATGGCTGGGCTGGTACAAGGTGCCGGTGATCCTGCTGTCGGCCACCCTGCCCGCCCGGCGGCGTGCAGAGCTGATCGAAGCGTATCAGCAAAAGCGCAGGCCTGACCCGGACGCCCCGTGGAGATTTAGCTGCGGCTATCCGCTGCTGACATGGACGGACGGCGCAGAGGTAAAGCAGACCGTCATCCCGCTGGACACACCCGGACAAACGGTGCAGCTGACCCCGCTCACAGAGGCAGAGCTGCCCGAGCTGCTGCGCCGGAAGCTGGCGGAGGGCGGCTGTGCGGGAGTGATCGTCAACACAGTTAAAAAGGCGCAGAAGATCGCGCAGCTGCTGCGGGAGAGCTTGCCCGACAAAGAGGTGCAGCTGTTCCATGCACAGTTCCTGATGCCGGACCGCGCCGCGCGGGAAGAGCAGCTGATGGAACGCATCGGCAAGGATTCTGTGCCGGAGAGCCGGAACGATCTGATCGTGGTGGGCACGCAGGTGATGGAGCAGTCACTGGACCTTGATCTGGACGTTCTGATTACCGAGCTTTGCCCTATGGATCTTCTTTTGCAGCGCATCGGACGGCTGCACCGCCATTGCCGCAGACGCCCAAAGCCCTTACAGCAGGCCTGCTGTGCGGTGCTGGACACCGGAGAAGAGGCTTTTGATGCGGGCAGCGAGGCGGTATATGGTCAGTGGCTGCTCTGGCGCACCCGGAAGTATCTGCCCCGGAGCATCCGGCTGCCGGAGGACATTGCCCCGCTGGTGCAGCAGGTCTACGGCTGGGAACAGGAAGCCCCCGAAACGGAGCAGGGGGAAAAGCTGCGAAGTGAGTACGAGCAGACGCAGAAGGAAAAGAAAGGCCGCGCCGGGGCGTATCTTGTGCAGCAGCCTGAGGTCGATGAAGATTTTCAGGAACTCAATACGTTGGATGACTGGATGCAGAACGTGGGCGCAACTTCTGATGCAGCTGCCCGGGCGGCGGTGCGGGACGGCGACCCCTCGGTGGAGGTGTTGGTGATGCAGCGACGGACGGACGGAAGCATCCATTTTCTGCCATGGCAGGAGGGCGGCAGCGCCGTAGCCGCCGACAGCCCGCCCCCGCCGGAGACGGCGCTGAAGATCGCCCGGCAGAAGCTGCGGCTCCCGGCGGTGTTCGGCAAAGCGTGGAAGGTGGACGAGGTCATCCGGGAGCTGGACGCAGACGACCGCAGATGGCTTGCAGCGTGGCAGCTGTCACCGCTGCTGCACGGAGAGCTGGTCCTGCTGCTGGATGAAGACCTGACCGCCCATCTTGCGGACATGGAGCTTTGCTATGACCGCGAGAATGGTCTGGAATATCGGAAGGAGGAGAAGGATGAAGGAGATCGAATTTGACCTGTTGACCGAACCATGGATACGGGTACGGCTGAAGGACAATACGGTGCAGGAGGTGTCCCTGACCGAGGCGCTGGTGTCGGCGCAGGACTATGTGGATCTTGCGGGTGAGATGCCGACACAGGATGCCGCCGTGCTGCGGCTGCTGCTGGCGGTGCTGTTTACTGTGTTCTCCCGCGTGAATGTAAAAGGCGAGCCAGAACCTTTGGAAAAAAGAGGTCAGGCGTTGCGGCGATGGAGCGAGCTGTGGCAGCTGGGGCATTTCCCGGCAGAACCTATCCGGGACTATCTGGAACAGTGGAAGGACCGCTTCTGGCTCTTCCACCCGACGCACCCCTTCTGGCAGGTGCCGACTCTTTGCAATGGTATTGCATTCGGTGGTAAAAAGTTGAATGGGGAACGTGCGGAGAGCGGCAATAAAACGCCGCTATTCCAGAATGTGTCAAAAACAGAATGCGAGGTACTCAGCTATGCACAGGCGGCGCGATGGCTGATTTATCAGAATGGATACGATGAACGTGGTGGCCGCCCGAAGGCTGGCAACAAGCCAAGGCACGGGGTTGGTTGGCTGGGACAAATCGGATTTGTAGCCGTCAAGGGAAAGAACCTGTACGAGACCTTACTGCGGAATATGGCGTTTCCGACAGAGCAGGATGCTCTGAGGGAAGAACAGCAGCCTTGCTGGGAGCGAGAGCAGGTCAGGGCAGAACAGAGCGTCAAGATCGTGATGCCGAAAAATCAGGCAGAACTTTTGACCCTCCAATCCCGACGCATTCTACTGAAACGCTCAGAAACAGTGCCCGGCGTGGTCGGGTACGAGGTGCTGGGCGGCGACTATTGGGACAGCGAAAATGCGTTTGGGGAGCAGATGACCCTTTGGAGCAGGACATCGAAGAAAAACGAGAAGATGACCTATAAACCGCAGCAGCATGAAGCTGGGAAACAGCTGTGGCGGGAGATTCCTTCCATGCTGGATCCGGAGGGCCGTAAACCGGGAGTTCTGACATGGAATCAGCAACTGCAAAGTCTGCGTATCCTGAGTAGAAAAGAACAAATCGTGCTCAATGTGGTCGGGATACGATATGACAATCAGGAAGCATCAGTCAAGGACGTGTATACCGACCAGTTGGCAATGCAGCTTGCGGTGCTGGACGAACTGAGCAGGCCATGGACGGTGCGGATAAACCGGGAAGTAGAGCGCTGCGAGAAGGCCGCAGAGAGCATTGGAGTCCTGTGCGAGGAGCTGAAGCTTGCCGGAGGACTGGACTACAGTCAGGTGAAGAAAGTGAAAGAGGACGCCCGTGCACAGTTCTACTTTGCAGTGGACCAGCCCTTCCGGCAGTGGCTGCAGGAGATCGACCCGGAGCAGGACGACCCGGACGAGGCAGTGCTGCGCTGGCAGGCACAGGCGCGCAGCATCGCGGAAAAGCTGGGAAAACAGATGGTGATGGAGGCCGGAAATGCCGCCCTGAAGGGACACCGCATTGCGGTTGGGGACAAAAAGACCGAGCGCACCATCCTGTATACATCGCCAAAGGCCTATAATCGTTTCCGCGCAAGTCTTCGGGAGATCTATCCCAAAACAGAACCATAAAGGGGGAATCGTATGAAAACACAGGACGTCAGAACGTATACAGAGCAGCGGCTGCGCAGGCTTCAGACCCTGCCGGACAACCAGCGGCGGGCCGAGCTGGCAAAGCTGCGGCGGGGCGTCGGACACCGGCCCGGCGAGCTGCCGGAGCTGTGGGGGAGTTTCCTGCTGGGAATGCCGGAAGGCTTTCAGGGTAACAACGGCCCCACGGCAGCGGAGTGGGCGGTCTACCTTGCCCTGACCCTGTACGCCGTACATCAGCAGGGGAATGACCAGCCCATGAACCGCCAGCACAGCACGCTGGGGTGGGCTGTGCGGCAGCTGGCAGAGCGGAATACTTCTGCCGGACAGGACTGGACCGAGGCCAGCGTGCTCCGGCGGTTCAACGCACTGGCCACCGCAGAAGAGATCACCGAGATCAGCCACCATCTGAGGGGGATGGTCCAGCTGTTGAGCGCGGCAAAGGATGGCGCGATCCCGCTGGACTATCCGCAGCTTGCGGTGGACCTGTATGAATTGCAGTGCACCGACCCGCGGTACACACAGATCCCCGCCAACGTCCGTTTGCGGTGGGGCCGAGACCTGTACCGCGAAACGAAGAATGCATCGTCGGAAGAGGAAGAAAAGGAGAATTGATCATGAAAAAGCGCCTGTATGTTGATTTTCACGTTTTGCAGACCGTCCCGCCCAGCTGCATCAACCGGGACGACACCGGCAGCCCCAAAACGGCCATGTACGGCGGCGTGCTCCGGGCCAGAGTTTCTTCGCAGGCGTGGAAGCACGCCATGCGCGAAGACTTTGCGGAAAATACCCCGCTGGACGTGGGCAAGCGCACCAAAAAGGTTGCTAATCTGGTGCGGGATCAAATCCTTGCGTTGGACTCGGAACTGGATGCAGACAAGCTGGCAAAGAAAGCACTGGAAAATACGGGGATCAAGAGCGACGACAAGGGCACCAAGGCTCTGTTCTTCATGAGCACTGCGCAGGCAAAGGCGCTGGCAGTGCTGGCTGTGGAGGGCGTTGACGATAAAAAGCAGTACAAGGACGCCCTGAAAGCAGCGCCCTCGATGGATATGGCGTTGTTTGGCCGCATGGTGGCAGATGACCCCTCCCTGAACTATGACGCCGCAGCGCAGGTGGCGCACAGCATCTCCACCCATGCGGTGAAGAACGAGTACGATTACTTTACCGCAGTGGATGATTGTCCGGCAGAGGACAGCGCCGGTGCAGGCCATCTGGGCACAGTGGAGTACAACTCCTCCACCCTGTACCGCTATGCCACAGTGAACGTGTTGGAGCTGAAGGGGAAGCTGGGGGCAGAGCAGGCCGCAGAAACGGTGCGGGCTTTCGGCGAAGCGTTCCTGTTCTCCATGCCCACCGGCAAACAGAACACCTTTGCAAACCGCACCCTGCCGGATGCGGTGTATGTGACCATCCGGGAAGATCAGCCGGTGAACCTGTGCGGTGCGTTTGAGCGTGCGGTGTCCCGCGGCGAGCAGGGAGGCTATGCCGAGGCTTCCAAGGCTGCGCTGGTCCAGTATGCGCAGCAGGTGTATGCCAGCTTTGTCGAGGCTCCGGCCCAGAGCTTTACTGTGGGCGGCGGGCTGGAAGCACTGGCTCCGGCACAGACGGCAAAAGCCATGCTGGACGCGCTGGAAAAGGCTGTCCGGGATGCGCTGTCCGGAAATGAGGTGGAGTAATGGCAACGCTGTTGCTTCGGCTGGCAGCGCCTTTGCAGGCGTGGGGCGCGGACTCCAAATTTGAGACCCGTAAGACCAACCGGGAACCCACCAAGAGCGGCGTCATCGGCCTGCTGGCGGCGGCTCTGGGGCTGCGGCGGGACGAGAGCGAAGGGCTGGCCCGGCTGACCGGGCTGCGGTTCGGCGTCCGTGTGGAGCGGGAAGGGCAGCTGCTGGTGGATTACCACACCGCAAAGACGCAGGATGAAAAGAACTCATATGTGACCTATCGCCATTATTTGCAGGACGCCGTGTTTCTGGCTGGGCTGGAAAGCGAGGACACAGCCCTTTTGCTGCAGCTGCAGGATGCGCTGCAGCACCCGGCTTTTCCGCTGTATCTGGGCCGCCGGTCCTGCCCGCCTGCCCTGCCCCTCTGTCTGGGGCTGCGGCAGGGCAGTTTGCAGGAGGTGCTGCAAACCGAACCGCCCCTGTGCCCGGGGAAGCTCTGCCGGATGGTGCTGGACGCCGACCCGCAGGAGCCGGGCGCGGCAGTGCAGAGGGATGTGCCGGTCTCTTTTGACCCACATCACCGGCAGTACGGCTACCGCTCGGCGCGGGAGCTTTGGCTGACCATGTCGGATGGCCCGGAGAGCACCGGGCATGACCCGTTCCGGGAATTGTAAAAAAGGGGGAGAGAGGATGTATTTATCACGGGTAGAACTCGATCTCACCCGCCGCAGCACCATGGAAGCACTGGCCGCACCGCAGAAGCTGCATGGCGCAGTGGAAAGCGCCTTTGCAGGGGAGCGCCGCCGCAGGCTGTGGCGGCTGGACCGTCTGGGAGAGCGGCTGTATCTGCTTCTCCTCAGCGAGGACGCGCCGGACCTGTCCGGCGTGGTGGAGCAGTTTGGCACCGGGGCGGCGGCCGAGACCCGCAGTTATGACCCGCTTTTGGAGCGGGTGGTGCCGGGAAGCTGCTGGCAGTTCCGGCTGACCGCAAACCCCACCAAAAGCCGCAAAGACCCCAAGGCACCCGCAGAGCGGGGGAGCGTGATGGCCCACTGCTCGACGAAGCATCAGAAACAGTGGCTGCTGGATCGGGCGGCAAAGCACGGCTTTGCCCTGCGGGAGGAGGAATTTACCGTGACCCGAGTGCAGTGGCAGCGCTTTGCCAAGCGCGGCACCCGGCCGGTGACCCTGCTGGCCGTGACCTACGAGGGTGTTTTGCAGGTGACGGATGCAGAGCGGTTCCGGGCGATGCTGTGTCAGGGGATGGGGCGCGGCAAGGCCTATGGCCTTGGACTGATGACCGTCATGCGCGGAGGAAACTGAGATGGACGAGATGCCGGGCATGATCCGGCCCGACCTGCAGGCACTGCCGCAGGTGAAGGACCGGATGACCTTTCTGTATCTGGAGCACTGCACCCTTGGCCGACAGGACGGCGCGATCACGGTCACGGACGAAAAAGGGGTGGTCTCCATCCCGGCGGCGGGCATCTCGGTGCTGCTGCTGGGGCCGGGCACGCGAGTGACCCACCGCGCCATGGAGCTTATGGGCGACACCGGAGTGGGGGCTGTCTGGGTGGGAGAGCACGGCGTGCGGTATTACGCCCATGGCCGCTCGCTGACGACCCACTCGCAGCTGCTGCTGCGGCAGGCAGAGCTGGTCACTCACACCCGCAAGCATCTGGAGGTGGTGCGGAAGATGTATCAGCTCCGCTTTCCGGAGGAGGACATCTCTCGGCTGACCATGCAGCAGCTGCGGGGCCGCGAAGGCAGCCGTGTGCGGCAGGTGTACCGCAAAGCGTCCAAGGATACGGGCGTTCCGTGGAACGGCAGGCTGTACCGTCCGGAGGATTTTTCGGCGGGAGATGCAGTCAATCAGGCGCTTTCCGCCGGGCACGCCTGCCTGTACGGTCTGGCGCACGCGGTGATCGTGGCGCTGGGGTGTGCACCGGGCCTCGGCTTTGTCCATGTGGGGCACGAGTGCTCTTTTGTGTACGACATTGCAGACCTGTACAAGGCCGAAGTGACGATCCCGATCGCCTTTGAGGTGGCGGCGCAGGCCCCGGAGGACCTGTCATCCGTGGTGCGCCGCCGGGTGCGGGATGCCATGGTGGAGCACCATATTCTGGAGCGGATGGTGCACGATATTCGGTATCTGCTCCTGAATGCAGACGAGCCGGAAGCAAAGCAGGAAACCGTTTACCTGTGGGACAACAAGATAGGCACCGTGGCCAACGGCATCAACTATTTTGAGGAAGAGGAAGGTGAGGAGACATCGTAGTTCTCACGATGACGAACTGCCCGCCGAAGCTGCGCGGGGATCTGTCCAAGTGGCTGTGCGAGATCAACACCGGCGTCTATGTGGGCAATGTAAGCAGCCGGGTGCGGGATGCGCTGTGGGAGCGGGTGTGCCAGAACCTGAAAAACGGGCAGGCGACAATGGTGTTCACAACGGCGGGAGAACAGAGGATGGACTTCCGCACCCACAATACCACATGGGAGATGGTGGATTTTGACGGCATCAAACTGATGCGGCGGCCGCTGCCGCAGATGGAGCAGAACCAGCTGGATCTGAAGCCCGGGTTCAGCAAGGCAGCGCAGTGGCAGGCGGCGCGGAAAGCAGGCAGAACGCAGCGGGGCAGAGCGGATTACACCGTGATCGATCTGGAGACCACCGGACTGAAAGCCGCGTCGGACGCCATCATCGAGTATGGAGCGCTGCGGGTACGGGATGGCGTGCCGGTGGAGGAGCTGACGATGCTGGTCTGCGGGGTGGAAAAAGTCCCGGCAGAGATCACGGCGCTGACCGGCCTCAGCGCTGCGGAGCTGCAGCAGGGAACAGAGCCTCGGGAAGCATTGCAGCGCTTTTTGACCTTCCTTGGCAAAGACCCGCTGGTGGGGCACAACATTGCCTTTGATCTGGAATTCCTCCGCATGGCCTGCAAGCAGTATGGTTTCCCGATATTGACCAACCATCAAACGGACCTTGCACAGCTCGCCCGCAGAAAGCTTTCAAGGGTCGCAAACTATAAGCTGGCAACGCTGGCGCAGCATTTTCAGCTGGCAGAAAAGGTGGAGCATCGCGCTCTGCCGGATTGCCGCCTGATCCAGCAGGTCTATTGCAAACTGAAGGAAACGGCAGTACAATAGCAGCAGGAGGCACGGTGCTACGGGATCTTTTTAGTCTTTTCCCCGCATATGCGGGGGTGATCCTAAAACCGTCAGAGCAAGAGGATTTCGAATACCCTTTTCCCCGCATATGCGGGGGTGATCCCAGCGCACAGATAGTGGACATTACCGACGTGCCCTTTTCCCCGCATATGCGGGGGTGATCCTCCGCCACGCTCTCGTCTGCGCTGACCGAAATACTTTTCCCCGCATATGCGGGGGTGATCCCCTCATAACCAGACAGCAGGAATACTTTCGTGCCTTTTCCCCGCATATGCGGGGGTGATCCCAGACGACCTACTGCAATGCGCTGCGCCAGTGGCTTTTCCCCGCATATGCGGGGGTGATCCCAGTCAGCAAAAATTTAACCGCCGAAGTATGTACTTTTCCCCGCATATGCGGGGGTGATCCCGGCCAACGGTTCAGCCAGCGTCACGCTTGCGGCTTTTCCCCGCATATGCGGGGG
>ERZ825159.2927-NODE-2927-length-13011-cov-2.799861_pt1 | contig 13011 bp, 12 predicted proteins | sample MGYA00519932_ERZ825159 | MGnify/ENA primary metagenome ERZ825159 (study PRJEB31778, sample SAMEA3449191) | human gut metagenome | biome: human gut; feature: human-associated habitat; material: faeces | place: United Kingdom | collected 2010/2012 ...
GTGACCTTCGCTCACAAAAAACACCTCGCGGGATATTACCAGTGAACAGTAACATTATTTACTCAAACTGACATCTGCTCCGCAGTTTGCCCCATTCCTGTGATCAGACATTTCGCCCATGGCGGCACCAGTTTCATCTTGTCCGTCCGTTTCAGAAATACAAATGCAGTCTCATAATCCGGCTTTTGTCCCGGATAAATCCCGTCACCATCTGTAAAATAGATCAGTGCTCTGAGATTCTTCAGTTCTTTTCTCTCTTTTTCCTGACGGATCAATTCAAATACAGGGCGGAAATCTGTACCTCCCCTGCCCTGGATCTTAACGTTCCGGATGTATTCCTTCCACTCTTCCTCAGAATGGATCACATCCACTTTCTGGATAAAACAGTCGCACTGGACGATATATACCTTCATCCTGCTGAAAAAATTCTCTTTTTCACTTAAAATCCCATAGGTTTCACCCAGAAATCTCTGTACAGTTTCTCCTGAACATGAACTGGATGTGTCAATGGCGATCACCAGCTCCTCCAGACGGTTTACTTCTTTATACTCCAACGGTTCTATCAATGGAATATTTCCATAATGTTCCATTCCAAAGCTGTAAAAAATATAATCAAAGCTCTCCGTATCCAGCTCCACTTCCTCCCGCAGTCTGCAGAACTGCTTCAGAAATTTCCGGTAATCATATTTACTGCGGTAGATCTCATCCAGTTCTTCCTGCTGATCGTTTGTCTGAGTCCCTGCCCTGCTTTGCATACCGGTTTTATTCTGTGAGGTATAAGCAAGGATATGTTCCCATTTTTCCTTTGTTCTCCTGCCTCCTGATGCCTGTCCGGCAGTTCTCTGCCAGAATATGTGATCATCAAAAGTATTTGTGTTCACCTGTGTATCATCTGATTTTCTTTTCTTCAGGCTGATTTTGCCTTCTCCGACAGCCTTGTCGATCAGCTGCTCTACAAAACAGTCGCATTCCCTGTCCCATTCACCGGAATCTCTGTCAGGTTCCATGAAAATATGAAGGTACAGACAGTGAAGCAGCATGTGCAGATATCCTCTTCTTACTGCTGCCGGATCTTCCAGATATTTTTTCATAAGAAATACCGGATTAAAATAAATCAGCTCCCCGTCTGTCCCAATTGTATCAATGCTGCTGTCTGCTTTGTATTCCAGACTTGCAAATGCCCCGTCCAGATAAGGAAAGTCCAGATATAATTGATTTCTGCAGTTTTGCAGGATTTTTTTTCCGGTAAGTTCCTGCTCTGTTGTTGTTTTACAGTGAAAAGTCTTTTTTTGGGTATCCATATTTTTTATCTTTCAGATGAAGCAGCCATACCAGAGAACGCAGCTTTGCTTTTTCCTGTGCACATCTTATAAAATTCTCCAGCTCATTTGCGGAAAACCATCCGCATTTCTCGATCTGCTCCATCCTTTCTGTATCCTCATTCTCTATCAGAAGCTCCATTACAGAACGTATTCTGAGCTTCAGGTACTTCTGCTCCTGCTGCTGTCCCTGTGCGGTCTCCGTCTGTGCGGCACGGCGGGAAGTGTCCCTGCGGATGTCCGGATTTTCCTGAAAATAAATCTCCAGAGCCTGTTCAAGCTTTCTGTCCTGCATCAAATCATCTTCCTCTCCTGTGAAATTACCATAACCACAATATAACACAAAAAAGCTTCATTTTAAAGTCCTGTTCCTGCCCCTCTATTGACTTTCCTTTCTGTTATGTTACTATAAAATCACATATATTCTATCACAGATGAAAGGATTTTATCTTATGAATACTATCAAAAAATTCATCCACTACTATGGTCCGTATAAGACGGTCTTTTTTATTGATCTGATATGTGCTGCCGTGATCAGTCTGATAGATCTGGCATATCCTCAGATCCTGCGGACTATGACAAAAACACTGTTCACTCAGGATCAGTCAAGGATTCTTCGTGCACTGCCTGTGATCGCAGGAGGACTCTTTCTTATGTATGTGATCCAATGTCTCTGCAAATATTATGTAACCTGCCAGGGACACATGATGGGAGCAAATATGGAACGGGATATGCGGCAGGAATTATTTGATCATTACCAGCAGCTTTCATTTTCCTATTACAGTCAGAATAATTCCGGTCAGATGATGAGCAAGCTGGTCAGTGATCTTTTTGATATTTCCGAGTTTGCACACCATGGTCCTGAAAACCTTTTTATCTCTCTGGTAAAGATCATCGGTGCTTTTGTCTTTCTTTTCTTTATCAATAAGAAACTGGCATTTCCACTGATCATCCTTGTTATTGTTATGTTTTGGTTTTCCTTTAAGCAGAATGCCCGAATGCAGACAACTTTTATGGAAAACAGACGTAAGATCGGGGATGTCAATGCAAGTCTCCAGGACACACTTTCCGGTATCCGTGTGGTACAGTCCTTTGCAAATGAAGATATTGAATATAACAAATTCAAAAAAAGCAATGAAGCTTTTCTGCTTTCAAAGCGTGATAATTATCGCTGTATGGGAAGCTTTATGAGCTCTAATCTGTTCTTTCAGGGAATGATGTATCTGGTCACTCTGGTGTATGGCGGTTATCTTATTGCCAACGGAGAAATGCAGACTGCAGATCTTGCCATGTATGCACTTTATATCGGAATCTTTATCAGTCCGATCCAGATTCTGGTCGAGCTGGTAGAAATGATGCAAAAGGGTCTTTCAGGCTTCCGCCGTTTCCTTGATGTTATGGAAACAGAGTCAGAGATCACAGACGCTCCGGATGCCAGAGAACTTACTGATGTGAAGGGACATGTAAGCTATGAGCATGTATCTTTTCATTACAGTGACGATAATACCCCTGTTCTCAGTGATATCTCTATTGATATCCCTGCCGGAAAGTCTGTGGCACTTGTGGGTCCGTCAGGTGGCGGGAAAACTACTATCTGTTCTCTTCTGCCACGCTTTTATGATGTAACAGAGGGACGGATCACTGTTGATGGAAAAGATATCCGCAGCCTGACTCTGAAGAGTCTCAGAAATAATATCGGAACTGTACAGCAGGATGTCTATCTGTTTGACGGTACGATCCGGGATAATATTGCATATGGAAAACCGGGAGCTTCTGATGAAGAGATTATTGCAGCTGCAAAGCGGGCAAGCATTCATGATTTTATTATGGAACTTCCACAGCAGTATGATACCTATGTCGGAGAACGCGGAACAAGACTTTCGGGCGGTCAGAAACAAAGGATTTCCATTGCACGTGTTTTCCTGAAGAATCCGCCGATCCTGATCCTTGATGAAGCTACGAGCGCTCTGGATAATGAGAGTGAACGATGGATCCAGAGAAGTCTTGAAGAGCTTTCACAGAACCGTACTACTATTACCATTGCGCACAGACTTTCTACGATCAGGGATGCGGATGAGATTATTGTGATCACTGAGGATGGGATTGCTGAGAGGGGGACACATGAAGAGCTGTTGGATATGAATGGGGTTTATGCGGCTTATTATAATATGTGATTTTGTTAGTTAACGGACGCGCAGGAAAATTAATTTTCCTGCGCGTCTGTTATAATGATACTATTTGCGGTATACGAATGACGGGAGGCCGTCTTCGCCGCAGGGGATCTGTACTGTTCCCTGGATCAGGGGGCGGGCGTAGTTTATGAAGGCTTCAGTGACGTCAGATCCGTCTTCTGTGATCCACTCTGATGGAACTGTTTTTTCTTCGTTGCAGATGGCATTGACGTCTTCAAGACCACATTCCATGATATAGGTTCCGTCAGAGGTTTCTTTGCGGATAAATGAGATCATTTTTCCTGTTTCGCCGTTGAGGGCTGCCTGTACGCCGAATTCTCCGGCTTTGATGGCTTCCTGCTGGTCTGTGGCGGACATCATGGATGCAGAGCAACGCTGGCTGACGTTGAGTTCTACAGAACGGGCTTTTACACCGAGGCGGTTTCTGACAAGGTTTTCGAGATATTTACCACAGCCTGCCAGCATTTTGTGTCCAAAGGTATCAGTACCTACGGAATTGTCGTATTCACAGATAAATGTGCCCTTGTCGTCATGGATTCCTTCTGATACGCAGACAATGACATTGCAGTTTTTCTCAAAGGAGTTCTCTACTGCTTTAAGAAATTCTTCCTGGTCAAAGGCTGTTTCCGGAAGGTAGATGAGAAGAGGGTTGTCTCCTGTATATTCACCGGCCAGGGCGGAAGCCGCGGCCAGCCAGCCTGCGTGGCGGCCCATGATCTCTACAATGGTCACGGATTTCTTTTCATAAACATTTGCATCTATGGTAATCTCGCGGACTGTAGAAGCTACATATCTGGCTGCACTTCCAAATCCCGGAGTATGGTCTGTGTGGATCAGATCATTGTCAATTGTTTTTGGTTCTCCGAGGATACGGATATCACTGCCTGTCTGCGCAGCATAACGGGAAAGTTTGCTCACCGTATCCATGGAATCATTTCCACCGATATAGAAAAACCAGCCAATATTCATTTCTTCAAATTTTTTAAAAAGTCTTGGATAAACCGGATCTTCCAGTGATTCCGGCAATTTATAGCGGCAGGAACCAAGATAAGCACCTGGTGTGACTTTCAGACCGTCAAGTTTCTCTCCCGGAAGTGCTTCGGCAAAGTCAAGAACTGTTCCATTTAAAAATCCTTCAATTCCGTTTATCATTCCGTAAACATGCTCAATAGCTTCCGGATGACGCATTCCCTCGGATACAACTCCGTAAAGGCTGCTGTTAATTACTGCGGTAGGACCGCCGGACTGACCGACGATCAGATTCTTTCTGGACATAAGAAACCTCCTGTATCGTTTGATTTAATGTGATTGCTTTTCATTATATCATACAACTGCCTTCCATAGCAATTCAATAAAAAGGTGTGTTCCCACATCCCCCTGTGAAAGCACACCTTATATTTCCCATATTCAGTTTCTGTTTTTATTCCCCGAATTCCCTGTGGTCTTCTTCCAGTTTCTGTTCTATTTTAATCTTTTTTTTTGCCTCTTCTTTCTGCTCATCCCGTGTTTTCGGAAGGATCACATTAAGCATTACTGCAATAATAGTTGCAAGGACAACCGGTGATTTACCGAAAATTGTTGTTACCCATGTGGGAAAGCTTGCAAGTGCAGCTGTTGCCTGAGATACACCCATTCCCAGTGCAGCTGCGAGTCCTACGATAGATGAATTACGGTAATCCATCTCAGCAGAAGCAACCAGCTTCATACCTGTCATTGCGATCGATGCAAATACAGACACAGTTGCACCGCCCAGTACACACTGAGGAATCGTTGTCAGGATAGCTGAGAATTTCGGAACCAGACCTGCTATACCGAGAATTGCAGCTGCAAGTCCCAGTACCCAACGGTTGATAACCTTTGTAGTTGTAACAATACCAACGTTCTGGCTGTATGTTGCTGTGGGAAGTCCGCCGAGCAATGCGCCTACAACGTTAGAAAGACCATAACCAACGATTCCACGCTGCAGTTCATCATCCTTAGGTGTTCTGTCCATAGCTCCGATCGTAGTCGCTGAATAATCACCGATTGCCTGAATAGAGTTGATAGCAAATAAAATTCCCAGTGCAACACAGGAAGACGGCTCAAACTGTACTCCAAAATGCATCAGAGATGGAAGCTGACAGACACCTGCTTCCCCTATACTTGAGAAATCTACCATTCCAAACGGAATAGAAACCAGATATCCCACTATAATACCGATCAGAATAGATGCCAGTTTCCAGATTCCCTTTCCAAAATGATTCAGAGCTGTAACAACGATCAGCGTGAAAAATGCAATTGCCCAGTTCTGCCAGGATCCGTAATTCGGACTGCTGGTACCGCCTGCCATATAATTAATGGCAGTCGGATACAGGGAAAGACCGATGGTAAATACGACTGTTCCTGTGATTAGCGGCGGGAAAAAAAACCGAATCTTCTTGACCCGCAAACCCATAACAACTGCTACGATACCACCAACAATCTCCGCACCCATGATTGCTGCTATTCCATACGATTCCGCTATCGCCTGCATACTTGGCACGTAAGCAAAGCTGACACCCATGATAATAGGCAGGCCTGAGCCAATTGCAAATTTCGCCTTTCCGCCAATCGGAAACAGCTGAAGCAAAGTTGACAATGCTGCAATGACCAGTGCCGACTGGATCAGGATAACCTGGTCTTCTCTGGAGAGTCCGCCTGGAACTGCTCCGGAAACGATGATCGCCGGTGTGACACAGCCAACGATCATAGCTACGACATGCTGCATGGCAAGGGGTAAAGCCTCACTCATGCGGGGGATTCCGTCAGTTTCAAAAATACTGCCTCTCTTCATAATTGCCTCCCAATTTCTTTTGTACGATTGTAACATTTTTCGTCCAAAAAAACAATTAGACAGCCTAATTATTTTTGGTCTAAAACTATACAATATTTACTCTTAAAATTTGGTTATTATTTTATCTTTTATATGTATTTTCCAGTATTTCATAAACCTTTCAGTTTATAATCTCAAATGTCCGATACAGATCCAGTCTTCCATATCCCCATCCCGGATTGGGGTATTCCATCTGTTCTTCTCTCACTGCCCCTTTCTGCAGATAAAACTTCACCGTATTTCCCGATGCATAAGGAATATTTCCTCTCACGATCGCCCATTCCTGCACCAATGCTGCTGCTCCTGCAACAACAGCCGAAGAAAGACTGCTCCCCGAAGCCTTTCCAAACGCCCCTCCCGGCAATGGAATGAGCAGATCTACTCCCGGTGCTGCCAGATCAGGTGTCACCTGGTTATTTGGAGTAAACCCTCGCCCAGCCTGAAAATACAGACTGTTATCCAGATACTGATAAGCTGTTGCCGTAATACCTCTGGTTGAATCCCCAGGTGCAGTAACAGTTATATAAGGTGTAGACTCCAGAAAATAAGTATCCGGCGAAATCAGCCCTTGCACCGGAAGCCACATGTGAAACCTGCTTCCCGATATTCCTTTTTTACTGACATTTACCTTCCAGATACCTGCTGCCGGATGAAAGAAGCGAAAATAAATCAGCTGTTTCCCGGTCATCCGCTCCATCTTTACGTAATTGACCAGCACTTTCGTCTCCACAAAAATGAAACTTAATTCCTGAGTACCTGCACCAAGAGAACTGCTCACATACAGCTTTTCTCCTGCCGGTGACTGTAACGATATCCCATAGTCATCCGGCGGATCTCCCCAAAATTCCATGGAAAATCCTTCTTCTTTATCCGCAATACGAAGTTCAACAGTATCCTGATTTTTCACATAGTCCAACTCTGCTGTATAATGATGCTGTGCTGCACCCTCATTTCCTGCTGCCACAGATACTGATACCTGAGAATCTTCATTAATATAATCTACATATCGACTCAGCTCACTGTCACCAACATGTGCGCTCTGATTGGTGCCAAGTCCCAGACAAACGGAAACCGGCATTCCCATCTCTTGTGCCATCTTCACTGCAAAAGAAATCCCCAGCATAATGTCGTCTTCCTGAAATACCGGTGCCTGTGGCGGATACTGGTAAAATTTTCTCAGATAGGATTTTGCTTTCTTTAATTTCACCACAATGATCGTTGCTTTCGGAGCTGCTCCTGAGAAATTTTCTGTGGGTACAAAATTGCCTGCTGCCAGCCCTGCCATAGCTGTACCATGTCCGTTCTCATCCAATGAGGGTACAATCTCCTGTGGATTCTCCGACAGCAATGCCTGATTAATTTCCTCTCCGGTAAAAACCTTTCATAAGGAACCTGTTCATCCTCATTTCCCGGAATTGTCTGATCCCAGATATATGCAATACGGCTTACATCTCCGTTTCGAAAGATTGGATTCAGATAATCAATCCCGGAATCAATCACTGCGATCACTGTGCCCTCTCCCTGAAGTTTCAGATAGGGATGATTATGTAACCGCGTAATCCCGGATGAATTTAATGCGTCCGCATCCATAAATGTATAACACTTCGGCAAAGATGCATACGTATAGGAATTAATTTCCAGCGGACCAATCTCATTCAGCGGAATATATAGAATTCCAAACAATTCATTCACAGGAAGAAATTTTCCACCCATATTCTGTCCATGTTTTACAATAAAATCCCCGTACTCTTCATCCTGTGCCGGCGGTATTGACGGCTCAGCATGAATGCCCGGGGGGTTTTCCTGCTGTATCTGCACTTCAAAATCGTCAGGTCTGAACATTACTGTCCTCCCTGGAGCGTGTTTGAAAAATCATTCCCACAAATTGTGACGTACATCTTGCGTAAAGCATTTTTCAAACACACTCTAGATTTTTTATACATGATATGCACAATATATGCTCTTTATGACACTTCTAACCTTTACTGTTCAGACTGATATTCGCTTCCTGCTTTTGTTTCTTCACAACAGTCAGTAATAATATAATTCCAGCCACAGTTGTAAAAATACTGATAAACTGCGAAGTCGACAATACTCCTACGCTTCCTCTTTCAATATCTCCTCTGAAAAATTCGATCACAAATCTTCCTATACTGTAGAAAATAAGATAGCAGGCAGCCACCTGTCCATCTGCTTTCTTATGCTTTGCCACATAAAGCAGCAGCAAAAAATGGGCAAAATCCAAAAAACCGGAATAAATCTGTGTCGGGATCAGAGCAACATTGTTGGGTGCAAAATCTGAATTTGTAAACGTAACCGCCAGAGGCCCTGAAGTTTCTTTCCCATAACAGCAGCCTGCCAGAAAGCATCCAATCCTGCCAAATCCCTGTGCCAGTGCAATGGATGGCATCATCAGATCAAAATACTCCAGAAATTTCAACTTCTTTATCCTGCAGTACAGCCAGCCCACCAGAATTCCTCCGATGATTCCTCCATATACCACAAATCCATCTGATCCTATGATCTGCCTTGGATTCTGCAGAAATTCCCTCCAGTTGGTGATCCAGAACAAAATCTTCGCAGATGTAAATCCACCAATGGCGCACCACACTACCAGATAAAAAATATGTTCACATGCAAGTTTCAGTTTACGCGCTCTCTGCTCAGCCACAAACCAGGCAGCCAATACTCCCATGGCAATCATAAATCCATAACCATATACCGTCAACGGTCCTATATGCAACAATTCATTATGCATGTCTCAAATCCTCTCAAATCTTAAAATACTTCCTGTCACTCTCTCATTTTATTTATTATTCACAGTCGGATTTCCCAAATAAACCTTCAAAAACCTCCAGCAATTTTTCATTTGCATAATCATTGGCTTCATTCTCATGTACCGCTTCCGAGTCTGCTTCTCCGCAGATATCCACACCGGCAATCTTTCCACTGCTTTCTTTTGCACATTCCAATACAGTCTGTACACCGGACACCAAAGTTGTCAGCCTCATATCCCCCTGGCTCCATGTCGTCTGTGCATCCTCTGTACAAAGCACATCTTTATCAACAGATATATATAATGGAAGGAATTTTTCAGCATCTTCCTGTAAACCTTCCGATTTTCTCCAATTACATACTTCACTGACTGTTTCCCTGAGAAACCAGTTTCTCTCTTCATCATTCATCACCTGAAGTTTCTCTCTGGAGAGAAATATCACTCTGTCCTTCAGATTCTCATCTACCTGCTCATAGGCTGCTTCATCCGGTCCCACAAGGATCACATATTTCAGATTCTCCAGTTCCTCCAACGCTGCCGCGATCCATCCTCCACACGACAAAATCCCACCAAAAGCCGGAGGCTGCATATCTGTATGATTATCGTATACCAGCAGACAGAACGGTTGATCCATTCTTGTCAGCCAAAGTCTTGTCATATAGTGATAATTGCCGGAATCAATAAAATGGATTCCGGCAGTTGGATAATTTTCTGTTCGTTTATTAATCTCTGCGATTGCTTCCTCATCACAATAGCAGTTTGTCCCACAGACATCCTGAAGCTCAATCCAGGATACCTGTCTGTTTTTCCAGAATTCTTCTTCTCTGTAAATTCCGGAGAAATTCATCAGTACAATGGGATTCTGTTCCTGCATATTTCACTCAGTCCTTCCATTCTTCCAGCGGTTCATCATGATTTTTCAGCATTTCCCGGATTTCGCTGCCGGGACTTTCCACGCCTTCATCCGGAGTCTGCATCTCTGCATCCAAAATGGCGTCTGCATCTGCTGCATCTGCAGTCTTCCCGGTTTCTATTTCCATCTCCGCTTCCTGAACCTGAGAATCTGTATCTTGCTTCCATTCTGTTTCATCTTCATTTAAAGATTTATCCTGCACTTTTTCGTCCAGACCTGCATCTGCCAGATCATCCCATGGTTTCTCTTTGCCATTCTCTTCCTGTTCTTTTTCAGCACAGAGTTTTTCGGATTTTTTCATTCCAAGACGAATCATGATCAAAAATACAATGTCTGCCACTCCATCAGCAGTCAGAATAATTCCGGAAAACAGGATCATCCGGGTTACACTCAAAAAAGAATAGAGCAACATGGAAACACCCAGCGCAATAAATACCAGACAGCCAATAAGAATAATCTTCCAGCGTCCTCTCTGGGCTTTTTTCAGTCTGTAACTTCCCTTTATCTTCCAGATACTGTCAACCAGTACCAAGGCTCCCAGTAAATATGGCAGGATTTTGATCACAATTTGCGGTGTAAAGAAAAGAAAAATTCCAAGCACCATGACGATCACACCTGTAAACAGATCAAGAATCGTTGCCTTTTCCTTCTCAGCTGTATAAATAACAATATGATAAATACCGGAAGCGATCATTACCAGTCCGAATACAATCTTGCAGATAATGTTTACGGTCTGGTCCGGAACCAGGAGCAGACACAGACCAAATGCCAGATAAAAAACCGATGATAAAATCTCGCTTTTTAAAAAATCAGAAACTTTTTTCCCCATAACCTTTTCCTCCTGACTGTATGATAGCAAGTCCACACCCACTCTTATTGCTTTTCGCAATCTCCGCAGGGGACTTACTTGATTCGGTTAAAAATACTATTCCATTTCTTCTAAAATAGTATAACTTCTTTCTTTCTCTTCGTCCACAGGCAACTGCATGACTTTGTGTAAAATTTGTGAATTTTTCCTTGAAGTTTTTTTAGTGCGTATTATAATTATAGCGATACTCATAAATAATACATTTGAGAGTATTGCTATAAATAAAACTATGTCATAAAATGGATATTTTTCCATAGGAAGGATTTATTTTGAAAAAACAACCAAAGAATAAAGTTTTATTTCTTATCCCTGTCGGTGTTATACTCGCCGGTGCAGTGATTTTTTTATGCACCCGCGGAAATGAGAATGATTCTGTCTGTAAAGAAAATGTAGCCCGCCTTCAGGCTCTGGAAAATTCAGACATTTCACAGACAGAAGAACAGCTTCAGGCTCTGAAACAGACAACCGGCATTTCTTCCGGTTCTGATGCTTCAGACGGTTCCGGATCTACTCTGTTAAGTGATGTAGAAATCCGACAGGTTTTTGCCGGAAACGTCATCATCGGTGACTCTATCACAGAATCCATCGTAGAATACGGATATCTGGATACGGATGTGGTAGTCAGCAAACGAGGATTAAATGTAGGTGCAGCCGATGATCAGATCAGTACGGCAATTGCTCTGAATCCCTCTCATGTATTCATGGCATTTGGTTCCAACGACCTGGAAATATATGGTTCGGCTTCATCAGAATTTATTGATGCATACAGGACGCAGATAAAGAAAATCCAGACAGCCTTACCAGATGTCCCAATTTATATCAACTGCATTCTGCCGATTACTGATGAAGCGATCGCACAGACTCCTGATCTTGGATATTACCCTGATTATAATGAAGGACTTATCAAACTCTGTCAGGAAATGGGATGTACCTTTATTGACAATTCAACGATTGTAACAGACAGTTCAGAGAATCTGTATGAACCGGACGGTGAACATGTGATTCAGGACTACTATCCCAAATGGCTGACAAATATGGCACAGATTGCGGGGTTAAAGGCATGAAAAATTATTTACATATTTTTATCAAAGGTGCATTTGTTCTTTTCCTTATCGCATATCTGGCTGTCCTGTATACCTCCGACAGCGCAAAGAATGTACCCATGGAACAGATTGCACAGACTATGGAACAGGATTCTGATATCACTTCTTTAAATAAAGAAGCACGTTCTGATCTGAAACATTATTATCAGACAGATGACCGCAATATTGACGGTTATTTCTTCTACAAAGCCGCTTCACCCATGGCAGTAGAAGAAATCTGTATTATGAAGGCCACTGACAATACCCAGGCAAATACTTTGCTTGAAAATGCAAACGCCCATCTCTCCGGTCAGAAGCAGGTATTTGAGGGATATGGCACAGATCAGATGGCTCTTCTGAACAATGCAGTTGTTGGAAAAAAAGGAAACTATGTATATTATATGTGCGGCGCAGACGCACAGAACTGGCGCACTGCCTTTCTTTCCATGATATAAGCATTTTACTTTAATCCTCGTAACTGTTCCGCATTTTACGCTAATGGACTGCAGAACCATTACTATGGCAGTCCTCTTAATAATACTGTTAAGAGAAAATGCAGTTAAGAGAATTACTATAATATTCATAATATCCAGATTGGAGAACTTTTAATATGGTATTCAACAGTATATTTTTTATAAAGATAATCCAAAGGCCGGAGAGCGTCGCCGTGTATGGGCTTCCTGCCAGGTAGATGGATATTCTGATATTGCCGGCGGGCACAGCTTCCGCCAGAGTCAGGGTGAAAGAATGCGTTTTAAGGTATTACATAAAATTTCAGATCATAAGAAAAGATTCGGATATCATATGTGCGTCGGCTGCGGGCGTTGTGAAAATGTCTGTCCGGAGTATATTTCCTATATCGAATGTCTTCAGAAACTGAAAGAAAAGGAGGGAAAGTAAGATGACGAATGAATATATTCCTTTCTTATCTAAGATAAAAGAAATTGTGAAGCATACAGAAACAGAATATACATTCCGCATGACATATGTGGGAGATGTAAGACCAGGGC
>ERZ825159.2930-NODE-2930-length-12998-cov-2.868887_pt1 | contig 12998 bp, 9 predicted proteins | sample MGYA00519932_ERZ825159 | MGnify/ENA primary metagenome ERZ825159 (study PRJEB31778, sample SAMEA3449191) | human gut metagenome | biome: human gut; feature: human-associated habitat; material: faeces | place: United Kingdom | collected 2010/2012 ...
TGATTGAACAATTCAAAGAAATCATTAAAGACGATAGTGAAACTCATTTTGCAGCCCTTTCTGCAGGCATGCTCATGTGCACTCGAAACGATACGTTTGCGGATACTTATTCAAAAGCCGACAAAGCCTTGTATTATGTGAAACAAAATGGTAAGAACAACTATTCTTGGTACAACCAAATCCATTATGGAAACACAGCCAACACAAGCTTAGACTTGCAAATCGCAAACTCCCTACAAACAAGTGGAAACTATTCAGGCGCATTACACCTAGAATATCGCGATTTCACAAGACAATATGAATACATACACCAATTGATGACACGAAACCAATGGAACTGTTATCTAGTCATGGTTACTATGGAAACTGTACAAGATACACTTCCATATATTGAAGAAATCGAAGAAGCCCTTGACCATATGGGTGAAGCTATTCAAGACAACATTCGAAAGGTGGATGTATGTACACGTTATAGTGCTATGCAATATTTGATTATTCTATCTCATCCTGCAGAAACACAAATTCCAAACATCATGTCACGCATTTTTATGGAATACTACAAACTACAGGATAGTCAGCACTTCACGCCTAGCTATGAATATATTTCCATGAAAAAATAAAGGAGATCGACAATTTAGTCAATCTTCTTTTCATTTGACAACAACCACCAACATTCTGAATCTCATCTAAAAATAAGTATGTTTTTCCTTTCGAGCCAGAAAATTCAATGCCAATCTCTAATAGATGCTCATCTTCGAAGTTCACATATATGATTTGCGGCAATGGAATTCCATCATTCATTAATTTATGAATCTTTTGATACATCATATACGATTTACCCGTTCTTCGAACCCCCACAAAACAATAATTCACATTATCTTCTAAATCATAATTTCTAGAAATAATAGGATTATAAAGATACATCTCCTTTTGATCTACTATTATCTGTTTTAAAATATCTCGATTCATACGCAGCACTCTTTCTTTTACCGCATTATATAAACATATTGTCTTGTCTGTAAGACAATATTTATGTCTTTTTGTCTTGTTCACAAGACAATATTCATATATTTTTGTCTTATCTACAAGACAAAAGCCTTCCGAAATCAAATAAAATTCTTATCAAAATGATATTGAATCACTTTAGAAAAGTCCTCTAAGTTTAGCGCATCATTTTTTTCAAGAGCAGAAAAAAAGATTGCGTTTGAATGTTCGGCAAATTCCTGAAGAATCGTTGTTTTACCAACTCTTCTTCGACCATACATTACTAAATATTCAAAACAATCACTATTATATAATTCATTCAAATGATTTAATTCTTCTTTTCTTCCTAACATCAAATCACATCTTTCGTATTTGTATACTTACGAGTAGTATACTTTAAAGTATACAAACATATTCAATCATTCTTTCACTGTATACTTTTTTATTCTCCCAGTTCATCCAACATATCATCTACACCATCACGGTAACTTTCATCGTTATCATAACGATCCTCATCATAATCACCTGAATATGCATCATCACTTCCCTCATCATAAGAAGATGAAGAACTCGAGTTTTGTCCCTCTTCCCTTGCCTTAAACTCATGCCATTCAGTACGACGTCTACTCTCGAGACGATACTGTTCCATTTGCGCTTCCCATTCTGCCTCTTCCTTTTTCAAAGATATATATCCAGATCCAAATAGAAGTCCAAGAATAATCAAGAAAATCATTCCACCCTTACCTTTTGATTCATTATTTGGTTGAATGACCTTTTTTTCCTGATAATTTTTACTAGGCTCAACTTCAGGCAAAATTTTTTTCCGATTTGAATAATCAATTTGTTTTTTTGTTGTTTGAACTTTTGGTGGGATATTCATCGAAAACATTGAATGTATATCATACAATCTTCTAAGGATAAAACCGGCTAGCCAATTAATAAAAGCATCCTCAAATTCAATACTAAAACAAGTTAATAAGCTAAGAAACTCAAACATCGCTTCATCCATTAAGGATGAATCAAAACAAGGATCATTCTTTAACATTGTCTTAATTTCATCCTCTGACTTTCCATCATAACGAGATACCAGCTCCTCATCACTCATATCCAAGATTTCCTTAACGCCATCCCCCACAATCTTCTTACGTGTTTCTAAATCTAATTTCTTAGATTTCTTTCTTTCTGTTTTTGTAGATATCTGAGGCTTCTTTGTTTTGCTCTTATCAGAAACAGGTACATCCATACCATACTGCTGCATTACCTGTATTAACTCTTTAGTTAGTAAACCCTTTTCATTAGCATGAATATAAATTTCTTCATAGATTGGACAAAGACTACAAGCTTCACTAAACTTATCTTCTTCAATTAAAGAATCAACAGATTGAACAAACTCATATGAACTATATCCCTTAATACACTCTTCGTAAATAGACGCATAAAAATGTCTTAAATAGACAGGAATAAATATAGAAGTATAGAAATCATTTTCTTTGCATTGTTTAGAAACATCCTCAATATGTTTCTTAACTCTACTCGAATCCAAAATCATACGATATAACGTACTTGCAAATGGATTGCACAATATACCAAAATTTACATTTAAACAAGACTCTAACATCTTCTCCTTTACAAGCTCTATTTCTACATTAATCTGACTTGTACTCCCCTGCATCATAAGCACTTGAATCTTTTCTAAGCTCGATATATCACGATTCAAATTATTCGTATTCATATTTGAAAAAGGAATTTGAATCTCATTATATTCACCACGAATCAATTTATCCTCTACATCATTTACTAAACTTGAATACTTATCTTTACAATCATTGTAATAGTCATACCAATCTAGAAACTCTTTTGAAATTATTATATTTTCCATTCACTATACCCTGATTTATACAAATCTTTCCACCAATTATTATAACCTTTTCGATCTATGATTTCATTTTAATGCTGGTATAATGTTAGGTATGAACTATCAAAATATACAGAGCGGCCTATCTACCGCATTTTTAGACAAAAATATATCTTCCAACGTATTATATCGACCTCAATTTATTTCAAACGACTATAAAAATGGAAGAAAAGTACTAAGCACCATTGAAGATGAACTATTACACTGCGACTCCTTTTCAATCAGTGTAGCCTTCATTACGATGGGAGGTATCACCCCCTTACTTCAAACGCTTCGTACTCTAGAAGATAAAGGCATCCATGGAAAGATTCTAACAACGGACTATTTGGCATTTAGTGATCCTAAAGCGTTAGATAAACTCGCTACATTTTCCAACATTGAACTTAAAATGTATCTAGTACCCGACTCAAAGAATGGTTTTCATACCAAGGGATATATCTTTCAATCAAATGAAATCTATAAGATCCTTATAGGTTCTAGTAATATGACAAATACAGCACTTACTACAAATCGAGAATGGAATACAAAAATTGTGTCCACAAAATCCGGTGAGTTTGTATCAGAAATGTTAGATGAATTTGAAGAATTATGGAATCATCCAAATACATATTCCTACAATGCATTTATTGGTGCATATAGAGTGCATTATGAAGAATACAAAAAGGTGAAACAAAAAGAAGACATTAAATTACCTTCTAAACAGTTGATTCCAAATTCTATGCAACAGGCTTTTATTTCAAGTCTTAGAAATATCCGTAATTCTAACGAATCAAAAGCCCTATTAATCAGTGCAACCGGAACAGGTAAAACATATGCCTCAGCTTTTGCCATGCAAGACCAAAATCCAAAAAGAGCCCTATTCCTAGTTCATAGAGAGCAGATTGCCAAACAAGCTCTTCAAAGCTACAAAAATGTATTTGGAGAATCCAAAACATTCGGTTTATTATCTGGAAATAGTAAAGATACTGATGTAGACTACTTGTTCGCAACCATGCAAACGATGTCTAAAAAAGAAGTGTATTCAAGTTTTGCCCCTGATACATTCGATACCATCATCATTGATGAGGCACATCGCATTGGAGCTAAAAGCTATCAAGAAATCATGGACTACTTTAAACCAAAGTTTTGGCTAGGAATGAGCGCAAGCCCAGAAAGAACCGATGACTTTGATGTATATGCAGCCTTCGACTATAATATTGCCTATGAAATTCGTCTTCAACAAGCTCTAGAAGAAAACTTATTATGTCCATTCCACTATTTTGGCATTACCGACTTTTTAACCAACGGAAACGAAACGGATTTTACCGATTTTAACTATTTAACATCCAACCAAAGAGTCGACTACATTATCGAACAAACCAATTACTATGGATACAGTGGAGAAAGAGTCAAAGGACTCATGTTTTGCAGCTCCAAAAAAGAAGCGGCTGCCCTTAGTGAAAGATTAAATCTAAGAGGATATCGAACCATCGCTTTAAGTGGAGAGGATTCTCAAGAAAAAAGAGAAGATGCGATTGATTGCTTAGTATCCGATACAAGAAGTGACTATCTACAATACATTTTAACTGTAGATATTTTTAATGAAGGTGTCGACATTCCTGAAATCAATCAAGTTGTACTATTAAGACCCACACAATCGCCCATTGTCTTTGTCCAACAATTAGGTCGAGGCCTAAGAAAATCAAAAGACAAAGAATATGTTGTCATTCTAGACTTCATTGGAAACTACAAAAACAACTTCATGATTCCAATCGCCCTATCTGGAGATCGTTCTTACAACAAAGACAATATAAGACGATATGTTCTTGAGGGTGAAAGAATTATTCCAGGATCGAGTACGATTCACTTTGATGAAATCAGTAAGAAACAAATTTTTGCGTCGATTGACACCGCCAATTTTGCGGATATCAAGCTCATTAAGGATAGCTATAAAAATCTAAAGAATAAACTTGGAAGAATCCCTACTCTTATGGATTTTGAAACCTATGGAGAAATTGACGTACAAAGAATTTTCGACAACAAATCACTAGGATCTTACTATGCCTTTTTAAAGAAATATGAAAAGGATTATAAGATCAGATTGGATGAACTTGAAGAAAACTTTATTAAGTTTATTTGTACAAAACTTGCCAATGGAAAAAGAAAGATAGAGCTTGAAACACTAAAAGATTTAATCAATGATCAAGAATATACTTTCTCAAATGACATATCACATACAAATGTATTAAACATCTTCACCAATGAATTCCCTACTGGTTCTGGAAAAAATACGTTTAAAGATTGTATTTTTATTGAAGACAAGAAGATTTCAAAACCATTTAAGACATGTTTAGAAAACAACGAATTTAAATCCATGGTAAAAGAAATCATTGAATATGCATTGGATCAATATAATAAACATTATAAGAATACATATAAAGATACAAACTTTGTTCTTTATCAAAAATATACATACGAAGATGCCTGTCGCTTATTAAATTGGCAACACAATGAAGTTCCATTAAATATTGGCGGATACAAATATGATCAAACAACCAAAACATTCCCTGTCTTTATCAATTATGACAAGGCAAACGACATTCAAGATACCATCAAATATGAAGATCATTTTATCAATGAAAGTCAATTGATTGCGATATCCAAATCCGGAAGAACCACAAGCAGTGATGACGTACAAAACTTCTTGTACGCCAAAGAAAGAGGGATTGAAGTTCATTTGTTTGTGCGAAAGAACAAAGATGATAAAACAAGCAAAGAATTCTATTATCTAGGCCATATGCAAGCAGAGATAGATAAGACCAAACAGTTTGTGATGCCCAACACGCAAAAAACAGCCGTCGAAATCTTATGGCAATTGGATACACCCGTAAGAGAAGACATTTATCGATACATTGTAGAGGAGTGATTTTTTGAAAACAATACACGTAGTAGCTGCCATTATTAAAGATGAAAATAAAATATTCGCCACCCAAAGAGGTTATGGCGAATTTAAAGACGGATGGGAATTTCCTGGAGGAAAAGTAGAACCCAATGAAACAAGTAGACAAGCCATTGTTCGTGAAATCAAAGAAGAATTAGATACAACCATTCAAGTCGAAGAATACTTTGATACAGTCGAATATGACTATCCAAACTTCCACCTATCCATGGAATGTTTCATTTGTACAATTCTTGAAGGAAATTTAACTCTATTCGAACACGAATCTGCAAAATGGCTTACTAAAGACACATTAGACTTAGTAGATTGGCTACCTGCAGATTTAGGATTAATCGCTAAACTAAAAGAAATATTATAATCCCATGCAACATTTTAAAACACCTAAAAACGAGCATTTCAACTTTATATAAAGAATAAATACTCGTTTTTCTTTTGCCAAACTGTCAAATAATCAACAAATTTTCAGGAATTAATAATGTTTTCACATTGAAGTTTTATAATTGAAATTGGCTACTGGATGTGGTTGGTGGTTACCTCTTGTTAAGGAGTTTTGAAGCCTTGAATCTTGAATTCCAGGTAAGTAGATCCTTCTATTTTTTTGCAGGAGGAAAGCTTATGCATATATATCTACATATTGATGTTGCTTTTGTTCTATTTGCCATAGTAGAAATACTAAAAGTAACGTTGATGATTATAGAAAAAATGCAAAAAGCACTAATCACCACTCGCAATGGAAAAAGATTAGTGCTTCAGCATTAATTTTATTTCAGAGTAACCACTGCTTTCCCAGTAGTCGTTCTCTATATGTATTATACAGATAAACCAAATGTATTTCCACAACAAAAGCTAGAAATCCCATACAACATTTTATTTATGTTAAAAGCATCTATTTTCACTTTATTTAAAGTGAATATTGAGATTTTTGTGTGATACAACTGTCGAAAAAAAAGAATAATTCAAACGAACTATCCTTTCTTTGGTTGAATCCAATACATACTTTCTGCGACACGAACCTTCAAACCATCCATTATCATTTCTTTCTGCTGAAAGTTAGCCAAAACATTCAAGCGATTCCAGAAAGTTCTTTCGCAAGTGGATTTTCCATCAATAAAACATTCCATTTTGCGTCTCCCTCGACGTCTATCATAGAATATTATGAATCCGCTTACAAGTCTTGACTTTTTTTAATTTTTATGATTCGTTATTTTACTGAAATAACTGTGTATCCCGCATTTGTCACGGCATCACTCAACATCTGATCTGTGACATTCTCAGTGCAGTTTAATGTAGCTGTTTTTTCATCTAAACTAACCACTACATCACTTACACCTTCTACTTTACTTAAGGCATCCTTTACATGTGCCACACAATGCATGCACATCATACCATCTACTGTTACTACTTTTTTCATTTTCTTTTCCTCCTTATATTCAACGGGAATATAACCCGCATCTTCAACCGCTTGTCTTAAAGCCACCTTATTCACTTGTTGCACATAGTCAATATCGGCCTTACCTAAATTATAATCCACACGAACTTCTTTTACATTTGGAACCTTCTTTAAAGCATCCTCTACTAACCATGCACAATGTCCACAAGACATACCATTAATATGCATTGTGTACGTTTTGACTTCTTCACTTTGAACTTTAGGTTTAAAATAACGAAGTCGCAATGCGTTTGTGACAACACAAACACTACTCAAAGACATACATGCAGAACCAATCATTGGTGATAATCGAAGTCCAAATGCCGGATACAATAGGCCTGCCGCAACTGGAATTCCTAGAATGTTATAGAAGAAAGCCCAGAATAAATTCATCTTGATATTCTTGATGACATCATTTGATAAATCGATTGCCGTCACTACATCCAATAAAGAGCTTTTCATCAAAATCACATCCGCACTATCCAAGGCAATATCGGTTCCAGCACCAATCGCAACCCCAATATCAGCACGCATTAATGCAGGCGCATCATTGATTCCATCACCCACCATCATAACCTTCTTACCTTGTTCTTGAAGCTTACGAATTACACTCTCCTTATCTTGTGGCAACACATCACTAATCACTTCATCCACACTTAAAGATTTACCAATCGCATTCGCTGTTTTTTGATTGTCTCCAGTCAACATAACCACACGCATATTCTTCTTTTTAAATTGTTCTAATGCAACCTGACTCGTACTACGAATGGTATCCGCCACACTAATTAAACCGATCACATTTTGATCTTTCACAAAAATCAATGGAGTTTGACCTAAACTTGCATAAGCATCTAAGTCTGATAAAACATTTTGATTTATTTGAATATTTTTCTCTTCTAATAACCTTTTATTTCCTGCCAAATACACATGTCCATTTAGCTTAGCCTGAATACCACGACCCGAAATGTTTGTGAATTGTTCAGGTTGTTGAAGCTTTATATTTTTATCTTTCGCATACTCCACAATGGCCTGTCCCAAAGGATGTAAAGAACCACTCTCTAAGCTTGCCGCCATTGAAATAAAGTCATTCATACTAATATTTGTATATACCTTAACACCTTGAACACTTGGCTTTCCTGAAGTAATCGTACCCGTCTTATCCAATACAATCGTATCAATCGAATGTAGCTGTTCTAATATGGCAGCCGACTTAATTAAAATCCCATTTTCCGCTGCCTTACCCGTACCTACCATAATCGCAACTGGCGTAGCTAAACCTAAGGCACAAGGACAAGAAATTACAAGTACACTAATCGAATTGGATAACGCAAATTGAATCGTTTGACCACTGATCAACCATGCGACAAATGTAATCAATGCGATTAAAATCACAACAGGAACAAATACACCACTAACTTTATCTGCCAAACGAGCAATAGGGGCCTTTGAGTTACCAGCATCATCGACTAGCTGAATGATCTTAGCCAAAGTTGTATCTTCACCTACTTTTTCAGCCTCAAACTGAAAAGTACCATTCTCATTCATAGTAGCTGAAATGACTGAATCCCCTACATTCTTTTCTACCGGAAGACTCTCACCCGTAATCGCCGACTGATCCACATAACCTGTACCCGAAATGACTTTACCATCTACTGGAATTCTTTGTCCCGGACGAATTACAACTACATCATGAATTCGAATGCTTTCACTCGACACAACAATTTCTTTACCATCCCTTAAGATCGTCGCATTTTTTGGTGCTAAGTCTACCAACTTATCTAAGGCATCACTCGTTTTTGCCTTGGATCTAGACTCCAAATACTTTCCAACACTAACCAAAGTCACAATTGTTGCGGCCGACTCAAAGTATAAAGAGTGCATTGCCATATGGGCCATTTCCATATTCTGCACACCAAAATAATAGGCCATCTGATAAATACCGACCAAGCCATACACAAAGCTTGCACCTGAACCCATCGCAACTAAAGAATCCATGTTTGCCGACTTTTTAATTAAAGCCTTAAAACCAGTAATAAAGAAATGTCTTTGAATAAACAATATAAATAGACATAGAATCAGCTGTGTTAAGGCTGAAACCATCATCCATTCCATACCCTCTAAAATAGGAAGGCCCACCATAGGACCCATCGCAATTAGAAGTAAAGGAACCAATAAAACTAAACTCAAAGTCAATCTTTGTTTAGCACTTCTTTGATCCGATTCCACTCGATTCTGACGATTCTGCCATTCTTTGCGAACCTCTGTCTTTTGACCATGCACACTAGCTCCATAGCCAATCTGTTTTACAGCTTCACAAATTGTTTGTTCATTCACCTTATCTTGATCAAATTCAACCTTCATTGAATTCGATAATAAAGAGACATCACAATGACTCACACCATCTAACTTACTCACAACACGAGTTACATTAGCCTGACAAGCCGCACATGTCATGCCTGTCACATCAAACTTTTCTTCCATTAAAACCACCTACTTTAACTTCTTTACTAAATCCATAACCTCACTCATGATTTCTGTATTTCCATTTTGCACATCCTCAACAACACACGTATTTAAGTGTTCCTGCAAAACAATGTATCCAAATGCCTGCAAAGCACTCTCTACAGCCGCTACCTGCACTAAGATGTCGCCACAATAACGATTCTCCTTCAACATATTCTCAATTCCATTCAATTGTCCTACCATACGATGAAGACGATTCGTCAATTGTTTGATTTCTTTCTCATCTCTAGGCTTATGCTTTTTATGACAACACTCACTCATTGATCTCACCTCAACATAATGATATACCCCCTATAGGTATATTTCAAGTGATATGATTTGTGGCATAATAAAAGAAAGGAAAAAACTCTATGAAATATAATTATTACGTGTACCTGCCAAGAATTGGAACCATTCTTGTCATGTTTTTAACGTGCAGTGCACTCTTCTCAAAAGAAATCTTTTTTAATATCATATACCTTGTTTTTGTCGTGCTCTTTAGCCAAATTCTATTTATATATGAAAAAAGACTATTAAAAAACAATGAACCACAATACGAAAAAATCAGTTTTCGCGATTCATTGTTGATGTATCCCATTCTATTAAAAATTGAACTATTCCTATTTGCGATTGTCAGCCTATTTAGTATATTGATCCTTCTATGCATCAATAAAACCATTATGGCACTAATCACATTTGGAGTTATCACAATTATTATTTCACTCTATTTCAATATGCGAAGGCACTAGTAAACGTCATTAAAGAGTAAGACAGTTCTGATTTTATCGTCTTACTCTCCTTTTTATTTTTTGAATAATTATAAACATTTTTTATCTATACTTCTCTAAGTTGCTTTAAATATATCATTGCTCATTTTACTTGGTTTATCTCCAACTGGACTCATGCCGTGCCCGCACACATTAAAAGCGAACCCTACCATTATTATGATAGTGATTCGCTCGTTTGATCTGCTTTTTCTGTTTGCCGCAACATGCGATATCCAACCCCCACATGCGTCTGAATATATTTAGGATTTGAAGTGTCTGGCTCAATCTTTTTACGCAATGTAGCCATAAACACACGAAGACTTGGAGTCTCTGTACCCTGAACGCTTCCCCACACTTCTTGCATGATATAATTATGTGTTAAAACCTTATCGGTATTTTTAGCTAAAACACACAACAATTTATATTCAATCGGTGTTAAATGGATTTCATGCCCATTCTCATATACACAACCCTGCGCATAGTTGATTGTCAAATTTCCATTTTCATATACACTCTCATTTACACTTATGGTCTGACTATTATTTAATCTTCGAATCGTTACACGAAGTCTAGCCAACAATTCATCCACTGAAAATGGTTTTGTCAAATAATCATCGGCCCCTAAATCTAAAGCTTTCACTTTATCTTGATCTTCACTTCTTGCCGAAACCACAATAATTGGAATATTTGACCAAGAACGAACCTTCTTTATAACTTCCAAACCATCCATATCCGGTAAACCTAAGTCTAGAAGCATAATGTCAGGATTATAAGAAAGCACATTCATGATTCCTTGCTTAGCTGTTTTTGCCAGGCGAAACTGATAATTTTCCATCTCTAGAGTTGTCGTAATCAAATTCCCAACCGCAATATCATCTTCAATTACTAAGATTTGAACTTTATTCATACAACTTTACCTCCACTGCATCCAATACAAACTTAAAACAAGCTCCATGAGGCTTTACATTCTCTACCCAAATCTTACCACCATGCGCCAAAACAATCGACTTACACAAAGATAGACCTAGACCCATGCCACGTCTTGTATCTCCACCTCGGTTATTTTCCGTATAGAACATCTCAAACAATTGTTCAGGATGTAATACACCATTTCCATCATCTTGAACTTCTATTAAAATTTTATCCTCAACCCGCCTAGCATTCAAAGAAATATTTGAATTTTCAGGCGTATATTTGATCGCATTATTTATTAAATTCACTAAAACCTGAATAATCAAGCGTGCATCCATATTAGCCATCAATAAATCATCCTCTAAATGCATAGAAATATTATGTTTACGTTTATTACGACCCAAATGATGAATAGCCTCTCTAAAAATATCCTCAATCATTTCTGGTTGTAAATTCAACTGCATCGTACCATTTTCAATTCTCGTTATAAACAATAAGTTTTCCACCAAATCATACAACCACATCGCATCATTATAAATATCTTGATACAATTCCTTCTTCTTTTCTTGTGAAAACGCATTTTCGTTTTCCAACAATAAACCGGCATTGCCTGAAATACTAGTCAGTGGCGTTCTTAAATCATGCGAAATCATACGTAATAAATCGGCTCGCAACGCCTCTTGTTTGGCTTGCTGCTCAATTTTTAGATTTTCTAAACGAATCATTTCCTTCTCTAAAGCCATACCACACTCGTCCAATATCGCAAGCCACAAATTTTTTTCAAAAGAATCTATCTTATCTTTTAATACAATTCCAACCACGCCTAACACTTCGTGCGTTCCATTAATAGGTAAATATAAACACATCGAATCCGAATGATAACTCGTTGTCTTTCCAGCCTCATGCCTATTTTTATAAACCCAAGCCACAATATCCGTTTCTACAGGACACTGTCCTAATAGAATAGGCTCATCATTATGTGGATACAACACTAAATCCGTATCCAATAATTTATGCAGTTGTTTTAACATCGAAGCATAGATCGCATTCATATCATTCGCCTTTTGAAGCATCTGGCTCATCTCCAATAAGACTTGCGTACGATACACTTGTTTGGCATTTTCGAAAGATTGTTTCTTTAATCTTGTCATTAATGAACTAGATGACATGGCCACCACAAACATAACAATATATGTCGTAATATAGCTTGGATCACTCAACAAAGAAAAGTAGGGGTATGTAAAGAAAAAGTTAAAGCATAACACTGAAAATAAAGACGCCAACAAACTATAGATATATCCACTTGTCCAAATGGATACAAATACAATGCCCAAGATATAGATCATAATAGGCGTTGTAATCAAAAATTGAAAGTGCATAAATCCCTTGCCAATAAGCGTACAAAGAAAAAGAATCCCCATCATTTTTAATGTATCTTTCAATGAAAAACTCAAAAGATTAAAATTAAAATGAAACATGCGACGATAATCCTGCGGATAATGCTCATGTACGGTAAGGAAGCAAGCAACCGAAAACAAGAGATAGACCGCC
>ERZ825159.2932-NODE-2932-length-12993-cov-5.527207_pt1 | contig 12993 bp, 11 predicted proteins | sample MGYA00519932_ERZ825159 | MGnify/ENA primary metagenome ERZ825159 (study PRJEB31778, sample SAMEA3449191) | human gut metagenome | biome: human gut; feature: human-associated habitat; material: faeces | place: United Kingdom | collected 2010/2012 ...
GCCCCCAGGGCATCGTCCACGGCACGTTCAACACGCTGCTCAACGCCGGCCGTCTCAAGCTCGGCATCCCCAACGACAAGGACCTCGCCGGCCGTCTGTTCATCTCCGCGGGCTTAGGCGGCATGAGCGGCGCGCAGGGCAAGGCTGCCGAGATCGCCGGCGCCGCGTCCATCATCGCCGAGGTCGACGATTCCCGTATCGACACCCGCTACACCCAGGGCTGGGTCAGCCACCGCACCGACTCCCTCGAGGAAGCGACCAAGATCGCCCTCGAGCACCAGAAGGCGGGCAAGCCCTGCGCCGTTGCCTACTGCGGCAACATCGTCGATCTGCTCGAGTACCTCTATGAGCACAACGTTCACGTTGACCTCATGAGCGACCAGACCTCCTGCCACGTTCCCTACGACGGCGGCTACTGCCCGCAGGGCCTCACCTTCGCCCAGCGCACTGAGATGCTGGACAAGGACCCCGAGGGCTTCCGCAAGCTCGTTGACAAGACGCTGCAGCATCACTATGAGATGATCTGCAAGTTCCACGAGCGCGGCACCTACTTCTTCGACTACGGCAACAGCTTCCTCAAGGCCGTGTACGATACCGGCGTGAAGAGCATCTGCAAGAACGGCGAGAACGACCTCGACGGCTTCATCTTCCCCTCCTACGTCGAAGATATCCTTGGTCCCTGCCTGTTCGACTTCGGCTACGGCCCGTTCCGTTGGTGCTGCCTGAGCCGCAACCCCGAGGACCTGCACAAGACCGACATGGCGGCTGCCGAGTACATCAAGGCGCACAACCGCCGCTATCAGGACTACGACAACTACGTCTGGGTCCGCGACGCGGAGAAGAACAAGCTGGTCGTCGGCACCCAGTGCCGCATCCTTTATCAGGATGCCATGGGCCGCATGAACCTCGCGCTCAAGTTCAACGAAATGGTCCGCAACGGCGAGATCGGCCCCGTCATCCTTGGCCGTGACCATCACGATACCGGCGGAACCGACGCGCCCTTCCGTGAGACCAGCAACATCAAGGACGGCTCCAACATCATGGCCGAGATGGCGACTCAGTGCTACGCCGGCAACGCGGCTCGCGGCATGAGCTACATCGCGCTGCACAACGGCGGCGGCACCGGCATCGGCCGCGCCATCAACGGCGGCTTCGGCATGGTGCTCGACGGCTCCGAGCGCGTCGATACCATCCTGCGTATGTCCATGCCTTGGGATACCATGGTCGGCGTGGCCCGCCGCAGCTGGGCGCGCAATGAGAACGCCATGACCACCGTGGCCGAGTACAACAAGATGTACGAGGGCCAGGATCACATCACCATGCCGTACCTCGCGGACGATGCTCTGTGCGAAAAGGTCGTCAAGGAATACCTCGACTAAAAAATAAAATCAAAAAGGGGCATAGCAATATGCCCCTTTTTGTGCTATTATCAAAGAAACAAGTCCCTTTACCGTAAGAAAGGAACCGCTTTTATGAAAAAGTTACTGGTGAAAAACATCGGCCTGCTCGCCACGCCCGAGGGCAAAAGCGCCCATCGCGGCAGCGAGCAGGGGAAGATCAAATTCCTCAAGGACGCATGGGTGCTCATCGAGGACGGCGTGATCGCCTCCGTCGGCACCGGCGAGGCTCCCGCAGCCGCGGGGGCGGAGATCGTCGACGCCGAGGGAAAGCTCGTCACGCCGGGCCTCGTGGACGCCCATACGCACCTCATTTTCGGCGGCTGGCGGCAGAACGAGCTGGGCATGAAGCTGCACGGCAAGACCTACCTCGAAATTCAGAACGCCGGCGGCGGCATCCAGTCCACCACCAACGCCACGCGCGGAGCCACCGAGGAGGAGCTGACCGCCAAGGCGGCGAAGGCGCTCGACGAGATGATGGCCTTCGGCACGACCACCTGCGAGGCCAAGAGCGGCTACGGTCTTGCCACCGAGCATGAGCTCAAGGCGCTGCGTGTGATCCGCGACCTCGACGAGCAGCACCCGATGGACATGGTCGCGACCTTCATGGGCGCGCACCTTGTGCCCGCCGAGTACAAAGCCAACCGCGCCGAGTACATCCGCCTTGTGTGCGAGGAGATGATGCCGCTCGTTAAGGAGCAGGGCATCGCGAGGTTCTGCGACGTGTTCTGCGAGGCCGACACCTTTACGGTGGAGGAGTCCCGTCAGGTGCTCGAGGCGGGCCTCAAGTACGGTCTGCGTCCCAAGATCCACGCCGACGAGATCGAGGCCATCGGCGGCAGCCAGCTCGCCGGCGAGCTGGGAGCGATCTCCGCGGAGCATCTGATCGTCTGCCCGCCCGCGGGCATCGAGGCGATGGCAAAGGGCGGCGTGATCGCCTGCCTGCTGCCCGCGACGAGCTTCAACCTCGGCGCGGTGTTCGCGCCCGCGCGCGACATGGTGAACGCGGGCGTGCCCGTCGCGATGGCGACGGACTTCAACCCCGGCTCCTGCCCGTGCCTGAATATGCAGTTCGTCATCAACCTCGGCTGCCTGAAGTATCGGCTCACGCCCGAGGAGGTGCTGACCGCCGTAACGCTCAACGGCGCGGCGGCCATCGACATGGCTGACAAGGTCGGTACGGTCGAGGCGGGCAAGCTCGGCGACCTCGTCATCTGGGACGCGCCGGATCTGGACTACATCTGCTACCGCTTCGGCAGCAACCTTGCCAAGAAGGTCATCAAGCGCGGCCGCGTGATGTAAGGGCAAAGAGGGAGAAAGAGAGAAAGCTATGGATCGAACCGATTATCAGATCCTCAATATCCTGCAGGCGGACAGCCGCTGCACCCTGCGCCACATCGGCGACCAGGTGGGGCTGACGCCGCCCGCCGTCTCCGAGCGCATCCGCCGCATGGAGGAATGCGGCGTGATCCGCAGCTACCGCATCGACATCGACCGCACGCGGCTGGACTGCAACATCACGGGCTTTATCTCCGTGTCGCTCGAGCCGGAGAAGTACGCTGCGTTCTGTGTCTTCTGCGAGCAGAGCCCCGCGGTCATCAGCCACCACCATGTGATCGGTGTGTTCAACGCGCTGCTCCAGTTCGCCGTGCGCGACACGAAGGAGCTGGACGCGCTGCTCGCCGAGATCAAGACCTACGGCGACTCCCGCACATCGGTGGAGCTCAAGACGCTCTTTGACATCAAGGAGATCCCGCTGCCGTAAGAAAAGAGAACAAAAGCGTCCCGCCGTCGGCGGGACGCTTTTGACGCATCAAGAACGCTCAGACGGCGGCGCGGCGCTGCCGCTTCAGCCACAGCGCGACGCCGAGGTGGACGGTGCAGACCGCCGCGCCGAGCAGGAACACATACTGGGGTCCGACATACTTCCACACCGCGCCGAGCAGGCCCGAGACGGTGACGGCGAGGACATGGTCCACGCTCAGGCCGAAGGAAAGGTTTTCCATCACGTCCGCGGGCGACTCGCTCAGCTCGCGCATGAGCATGACGTGGACGGAATTGAAATGGTCGGTGAGGAAAATGAGGATGTAGGAGGCAAACGCGGCGGCCATGCCGCCCCAGCCGCGCAGCGAGCCGTTCACGATGCCGGAAGCGGCCCACGCGGCAAAGAGGAACACCCCGGCAACGCCGGCGGACTCCAGCACGAGCCCCTTCTGCACACCGTATCGATCTAAAAATTTTCCGATGAGCGGGGCGACCCAGCCGCCGCAGAAATAGGCGGCGATGCCGAGCAGCGCCACCGTGTCCGCGCCCATCGAGAGAAGCTCGATGATGACCCACGGAGCAAAGACAAGGCGCATCCGCTTCTGGAAGCCGTAGACGGCGGTGACGATGTAATAGGGCAGGTACCTTCGGCGGACGGGAAGTCTCCTGCGCTCGCCGCTGCGCTTGCGCACATCCAGCGCGGGCAGCGTTTTCCGCAAGCGGCAGAGAAGGGCGAGCGCGACAACGAGGAATACCAGCGCGGCGCAGAACGAGGGGATGACTCCGGTGCGGAAATAGAAAAAGCCGACGCGGAAGCCCACGAACACAAGCGCCGAGGCCAGCATGGAGCCGAGCGTCATCATGCCGCGGTAGCGTCCGAGAAATGTACCCGTCTTGCCCTCGTCGGCGAGGTCCATGGCGATGGCGTCGCGGATGGGCATGACCATGTGGTCGCCGAGCGAATAGGTGAAGACGAAGAGCTGCATGACAAAGTAGCCCGGGGAGAAAAGGCCGAGCACGAGCAGGCCGACGCAGTACAGCGCGAAGCCGAGAACCGAGAGCGAGACGTTGCCGAGCGAAGGGAGCGCGGCGATGACGAACACGCCCACAACACCGGGCAGCTCGCGCGGGATCTCCAGCAGGCCGCGCTGAACGGAATCGACCTGAAAAACATCCTTGAAGTAGTTGGAGATGATGGAGCCGCTCAGGCCGTTGGCGAGCGCGAAAAGGAAAAAGGCGGTGAGAAAAAGCCGCCGGGCTCTCTCTTTATCCATGCGTGATACCTCTTGAAAGCGGTGCGTTTTGGCGAGCCGCCGGCCCGCGCGATGATTATATGCCGGAGGAGCAAGGCTGTCAAGAACGTGCAAAGAGCAAAACAGAGATTGCTTTTTGCGCCCGATTCCCATATAATGACAACACATTGCGGACATTCGGCGCCCGCGCCGCGCGGATACGGCGCGGACCGGCGGCGGGCGGACGAACACCGGAAAGGACGGAACAAGATATGATGCGTCTTTGGAGGTGCCTGACGGCACTTGTGCTGGCGCTGCTGCTGACGCTGAGCGTCGGCGCGGCGGGAACGGCGGGCTTTTCCGACGTGCCGGAAAGCCATTGGGCGGCGCAGAGCATCCGGCGCTGCGCGCAGACCGGGCTGCTGCAGGGAGTCGGCGGAGGCAGGTTCGGCCTCGGACGGACGATGACCCGCGCGGCTTACGCCACGGCGCTCTGCCGTCTGATGGGCTGGGAGCTCGTCACGCCGGAGAAGGGCAGCTTTACGGACAATCAGGATACGGCGAAGTGGTATTACAGCGCTATTGAGACGGCCTATGCCCACGGCGCATTGACAGGCGAGAGCCGCCAATGCCGTCCGAATGATGCGATCACTCGCGAGGAGATGGCGAAGATGACCGTGCGCGCGCTGGGGCTCGCCATGCTGTCGGGTGCGGCGGCGGACGACTGCCCGTTTTCGGACGTCTCCGTGGCGCAGGGCTATGTCGCGCTTGCCTACCGCATGGGCATCATCAAGGGCGTGAGCGCATACAACTTCGAGCCGAAAAAGGAAGCGACGCGCGAGCAGGCGGCTGCCGTGCTGCTGCGCACCTATGACCGGCTGCACGCCGCGATCAAGGTCACGGAAGCGGCGGACGGAAGCGCGCCGTCCGGCTGCGTGACCGCCGGGAGCATCACGGAGGAGTCCGGCAGCGTGCCGGTCAGTCCGCGCGCGCCGATGGAGGAGGTCTACGCGGCGGCGGTCAGGGCGGGCGAGGGCGGCAGCGTGGCGCTGCGCGCCGTGCCGCTGCTGCAGGTGACCCGTGCGGGAGCGGTGACGGACACACGCGAGCTGACCGAGGGCGAGCTGATCGAGCTGCTGTCCGAGGGCACGCTGCGCGCGCACCGCTCGGCGCAGCACGAAAGCTCGTGCGGCTACCGCACGGAGAAGGACGGCTCGGTCACGGTCGTATGGTACGAGAGCGAGACGGACATCGCCGAAAAGACGGAGCTGTGCCGCCTGCTGGGCATCGGCAATGTCTATGTACTGAAATAAAAAAAGGGGGACGGCAAGAAGCCGTCTCCCTTTGCGGTTTTGGCGTTACAGGTACTTCTGCATTCCGTCGGTCGCAAGGCCGGGGTCGCCGGAGACCGAAACGGTGAACTTGACGCCGTGGTTGTTGCTGAAGCGGTTGAGCCAATCCAGGAAGTCGTCCGCCGCCTGATTGCAGTCGCCGCCGACGATCTTGAAGAGGTTGTCGATGAAGATGTGGGAAATATCGTAATTGCCGGCATACAGACCGCTGACGAAGCCGCGCAGGCCCTCGTAAGTGGTGATCTGATATTCGTCGGCAGAAATGAGACGAACGTGATAATGGATGTCGAAGGTCATCGTGGACTTGGCCTCGATGCACACCACATTGCCGTTTTCCTCGGCAGCAGAGGCGTTGATAAGCTCGATGAGCTTTTTGGTCTTGCCGGTGCCCTTTTCACCCATGATAAGTCTGACCATAAGAAATCACTCCTTTGCATAACATCCGTACCGCGACGGTACGGTATCCTTGCGTCAAGCATAGCACAAAATGATCGGCTTTGCAATGCGGAAAGTAAAATTTGCAATTTATTCATTTTGCGCCGTCACACGCGGCGGAGAGGTCGTTTTTGCTTATTTCTGAAGCTCGCGGCGCGCAGATCCGCCGCATGGTCGTCACGATGGGCGCTCAGGGCGCGGTCTTTGCAACGCTTGACGGCGAGGAGGGCTATTGCCCCGCGAAAAAGGTCGACGTCAAGGATACGACCGGCGCGGGCGACGCGTTCTTTGCCGGGACGGTCATCGGCCAGACCTACGGCAAGACCATGATGGAATCCTGCGAGATCGGCACGCGCCTTGCCGCCTCCGTCATTACAACAGGTGAAAACGTCTGCCCGCGCTATCTGCCGAGCGAATTCGGGCTGGATGCTTCCGCGCCGGACGACGCGCAGCTCGCGCTCGAGCTTTGATCCCGGCCACAAGCAAATACAGCAAAAGCGAGGGACGCTCACGCATCCCTCGCTTTTTGTGCTTTTTTCACTGCCCGCACATCTGCGCGCGGTTTTCTTCCGCAAGGCGCAGCGCCGCGTCTCGGTCCACACCGTAGACAAAGCGGAACGCATACGGCTTTGTCATCGTAATTGCGGTCACTGTGCCGTCCTTCAGGTAAAACGCAATGTCGCGGACGTCGTAGTTTCCGCCGTCCTGCGGCGTCTGCGGCTGCCAGACGTAGGCGCGGTCGAAGTCATAGGCGGGCTCGCTGTAGCCGCTTTCGTCGCTGTAGCCGTCATAGAGCTCGGACTCGTCTGCCGCGATGCAGTAAAGCGCTTCCGGGTATTCCGTCAGCAGCGCTTTCTCGCTGTCGCCGACCTTGACGCCGCGCGGCGTTCCCACGCCCACCGCGTCGGCGCGCAGGTAGCTGATGACCTCACGCCCCGTTTCAGGGTAGTAGTCCGTCCCGACGACGAGCCGCGCGTCCGCGTCGTAATGGCGCGCAAAGTCATAGGGCAGCATCCCGTCGCTGTCATAGGTCGCATCCTGCGTCTCCCCGTTCGGCTCGTAGTCCGTTCCAAGACTCAAAAATCCGTCCGGCAGCTCCAGCGTAAAGTTCGCGTCCGGCTGCGGCTCGACCGTCAGATCTTCCTCCTGCATCAGGGGCTTATCCGGTGCGCCGTCCGGCGTTTCCTGCTTTTCTCCGCAGCCTGACGCCAAAAGCGTCAGCGCCGCCAACAGCACAGCAAGCAATCGTCCAGTGCTTCTTTTCATGGTTTCTCCTTTCTCACAGCCTTCGGCTCTTACACTTCCTTCATCTTTTCCTCCAGCAGCTTGAGCGCCTCCTCCGCGGACAGCGCGCGGATCTCCGCGCGGCTCTTTTCGCCGAAGTCGAAGCGCTCGGCGACCGTCTCCTCCGGAGTGGAAAAGCCGATGAATACCGTGCCGACGGCGTTGCCGCGCTCGTCGCGCTCAGGACCCGCAACGCCCGTGACGCTGACGGCAAGATCGGCGGTCGTCGCCCTGCGCGCGCCCTCCGCCATCGCGCGGGCAACGGGCGCGGACACCGCGCCGTATTCCTCCAGCATCTCTGCTGGAACGCCGAGCACGCGGTGCTTGACCGTGTCGGTATAGCTCACCACGCCGCCCATGAAGACGAGCGACGCACCCGGCACATCCGTGATGCGCTTGGCGATGAGGCCGCCGGTGCAGCTCTCCGCCGCGGCGAAGGTCATGCCGCGCGCCTTGAGCAGCTCACAGCAGCGCTGTTCGATCAATTTTTCGTTTTCCGCCATAGTAAAGACTTCCTTTCAGAATTTGATGCGTACAAATTCGCGGCCCGCCATCGCGCGGTCGCACAGCGCGTCGACGTCCAGCACGGCCTCCAGCTCGCGCACCTCCTCCACATGGGGCTTGGTCTTGGGATGGCGCGGGGTAAAGACGGTACAGCAGTCCTCATAGGGGAGAATGGACGTGTCGAACGTGCCGATCTTTCGGGAGATGCGGATGATCTCCTCCTTGTCCATGCCGATGAGAGGGCGCAGGACGGGCAGCTCCGCCACATCCTCGCTCACGCGCAGAGCCTCCATCGTCTGGCTGGCGACCTGCCCGAGACATTCGCCGGTGACGAGCGCCTTGGCGCGCACCTCGTCTGCCACGCGCTGGGCAAGGCGCATCATGAAGCGGCGCATGATGAGCGTGAAATGGTCCTCGGGGCAGTTCATACGAATTTGTTCCTGAATTTCGGTGAACGGCACGATGTGGACGGTCAGCCGCCCGCACCACGGCGTGAGCAGCTGCGCGAGCTCGAGCACCTTTTCCTTGGCGGCGTCGGAGGTGTAGGGCGGGGAGAAGAAATGGACCATTTCGAGCGACACGCCGCGCTTTGCCATCATGTAGGAGGCGACGGGCGAGTCGATGCCGCCGGAGAGGAGCGACACGGCGCTGCCGCCCATGCCGATGGGCAGTCCGCCCGCACCCGCCTCGGCGGGTCCGTGGACGTAGGCCGCGTCGTCGCGGAGCTCGATAAACACCGTCAGCTCGGGGTCGTGGACGTTGACCGCGCAGCGCGGGAACGCCTGATGCAGCGCGCCGCCGACCTGCTGGGAGAGCTGAATGGAGGTGAGCGGGAAGGTTTTGTCCGCACGCTTGCTCTCGACCTTGAAATCCTTCGCGCGGGCAAATTCCGGGGCAAGGTAATCCTTGGCGGTGCGGATGATGGCCTGCACGTCCTTTTCACAGGGCAGGGCGCGGCTGACGGCGATGACGCCGAAGACCTGCTTGCAGGCGGCGTAGGCGGCGGTGAGGTCGCTCTCGTCGTTCACCGGCTCGACATAGATGGTGCTTTGTTTGGAATAGATACGGAAATTGCCGCACTTCGCCGTGCGGCGGCGCAGGTTTCCGATCAGTTTGTCCTCAAAGCTGCGGCGGTTGAGGCCCTTGAGGACCACCTCGCCGAGCTTGCACAAGATCATTTCACGCATGGGGTTCTTCTCCTTATCGTCCGTGCGCTCCGCCGCCTCGGCGGGAGCGCCGGTATTATTTTTGATTTCGTTCTCTGTGCGCTTACCGGAGAGCAGGCCGAGCGTCAGACACAGCGGCTCGACGGCGGCGAGCAGCGCGCCGCCGAAAAGATAGAGGGCGGACTGCGGCGCGGCAAATGCGTTCAGTCCCGCGAGCGCGGGAGCCATCGGCATCCCCCACCACATAGCGATCACATTCCCGGTGCCGAACTCCGGCGCAAGCAGGAAAGCGGCCGCGTTAAGTACATAGAGCACCATCGCGGCATTCCAGCAGAGCTTTTTGTCAAAGGGGTCCTTCGCCGACCGCAGCCCCCAGCCAAAGGCAAACGCCGGTAACCCGATGAACAGCAGTCCCAATACAAGTCCGTAGGGCGAGCGGAACGTAAAGGCCGATGTTGAGCCGGATGCAGCGATAAGCAGCAGGAGAAATGCGGCGCAGAGCGCCAGGTGGGCGAGCAGAATCGTGCCGGAAAGACGCATAGCATCGTACTTTTTCATCAGCCTTCCCCCCTCAGAATGTCCGTGTTGCGGTACTGGATGGCCTCGGCAAGGTGATAGCTCTCGATCTTCTCGCTGCCGTCGAGGTCGGCGATGGTGCGCGCGACGCGCAGCAGCTTATCGTGGCTGCGGGCGGTGAGCCCGAGGCGGTCGAACGCGCCCTTTAAGAGCTTCTCACCCGCGGCGTCGAGTCGGCAGAATTCACCGACCATCGGCGCGGTCATGTAGGCGTTGCAGGTGATGGGCGTGCCGGCGAAGCGCTTTTTCTGAATGTCCCGCGCGGCGTTGACGCGCTCGCGCACGGCGGCGGAGGACTCCGCCTTTTCGCGGCGGCGCATGGCCTCAAACTCCACCGAGGGGACGCTGACCTGTAAGTCCATGCGGTCGAGCAGCGGGCCGGAAAGTTTGGAGACGTATTTCTCCACGTCCTTCTGCGAGCAGCGGCAGCGCCCGGAGGGATGCCCGTACCAGCCGCAGCGGCAGGGATTCATGGCGCCCACGAGCATGAAGCGGCTCGGCAGCGTGACGCTGCCCGCGGCGCGGGTGATGGTCACCTCGCCGTCCTCGAGCGGCGCGCGGAGGGATTCGAGCACATCGCGGTGGAACTCGGGAAACTCGTCCAAAAACAGCACGCCGTGGTGGGCGAGGGAAATCTCACCGGGAGAGAGCGCCCTGCCGCCGCCGGACATGGCTGCGGCGGAAAGCGTGTGATGCGGAGAGCGGAACGGACGCTGCGTGAGCATGGGGTGCTTGCTGTCGGTCAGTCCCGCGACCGACCAGATCTCGGTGGACTCCAACGCCTCCTCGTGCGTCATGTCGGGGAGGATGGAGGGCAGACGCCGCGCGAGCATGGACTTGCCCGCACCGGGCGAACCGATGAGAAGCACGTTGTGGGAGCCTGCGGCGGCGATCTCCAGCGCGCGCTTGACGTTCTCCTGCCCCATGACGTCGGCAAAATCGGGAACGCTGTCCGCCTCGACCGTCGGCTCCCAGCGCTGCGCGGGGGCAAGACGTTCCTCGCCGCGCAGATGGCGCAGAAGCTGCGGCGCGTTCTCCACGCCGTAGACGGTCAGGCCGTCGGCCAGCGTCGCCTCGGCGGCGTTCGCCGCGGGGACATAAAGGGTCTTCACGCCCGCACGCGCCGCGGCCATCGCCATCGGCAGCACACCGCTGATGGGGCGCAGCGCACCGGTGAGCGACAGCTCGCCGATGAACGCGGAGGCCGGGTCCGGCGCGTCGATCTCACCCTCGCCCGCGAGGATGCCGAGCAGCAGCGGAAGATCGTAGACCGTGCCCTCTTTCTTCAGGTTCGCGGGCGCGAGGTTGACCGTGATGCGGCTGACGGGGAACTTCGCTCCGCAGTTTTTGATCGCCGCGCGGACGCGCTCGCGCGCCTCCTTCACCGCCGTGTCGCCGAGGCCGACCACGTCGAACGCGGGAAGCCCGCCCGAGAGGAAGCACTCCACCGTGACCTCATAACCGGAAATGCCCTGCAAACCGAGGGAACGCACCGTTGTGACCATACGCTGCCGTCCTTTCCTTGCCTGTTTTCTTATTTTCAGTTTACCACAGTTTGCCGCATAAGGCAAGCGCGGCGCGGGGCGCGGAGGGGAAAGGAATGATATCCTGCAAAACAGAAGTTAATATTAAATATTTTGAATATTTAATTGCAAAAATGTGGAGAGTCTTACCAAATGTAAATAATATCCTGCAAAAAAATGAATGTTTTTTGCGAAAGTGACGTTTACAGCGGGTGAAAATCGTGCTATGATGATATCGTCAGTTTTTGCGTAATGACGCGAAAAACGCCGCTCCCCGGCGGCGAATATAACAGGAGGTTTCATTTATGGCAAGAAAAATGAAGTCCATGGACGGTAATACCGCTGCGGCCCATGTGTCGTACGCCTTTACCGAAGTGGCCAGCATTTTCCCCATTACGCCTTCTTCCACCATAGCGGAAAAGGTGGATGCGTGGGCGGCCAACGGCAAAAAAATTCTCCCTGGAGATACACTGGAAATCCATGTAGAGCTGCTCAGCGAGCGGGCGGAAAAGGCCATTGCCACCTGCAAATGCACCGTCTACACCGCCGGCGATCTGGCGGCGGAAACAGGGGGCACCATCACCATGCGCTGAAGGCCTCTTTCTCTCCCGGATTCCCTGGGCTTTCCATATTCAAAAGCGGCCCGCTGTCTGAATACAGCGGGCCGCTTTTTTGCTTTTTGCAGGGGAAATTTACTCAACACCCTCCCGGCGCAGCAGCTCCTGCAGATTCTGCGCCAGCCTTTTTTCGTCCTCCACCACCAGGATCCGCATTTCCCCGCCTCCCATTCGTTTTTCTTTATTGTATACCGAAAAGCCCGCCGGAACAAGTCCCGGCGTATAGCCGTATGGTAAGCGGCCAGGCTTTAAAGAAAATTAAAAAAGCGATTTTTGGCCGCCCCATTTTCCCGAAAACCGGGAGAGCACCTCATCCGCCCTCCCGGTTTTCGTTTTTATATGCTCTTTTGGGGTCATGCGCCCAGGGTCAGCAGATCCAGCAGTGCCTGAGCCGTGGCTGCAGACACCTTAAAAATGGCGGGGACATCGTTATACATAGCAAAATAGCCGTCCTCATACGCCAGGCCAATGCAGACCGTAAAGCTGTCAGTGCTGCCGGTGCTGGTCAGATAGTTGACGGTGACCGTGGCCGCCGGGTCCGTCAGCCCACAAATGGGCAGTGCGCCGGAGCTGGGGTTATAGTCCACGCAGGACTCCAGCTTCATGCCCTCGGCCAAGAGGGCTGTAAGCGCCGTCATCCGGTCAGACACGTCCGCCCCGCTGCATAGCCAGATGTCTCCCTCACCCCGCGCCACGGTGACGTCCATTCCGCCGCCCCGGGCCTGAATATGCGTAAGCTTGTCCGCCGTCAGGGCCGGCAGAGTGGGCATCTCCACCAGCTCATAAATATTCCGGTCCATAAGCTGCACCAGCGCATCCGGTGCCACATAGATCTTGGTGGTATCTTTGTCCCGGCACATATAGTAGCCGCCGCCCTCCGCCGCCGCGCCGATCTGCAGGGACAGGCCGGTGCCGTCGTCGTTCTTGACCTCCAATGTGCGGTCCGGTCCGTCCAGGTCATAGGCGGTGATGTCGCCGGGGTTTTCCAGGGGCGTCAGCGTGTTCAGGGCGCTCACCTGGTCCAGCAGCTGCTGCATCAGCGTCTGATCCAGGGGCAAAGTGGTGTCGTCCTTCCACTGCCATTTCCCCTCTTCGTTTTTGGTGAAGCGCAGGGTGTAGCTGCTGTTTTTATAGATCATCTCC
>ERZ825159.2947-NODE-2947-length-12906-cov-3.076648_pt1 | contig 12906 bp, 10 predicted proteins | sample MGYA00519932_ERZ825159 | MGnify/ENA primary metagenome ERZ825159 (study PRJEB31778, sample SAMEA3449191) | human gut metagenome | biome: human gut; feature: human-associated habitat; material: faeces | place: United Kingdom | collected 2010/2012 ...
CATTGAAAAGCTGCCCTTTCACCATATCTATGTGCATATGCATAACCAATTATTTCGTCTTTATATGTACAAACTACATAAGGATATTCTAATGAAATATGTTCAATTCTTCCCCTAAATTCTTCAATTGAAGGAATATCGTATTCAAAGGTAATTGCAGTATCAGTAATATATGGAGCATAAATATCAAGTATTTCCTTTGTATCCGATACATCTGCTAGTCAAAATTTATGTAAGACGCTTGTCTAGACATTATTAGATTTATACTTCTACATAAATTATCTACAATAAATTATTGTATTATTTATATTTTCTTTGGTACTCATTTCATATCTCCTAATCTCATTCTCAATTGTCTTATAATTTTAATATACAATTTTTCTACATTATAACATTGTTATTTAAAGATATTATATATACTTATAATTTATAATAGTATCACATCATATGATTTTTAGTAACTAAGGTAATCACAATTTTATATAATATTCTTATTTTTTGCAAAAAGAAAAACCAGCCGCAAACATTATGTTTAACGACTGATTTTTTATTATTTTAAGGTTTATGTTTAATTATTTTATTATTTAACTTTTACATATTTTACAGTACTGTAATTACCATAAACTTTAGTTCCATCAACAGTTTTATAAGCTCTTACTTTGAAATAATAAGTTTTACCTTTAGTTAATCCAGTTTTTGTGTAAGTCTTAGCTGTTGTAGTTTTTACTAATGAATAATCTCCATTTTTAGATGTTGCCATATAAACTTCATATCCACTATTTCTCGAACTTGTATTTTTCCAAATAATTGTAGCCTTTTTAGTTTTAGTTGATTTAACTGTGACTTTTGGTGTAAGTGGTTTTGTTGTAGCTTTTAATATATCAGAATAAGCTGAGTATTGAGTTTTGTTTCCTGATTTATATGCTCTTATTTTATATGAATAAGTATTTGAAGATGATTTTTTTGAATCAGTATAAGTTAATGTATTTTTATTACTTATAGTTTTTATTAATTTATATTTTTTACTACTTGTATCATATCTATAAATTTTATATCCTGTGCAATCACTTACTTTGTTCCAAGCTAATTTTACTGATGATGTTGTAGTACTTGCTACTTTAAATCCATTTACTGCTTCAACTTTTCCTGGTGTTGGAGTTGGTTTGTTAAAGTTTGAAACAGCAGTAGATAATTTTTTAGTTGCAGCATCTACTTTTGATTTAGATATTGTCATATCTTTCATAACTTTGTTTGCATTATCATATGCTGATTTAACATCTTTATTTGCTAATAATTTGTTTTTATTTGATGCACTGTTTACTTTTGCAATTTCTTTTGTAAGTCCAACCTGACATATAAGTATAATCAAATTCACCTAGCCAATCACTATCTTGTCTTCCGTATAAATCGCCTTTTTCTTTTTTGATTTGATCAGTTATGTATTTTGGAATTTGAGCCTTCTTGCTTTCATCATCTCTGATATATGATAAGTAGAATGTACTTCCAACTAATCCAGATGTATCGTCTACTTTCCCTGTATTTCTATATTCAAGACCATAATCATCTAGTAATCTAGTTAAAATTTTTGCACCATTATCTCCTGAATAAAACGGTACTTTAACTGGTTCAATTAGATATCCTAATCCTAATGTAAACCTTTCAACAGAAACGGTTATATATCCCTTAGGTGTCGCAGCATTTGCTTTTATCGGTGATATAGCTATAGTCGACAATACCATCAACAATGCAACTAATACTGAGGTTATTTTCTTAAAAACTCCACCCTTTTTCCTCATATTATTTCACTCCTTATAATTTTTATTTACTTTTAATTGTAGTTTTTATAAGTGTGACATTCAACAAATCAGGACAATAACTACACTAAAATACTACCAGTAGTACTACTTTTATACTACTTTTTGGATGGTTTATTTAAATAAATAATATAAGAAAAGATAAATATTCACATCAAAAAAGGCTCTCTTCAATAATATTGAAAAGAACCTCTTTTATTACATTTTTAATTATATTCATATTATTTTCCTAATATATATCATCATTAATCCAAATCATGTAAGAATAATCCACATCTTACTTTTGGTTCAAACCAAGTTGATTTTGCTGGCATAATTTTATTTGCATCGGCAACTGCGATAAGTTCTTCGATGCCTGTTGGATACATTGCAAATGCGACTTTCATATCGTTATTTACTCGTCTTTCTAATTCGCCTATTCCACGAATTCCTCCAACAAAGTCGATTCTTTTATCTCTTCTTGGGTCTTTTATACCCAAAATATTATCTAATATATTATCTTGTAAGATAGATATATCTAGAGATTTAACTTCATCTCTAACTTTTGTATATCTTTTGCCAAACTCAATTCTATACCAATCTCCATCTAAAAACATCCCCACATCGCCTTTTTTCTGTGGTTTGTAAGGTGTGTTTCCTTTTACTTTTTCGACATCGAATTTTTCTGCTATTTTATCTAAAAATTCTTCTTTTGTATTTCCATTTAAGTCCTTAACTACTCTGTTGTAGTCCATGACTTCTAAATCATTTTCTGGAGCTATCATAGCGATATAGTAATTAAATTCTTCATCCCCTGTATAATTTGGATTTGCATCTCTTTTTTCTTTCGCAACATTTACTGCAGATGCTGATCTATGGTGACCATCTGCTATATATAGATAAGGGATTTTATCAAATTCATCTACTAATTCTTTTAAATCTTCTTTTCTATCAATGCGCCAGACTGTGTGGAATACTCCATCATCACTTATAAAATCGTATATTGGAAGTTCATTTTTAACATAATAGTCTATGATTTCATCAACTTTTTCTCTATTTTTATAAGTAAGAAGTATTGTTCCTGTATTTGCATTACAATATTTTATATGATTAGTTCTATCTAATTCTTTGTCTGGCTTTGTATATTCGTGAATTTTTATAACACCATTGATATTGTCGTCAACAGATACACATGCGACAAGACCTGTTTGTGCTCTGCCATCCATGATTTCTCTATAAATGTAAATACATTCTTGCTTTTCTTTTATTAATATTTTTTCATCTTTAAATTTATCTAAGTTTTCTTTAGCTTTAAGATAAACAGCTTCATCGTGTTCATCTACATTATCGTCTAAGTCAACTTCAGCTCTATCAATATGGATAAAAGAATATTTGTTTTCTTCACCCATTTTTTTTGCTTCTTCTCTATTCATAACATCATATGGTAATTCTGCTACCATATCCACATAATTTTTTGCTGGTCTAACTGCCCTAAAAGGTTTTATTATTGCCATTTCTCGTTCCCCCTAATTTTATAATGCTATTTGCTCATCATCTTGAAAATATTCTACTAACATTTCTACTATTTCTTTACTTATTCTATCTTGAGCTTCAACTGTTGATGCACCTATGTGAGGAGTTGGAGACACCATTGGGTGATTAACTAATTCTAGGTTTACATTAGGTTCATTTTCATAAACATCCATAGCTACAGCTTCTATTTTACCTTCGTCTAATGCATCTATTAAGTCGCGTTCACACACTAGAGCCCCCCTAGCATTATTTATAAAGTATACGCCTTTTTTCATTAAATCGAATTCTTTTTTAGTTATTAAGTAACCTTTTTCTTTATCATAAGGTATGTGTATAGTTAAGAAATCAGCATTTTTTAATACTTCTTCAAAGCTACAGAATTTATATCTTGTATAACCTTCCATTTTTCCTAATATATCATAATATATTACTTTCATACCTAATGCAGTCGCCATTTTTGCAACTTCTTTACCTATTCTACCTAAACCTATTATTCCTAATGTTTTACCAAAGATTTCTGTTCCTATATATTGTTTTTTATTCCACTCACCGTCTCTCATAGTTACATTAGCTATATTTACAAATCTAGCTATTGTGATGATTTGGCCTATTGTAAGTTCTGCTACTGATCTTGTACTTGCACATGGTGTATTCATAACTTTGATTCCTTTTTTAGTTGCGTATTTAACGTCTATGTTGTCTAGTCCTACACCACTTCTTATTATTATTTTTAGTCTTGCATTTCCTTCTAAGGCTTTATCTATTATCTCTTTTGTGATTGTATTTTTAGAACGGATAACTAAGGCGTCAACATCTTGACACATTAATCCAAGTTCTTCACCATCATAAAATTTATCTATTACATCAAATCCTAAGTTTCTTAAATTTTCTATTTGATCATTATTCATTCCATCAGCCACTAATATTCTATACATTTTCATACCTCCAAAATCCCTTTTTATTCTTCGCTTTAATATTCATAATCATTCATATTTAATCTTTATAAGTTTTCATATATTAATAAAACTTACTACTTTAAGTTAAAATCCTAATATATCATCAATATTTTTCAATAAATCTCTTATATCGTTTTCTGTATAATCTCCCATATGTGAAATTCTAAAAGTTTTGTCTTTTAATTCACCGTATCCGTTTGCAATTAAATAACCACGTTTTTGTAGTTCTTCATTTAATTTAGATACATCTATATTTTGGGTATTTTTTACTACTGTTAAAGTATTTGATAAATGATTTTTATCTGTAAAGATTTCGAAGTGTTCCTCAGCCCAATTTCTAACGATTTTAGCCATGTCTTCATGTCTTTTAAATCTATTTTCTAGGCCTTCTTCTAAGATTTTTTCTAATTGATAATTTAAAGCGAACATGTGTGAAAGGGATGGAGTTGACGTATATTGATAATTTTTCTTTTTGATATACTCATACATTGATAGTAAATCAAAATAAACTCCTCGATTTGGTACTTTTTCGGCTCTTTTTCTAGATTTTTCGGAAAATGTACAAAGTGACATACCAGGTGGTAAGCCAATTGCCTTTTGAACTGATGTGATGCAAATATCTATTCCAATTTCATCGACGGGGATTTTGATTCCTCCCGCGGAACTAACTGTATCTACACAGTAGACGACATCATCGTATTTTTTTAGGATTTGACCAATATCTTCGATTGGATTTCTTATGCCTGTAGAAGTCTCATTATGAGTTACAGTTATTAAATCATATTTGCCAGTTGCAAGTACCTTATCAACCATTTCTGGCTCTATAGCCTGACCTAATTCAACTTTAAATAAATCTGTTGGAACACCATTTGTTATACCCATTTTGTGCCATCGATCTCCAAATGAACCACAGGAGAATACAGCTGCTCTTTTTGCTGTACAACATCTAATGGAGCCTTCCATTAAGCCAGTGCCGGAGGATGTTGATAATAATATTTCATTATCAGTGTAGAATAATTTTTTAGCTTTTTCAGTTATACTTTTTTGAAGTTCTGATGCTTCTTTGCTTCTATGGCTGATAACTGGTGTAGCCATTTTTTCTAGGACATCTTCACTAACATCTATAGGTCCTGGTATAAATAATTTTTTACTCATAATAAGCCTCCTTTCTTGAATAGTTTAAAAATCAATTATCAAAATAATAATTAACTTTATTTAATATTTATAGTATGATTTTTTCCTTAATTTGTCAATATAATTATTCATTTGATACATATAATTTTTTTTATATTTTATCTTTTCAAAAGTTTTTCTAGTATATTATCACCAAAGTATATGATATTATACGATACGAATCAAACATTCACATACTTTTATTTAGAATAATTTTTATTTTAGTTTTTTATCTTAAAAAATAGTTATAATTTTTAAAATATAGCAATCAAATCTTCTATAAATATTTTGCATAAGTATAAATTCATATGATGTGTATAATTATATCCATTTTATTTTAAACTATTCTTATTTTTGTATATATTTTATATTAATTTTAAAATCTTTAACTAAGTTAGATATAATAAGTCCAAAAGAAAAAGTGTACGAATTTTTATGCGATAATTTAAATAAATAACTATAAATATTATTCATCACAAATTCAAAGTTTTGAGTTATAGTTTTGATTCTATTAATAAATTTACTTATTTTAGGTTATAATTATAGATATGGTTAAATTTGTAATATACTGAAGGGAGATAAACATGAAATATAAAGTATTAAAAAAACAAAACAGCTCAAAGACTTGTCTTGTTTGTGGTGTGAAAAATGATTTGGGACTAAAAGCTCGTTTTTATCAATTAGAAAATGGTGAATTAGCCTCTATTTTTAATTCTAAGGAATTTCATCAAAGCTATCCAGGTAGAGTTCATGGTGGAATCTCAGCAGCTATTTTAGACGAAACTATTGGACGTGCAATAAGTGTTAGTGATGAAACTGTTTGGGGCGTTACAGGAAGCTTGGAACTAAGATATAAAAAACCAGTTCCAATTGATTGTGACTTGATAACAGTTGCTAGAGTTACTAGAGATACTAGAAAGTTATTCGAAGGTGAAGGCGAAATTATCCTTCCTAATGGTGAAATTGCTGTCACTGCTAAGGCAAAATACGTTAAAATGCCTATAGATCAAATTGCTGATGAATGTGATATGGCTGAAGAATGGCTTCCTATTCCAGATGATGAACCTGTTGAATATATTGAAATTCCAGGGAGATAATAAATATAGTTTCCTATGTGTTATAAAAAAGCCATCTATATATAGATGACTTTTTTATTATGGCTCAATTAGCCCGTATTTTTCTTTTATTCTATCAAGTTTTTCAATCATCGGCTTACTTATAACTGCAAGAAAAAATACAGTCGCTATTGCATGGACAATATTAAATGGAATTCCGCTCAGATATATCGGTATAATCCCCTCTAATGTCATATTGCTGTATGGGAAAATTAGCCATGTTGCTGTGTCTAATAAAAATCCGTATATGAAAAATGTTGATAGCCCACCGTAAATGCACAGACTAATTTTTCTCTTTTGCAATTTACCTTTTTTAAATAAAATTCCCGCGATAAAACCGATTATGCCGAAGCTGAACATTTGCCATGGTGTCCAAGGTCCTTGTGCAAAGAAGAAGTTTGATACAAAGCCTGTCATTGCACCGACTAAAAATCCAGCCTCTGCCCCAAAACAGACTGCCGATATTATTACTATTGCCACGACTGGTTTAAACTGTGGTAACATAAAAAATGCGGCACGCCCTGCTACTCCTATTGCTGATAGTACTGCTATTATTATAAGCTCCCTTGCCTGTGGTTTTCTATCTTCGAATACCATAAAAAACGGCAACATTGTACATGCTATTATCCCAAGGCTTACTATGTAGTACTTTCTGTCATTTCCCAATGTTATTCCTAAATAAATTATAAGGGGAATTACAACAAGTATCATAAAACATGCCATAAGTGTTCTGTGGCTTAATTTTGTGTCGTTGTTATTTTTTCGTCTTGCTTTTTGTCGCTCTTTTGTATAATAATATCTGTCTGATCTTCTTTGTTTTTCTTTCTCTTGTTCTGATTTTGTATATACTTTTTTTCCGTCTACTTCTAAAACAGGTCCATTACTTTTGTATTGATTTTCTTGTTTTGAAAAAATATTTTTAAAAATACCATGTTCTTTCGGTTGTTCTTCCTCTTCTTTTTTCTCAACCACCTTTATAGAATAATCTTTTATATTATAGGTCTTTTTTCTTTTTTCTTCATTTAACATTATATCATCGTATATATCGTCTATTAAGCTAGTGTTGCTTGCATTTGTTTCTCGTTGGCCTTGCATAATCTTATCACATCCTCACATGTTATGGCATTTTCAAATACTTGTCGTGTCATTCTATTTGCTACAGTTGTGTAAAAATTGTTACCGCTGAAGAATTTATTTGGCGTATTTGTAGTAACTATGTTTCCATCGAAGAATAAAGCACATTTGTGTGCAAAACTTGCGCAAAATTCTATATCGTGTGAAACCATAATTATCGTTACTTCCCTTTTTAAAAGTTGTTCTAATATTTCAGCGAATTTAATCTTAAATCCTGCATCAAGCCCTTTTGTCGGCTCATCTAGGATTAATAATTGTGGTTCTAATAATAATTTTCGATATATATTCATAAGAAGATTTTCAATACCGCCCATATCCATTACAACATTTTCATACAAAACTCTAATTGGTTCCATATTCTTTACCTAAAAGATTCAAATAATAATTTTGGAGCTTTCTAGCTTCTTTTTTTATATCAAATCCCCTTTCTGCAATTAATGATGACTTATCTTTTCTTTGAGTTTCTTTAAATTGTAATGCTTGTTCTGCCCAATATTTTGCACCTTTATCTAAATCAATATAAATAGTATCTTCAATTAACTTAGCTTCCTCTGTAACATTAGTTGAAAAAATACAACTTAAACCTGAAGTTTGAGCTTCTACTCCGACAACAGGTAACCCCTCATAAAATGATGGTAATAAAAAAATATCCATGGCTTGCATATATTCATTTATATTTTGCTTTATCCCCATAAATTTTACATTACTTTCTAATTTTAAGTTTTTAACCCTTATTTCAATATTTTGTCTCAGTGGGCCATCTCCGAATAAAAGTAATTCTGTATTTTTGTCCATTTTATGTATTTCATAAAAAATATCTATTAAAAACTCATGATTTTTCTGGTTTACAAATCTACCTACATGTCCAACTACAAATTTACCTTCTAAAGTTTCTTTTTTTCTAATAGATTTTCTAATTTCTTTATTATAAGAAAATTTAGATGTATCAATTGCATTGTTTAATATTATAATTTTTCCCGAATCCATAAATTTTTTCCCAAATAACCATCTTCCAGCAAAATTAGAACAAGCAAAAAAACAATTTGGAAACACCTTTGAAAAAGGTCTTAAAATATATTTAATTATATTTCTTTTAAATTCATTATTTCCCGAACTACTATGACTGTGCGCAATTCTTATTTTTACTTTAGCTATTTGTGCAGCACATAAAGGAAAGATACTAAGTGAATTTATATGAGAATGAACTATACTGTATTTATTAGTTTTAAATAGTTTTATAAGAGTCTTCATATATGAAAACAAATGTTGATATGGCGGAATTATATATATTCTTCCTCCAAATTCTTCTATTAATTCTTGTGGAATATACGTTGAATCTTCATCTACAGCCCAGTCTAAATCGAATCCATCTCCATATTTATTGTAATTTCCTGTATATGGATTTCCAACTGGTACAGTTAATAAATCTACATTTTCACCTGTTCCAGCTACTGTTGATGAATTTGTATGTACATCTACATATCCGAAATCAGGATATGCTGCAGCACTACTTCCATATGGGTCTTTGCTATCATTTACTAATAGTGTTCCTTTTACAGTTACTTGTTTGTCTGCATCTGCGTCAAATTTATGTAATGGATAATTTTCTTTTAATGCATATTTGTACATAGCTGTCATATCGTCGCTCTTTCCTAAGCTATCTTTATATGAACAAGCTGTTCCATTTCCATTTCTTATATAAGTTAATTCATATCCCCAAATAGCTTTATCATCATAATGTTCAGATCCTGCTAGAGTATACCAATTCACTCTATCTTTTGAAACTATAACATTACCTGGTTCAGAGAATGATTGACCTCCGTTAGAATTACCGAATATAGTGAAATCTATACCATAAGGATTAGTTGGGTCATTTTTTATACCATTTTCATAGTAATAAGTTATAGAACCACCAAAGTTACCTAAAGATATTGGAGTATACCAGTTTCCAGAACCTATTAATGATTTTTCTGGATATAATCCATAGTTACCCATATTGCTGTATTGACTTCCTGGGCAGAAATAGTCTACAACTTTATCAGGCATTCCTACTAATTTTCCTCTTTTATAAATAGTAAAGGTATATGTAGTTATCATTTCAGAGCCATCTTCTAAAACTTTATATAAAACTATTCTTTGAGTAAGACTACTTGTTATTTTTGATGTATCTATAGTTAATTTATAGTTTCCATCTTCTTCTGCATTAAGTAAGTTTGCATCTGATTTTGAATCTTTATAAACTGTTGCCCCGTTTGTAACTTTAAAATTTATATCTAATGAATTACAATCTTTTGGAATTAAAATTGCAGCAGTTACAATATCTTTATTAAATTCTGGTGTACACCATTGTCCAGATGAAATATCTGCAGATGTTATTTGTAATTCACTCTTATCAACACTCAATCTTTCAACTGTTATAGTGTAAGTGTTTTCTGCTTCGAATGGATCTTCTTTTCCAGCTTCTTTATTAGCATAATATTTTGAATTTGAGCAAATTTGTATTTTTATTTTGACACTGTTTTTGTCACCAAATTTTATATTTTTGATAGGTTTACCTTTTTCAACATTAACAGACTCTCCATCATCTATACTAGCTCTAACTATTGACCATGAGTCTTTTGGTGAAATATTAAGATCAAATGAGTTTATATCTTTATATAAAAATGCTTTATAATCGCTAATAGTTGGACTTATACCAGCAACCTTTGTTAGTTCTCCATTTTCTAATCTGAAAAATGTTCCTTCACTTCTTCCTTTATATGTAGGATTAGATATAAGCGCTCTCTCACTTGGAACGATAGTTGCACCACCTACTGATAATGTTGCTGTTGTACTTCTTGTACGAGTTATATCAAATTTATAATCTGTATAATTTTTTTCATTAGTTAAATCAGATATACGGATTACTACTTTGTTTGCCCCTGGTTCAAGCGCAACTGCTTGACTTGTTTTTGATTTTTCTACAGTTTTAACAAGTTTATCATTATTGAATATTTCTACTTTATATTTAGTATCATCAAATGTAGGTCTAAAATTTGCATTGAATGTACCATTATTAGCAGATTTTGTTGTCAAAGTATAATCAAATTTTGAAGATTCAAATTCTGATGTTGTACTTTTCCATTCATTAAAACTAGAATAGTTTGTTAGCTCTAAATTATCTAAATAAGGAGCATCTTCAGCTCTTTATCTTTATTTTCCTTATTTGTACCGATAACCTTTGTAACCCCTGGTTTAGCAGCCGTTACGAAACAAACAGTACCATTACTTTTTACAGTTGCTACATCAGTATTTTCACTTGTCCATTCTATAACACCATAAGTTTCATACTGATCTGGTTTTACTTTGAAATATTTATCATTTTCTTTTAATAATGTACCGTCTTCTGGCAATGTAAATTCGATACTGTCACTTGTTGATAAAGACATCTCAGGTAAAATATATAGAGAATATTTAGCCTGTACAGATTCATTTTCTTTTGATGTTGCCGTAAAAGTTGGATAAGTTGCTGTTGTTTCCTTATAATCTACTTTTACAATACCATTTTCATCAATTGTTATTCCTTTTGACTCTTGATTACTAGACCATGTCACTTCATCTGAAGCAGTTCCTGGAGTCTGTTTTACACTTAATTTAAAACTATTTTCTTTATTGCTTCCAATTACAAAATAATTTGTTCCATTTGATGATTTTTTTACATCATCAGATGCTGTTATCTCTAGTTTTGTAATACCACCAGAGGTCTCTCCTTCAGCAAAAACATTCACCGGCATCATTGCTAAAATTAAGCACATAGCCAAAAATGAAGTTCCTAGTTTTTTTGTTACTTTGACCAAACCTTGCATTTTTTCTCCCCCTTTTTAAATTTTCGACAGTATATAATAACATTTCTAACCATCTTATTAGTAATTGTAATTTTTTTCGCTAATATTTTCAGTATGATTTTTTTATACTACTAGTTCTACTACTTTTCCAAAAAAGTAGTACTACATATGTGTACATAAAAAAAACTGGATTTTAAAAATCCAGTTTTTTATTCAAATACTATTGATTATTTTTGTCTAAATCTACCTTATTATCTATTTCTACATCTATTTTCTTTTCAAGAGTTAAACCTTCATCAATTGTTTGGAATTCACTACCTTCAATAACTACTTCTTTTTCAGATATAGTACTATCAGTGCTTTCATCTATATTCTCAGCAGATTTTTCTCCATTTAATATTTCCATAAATTCCTCACCTGTTATTGTTTCTTTTTCAAGTAAGAATTTAGATAATTCGTGTAGTTTTTCTTCATTTTCTTTAAGTATATTCATAGCTTTTTTGTGAGCTGATTTTATTATACTTAAAACTTCTTGGTCTATTTTAGTTGAAGTTTCTGGTGAACAAGTAAGCGATGCGTCTCCTCCTAGATATTGATTTGTCACTGTTTCAAGTGCCATCATATCAAAGTCTTCACTCATACCATATCTTGTTACCATTGCTCTAGCCATTTTTGTTGCTTGTTCTATATCGTTTGATGCACCTGTTGTGAATGAGCCGAATATTAACTCTTCTGCTGCACGTCCTCCTGTAAAAGTAGCAATTTTATTAAATGCTTCTTGTTTTGTCATTAGGACTTTTTCACCTTCATCAACTTGCATTGTATATCCAAGTGCTCCAGAAGTACGAGGTATTATTGTTATCTTGTGTACTGGTGCAGACTCTGTTTGTTTTGCTGCAACAAGCGCATGTCCAATTTCGTGGTAAGCAATTATTGATTTTTCTCTTTGAGATATAACTGCTCCTTTTCTTTGGTAACCAGCTATTACAACTTCTACACTTTCTTCTAAGTCTTCTTGTAAAACTTGATGTCTTCCCATTTTAACTGCTCTTAATGCACCTTCGTTTATTATGTTGGCAAGTTCAGCACCACTAGCTCCTGCTGTTGCTCTAGCAATCGCATTGTAGTCGATATCTTTTGCCATATGAACACCTTGTGCATGTACTTTAAGTATCGCTTCACGACCTGCTAAGTCAGGAAGTTCTACTGGTATACGTCTGTCAAAACGTCCTGGTCTAAGTAATGCTTTATCTAGTGAATCTGGTCTATTTGTAGCCGCTAATATAACAACACCTTTTTTACCATCAAAACCATCCATCTCAGTAAGAAGTTGGTTAAGTGTTTGTTCTCTTTCGTCGTTTCCTCCTGGCATACCAGT
>ERZ825159.2951-NODE-2951-length-12887-cov-4.532107_pt1 | contig 12887 bp, 10 predicted proteins | sample MGYA00519932_ERZ825159 | MGnify/ENA primary metagenome ERZ825159 (study PRJEB31778, sample SAMEA3449191) | human gut metagenome | biome: human gut; feature: human-associated habitat; material: faeces | place: United Kingdom | collected 2010/2012 ...
TTTTATTTTTTAGAAAATAGACTCTTGTGTCTGTGTGGTCAGCAGCTCCAACGCCTTGATTCCCATAACCGAGTTTCCTTTCCGGTTTAATCTCGGGCTCCATACTGCTACCGAATAACGTAACGGATAAACAGCCGCTATGCCACCGCCCACACCACTTTTTCCGGGCAGACCCACAAGGTAAGAAAACTCTCCCGCTTCATCATAAAAGCCGCATGTCTGCATAATGGCATTAATACGCTTCACTTGCGATGCAGTAAGGTTGATATTCCCAAATGTGAATGGCTGTTTGTGGTTGGCAAAAGCCAGAAAAGCTTTGGATAAATCATAGCAACTCATTTCAACAGAACATTGGAGAAAATAGAAATGGAGAACGCGTTCGATGTCATTCTCTATATTATGATGATACTTCAGCAGATTGGCGATGGCTGCGTTCAGGTAACCTTTTTCACGTTCGGATGCTGCTACTTCTTCATTGTAATTAATAGTATCGTTTCCACAAATACTACGGATAAAGTGGAGGAAATCTTCTTCGGGGTGTGACAGATGCTTTAAAAGTATATCTGCCAATACAATGGCACCGGCATTGATGAACGGATTGCGGGGAATTCCTTTTTCAACTTCTAACTGTACAAGGGAATTGAATGCAGTGCCCGATGGCTCTTTTCCCACTCTTTTCCATAGTTCGTCTCCCTCAAGGCTGAGGCATACGGCAAGTGAAAAGACTTTCGAAATACTCTGGATGGAGAAACGAGTGTCAGCTTGTCCCAGCATGAAAGTTTCTCCTTGAATGGTATTGATGCAAATGCCAAACTGATCCGGGTCTACTTTTGCCAATGCAGGAATATAGTCAGCCTGTTTGCCGATGCCGGCAAAAGGCTGTATCTCCTGATAAATATTTTCGAGTATCTGCTGATAATTCATGGTACAGATATTTTATATTTCAATATAATCGCCGTTCAGCTTAATCAGTTCAATCAGTTTCTCTACCGCCTGCTCTTCGGGGATATTTTTTTCGATGCATTCTTTTTTCTTATAAAGGCTGATTTTACCTCGTCCGGCTCCTACATAACCGTAATCGGCATCCGCCATTTCGCCCGGTCCGTTGACGATACAGCCCATGATGCCTATCTTTAAGCCTTTTAAATGAGAGGTGGCGGCTTTGATTCGGGCAATAGTCGATTCCAAGTCATATAAGGTGCGACCGCAACCGGGGCATGAGATATATTCTGTTTTGCTGGTGCGGATACGTCCGGCTTGCAGGATACCGAAAGCGGTAGTATCTATTACGGTGTGTGGCAGTGAGCCTTGATTATAAATGAAGATACCGTCACAGAAACCATCAAAAATCAATGCACCCATATCGGCGGCTGCCTTAATCTGTAAGTTCTCCGCTTCTTCTTCCTGATAGTATTGGAAGAATACAACAGGATTTTCCAGTCCTTCCGTCATCAGTTCATGCACCATGGCGCGGTATTCACCTAACCGGTTGGGGTGATTGCTTTGTGCAATGATAACCACTTCCGGGTGTAACTTGAGTGCGGCAATCACTTCTTCATTCATTGCCATATAAGGTAGGAACAGGAATTTTAACTCAGCCTGAGTATGATGTAGTTCTATCATTTGCTGATAGTTGAATGCAGGATACACATTCTTCTCTTCAGGGTTCCAGGCATCGGCATCTACCAGATAAGCTGTTTCCTTATTACGTAATTCAGGAACTGTTTGTCCACAATAAATGTAATCGGGATTGAATTGTGGATTGACTTCGTTCTCTCCTTCCAAACGTTCGGCAATTACTACCGGAAGATTATCTCCGCCAATGTTGCGCACAGCTTTTGTTTTACGGCGTGAAGGGGAGAGATAATTGAATTCCGGCGATTCTTTTCCGGGAATGAAAGGGTGGTTTTCACGTGCCAGTATATAGTCGACTAGTTTACGAGCTACCGGAATTTCTGCTTCCGGGGCTTCGCTCAATGATACGCGGATGGTATCTCCCAAACCATCGGATAACAATGCACCGATGCCTAAAGCTGACTTGATACGTCCGTCTTCACCGTCGCCGGCTTCGGTTACACCCAGATGAAGTGGGAATGCCATGCCTTCTTTTTCCATTTCCGCTACCAGCAGACGAACAGTTTTTACCATGACAACCGTGTTGGAAGCCTTGATGGAAATTACGACATCGGTGAAATGTTCTTCTACGCAGATGCGGAGAAATTCCATGCACGATTCTACCATGCCTTCGGGGGTATCGCCATAACGTGACATGATGCGGTCTGACAGAGAACCGTGATTCACACCAATACGGATGGCTGTATGGTTCTCCTTACAAATATTCAGAAAAGGGACGAAGCGGGTACGTATCTTTTCTATTTCTTGCGCGTACTCTTCATCGGTGTATTCCAATTTCTTGAAAGTGCGTCCCGGGTCTACATAGTTGCCCGGATTGATACGTACCTTTTCTGCGTATTGTGCCGCTACATCGGCTACTTTGGGGTTAAAATGCACATCGGCTACCAAGGGGGTGTCATAGCCTTGTGAACGTAATCCGATATTTATATTTTTCAGGTTTTCGGCTTCGCGTACACCCTGTGTGGTGAGACGCACGTATTCACCGCCTGCATCGATAATCCGTTTGGCTTGTTCTATGCAAGCGTCGGTATCCATTGTTATGGTATTGGTCATACTTTGGATGCGGATGGGATTAGCACCGCCCATCGGAGTGGCTCCAATGTTTACTTCAGAGGCTTCCCGGCGTGAATAGTTGAATAAATCGGTCATGGTTAATTCCTTATCTTTAAAGAGGTTGTAAATGTTCGTTTTAAATTTTCGGGCAGAAAATATTCTTTCCTTCTAATCAGGATAGGATATTTTCTGCCCGTGTTTTTTATAGCGCAGCTTTTCAGCGATGCTTATGTAAAGAATCAATTCGTCTTATATTCGAACTTTACTTCTTTCAATTCTTCATTGGCTTTCACTATTTTCTTTTTCAAGCCGGTTTTGTAATCTGCAAATTTAGCTGCGAGCTCTGTATCACTCAAAGCCAACATCTGTACGGCCAGAATAGCGGCATTCATTGCACCGTTGATGGCAACTGTTGCAACCGGAATTCCGGGAGGCATCTGGATGATGGAATAGAGTGCGTCCACACCGTCGAGAACAGACCCTTTCACAGGGACGCCAATGACTGGCAGTGTAGTGTTGGCGGCAATTACACCGGGCAATGCTGCGGCCATGCCTGCTGCAGCAATGATGACTTTAATGCCACGACCGGCAGCGTTCTTGGCAAACTCTTCCACTGCTTCGGGTGTACGGTGTGCCGATAGAGCGTTCATCTCGAAAGGTACGTGCATCTCGTCCAGTAGCTTGGCAGCCTTTTCCATGACAGGAAGGTCGGAGGTGCTGCCCATGATAATACTTACAATAGGTTCCATTGAATATTTCTTCTGTATTTTATTCGTTTACTAAAGCTTTGTAGGCTTCGGCATCCATCAAATCATTGATGTCATTTGCATCGTTAGGTTTGATTTTAACCAGCCAACCTTTGCCATAGGGATCTTGGTTGACCAGTTCGGGGTTGTCAGCCAATGCTTCGTTTTGTTCTAAAACTTCTCCTGCAACCGGAAGGAACAGGTCTGATATAGTCTTTACTACTTCGATAGTACCGAAAACTTCTCCTTTTTCCAAAGTCTCGCCTTCGGTAGTGATGTCTACGAAAACGATGTCGCCCAATTGTTCTTGTGCATAATCGCTAATGCCTACGTATGCGATATCACCTTCTACGCGTATCCATTCGTGTTCCTCGGTATACTTTACATTGTTTGGGAAATTCATAATGCTTTTAATTTATAAGGTTAATACTAAAATTTTTTTTCAAATAAACAAAATTCCTATGACACCGCAAAACAATCCGACAATAAATCCTGCCAGAACTTCTAATAATGTGTGTTGCTTTACGATGATGCGTGCTGTCCCCAGCATTCCTGATAGCAAAATGAAAAAGCAAAGCCATGATACAGGATTGAAATTGAAGATCAGGCTGTATGACAACAGACCGCCTACCATCATGCCACTACTGGCAACATGGGTGCTGATTTTCCATTTGAAGTTTATCACAATGCAGATGACCATGCAGATGAGTGTGGCTACAATGATGCCCGACATATAGCGTGGCAAATGAATCTTGTACATCGTAAGCAGGCAGGCTACATAGCTGACAATGGTTAGGGCGTATGGGACGAATCGTTTTTCACGATGCCCCAGTTCATGGATACCCCAGCCGTTTATTTTCTGAAAAAGATAAATGGCAAGCATCGGCATCAAGATGGTAAAGCAATACACGATACCCAACACCACCAACTTATATTGGAGGGGCATGATGCGTAAATAGGTGAAAAAGAATAATAAGAAAAAGGCAAGAAATGAAACCATAAAAGGTGTGAATATGCCTGATATGATGCGTGAACCTATTTCTAACGGATCACTTTTTCCAATCTCTTTTAAAGAACCGGTGGTTTCGTTTGCTTCCATATTTTTATCTTCTTAATCGTGCAACAGGAATATTTAACTGCTGGCGATATTTGGCCACGGTGCGGCGTGCAATGGGGTATCCCTTGACTTTCAGTATTTCGGCCAGTTCGTCGTCAGTATAGGGTTTTTCTTTGTCTTCGTTGTCTACACATTCCTTTAGTATGCGTTTTATTTCGCGAACGGATAATTCTTCACCATCTTCGGTGGTGTAGCCGTCACTGAAGAAGAACTTCAACGAATATATGCCGTAGTTTGTTTGCACATATTTGCTGTTGCTGACGCGTGAGATGGTAGAGATATCCAGTTTGGCGCGTTCTGCCACATCTTTTAATATCATCGGTTTCAATAGTGACTCGTCTCCTTCCAGGAAAAACGGACGCTGGATGTCGATGATAGTCTGCATGGTGGTGAGTAAAGTGTGTTGTCGTTGTTTTACGGCATTGATAAAACCTTGTGCGGCATCTACTTTCTGTTTTAAAAACATCAGAGCGTCTTTTGATTCTTTACTTTGATTCTCTTTGTTACGTGTATGTTCGTCCAGTAGTTCGGTAAACTCACGGCTGAGGCGCAGTTCGGGAACATTGCGGTTGTTCAGATTGAGGGTGATGGTACCGTCATCGAATGTTTCTACAATAAAATCGGGGATAATCTGCTGGAAATTACGCCCCATGGCTTCGCCCAATGAACTTCCCGGACGCGGGTTTAATTTGGTAAGTTCGGCCAATGCTTCGTTATATTGCTCTTCGGTGATGCCCAGTTTCTGAATTATTTTATCTTTGTTCTTACGGGTGAACTCATCGCAGCATTTTCCGATAATATCCAGTTCTATCTGTTTTAGTGGGGAATCTGCTTTACGTTTGATCTGAATGAGCAGACACTCTTGAAGGTTGCGTGCACCGATGCCGGCCGGGTCGAAATCCTGAATGATTTCGAGTATTTTGTTCAGTTCGTTCTCTGTGGTATAGATTCCACGATAAATGGCAAGCTCGTCCATGACGGATTCTATGCTTTTACGCAGGAGTCCGTCATCATCCAACGATCCGATCAGGTATTCGGCTATTTCGCGCTGTTCGTCAGTCAGGTCTTGCATGGCAAGCTGCTCTTTCAATATTTCGTAGAAGGAAACAGCATCCGAGAAAGGTATCTCTTCGGCTACTCCTTCGCGGCTGCGGTTGTGTTCCTGCAATTTATAGTCGGGGATGTCATCCTCGGTACGATAATCTCCCAGTGAAATGTCATCGTTGGGTTCCGAGTTATCGTTATTATCTTCATTTCCTTCAAAGTCAGTACTCTCTTCCCCGTTTTCGGGTGTTTCTCTTCCTTCCTCCAAGGCCGGATTGTCCAGTATCTCAGAATGAATACGTTCTTCCAGCTCCACGGTAGGCAATTCCAACAACTTCACAACAAGGATTTGTTGTGGTGACAGTGTCTGTACTTGTTGTTGGGCTTGTGTTTGTACTTGACGTGAGCCTTGTGCCATAATCTCTTTACTATTTTTGGGGGCAAAAGTAGCGATTTGTATCGTAATAATCTTCCTTTTTGCCGGGATAATTTTAGGGGTTCATCCTAATATTATTAATAATTGAAGCTGCTTCCGCCCAGAAATTCTCTTAATAAGGAGGTTGGAGGCAATTCTTTATCTTGCACAGATACGAAATATTCGAGGAACTTACGGAGGCGGTAGGCTTCCGAGTATTCCGGTCGGTTATTGGGCACTTTCCGCAGAATAGGTTCCAGATAATCTTTTAAAACAGCAAGCTCGAACAATAATGCAGAGTTGAACATGGCATCTGCATTTTCCTGATAGGGGAAAATCCATTTGTCTTCTCCGGCACGTACGCTGGGCCAACGGCTGATGGTGTCTTCTGCCGAATATCCACGATATTTGTAGTCACGGACAATGCGGCGCAACAGCCGGTTGTCGGTAGTAGGGATATAGTTATGGTTGTCCAATAAGATGGTTGTCAGGGCCGATACATATATTTTATATTTATTTTCAGCCGGGATATGCGGAGTCAGTTCAGGGTTCAGTGCGTGAATACCTTCCAAAATCAGTATCATATTATCATCTATCTTCAGATAGTCTCCTTTGAACTCACGTTGACCGGTGGAGAAATTAAAACGGGGCAGTTCGACTTGCTCTCCACGAAGCAAAGCCTCCAGTTGTTGATTAAAAAACTTCAAGTCCAAGGCATAGAGGGATTCATAGTCATAGTTGCCGCTCTCATCTTTAGGGGTATCTTCTCTATTTACGAAATAGTCATCCAACGAAATAGGATAAGGTCTCAGGCCATTGGCCATAAGCTGGATGCTGAGTCGTTTGCTGAATGTCGTTTTTCCTGATGAGGAGGGACCGGATATCAGAATCAGTTTGACTCCTTGGCCGTTTTTCCCACGATTATAGATTTCATCGGCGATGTTTGAAATCTTTTTTTCCTGCAAGGCTTCGGATACGTTGATTAAGTCGGTAGCATGACCATTGTTGCAGACTACATTGAAGTCGCCCACAGTGCCTATGCCTAAAATCTGATTCCAGCGACGGTGTTCCTTAAATACATCCAACATCTTTTCTTGTTTTACAACTTCCTCCAGTTTGTCGGGGTTTTGTCGGTTGGGAACACGAAGTAACAGTCCGTCATAGTATTTCACTATATCGAACAAGCGGATGTATCCGGTGCTGGGCAGCAGGCTGCCATAATAATAGTCTATAGTGTCTCCTAACGTATAATAAAAGGAGTAAAGATTGCCCGAAGTTTCCAGCAGTTTTACTTTATCCATCATTCCTTTTTTGCGGAACAACTCTACCACTTCGGTGGTTTGACATTCAAATCGATGGAAGGGAATATTTTCTTCAATGATTTCCTGCATGCGTTTCTTGATGCGCTGTACATCGTCCAACCCTATTTCTCTGCCGATGTGTAAATCACAATAGTATCCTTTGGAGACGGGATGCTCCAGCACGATGCTTCCGTCGGGATAAAGATCTTCGACAGCTTTGCACAGCACAAAGCATAACGAGCGGACATAAGTACGCATGCCCGAGGAACTTAATATATTCAGGAATTCTACATCTTTATTATTATAGGCTCTGTAGTTGAGTCCTTCTACCTTATTATTAACCTTGGCACTGACAGGTCCGTAGGGGATATCTAAATTAAAACCATTATAAATATCCAAAAGTGAGCTTCCAATTGGGAAACTTTTAATAATATTGTTATTTTTGCAACATATTTGTAACATAATCGTAATGTTTATTACTAACGTAGTGAAATCGGCTGTTAATTTACCGAATAAAAGGGAGATAAGCCAATTCCTACCAAATTAATTGATGATGGAATATTCTTTTTATGATTTCTTAAAGCTGCTGGGTTCACTGGCGCTATTCCTTTACGGAATGAAAATCATGAGTGAGGGCCTGCAAAAGTTTGCAGGTGACAGGCTTCGTAAAATTCTCACGGCGATGACCACCAACCGGGTAACCGGAGTTCTAACAGGCGTGCTGATTACAGCATTAATCCAATCTTCTTCTGCCACTACCGTCATGGTAGTCAGCTTTGTGAATGCAGGGCTGCTGACATTATCCCAGTCCATTGGAGTAATTATGGGAGCCAATATCGGTACTACCGTAACTGCATGGATTATATCAGCGTTGGGCTTTAAGGTAGATATCGCTGCAATGGCTCTCCCACTTTTAGCTGTTGGTGTGCCATTGTTATTTTCTGGAAAGAGTAACCGTAAATCCATAGGGGAGTTTATTTTCGGTTTCTCTTTTTTGTTTATGGGTCTTTCTTTACTCAAAACAAATGCACCGGACTTGAGTAAAAACCCGGAGATGTTGTCTTTTGTGCAGAATTATACAGACATGGGCTTTGGCTCTGTGATGCTGTTTGTATTGATAGGTACAATATTGACGATGATTGTGCAGGCATCGGCTGCAACAATGGCTATTACCCTGATTATGTGTGCCAATGGTTGGATTAGTTTTGAACTTGGTGCTGCTTTGGTATTAGGTGAGAATATTGGTACTACCATTACAGCTAATCTGGCTGCATTGACTGCAAATACGCAGGCCAGGAGGGCTGCCTTAGCTCACTTGGTATTTAATGTTTTCGGTGTTATCTGGGTGTTATGCCTGTTTAAGCCGTTCACAATGGGGGTGTCATGGTTTGTAGAAGATATAATGAAGACGCCGGATCCTGCTGTGGCTGTTTCTTTTAAATTATCGGCTTTTCATACGACATTTAATATATGCAATGTGTTGATTCTTATTTGGTTTGTGAAGTTGATAGAGAAAACCGTTTGCAAGATTATCCCTCAAAGAGAGCAGGATGAGGAATATCGTTTGCGTTTTATTACAGGCGGTATGCTTTCTACGGCAGAGCTTTCTATATTACAGGCGCGAAAAGAAATCAATCTGTTTGCCGAACGCACTCACCGTATGTTTGGTATGGTGCGCGATTTGTTGCATACAACGAATGAGAATGATTTCAATAAGCTGTTCAGCCGTGTAGAGAAGTATGAGAATATCAGTGATAGTATGGAGGTGGAGATAGCTAATTATCTGAATCAGGTTTCGGAAGGACGTTTGAGTTCTGAAAGTAAGCTTCAGATTCGTTCGATGCTTCGTGAGGTGACAGAAATAGAAAGTATAGGTGACAGTTGCTATAACTTGGCCCGTACCATCAACCGCAAGCATCGCAGTGAAATGGATTTTACACAGAAACAGTATGATCATATCGAACAGATGTTTAAGCTGACAGATGATGCATTGAGCCAAATGATTGCGTTGGTAGAAGATGAACATCATACTATTGATGTGAATAAGTCTTTCAATATCGAACACGAAATCAATAACTATCGCAATCAGTTAAAGAACCAGAATGTGCTGGATGTGAACAATAAGGAATATGATTATCAGATGGGAGTACACTATATGGATATTATTACCGAATGTGAAAAGTTGGGTGATTATGTAGTTAATGTAGTGGAAGCCGGCAGTAATGTGAAAGAAAAGAAAGCATAAGCCCGGATTCACACTCGTGATAGAATAGGTTGGATATAAAGTACACGGCAGACAAAATCGAGAGTTATATACTAAAAGTGAGATAATGTCTATATTTATTTTTCTGAAACTGATAGGGTCGCTGGCGCTTCTTATGTATGGCATGAAGACCATGAGTGAAGCTCTGCAGAAACTGACAGGTGGGCAACTTCGCCATTTCCTTGGAGCAATGACGACCAATCGGTTTACAGGACTGCTGACCGGGGCGTTTGTAACGGCTTCCGTACAGTCTTCTACTGCTACTACGGTGATGACCGTTAGTTTTGTTAATGCCGGATTACTGACATTGGCTCAAGCTATTTCTGTCATTATGGGAGCTAATATCGGTACAACGGTGACTGCATGGATTATGTCAGTGTTCGGTTTTCAGATAGACATGAATAACCTCATTTTCCCTCTTTTTGCTTTAGCCGTTCCTCTTATTTTTTCTAATAAAAGCCAGAAAAAGTCTTTTGGAGAATTTATATTTGGCTTTGCATTTATGTTCTTGGGATTGACGACATTGCGTGAAAATGCTATGCACATGGATTTGGAACATAATGCGGCAATCCTTGGTTTCATTACTTCTTGCAAAGAGTGGGGATTTTTGTCTATCCTGTTGTTCCTTTTGATTGGCAGTATCATAACTATGTGTGCCCAATCATCGGCGGCAGTAATGGCTATTACTTTGATTCTTTGTTCGAGTGGTGTGCTTGACTTGTATTTGGGTATAGCCTTGGTAATGGGTGAGAATATCGGTACGACCGTAACCTCGAATATTGCTGCATTGACAGCAAATGCTCAGGCGAGGCGTGCAGCATTGGCACACTTTATCTTTAACACGTTTGGTGTGATATGGATATTGTGTATCTTCCATCCGTTTGTCAATATGGTAAGTGATATGGTTGAACATCTTTTTCCCGGGGGGAATCCTGAGGTGGCTATTACTTATAAGCTTTCTGCCTTTCATACAGCATTCAATATTTGTAATGTGCTGATTTTTATTTGGTTTATTAAACCGATAGAGAAGATAGTGTGTTGGGTAATCAAACCTAAAGAAGATGAAGAAGAATTCCGACTGCGCTTTATTACCGGTGGACTGTTATCGACGGCCGAACTTTCTATTGTTCAGGCTCGTAAAGAGATCAATTTATTTGCTGAACGTACCCGCCGTATGTTTGGTATGGTACGTGACTTGCTTCATACATCGAATGAAAATGATTTCAATAAGCTTTTCAGCCGCATTGAAAAATATGAGAATATTAGTGATAATATGGAATTGGAGATTGCCAATTATTTGAATCAGGTGTCTGAAGGTCGCTTGAGTTCTGAAAGCAAGTTGAAGATTCGTGCCATGTTGCGTGAGGTGACGGAGATAGAAAGTATTGGCGACAGTTGCTATAACCTTGCGCGTACCATTAACCATAAATATCGGGGTAATGAAGACTTTACCGAGAAACAGTATAGCCATATTCATCAGATGTTCCAACTGACTGATGATGCTTTGAATCAAATGGTGTCTTTGGTGGAGGATGAGGGGCATCAAGTGGATGTGAATAAATCTTTTAATCTTGAGAATGAGATAAACAACTATCGTAGCCAGCTGAAGAATCAGAATGTGCTGGATGTGAACAATAAGGAGTATGATTATCAGATGGGTGTGCACTATATGGATCTTATCGGTGAATGTGAAAAGCTGGGTGACTATATAGTTAATGTAGTTGAGGCACGGACAGATATGAAAGAGAAGAAATAGTGCTGTTCTTTTTATATCTCATTGTAGTGATATAAAAAGCGTGAGTATCTATACGAACCCACGCTTTTTTATAGAATTATTTTTGGTTGATTACTTTTCGATATCAATCAATTCAACTTCGAAAATCAAAGCAGAGAAAGGTTTGATTTGGCCGGTACCATGTAAACCGTAAGCCAGTTCTTGCGGAATATAAAGTTCCCATTTTGAACCGACCGGCATCATAGTCAAGGCTTCTGTCCATCCTTTGATCACTTGGTTAGCGCGAGTAGTGTAGGGTTCCTTGCGGTCGTATGAACTATCGAACTGAGTTCCGTCAATCAAAGTACCTTTATAGTTTACTTTTACAGTTGAAGAATCGGTAGGGATGGCACCTTTACCTTCTTTGATAACTTTGTATTGAAGACCGCTGGGAGTAGTTTTTACACCTTCTTTTTTTGCATTTTCAGCCAAGAATTTTTCTCCTGCGGCTTTGTTGTCTGCATATTTGGCTTCCGTAGCTTTTGCCTGAATAGCTTCTGCTTTAGTCTGAACAAACATGTTGGCTTCTTCTACAGGCATAACATTCTGCTTTTTCAGAGTTGCGACAAAACCTGCCAGGAAATTTGCTTTATCCAAGCTTTGAGTAGAATCGTTGCCAAATAAGCGTTGGCTCATCATGTCAAACATACGTCCGCCTACTTGCTGTCCGACTTGCAGACCTACCATATATGCAACGTCTTTGGGACTTGTTTTGTTGGCTCCGTCTGTAACACCTTTAAGGAATTCTGCCATGTAAGTACTGTCAACGCCTTGTTGTTGAAGATACATATCCAATCCCTGTGTATTAGCAACACCCATCATATAAGAAAGTGAGTCTACATCATTCTTCATGTTTGCTTTTGGTGCCTGAGCTGTACAAGATGCTAAGCTGGCAGCGGCAGCGATAGCTACAAAAAAACTAATTTTTTTCATTTGCCTTAAATACTTTAATATTATAATACTTCAATTAATTCTACATCGAAAATCAATGTGCTGTGAGGAGGAATCATTTCGCCGGCTTGCTGTGCGCCATAAGCCAATTCCGAGGGAATGAATAATCTCCATTTAGAGCCTTCCGTCATTAGTTGCAAGGCTTCTACCCATCCTTTAATCACTTGATTAACACCGAATACAGCCGGTTCACCGCGTTTGATAGAACTATCGAACAATGTTCCGTCAATCAATGTACCTTCGTAATGACATTTCACACGGTCGGTAGCCCCCGGCTTTTTACCATTACCTTCTTTGATGATTTCATATTGCAAGCCGCTGGGGAGTGTTACTACTTCAGGTCTTTTAGCATTTTCTTCCAGGAAAGATTTGCCCTTTTCAATATTTGCTGCATTCATTTTAGCTTCCAGTTCTTCGAAATATTTGTTCACGATTTCGCGCGCTTCATTATGACTGATAGCTGTCTCTTTTCCATCTAATACGTCTTTAATTGCCTGAGCAAAGTCATTCACATTGATACCTTGAGCACCCATGCTCAGCAAATTTTGGCCGATTCCCAGGCCGATAGCGTAACTAAATTTATCCATA
>ERZ825159.2956-NODE-2956-length-12867-cov-6.226819_pt1 | contig 12867 bp, 13 predicted proteins | sample MGYA00519932_ERZ825159 | MGnify/ENA primary metagenome ERZ825159 (study PRJEB31778, sample SAMEA3449191) | human gut metagenome | biome: human gut; feature: human-associated habitat; material: faeces | place: United Kingdom | collected 2010/2012 ...
CATAGAAGAAGTAGTACGCCCCGATGAACACCAGGGACACCAGCACTGTGATAAAGCTCTTGTTCTTCAGCTTCTGACTGATTTTAGCGACGACCCATCCCAAGGCGCAGGACAGGGTCAGCACGAAAACGGACAGAAGGAGCAGCTGGATCATGCAGCCTACTACCACAGGAACCGTGATGCCTACCACCACCCAGTACACGATGATGGCCGGGAGCAGCACAACGGCGGAATACATCAGCCCCATGAGATACACGCTCACCAGCCGGGCCGCCATAATGGTGCGCACGGGAATAGGCAGCGACAGCAGCAGGTCATTATCCTTGGCCATGTAGAGGGTGGAATAGGTATTGAAAACGCTGCCGAATATGCCTAAAAACGCCGCCAGCAGCGTCATGATCGTGAAATACAGCCAAGACATACCCACCTGGGCCATGCTCTCGCACATAGCCAGGGACAGAAGGGTAAACAGGCCGCCCAGTACGCCCACCATCAGCACCACGAAAAGCACGGTGAAGCCGATGGTTGCCTCCTTGGATCGGGCCCGGTTCTTCTTGGCGTCGTAGGTATAGCTGCGGAAAATATCTCCCAGCTGTTTTTTCACCAGGATCTTCAGCATGATTCATCCTCCAGCTCCAGGAATACCGACTCCAGAGAGGCATCCCCCTTCACTTCCTCCATAGTGCCGGAGCGGATGAGCTTGCCTCCTTTGATAATGGCCACCTTGTCACACAGCTTTTCGGCCACCTCCAGAACATGGGGGGAGAAGAAGATGGCACCGCCCGCACTGCACAGCTCCCGCATCATCCCCTTGAGGATGTGGGCCGCCTTGGGGTCCAGACCCACAAAAGGCTCATCCATGATGATGAGCTTGGGCTCGTGGAGCCAAGCGGAGATAATGGCCAGCTTCTGCTTCATGCCGTGCGAATAGGCCGAGATGGGCTGCGCCAGATCGCCGGTCAGGTCGAACAGGTCCGCGTATTTTTCGATCCGCGCCTCGCGGTCGGTCTTCGACACGCCGAAGATATCCGCCACGAAGTTCAGATATTTGACGCCGGAGAGGAACTCGTACAGGTCCGGGTTATCCGGAATGTAGGCCAGCTGCTGCTTGCAGCCGAGCGGATCGGCCTTGACGGACTTGCCGTCGATGTAGATCTCGCCCTGCTCAAACTGCAGGATCCCGGCGCAGCACTTGATCGTTGTGGTCTTGCCCGCGCCGTTGTGGCCGATAAAGCCGTAGATCTCGCCGGGCCGGATGTGCAGGCTCAGATCGTCGACGGCTTTCTTCTCTCCATATGTTTTGCTCAGATGCTCGATTTTCAGCATCAGAAACACCCCTTTCTATGTGTGTGCTCCTTTGGACGCACGATATCAGACAAAAGTTCCCGTGTGTCTAGGGTGTATCTGAAAACTCCCAACGCACCCGGACAGCGGGCCTTTTCACGCTGCGCTGCGTCATTTTTCCTTGAAATACGTCAGTATTCCTGCGAAAAAATGTCTTGCTCAGCGCGAAAATTCCTCGCTGCCGGTCATATTGCTGGTTTTCAGATACACCCTGACCATTATATCAATTTTTCCCTGTTTGTACAGGCGAACTTTTTAGCAGTCTTGCCTGTCGACTGCTAAAATTCACAGTCCGTTCATGAAAACATGCAGATTTGTTCACAGGCGGGGCTTATCATAAGACTCGTAAACAAGAGATGAGCGAGGCGCTCAGCTCCGGTTTCCCAAAACCATATATACAAGACTCAAGGAGGTCTTTTCCATGTTAGTCCCGTATGCACGTAAAAATCACACTGTTTCCAATTTCAATCCGTTCCACGACTTTGACGAGCTGGAGCGTGCCTTCTTCTCCGACAACGCCCTGAGCGAGTTCAAGACCGACATCCAGGAGGACGGCGACAACTTCGTCCTCGAGGCGGATCTGCCCGGCTTCAAGAAGGAGGACATCCACGTCGACGTGGCCGACGACCGTCTGACCGTCACCGCCGAGCGGCATTCCAACTTCGAAGACAAGGACAAGAAGAACAAATATGTCCGCTGCGAGCGCTCCTACGGCACCTACGCCAGAAGCTTTGATATCTCCGGCATCGACGCCACAGGCATCAAGGCCGCATACGCAGATGGTGTTCTGCGCGTAACGCTCCCGAAGCAGAAGGAAGTCCCCGCCTCGTCCAGACGGCTGGAGATCGAATGATCGACAGGTCCAAAGGGTCCTGCGCCACAGGCGCAGGGCCCTTTTTCTACAACGCCCCGCACGCAGGCCGCGTGCGGGGCGTTGTACTTGGTGCTTATTCTTCCTCGGTCTCGGGGAAATCTTCCTTCACGGCGGCTTCCGCGGACTTGTAGCGGCTGTAGGCCACGACAATGCGGCGGTTGGGCTCGGTGCCGGTGGAGAAGGTGGTCACGTCGGGATGATCCTGCAGCGCGGCATGGATCACATGGCGCTCATAGGCGTTCATCGGCTCAAGCGTCACGTTGCGGCGGTACTTGACCACCTTGCCCGCGACCTTCTGCGCCAGACGCTCCAGACTCTCCTCGCGCTTTTCGCGGTAGTTCTCCGCGTCGATCTGCACGCGGGCGCGCTTGCTCTCGCCGCCGCGGTTGATGGAATAGTTCGTCAGCTGCTGAATGGCGTCGAGCGTTTCGCCGCGGCGGCCGATGAGCGCGCCGAGCTTTTCACCCTCTAAAATGACCTTGTAGCGGTTCTTCTCGACCTCATAGACCTTGACCTCGGCCTTGGCGTCCATGTGCTCGAGCAGACCGGAGAGGAACGTGCGGATCTGCTCGCTCTTCTCGTCGCGGATCTCCTCGCCGAGCACGACCGGCTCGCGCGGAGCCTTCTCGGCCTTCGGCTCGGCCCTGCGCTCGCCGCGCTTGGCCTCGCGCTCCTGCTTTTCCCTGGCGCGCACTTCCTTCTGCAGCACCTCGGCGCAGTAAACGGGTTTCTTCTCCGCCTTGGGCGCGGCGCTCTTGGGCTCGGGCTTGACCGGCTCCGGCTTCGGCTCCGGCTGACCGTCGTCATAGCTGACGCGGACCGTTGCGGGCGAGCCGCCGATGCCGAGGAAGCCGGACTTCGCGCGTTCGAGGATCTCGACGGAAACGTCGTCGCGCTCCATACCGAGCTGCTCCAATGCGCGGCGGATGGCCTCGTCCTCGGTCTTGCCCGTCATATCAATAAACTTGATCATCTAAGACAAGCTCCTTTTCGTTATTCGCCGTAGTGGTCGGCGTTGAACGAACGGCCTCTCGCGTACGGACGGTCTCCGATGCGGCCGTTCTCGGTGGTGGCCTTCTTGGCCTTTTCGGCCTTGGCAGCCTTGGCGGCCTGCGCGGCCTTCTGCTTTTCCTTCAGGCTCTTCTTCTCGGCCTCGCGCTGCTGCTGGGCGACGCGGGCCTCTTCCATGCGGCGGAGACGGTCCTCCATGCGGGCCTTCTCACGCGCCTCGTCCTCCGCGGCCATGCTCTTCTTGAAATACTTGTTGAGCACCTTCTCCTGCACGAGCATCAGAACGCTGTTCGCGATCCAGTACACGCCGAGGGAGGCGGGCAGGGTAAAGCCGATCCAGAGGGACATGATGGGCATCATCCACATCATCATGCGGCTCGAGCGCGCGGTGGGGTCGTTGGGGTCCGCGGCCGAGGGATTGCCGGCCATGGAGACCTTGGACTGCCAGAAGCTCAGCGCGCCGGAAACGATGGGAATGAGCAGCACGCCGATAACAGCCCAGCCGCCGGTCCCGATCTGACCGATGACGTCACTGGGGATCATGGTAAGATCCATGCCGAGGAAGCTGAAGTCCATGTGGATCCAGCCCTCGGGCAGGGCGACGCCCAGCTCCTGCGCGGCCTTCACGAGCGTGATCTGGCCGTAGGGCTGCAGCTGCGTCAGACCGTCCTTCACGGTCACGGCGCCGTCGTTCGCCGTCATGGCAATGGCGGCGAGGTCAAAGCCCGCCGCGCTCACCGCGTCGATCACGCCCTGCATGGCCGTGGTCGTGAGCATCATGAAGCGCGTGATGGGCTGACGGATGATGGAATACAGGGCAATGAGGATGGGGAAGGGCAGGAAGCTCCACAGGCAGCCGCTCATGGGGTTGACGCCTTCCTCTGCGTAGAGTCTCTGCAGCTCCTCGTTCATCTTGACCTGATTGTTCTTATAGCGGGTCTGGATTTCTTTGATCATGGGCTGGAAGCGGCTCATGCGCATCATGCTCTTCTTCGATTTCATCTGGAAGGGCAGCATGATCAGCTTGATGACCACGGTAAAGAGCACCAGCGCCCAGCCGTAAGAGCTTGTCAGCTCATAGAGCGCGCGGAGCAGCCATGCGAAGGGGATACAGATATAGTATCCGATCGTTGCAAACATTTTTGTGTCCTCCGTGTTTTTTGGTGTTCCCCCTCAGGGAACGGGGTCGTAGATCTTTCCGCCCCGATAGAACGGATGGCACCGCATAATTCTTTTGAACGCCAGCCAGCCACCCTTGAGCGCGCCGTACTTCTCGATGGCCTCGAGCGCGTACTGCGAGCAAGTGGGAATGAAGCGGCAGCAGGGAGGACGCAGGGGAGAGATGCTTTTCCGGTAAAAGCGCACGAGCGCGAGAAGAAATCGCTTCACGGCTTCTTCTCCCGCAGTCCGAGCTTTCCGCACACGTTCAAAAACGCGCGCTCCAGCTCGCGGTATTCCGCCCCCACCGCGCGCGTGCGCGCGACGAGGATCATATCATACCCCTGCGCGAGCCCGCCTTGATTGAGCCGGAAAATTTCCCGCAGACGGCGGCGGACGCGGTTGCGCACCACGGCGTGTCCGAGCTTTGTGCTCACCGTCACGCCGAGGCGGTTACGCCCCCGCCGGTTCGGGCGGACGTAGACCACAAGGTACGGCGAAACGCCGGACCGCCCCTTGGCGTAGATCCGGCGGAACTCATAATTCTCCTTAACGGTCATCGTTCGCTTCATTGCTTCTCTCCTGCATCCGTCCTTTTCCGCCGTTCCGGCGTTTTCGGACGATAGCCTCTAAGGGACGGCGATTTTTCCCATCGTCCGTCCCTCGGTCTATCTATATGCGATGCGCCTTTGGCTCCCTCAATGGGTCAGACGGGCGCGGCCTCTTGCGCGGCGGCGGGCCAGGACCTTGCGGCCGTTGGCGGTTGCCATTCTCTTGCGGAAGCCGTGTTCCTTGGAGCGCTGAAGCTTCTTGGGCTGATAGGTACGAGAAGTAGCCATTGCGTTACACCTCCTGAAAAAATTTGCCGGCGGCCATCGGCCGCTCTTACTCGACGGCGGCGGTCTCCCGCCCCCGCAGTAGCCTTTTTCCTGCGCCGCATTCAACGCAACGCAGAGGATATTATATAAGATGCGGCCCACCCTGTCAAGCCACAAAATCTTGTGGTCTCCCGCTTTTCCGACCGCAAATCGCTTGTTTCACGGCTCATCTTACCTTATCTAAATATAAAATACGGTTGCTTTTTCCCTCCGTCTCTGGTATAATAAAGAGGTGATATTATGCGCTGCTCCACAGCGGGCCGCGCCTTCATTTCCGCCCACGAAAGGAGCGTTTTCTTTGAACTCTGTAGCTGACGTCTGGCAGGTCGTGCTCGAACGCCTGCGCGCCGGCGGTTTGGCCGAAACGGCCATCTCCACCTGGTTCGACGAGGTGGAGGCGGTCGCCATCCGCGATATGACCTTTTACCTCTGCTGTCCCAACGACTTCAAGCGCGGGACGATCGAATCCCTCTTTCTGCCGAACCTCAAGGCGGCATTGAAGGAGATCTTCTCCGCCGATTTCGACGTGAAGCTCCTCTCCGCCGCCGAGCGCAGCGCCCTCGGGCAGGAGAAGCCCAAAAAGCCGACCTCTCTTTTGGAGTCCGGCGAATTTACCTTCGATACCTTCGTTGTGGGCGACAGCAACAAGCTCGCCTACGCCGCGGCCCGCGCGGTCGCGGACGCGCCGGCGGAGCACTACAATCCGCTTTTCATCTACGGTGACTCCGGCCTCGGCAAGACGCACCTGATCTACGCCATCGCGCACGAGATCCGCACCAAAACGCCCAACGCCAAGATCGTCTACATCAAGGGCGACGATTTCACCAACGAGCTGGTCGAGGCCATCCGCACCGGCAAGAACGTCGAGTTTCGCAGTAAGTACCGCGACGCGGACCTCCTGCTGATGGACGACGTGCAGTTCATCGCCGGCCGCAAGCAGACGCAGGAGGAGTTCTTCCATACCTTCAATACCCTCTACGAGTCCAAGCGCCAGATCGTCCTCACCTCCGACCGTTCGCCCAAGGAGATGCAGCTGCTCGACGACCGTCTTCAGACCCGCTTCGAGTGGGGCCTGCTCGTCGACGTCCAGCCGCCCGATTTTGAAACGCGCCTTGCCATCGTCAAAAACAAGGCGGCCCAATGGGGCAGCGTCATTGACGACGACATTGCCAAGTACATCGCCGAGAACGTCTCCAGCAACGTCCGCCAGCTTGAGGGCGCGATGAATAAGATCCTCGCCTACCGCGACCTGATCGGCAAGGAGATGGACGAGGAGAGCGCCAACCGCGCCGTGCGCGATATGCTTCGCAAATCCAACGAGTACATTCCCACCGCCGCCTCCATCATCGACGAGGTCTCGCGCTTTTTCGGCATCGACGAGGCGGTGGTCAAGGGTCCCTCCCGCAGCCGCGAGGCCGTCACCGCCCGTCAGGCCGCCATGTACCTCGTCCGCCGCATGACGAATCTCTCCACGCCCGACATCGGCCGCGAGTTCGGCGGACGCGATCACACCACCGTTCTCCACGCGCTCGAGCAGGTCGAAACGAAGCTCCAGAACGACCCGGGCTTCGCCCAGACCATCAAGGACATCACCATCAACATCAACTCCAAGAAGTGACGTTTTCCCCTGAATTAACACGTTTCCGGCTGCGCCTTCTGTGGATATCCTCAGCTTTCCACAAAGACCGATTCTTTCCATTTTCTTTCCCCACCGTTTTTCACAGCCGAAAACCCTTATTTTTCTAAGCCTCTCTCCCCTTTTCCACATTTTTTCTCCTCTACTACGATAACGACGAAATAATCTATTCTTTTTTCAAGAAAGGGATCGCAATATGAAATTTTCCTGCGAAAAGCTCCTTCTTCAAAACGCCGTCAATACCACCTCCCGCGCGGTCGCAGCGAAAAGCTCCATTCCCGCGCTCGAGGGTCTCCTGCTCCAGTGCGGCGACGGCGTGCTGACCGTCTCCGGCTACAATATGCAGACCGGCATCCGCACCCGCTTTCCCGTTGAGGAGCAGGAGGGCGGTGAGCTGGTCCTCTCCGCGCGCCTGTTCGGCGACATCATCCGCCGTATGCCCGACGATATGATCACCTTCTCGTCCGATGAAAAGCTCATGGTCCATCTTTCCTGCGGCGATGCCGACTTCGACATTCTCGCCCTCTCCGCCGCCGACTTTCCGGAGCTGCCGGAGGTCGAGGAAAAGTATTCCGTCTCCCTGCCGGAAAAGACGCTGCGCTCCATGATCCAGCAGACCTCCTTCGCCGTCTCCACGAACGAGGCCCGTCCCGTTCACATGGGCGAGCTCTTCGAGATCGGCGACAACGGTCTGACCGTCGTCGCGGTCGACGGCTTCCGTCTGGCGCTTCGCCGTGAGCCGCTCGAGCGGATCGAGGGCGGCGCGTTCTCCTTCGTCGCGCCCGGCGCTGCGCTCAACGAGGTCGAGAAGATCTGCGAGGACATCGACGCTTTCGCGACCATCACCCTCGGCCAGCGCCACATTCTCTTTGAAATGGGCGAGACCGAGCTGATCTGCCGCCGCCTTGAGGGCGAATTTCTCGACTACAAAAACGCCATTCCGCGCCGCAACCCCATCTCCGTCACCGTGGATACCAAGGCAATGCTCGAGAGTCTTGACCGCGTGAGCGTCGTCATCTCCGAAAAGCTCAAGAGTCCCGTGCGCTGCATCTTCGAGCAGGACCGCGTGCTCCTCTCCGCCAAGACCGCCAACGGCGACGCCAAGGACGTCTGCCGCATCGACGGCGACGGGCAGGGCCTCGAGATCGGCTTCAACAACCGCTACCTCATGGATGCGCTTCGCTTCGCGCCCGCCGATGAGCTCAAGCTCGAGCTGAACACCGGCATTTCTCCCGCCATCCTCGTCCCGACCGACGGAGAAGAAAGCTTCCTTTATATGGTCCTTCCCGTCCGTCTCAAGGCACAATAAAAGAAAAGAGGTCCCCTTATGACCGTTCTTCCCATCACCACCGAGTATATCAAGCTGCAGGACCTGATGAAGCTCGCCGATCTCGTCTCCACCGGCGGCGAGGCCAAGCTGCGCATTCTGAATGAAGAGGTCACCGTCAACGGCGAGGTCTGCACCATGCGAGGCAAAAAGCTCCGCCCGGGTGACGTGGTCGCCTTCGCGGGCCGGGAGCTCACCGTCGAATATGCGACTTGACGCCATCACGCTGGAGCATTTCCGCAACTACGCGCACCAGAGCGTGACCTTCGATCCCTCGGTCAACGTCATCGTCGGCGAGAACGCGCAGGGCAAGACGAATCTGCTCGAGGCCGCTGTCTACCTCTCCTGCGCCAAGTCGCCCCGTGCCCGCACGGAGAAGGAGATGATCTCCTTTGAAGCCGACGCGGCAAGGCTCACCGGCAGCGTCTTTTCCCGCGGCCGCGACTTTACCGTGGAGATCGAGCTGTCCCGCGGCAAGCGCCGGAAAATGAGCGTCAATCAGGTCCCCTGCAAGCGCGCGGGCGACCTCTCGGGTGTGCTGAATACCGTCTATTTCTGCCCCGACGATCTCCTGCTCATCCGCGACGGCGCCGCGGCAAGGCGGCGCTTCATGGATCTCTCGCTCTCCCAGCTCCGCCCGCGCTACGACGCGGCGCTGAGCGAGTATAACCGCCTCTACGACCACAAGACGCGCATCCTGCGCGACGCGGAGGAGCACCCCTCGCTGCTCGACGCGCTCCCCGATTTCAACCTCCGCATGGCGCAGTGCGGCGCGGTGCTTATCTATTATCGCGCCCGCTTCTGTAAGCTCCTCGCGGACTATGCCGCGAGCGCCCACCGCGAATGCTCCGGCGGGCGGGAGGAGCTGACGCTCGCGTACAGGACCGTCAGCACCGTCGCCGATCCGATGGCGTCGCAGGAGACAGTCTTTGAGCAGCTCATGGCGCACCAGCGCGACCATTACCATGCCGAGCTTGCCTCACGTCTTTGTCTCTCCGGACCCCATAAGGACGACATCGAGGTCTCCATCGGCGGCGCCGCCGCCCGCGCTTTTTCCTCGCAGGGACAGACCCGCACCGCGGCGCTCTCCCTCAAACTCGCCGAGCGCGACATTTTCCGCGAGCTGACGGGCTTTTCGCCCGTCCTCCTGCTCGACGATGTGCTCTCCGAGCTGGACCCCCGCCGGCAGGAATTTGTCCTCAACCGCATCTCCGGCGGTCAGGTCTTCATCACCTGCTGCGAGGAGGACCGGCTGGAAACGCTTCTCGGCGGCAAGGTCCTCCACGTTGAAAACGGAAAGGTGGTCTGAAATGTACCTGCACATCGGCCGCAATCAGATGCTTGCCGAGCGGCGCATCATCGGCATCTTCGATCTTGAGATCACCTCGCAGTCCAAAACGACCCGCGCCTTTCTGGACCGCGCGCAGCAGGAGGGCACGGTGCTCGAGGTCTGCGACGACCTCCCCAAATCCTTCCTCGTCTGCGATCACCCCTACCACCCCCAGATCGTCTATCTCTCCGAACTTTCGAGCCAAACACTGCAAAAAAGAATGGAGGAATCGACATGAAGACCCCGATCGCCCTGTCTATGCTGTTAAGTCCCTTTTCCCTTCCTCACGACGAACGGTGGGTGCTGCCCCTCGCGCTCGGCGCTCTACTTTGCGCCGCTCACAGGCATTGTGTTTCTGTGCGTGCTGAGTGAAGCGCTCGTGTATGGCGTGTACCTTCTTGCGAAGAAAAAAAGACAGGCCGCGATGTAAGCGGCCTTCCCATCCGAAAATACTATACAAGGTGCGAAGAAACGTGTCGGAAGCCGTTCCGGCCCGGTTCTTCGTACCCTGTACCGAAAGGAGAACCCCATGGCAGACAACGAACTTCTGCAGTCCACGGCGGTCGACGCCAACAACGATTACAACGCCTCGGAAATTCAGGTCCTTGAGGGACTGGAAGCGGTGCGCAAGCGCCCGGGCATGTACATCGGCTCGACCTCCACGAGCGGTCTGCACCACCTCGTCTATGAGATCGTCGATAACTCCATCGACGAAGCCCTCGCGGGCTACTGCACGGACATCACCGTGCAGATCAATCCCGACAACACCATCACCGTCGTCGATAACGGCCGCGGCATCCCCGTGGACATTCAGGCGCAGACCGGACGTCCCGCGCTCGAGGTCGTCTTTACCGTCCTGCACGCGGGCGGCAAGTTCGGCGGCGGGGGCTATAAGGTCTCCGGCGGCCTGCACGGCGTCGGCGCGAGCGTCGTCAACGCGCTGTCCGAATGGCTGACCGTGCAGGTGCATAAGGACGGCAAGATCCACGAGATGAAATTCTCCCGCGGTCATATCACGCAGGAGATGACCATTGTCGGCACCACCGACCACACCGGCACCACCGTCACCTTCAAGCCCGACCCCGAAATGTTCGAGGATACGGTCTACTCCTACGATACCCTCCACACCCGTATGCGCGAGGAGGCCTTCCTCAACGCGGGCCTGCGCATCCGCACCATCGACCTGCGCGAGGGGCAGGAGCAGAGCGACGAGATGTGCTACGAGGGCGGCATCCGCGAGTTCGTCACCTTCCTCAATAAGTCCAAGGACGCGCTGCACTCCGGCGTTATTTACATGAGCGGCACCAGGGGCGATTCCTACGCCGAGGTCGCCCTGCAATATAACGACGGCTATCAGGAAAACATCCTCTCCTTTGCCAACAACGTCCACACCCCCGAGGGCGGTATGCACGAGACCGGCTTCAAGGCCGCGCTCACGCGTGTGCTCAACGCCTACGGTCTCAAGGTCGGCCTGATCAAGGAGGGCGACAAGGTCTCCGGCGAGGACTGCCGCGAGGGTCTTACCGCCGTCATCTCCGTCAAGCTCACCGACGCGCAGTTTGAGGGTCAGACCAAGGCCAAGCTCGGCAACGCCTCCATGCGCACCCTCGTGGACGCCATCGTCTCGGATAAGCTCATGCAGTTCCTTGACGAGAACCCCGTCGTCGCCCGCACCATTCTGGATAAGGCGATGATGGCCAACCGCGCGCGCGAGGCCGCGCGCAAGGCGCGCGAATCCATCCGCCGCAAGAGCGCCCTCGGCGGCGCGGCGATGCCGGATAAGCTGCGCGACTGCAACGAGAATAACCCCGAGCTGACCGAAATTTACATCGTCGAGGGCGACAGCGCGGGCGGCTCCGCCACGCAGGGCCGCGACTCCCGCTTCCAGGCGATCCTGCCGCTTTGGGGCAAAATGCTCAACGTCGAAAAGGTCCGCGCCGATAAGATTTACGGCAACGACAAGCTCCAGCCCGTCATCGTCGCGCTCGGCGCGGGACTGGGCGAGGATTTCGACGTCAACAAGCTCCGCTACCACAAGGTCATCATCATGGCGGATGCCGATGTGGACGGCTCCCACATCCGCACCCTTCTGCTGACCTTCTTCTTCCGCTATATGCGTCCCCTCATCGAAAACGGCTACGTCTACGCCGCCGTGCCGCCGCTGTTCAAGCTCGTGCGCGGCAAGACGACGCGTCTCGCCTTCTCGGAGGAGGAGCGCGACAAATACTCCGCCGAGCTGCGCGGCGACAATCCGAACGCCAAGGTCGATATCTCCCGCTTCAAGGGCCTTGGCGAGATGGACGCCCACGAGCTGTGGGAGACCACCATGGACCCCGAAAAGCGCACCCTGCGCCGCATCACGCTCGAGGACGCCATCCTCGCCGACGAGACCTTCACCGTCCTCATGGGCGAAAAGGTCGAGCCGCGCAAGGAGTTCATCGAGAAGAACGCGCAGTACGCCGTCAATCTTGACTTCTGAGAAAGGAGGACATCTTCAAAATGGCTCACAAAAACACAGACTACAAGCCCGAGGACATTCGCTTCCCCGAGCAGAAGATCGTCACGAGCGAGCTCGTGCATGAAATGACGTCCTCCTACATCGAGTACGCCATGTCCGTCATCGTCGGCCGCGCTCTGCCCGACGTGCGCGACGGTCTCAAGCCCGTCCACCGCCGCATCCTCTACGCCATGTATGAGGACGGTCTGACGAACGACAAGCCCTTCAAAAAATCCGCCACCTGCGTCGGCGACGTGCTCGGCCGCTATCATCCCCACGGTGATGCGTCCGTGTACGACGCGATGGTGCGTCTGGCGCAGGACTTTTCCATGCGCTACATGCTCGTCGACGGCCACGGCAACTTCGGCTCCATCGATGGCGACTCGGCCGCAGCTATGCGTTATACCGAGGCTCGTTTGGCTAAGCCTGCCATGGAATTGCTGCGCGACCTTGAAAAGGAAACGGTCGACTGGAATCCCAATTATGACGAAAGCCTGCAGGAGCCTTCCGTGCTTCCTGCGCGCTTCCCCAACCTGTTGGTGAATGGTTCGAACGGCATTGCTGTTGGCATGGCGACGAACATTCCGCCCCACAACTTGGGCGAAACTATCGACGCGACGTGCATGATGCTCGACAACCCCGATTGCACGACCGAAGAGCTCATGACCGTGCTGCCTGGCCCCGATTTCCCGACCGGTGGCGTCATCATGGGCAAAAAAGGTATTCTCGATGCGTACGAGACTGGTCGCGGCAATCTCACGATTCGTTCGAAGCACGAGATCACCGAGGGCAAGAACGGCAAGCACTCCATC
>ERZ825159.2959-NODE-2959-length-12863-cov-10.321752_pt1 | contig 12863 bp, 8 predicted proteins | sample MGYA00519932_ERZ825159 | MGnify/ENA primary metagenome ERZ825159 (study PRJEB31778, sample SAMEA3449191) | human gut metagenome | biome: human gut; feature: human-associated habitat; material: faeces | place: United Kingdom | collected 2010/2012 ...
TGTTTTCAGCACGGTCATAATGCAGAGCGGGCTGCCCGCTGCCGCGCCCATCCAGACCACGTCGTGGTTGCCCCACTGGATGTCCACCTGATGATGCGCCATGAGACTGTCCAGAATGCGGTCCGGGCGCGGGCCGCGGTCAAACAGGTCGCCCACGATGTGCAGCTTGTCCACCGCCAGATGCTTGATCAGCTCGCACAGCCGCACGATAAAGCGGTCGGCGCGGCCGTTCTCGATGATGCTACCCACGATCTGGCCGTAGTACAGGTCTTTATCGTGATCCTCAAAGTGGGCGTGGAGCAGCTCGTCCAGAATATAGCCGCAGCTGGACGGCAGACAGCCGCGCACATGGTCGCGGGTGTGCTTGGAGGACACCAGACGGCAGATATCGATCAGCTGGAGAAGGGTCTGGGTATACCACTGCTCCAGTGCATCCTCAGTGGTGCAGCGTGCCTTGAGCTGAGGCAGCTTTTCGGTGGGATAGTAGATCAGGGTGGCAAGCTCTGCACGGGCTGCCTCCGGCATGGTGTCACCCAGCACGGCATCCACCTTTTCCCGGATGACACCGGAGGCGGAGTTCAGGATGTGCACAAAGGCCTCGTTTTCGCCGTGCAGGTCGCTCATGAAATGCTCCGTACCTTTGGGCAGCTTGAGCAGCGCCTGTGTGCTGATGATCTCGCTAGCAGCTGCCGCCTGCGAGGGGTAATCTCTGGCCAGCAGGGTCAGGTACTTCAGGTTGTCGCGGATCTCATCGGTTTCGGTGCGCATGGCTTCCTCCATCGTAACGCATTCCTTGCCCTGCAAAGATGTTGCGTTTTTTGTATTATCGTTTCTCTATATTTCAGTATAGCACGAATGGCACCAAAAGTGGTATACTGAATACGAAAATTTTAAGCAAAGGACTTTGGATATTATGCCGAAAACCATTTCCGTTCCCACTCGCTGTACCCTCTGCCCCCGCCGCTGCGGTGCTGACCGTGCCGCCGGGCGCACCGGCTTCTGCGGGGCAGGCGCTACGCTAAAAGCTGCCCGCGCTGCCCTGCACCACTGGGAGGAGCCCTGCATCAGCGGTACAAGGGGCAGCGGCACGGTGTTCTTTTCCGGCTGCACCCTGAAGTGCTGCTTCTGCCAGAACTACCCCATCAGCGCCGAGGGGCTGGGCAAAGAGATCACCGTGGAGCACTTGGCTGAGATCTTTTTAAATTTGCAGGCACAGGGTGCACACAACATCAATCTGGTCACCCCCGGGCAGTGGCAGCCGTGGATCATTGCCGCACTGGACATTGCCCGCGCCAAAGGGCTGCGTCTGCCCATCGTGTGCAACACCGGCGGCTACGAGACCGTGGAAAGCGTAGAGGCTTGGCGCGGGTACATCGACATCTGGCTGGCTGATCTAAAATATGTATCCTCTGCCCTTTCCGCAGAGCTTTCCGCCGCGCCGGACTACTTTGCACAGGCAAAGCCCGCCATCGAAGCCATGATGGCGCAGGCAGGGCATCCGGTGTTCGATGCAGACGGCATCCTGCAAAAGGGGGTCATTCTGCGGCATCTGGCGCTGCCGGGTCATGTGGAGGACAGCTTTGCCGTGCTGAACCAGATGGCTGCGTGGAACGACGCCGACCCCAGGTGCTTTCTGCCCAGCGTCATGAGCCAGTATACCCCCTTCTACAAGGCCGCAGAGCACGGCATCGGGCGGCGCATCACCACCTACGAATACCGCCGGGTGGTCAACTACGCCATGGATCTGGGCCTCAGTTCTGGCTATATGCAGCAGAAGAGCAGTGCAAAGGAAGAGTATACGCCCAGCTTTGACCTGACGGGGGTGTGAACCCCACCGTCATCCCTGCGGGATGCCACCGTACGGGTTGCGGCACCCAGCGTCCGCTTCGTGCAAAGTTTTGCACTTGCGTCCTGCTGGCCGCTGCCCCAACAACTCCTCCCTGCTTCCGCCACTGGCGGCGGTCGTCGTTGTTGCCTACTAGGGGCGGCCTTGGCAAAACCATAAGGCTTTACGCAATGCCAAGGGCCCCACTATTAGGGGGGCTGTCACCGCAGGTAACTGAGGGGTTCTTTCGTCAAAACAACCAAAATTTCTTTTTCTTTTTCTCTCGGCCGAAACAGCATTTGCTTGCTATCCGGTGCGCCGTGCGGTATAATGGATACAACAATGTGTTCTCACATGAAATGGATCCCAGAAACGACTTTTTAGGAGGAGCGTTATGGAACACTACAATCCCATCCTCGGCAGCGAGCCCAACGGCCAGAAATTTATCACCTGCGGCGAGATCATGCTCCGTCTGACCCCGCCGAACTACGAAAAGATCCGCATGGCATCCAGCTTTGAAGCCAGCTACGGCGGCAGCGAGGCCAACATTGCACTGGCCCTGGCCAACCTGGGTGTGGACAGCACCTTCTTCAGTGTAGTGCCCAACAACAGCCTGGGCAAGAGCGCGGTGCGCTGGCTGCGCTCCAACGATGTGCATTGCACCCCCATGATCCTGACCGAGCCCAACGAGACCCCCTCCAACCGGCTGGGTACTTATTATCTGGAAACCGGCTACGGCATCCGCGCTTCCAAGGTCATCTACGACCGCAAGCACAGTGCCATTACCGAGTATGACTTCTCCCAGGTCGATCTGGACGCTCTGCTGGACGGCTACGACTGGCTGCACCTGAGCGGCATTACCCCGGCACTGGGCCCCAACTGCCGCGGCCTCATCATCGATATGCTCAAGGTAGCCAAAAAGAAGGGCCTGACCGTCAGCTTTGACGGCAACTTCCGCTCTACCCTGTGGAGCTGGGAGGAAGCCCGCGATTTCTGCACCGAGTGTCTGCCTTATGTTGACGTTCTGCTGGGCATTGAGCCCTACCACCTGTGGAAGGACGACAACGATCACAGCAAGGGCGACTGGAAGGACGGCGTGCCCCTGCAGCCCAGCTATGAGCAACAGGACGAGATCTTCCAGCATTTCATTGCCCGCTACCCCAACCTCAAGTGCATTGCCCGCCATGTGCGCTATGCCCACAGCGGCAGCGAGAACAGCCTCAAGGCCTTTATGTGGTACGACGGCCACACCTTTGAGAGCAAGCTCTACACCTTTAATATTCTGGACCGCGTGGGCGGCGGCGATGCCTTTGCCAGCGGCCTGATCTACGCCATGCTGCACAACTATAAGGCTATGGATATGGTCAACTTTGCCGTGGCAAGCAGCGCCATCAAGCACACCATCCACGGCGATGCCAACATCACCGATGATGTCAGCTCCATCCGCAACCTGATGAACATGAACTACGACATCAAGCGGTAACATTCCTTTATACGCAAAGATCCCCTCCGATACTCACACACCGGAGGGGATCTTCTTATTATGCTTCAATCTTACAGAAACACATCCAGCATCTTTTCCAGCGGAGTGCGGGTGTCAAGCTCCAACCCGGCTTTCTGTTTCAGCATCAGGATGCGGCGGACGCTCTCGTTGAGGCGTTCCTCGCTGATGGTTCCATTCTGCACAGCCTCCAGTACACCGTCAAAGGCTTCCGGCAGGTCGGGCGGCATCAGCAGAAGATCTGCCCCGGCGTTCAGCGCCGCTACAGCCGCTTCTGCTGCAGAATAGTGGTCACGAATGGCTTGCATGGACAGCGAATCGGTGCAGATGACCCCAGTAAAGCCCAGCTCCCCCCGCAAACGCTCGGTCAGCATAGTGTAGGAGAGCGACGCAGGCAGGCCGTCCTGCGTTGCATTGGGGGTGGTGATGTGGGCGGTCATTACTACGTCGGCCCCAGCTGCGATTCCAGCCGCAAAAGGCTTCAGCTCCGTCTCCCGCATCTCTGCCCAAGTCTTGGTGCTGCTGGCCGTGCCGTAGTGGCTGTCCTCTGCGGTATCTCCGTGGCCCGGGAAATGCTTGAGTGTGCAGAGTATGCCCGCATCGTGAAATCCTTGTACAGCGGAGGCCACCATCTGTGCCGCCACTGCCGGATCCGACGAAAATGCTCGGTTCCCGATCACGGTATTGGCCGGATTGGTGTTCACATCTGCCACTGGAGCAAAGTCAAGATTCAGGCCGTAGGTCTTGAGGTAGCCTCCGACGATCTGCCCCATGGCACGGGCATTGGCCGGGTCCCCTGTTGTACCTACTGCCTGGGCACTCTGGTATTGGGGCAGATCAAAGCCGGAAGCATTGGCCAACCGGGCCACGCTGCCGCCCTCCTCGTCCACGGCTGTCAACAGACCGGTCCCGGATGCTGCCTGAAAATCTGCCAGAAGCTTTTTCAACTGCTCCGGGCTTTTCACATTCTGCCGAAACACCACAATGCCGCCCACCGGATACTTTTTCAGCCCCTGCCGTTCTGCCCAGGTCAGCCTTGTGCTATCAGACTGTCCACTGGGGTCCAGTGCCTCGACCCGCACCACGAACAGCTGCCCCACCTTTTCCCGCAGAGACATGGCAGCAAGCCGTTCCTCTACCGGGTCAATCTGGGCTGCTGCCGAAGCCGTTCCCGTCAGCAGCAGAGCCGCAGACAACAGCACAGCAGCTGCCCGCCGGATGATTTTTCGCACGAGAGACACCTCCTTTTTCTCTCAGTGTAGCACACCCTGCAAAGGTGCACAAGATGCAAAGATCCCCTCCGATACTCACACACCGGAGGGGATTTTCCATATCAGAAATGCATCAGGAAAGGATCATGCGGTCATTGGCGAACTCGCCGCCGGACGCGATCTGGAACTTGGCCAGCAGGTCGGAGACGTGCAGGTTCTTCTTCTCTTCCCCGGAGACATCATAGATGATGTGGCCCTCGTGCATCATGATCAGGCGGTTGCCGTACTTGATGGCATCCTTCATGTTGTGGGTGATCATCATGGTGGTCAGGTGGTTCTCCTCCACGATCTTGGCCGAGAGGGTCAGCACCTTGAGCGCCGTCTTGGGGTCCAGCGCGGCGGTGTGCTCATCCAGCAGCAGGAGCTTGGGCTTGTTCATGGTAGCCATAAGCAGGGTCAGTGCCTGACGCTGACCGCCGGACAGCAGGCCCACGCGGGCGGTCAGGCGATCCTCCAAGCCCAGGTCCAGGCTCTTGAGCAGTTCACGGTAGCGCTCCCGCTCGGCCTTGGTGATGCCGATCCTCAGGCCGCGCCGCTTACCGCGCCGGGCGGCCAGGGCAAGGTTCTCCTCGATCTGCATGGTGGCGGCGGTACCGGTCATGGGGTCCTGGAACACGCGGCCGATGTAGGCGGCGCGCTGGTGCTCCCCCAGTTTGGTCACGTCGATGCCGTCAATGATGATCTTGCCGCTGTCCACGGGCCACACACCGGCCACAGCGTTCAGCATGGTGGATTTGCCCGCACCGTTGCCGCCGATGACGGTGACAAAATCACCTTCGTTCAATTTCAGGTTCAGACCGTTCAGGGCCGTTTTCTCGTTGACGGTACCGGCGTTGAAGGTCTTGGAAACATTCTGGATCTCAAGCATTTTTTGCATCCTCCTTCTGTGCCTTCTTTGCCGCGGGCTTTGCGAAGTACTTGCTCTTCCAATAGGGCACGGCCAGGAACACGGCCACCACAGAGGCGCTCAGCAGCTTGAGCAGATTTGCGTCAAAGCCGAGGGTCAGCACCAGCTGGATAACGATGTAGTAGATGATGGCACCCAGCGAAACGGACACCAGCTTGAGGGCAAAGTTGTGGAAGATGCGGCTGAACAGGGCCTCGCCGATGATGACAGCGGCCAGACCGATGACGATGGCACCACGGCCCATGCTGACATCAGCAAAGCCCTGATACTGGCTCAGCAGCGCGCCGGACAGGGCCACCAGACCGTTGGAGACCGCCAGACCCAGCACCACATTGAAGCTGGTGTTGATGCCCTGGGCGCGGCTCATGGCGGGGTTGGAACCGGTGGCGCGGATGCCGCAGCCCAGCTCGGTGCCAAAGAACCAGTACAGCACACCGATGACCACGGCGCTGACCAGAATGACCATGATGATGGGGTTGTGCAGGGCAAGCTCCTTGACCCAGCGCAGGGAGATCAGCAGGTCGTACTTGTCCACGTTGATGGACTGGTTGGCCTTGCCCATGATCTTCAGGTTGATGGAGTAGAGGGCCAGCTGGGTCAGAATACCAGCCAGAATGGCCGGGATGCCCATAAAGGTGTGGAGCAGGCCGGTGACAAGGCCGGTGGCCAGACCGGCCAGCAGGGCGATGAAAAGCGCTGCCCAGACGTTCATGCCGGAGAGCAGGCACATAACGCAGACCGCGCCGCCGGTGCCAAAGGAACCGTCTACGGTCAGGTCAGCCACATCCAGGATGCGGTAGGTCAGGTACACACCAATGGCCATGATGCCCCAGATGAGGCCCTGCGCACAGGCACCGGGCAAGGCACCGGGCAGGTTGGCAAGTCTTGCAAGAATATCCAAAACGTTTTCCTCCTATAACTACACTTTTTTCTGATACGGGAAAGCGGAGAAGAGTAAAAATTCGCTCTTCTCCGCTGATTTTATTGTAAAGTCTCTTCGTTACTGCAGCGTGAACTCTGCGCCCCTATCAGGGGAGCTTTCTGCAAAACAGACTGAGCGCTTGTTATTCCTCGATGGCCTCGTAACCCTCGGGAACGGTCATGCCCAGGTCATCGCAGATGGTCTTGTTGTACTTCTTGGTCACGTTGGTGTACTCAACGGGCATGGTGGAGATATCGGCCTCACCGGTCAGAACCTTGGCAGCCATCTCACCGGTGGTGTAACCCAGATCGTAGTAGCTGATGGACAAGGTCGCCACGCCGCAGCCGGAGCAGATGCCCTCCTCACCGGCGAACACGGGCTTCTTGGCCGGGCGACAGATGCCGTCGATGATGCCGGTGTTGGCAGCGCAGGTGTTGTCGGTGGGGACATACACTGCGTCGTTCTCGTCGGCAGCCTTCTGGCAGACAGAAGCCAGATCGTTGGAATCAGAGAAAGCGTACTGGGTGGCGGTAACGCCCTTGGTCTCCAGGTACTTCTGAACCTCGTCTACCTGATATTGGCTGTTTGCCTCGGCAGAGCAGTAGAGCAGGCCCACCTTGGTGGCCTCGGGCAGCCACTCGGTGATCATATCCGCCTGCTGATCCAGCGGAGCCAGATCAGAGGTGCCGGAGACATTACCGCCCACGGTGCCATCGAAATCGGTCAGGCCCAGAGCAACACCGTACTCGGTGACGGAGGTACCCAGAATGGGGATGCTGTCGGTGGCAGCCTGTGCGGCCTGCAGGGCGGGGGTAGCGTTTGCCATGATCAGGTCAACGCCTGCGGAAACAAAGCCATTGGCGATGGTGGCGCAGGTTGCGGAATCGTTCTGGGCGTTCTGGAAGTCAAAGGTGACATTCTCGCCGAACTGTGCGGTCAGGGCATCCTCAAAACCCTGGGTGGCAGCGTCCAGAGCGGCGTGCTCCACCAGCTGGCAGATGCCAACGGTATACTTCTGGCCGTCAGCCGCTGCGGAAGAAGCCGCAGCAGAGGAAGCGGTGGAAGAAGCAGCCGTGGAGCTGGAGGAACCGCCGCAGGCAGTCAGGGCAGCAGCTGCGCCGCAGACAGCGGCGGCAGACAGGAACGAACGACGAGAAATTTTACGCATGATATTACTCCCTCAATTCTACTTTCGCGGCAACAGGACACCGCATGAAAGTCAGTATTCAAGCGGCATATCGCATCGCGCTGCCGCTTTATACTCGTGAAGTATATCACACTTTCCGCTCTAAAACAACCGGGAAACAGCCCGAATTATCAATCAAAGTAATTTTATCTATCACTTTTTTCAATGGTTCTGTGCCGCATCTGCATTCCTTCGAGCTTTTTCAGCTCACCGTCCAGCCAGAGCAGATTTTCTTCCAGCTGGGGGCGGTACTCTTTTGCAAAGTCGTACCGGTAATACAGCGCCTGCCACAGCTTTTCCTGCATCCGCCGGGCAAACACCGGCTCAAACAGAGCCTCCAGCCGCTCCACGGTATCCTCCAACTCCATGCACACCTGCGCCCAGCGCACATCGGTGGCCTCCCGGGCGGGCACATCGTAACGGGCCAGATAATCCCCCACCCTTGCCGCAATGACCTGCCCGCCGCACTGGGTGGGCTGCAAAAAGTAGGATACCTGCCCGTCCTTCGTGATCTCCTGCGCCAGCGGGTAAAGGGCGCAGACCAGCGGCTCGTCATCGTGGATGGCGCAGTGGTTCCCGGTGAGAAAGGGGCAGTTGCCGCGCTCCTCCTTCAGCGGGGCCAGCCGCAGCACCGGCAGGTGGCTGACCCGCCCGATGCTTCCCCGGCAGAACGCCCGGGCCACGGTGCGGGGCGGCAGGCGCAGGCGGGCCGCAATGCGCCACAGGTCAAAGCCCGACAGCACGATATCCTCCCGCCCCCGGCAGCAGCCGCCGCAGCCCGCGCAGGCAAACGAAAACGCCTCGTCCCGGGCAAGCAGGGGCGCGGTGCGGGTAAAATCGGTGCGGCCGCAGAGATCGACCTGTGAATCCTTGAGCATGATGGTTCTCCTGTTCTGTGAATGGTTTTGCTCCATTGTACCACAAAGCCGGGCACAGAAAAAGGGAGCGCATCCGCTCCCCTGTTCAGGACCCCCGGCTCACACGGCGGTAGACCGTTACGGCATCCTCGATGTGGTAGGGCGCGGTGCTGTGGTTTCCCCCTGCCCCGGCCGTGACCAGAATGTATTCCCTGCCCTTCACCTCGGCCAGACTGGCAAGGCAGAGCCCTGCCTTCCCGGTGTAACCGGTCTTACCGCCCAGGATCCGGCCACTGTGCAGCTCTGTGCCGTCCAGCTGGCTCAGCAGGGTGCTGTGCATCGTGAACCCCTGCGGGTGGCAGTTGGTGGCAGGAACGGTATACCGCTCCGTGGTAAACAGCTTGCGGAAGGTCTCGTTCTGCAGGGCTGCTTCCGTCAGCCGGGCCATATCCCGCACGGTGGAAACATGCTCCGGGTCGTGCAGGCCGGTGGGGTTGCAGAAATGCGTGGCGGTCATCCCCAGCTCTGCCGCTTTCTGGTTCATCCGGGCCGCAAAGGCTTCCTCGCTGCCGCTCACCTCCCGGGCCAGCGCTTCGCAGCACTCGGCCCCTGAGGGCAGCATGGCACCGTACAGCAGATCCCGCACCGTGGCCGTTTCCCCGGGCTGAAACCCTGCCAGCGAGGCATTCTGGGCCTGCAGAGCCGGAAAGATCTCCTCGGGCAGGGTCACGGGCGTGTCGAGGTCCGGGTTTGCTTCTATGGCCAGCAACGCCGTCATCATCTTGGTCATGGAAGCCGGATAGATCGTGCTGTCGGCATCCTTTTCGGCCAGCACCTCTCCGCTGTCGGCCTGCAGTAAAATGGCATGGGGACTGTTCAGCCCATCCAGCGTGACCCGCCGGGGCCACAACAGCAGAAGCAGGGTCGCCAGCACCAGCAGCCAGAACAGCCGTCGGAAGGCTCTGCGCCGGTGCTTCCGGCGGTGCGGTGAAGTTTTCATTCTCGTTCTCATCCTTTTTTGCAAAATCAAAAGCGCTTTCATCCCCTAATACGGGACGAGAGCGCATTTTTCTGCAAAAAGTGGGGCCGCCCCACAAAAATTTGTGCAGCGGCCCCAAGCCAGTTCAATATTTTACCTTTTTACGTCATCTACAAGAACGTGTTCAGTGCTGTGCCTTATGGAACATGCTCTTGCGCTTACGCTCCAGCAGATAACCGGCAGCCAGCAGAACACCGCCTGCACGCACCAGAACATCTGCCATCCAGTTGGTGGTACCGGTCTGGATCAGCTTGCCGCTCTCCGGGCGGGCATCCTGTACCGGCGGGTTCACGGGGGTCTCCGGGGCGGGCGTGGTCTTAGCGGCTGCCTGCTCCACGGCGGGAGTGGTGGGCCGTGCATCCTGCACTGCCGGGGTAGTCGGCGTAGTGGGAGCCGGAGCCGGAGGAGTAGGATCGGAATCCTCAGGCGTTTCCGGTTTCGGGTTCGTGGGGATCACAGGGTCGGTCACTTCCCGCAGAGCGCCGTAAATGGTCACGGTGTACCGTTCGGAGTCGGTGCCATCGATGTTCTCGCCGGTGACCTTCACGTTGGAATCCGGGCCAAAGGCATCCAGCACACCCGCTGCTGCGGTGGTGTTGGGGTTGTTCTGGCTCTCATAGCCCCAGACGATGGTATAGGTCTTGCCCTCATACTCGTACTCGGTGCCATAGACCATATCATAAGCGCTGGGAGCACCCTCTGCCTGTTTTTCGTAGTTGCCCCAGATGAGCTTGGTGTTGCCCTCTGCATCGGTGGTCTTGGTGAAGTTCAGGCTCTTACCGTTCACCACCATATCCCGCAGAATAACGACCTGATCGCCATTCTCAGCGGTCTGGTAGGCAGTGTCGAAATTGTATCCGGCCTGCTTCAGCTCTTCCAGCACCTTGCCGATGATCTCCGGGTCATGGGAACCGTCCACATCCAGCATATAGTTCAGTGCGGCGGCGGGCACCCACACGGAGAGATACTGCTTCCCGGTCTCCTTGTTCAGGTCAGAGAGGTAGGTATAGGTCTGGCCTTTATAGGAAAGGGCATCGAAGTTTGCGTGGGCATCATCCTTGGTCAGCAGGAAGTTGGTCAACTTGTCGCCCTGATCGTTCTCCGGCCACAGCGTGTTGTCGGCCTTGTAGTCATAGGTCAGCGTACCACCGGTAACGATGAGCTTCTGGCCCTTGTCACTCTTAGTGCCAACGATAGAATTCACATCCACATGGGAGCCGTTCTTGATGGTAGTGGTGGAGTTGGTGCCCAGAGAATAGATACCTTTGAGGAAATTGCCCTCAGTGATAAGGGTGCCGTTATCCATGGTAAGAGTTGCACCGTTACCGAGAACAATAGCGCTTGCACCTGTTGTAGCCTGCGAAAGGTGCAACTTGCTATTTTGATCAACCAGAATACTGCTTGGATTCTTGCTTAGGTTAACACGCAGAGCATGAGCCTTGCCCTTCATTTGCAGATTATATTCGCTCTCTCCGGTAACATGCAGTTTGGTCGCACCACTCTGACCGCCAACAAACATCATACCAACACTGCCTATGGAGGTAACCTTGCTCTTGCCGCTGATTTCTACTTCATCAAAACCAGCGTAGATACCTGTGGGAGCTTCCAATTTGACCTCGCTCTTGTTGGTAACGGTCAGTTTTCCCTTTCCGTTACTCTCGGGGCCGTAGATGGCAGTACCATTCTGAGCACTGACGCTTCCGGTGGAGTTGTCAAATGTGATGTTGGTGCCGCCTTCAGGAGCAACGGAGATACCCATGCCATTGCCGCTGATATTCACCTCGGAATTATCGAAGGTGATGTCCCCGGCACCGCCCTCATAGTCGATGCCACGGCCATTGCTGTCGATGTTCAGCGTGCTGTCCTCTACGGTCAGGCTGGAACCGGTTCCGCCATAGATTGCTGAGCTCTGTGTTCCCTTGATCTCCAGTGTGCTGTCACCTGTTACCGTGATGTCATCGGTACTGTCAATGCCATAACCATTGTTGCCGTAGACTAAGCCTTCCTGATCATTATCGATTTTATAAGCACCGCTGCCCACCGTGTCAATGGTCAGGCTGGACTTGTCCTCTACGGTCAAATCGCCCCGCTGTACGATACCGCGTCCACCCTGCGTACTGGAACCTGCTTCTGTGTGCTTGATATCCACATCGGCGTTGTCCGTCAAGGTCACATCAGAATCGTTAGAGATCACCATTCCGGTAGAAGTATGATCAATGTTCAGAGAGCCTTGGTCGCTGGTCTCGTCTCCTTTGATGGTCAGGGACGCACCCTTGCCCTTGCTGTCATCACCTGCGTTTTCGCCGCCCACGCGGATGCCTTCCACATTGCGGTTGGGGCTGCTCGTGCCTTCTTTTTTCGCGTCTTCCGCTTCCTGGGCGGCATCCTCCAAGGCTTTCTTGCCATCAATGGTGTTTTCGCCCTTTAATGTGACGTCCACCTTGGAGTGATCCCGTGCAACAATGCCTGCGGTGTTATCTTTTTCGGTCAGATTGATGTTGGTATTATCCAGCGTCAGGTCAACGTTGGTTTTTTTGTTCTCATCGTTTTCATCTTTGCCATCCAGATCCACACCGATATCAATGCCGTTGCCGCCGGTGGTCAGGTTGGAATCCTTGACTGTCAGGTCAACATCTGCACCCTCGCCCACCTTGATGATGGTTTTATCTTCTTTGGTATCTGCATCTGCGGGCACTTCAGTCTGGGTGCTGGTATTCACATTCACACCGTCAAGAATGATATCCACATCACGTTTGCCCTTATCGTTCGTGACATCTTCTTCCACAGTGACGGTATTATCCGTTTTTGTACCTTCTGCCTGCGTGATGATGATTTGGCCATTGTTTTGGGTATCCTGATCCACATAGACATTATCCGTTTTACCATCAGTCTGGTTCTGATAACTGTACGCACCAGTACCATCTTGACCAACAGTCACATCACCTTTTTCCAGTTGATACGTCACCGCAGAAGCACTGGGGCCAACCGCGCTCACTGCAACCGCAGTGGCCAGCGACATTGCTGCCAACTTGAATTTCTTGTTTGTCATTTTTCTTCTGCTCCTTTCCAGTTCATGCTCACATGATCGAAAAGTGGTGGTCAAACAGCAGGCCGATCCTTTGTCAACTGTTTTTTGCATGGGAACGCGTTTCTCCCAAAAGCGTTTCCAGCCTTATGATAGCACGCCGTACGAAAAAATCAGGCAGAAATAGAAACCTTTGGCAATTTCTTTGCCAGTGAAAGAAAATACCGCACAAAAACAACAAACCCCCAAGGAATTTCTTCCTCAGGGGTTTCATGCAAGTCGGCGACTACCTATTTTCACGCGCCGTTTCCAGCGAACTATCTTGGGCAC
>ERZ825159.2960-NODE-2960-length-12862-cov-9.199813_pt1 | contig 12862 bp, 14 predicted proteins | sample MGYA00519932_ERZ825159 | MGnify/ENA primary metagenome ERZ825159 (study PRJEB31778, sample SAMEA3449191) | human gut metagenome | biome: human gut; feature: human-associated habitat; material: faeces | place: United Kingdom | collected 2010/2012 ...
CTTTACCTCCAAACTGGCCCGCATAAGAACAAGACAATTATTGCGCCGAACAAAACACATAGCAAATTAATGCGGTAAGGATGCAACCTTCCTCCCCTTACGGTGTTGCATCCTTAGAGAATATTTTCTATCAAATGTCAAGCAGTAGTTGACATTTAGAAAAACGTGTCGTCTACTGCTTGACAGTCAACTCGCCAGTGCAGATGTATAATAAAACTGAAGAACTCTAAGGGTTATACAATGCGGGAACGGGGGATTGGGACGAGTGCAAGAAGGACTTTTGACGCTGTATAGTGAGGTCGAATCATCGCCAGTCCGCTGGCTCTGGTATCCATATATTGCAATTGGAAAAATAACCTTGCTACAGGGAGACCCCGGTGATGGCAAGTCTACAATGATGATGAATCTGATTGCTGAAATAACCACAGGAGGTGCCTTTCCTGACGGAAAACCATTGGAGCAACCACAGAGGGTTATCTACCAATGCTCAGAAGACGGGGTTGCGGATACGATAAAACCCCGTCTGGAAGAACAGGGCGCAGACTGCAGCAAAGTGGCATTTATCAATGAAGAAGTCAACAGTGGGCTGACACTCGATGATGAACGCATTAGGGATGCAATCGTTGCGTTTCGACCGAGGCTTGTTGTGATTGACCCAATTCAAGCATACCTCTCCAGTGACTCCGATTTGCAGATTGCTGGAAAAGCAAGGCGGCTGATGCAGCACCTTGGAATGTGGGCGGCTACCTATGATTGCGCCATTGTGCTGATAGGGCACTTGAACAAAAAGGAAGGCATAAAAGGCTTGTATAGAAGCCTTGGAAGCATTGACGTGGTGGCGGCTGCAAGAAGTGTGTTGCAGATTGAGCGCGATGCAGAAAACATGGATATCCGTGTCGTTCACCAGATAAAAAACAGCTTAGGACCAGATGGGTCTAAAATCAGTTTCTCGATAACAGAGGATTACGGGTTCCAATGGCTGGATTCCATATCTGAAAGCTGCGATGAAAAACAAGAAGTGCAGACTTTGGAGTATAAGACAAAAACGGAAATGGCTTGCGCTCTTTTGAAGCAGTATCTTGTAAAAGGTGATATGGCATCAAAAGAAATCTATGAAAGGCTTGGAGAAGCTGGAATAAGTCGCAGAACCATAGCTGAGACAAAACATGTGCTGGGAATACAAAGCTATAGAAAAATGCGCCAGTGGTACTGGACGCTCAGGGAATAAGGTGAAACCGTGAAAGAAAACAGTGGACAAGACCGTAAGCAGAAAATCCGTGATAAATATAAAGGCACGGATGCGTCTGAAATCGAAATAATCCCTGCAAAGCCTACTGCGGATTTTATGGAGAGCGGTGGAATTCGCCGTGTGGCGGCCTATGTTCGGGTCTCAACGGATAATGACGAACAGACATCTTCTTATGAACTTCAAAAGAATTATTATACTGAGTACATTACAGGACATCCTGGATGGGAACTTGTTGGAATCTATGCAGATGAAGGTATAAGCGGAACATCTATTGCACACCGAAAAGGCATGCTCCAGATGATTGAGGATTGCAAAGCCGGGAAAATAGATTTGATCATGACCAAGTCGATTGCTCGATTTGCAAGAAACATCGTTGATTGCCTTTCTGTTATTGACCTTCTGAAAAACCTTGAACCGCCTGTAGGTGTTCAGTTTGAAGCAGACAACATTTATACGCTTGACAATAATGGACGAATGATCTTGACGATTTTGGCCTCGGTTGCTGAAGAAGAATCCCATTCAAAATCGGTCATTATGAACTGGTCGATTGAACGCCGGTTTAGGAAGGGACTGTTTTTAACACCAGAGCTGCTTGGCTATGACCGGGACGAAGATGGTGACCTTATCGTCAATGAGGACGAAGCTGAAACTGTAAAAGCAATCTACTATCTTTACTTGAATGGTGTTTCATTTTCTGATATTGCAGAATTGCTTAAAGCCTATAAACGCAAGACAAAGCAGGGAAGTTATGAGTGGAGCGCAAGCACACTGGCCGAGATTGTTGCAAATGAACGTCATTGTGGTGACATTAGGGCGTGGAAGACATTTACCCCTAATTTTTTGACACACAAAGCCAAAAAGAACAATGGTGAAAGAACGCAGTTTAGAAGAAAAAATCATCATGAAGCCATAGTTTCTCGAACTGTATATGAAGCAGCAAATTTTCTTCGGGCATCACGTGCCTATGCGAAGAAAGCTAGGCCCTTGCCTGTACTAAGCGTTGTTGACAATGGAATCCTTCGAGGATATGTACCACTGGATAAAGACTGGACCGGATTCTCAACGGATGAATATCAAAAGGCATCTGAAAGTGTTATGAGCGAGTTGGAGGACACGCGGCAGATTGAATATAAAGCAGGATTAGACATGAGTGGCTATGAGGTGGTTCGGTCTCAGTATTTCTCTACTACGCAAAACCCTGCGATGACAATAGCAGATGGAAAACTGTGCTTTAATACGGCCTGCCTCAAAAAATTTGAGAATGTGGAGTATGTAGAGCTGCTGTTGAATTCAGTGAACAGGTGTATTGCTGTTCGACCGTGTGATGGGAACAATCCAAATGCAATTCACTGGGGAAAGCTGCGCGAAGGGCGGTGGTGTGCGCTGTCCAAGTCGTGCCGTGGACTGGCGAAAACGCTGTTTGACATTATGGATTGGGATCAGGACCTGAAATACCGTTTCCGTGGTGACTTTATCGAGAATGATGACCAAAAGGTTATGCTGTTTCAACTGGACGAACCTGAAATGGTAAAGACGGAGAACATCGTTCTTCCGCCCAAAGAAGCTGAAACAGATGACCGAGCTGAAATCGCAGGGAGGACAGTTAAGCAGATTATTAACATTTTGCCTCCGGAATGGGAGGACACATTTGGAAGACCGATTACCAGCATCGGAGAGATTAATCTACTGGAGCAGAGGCACTATGCGGCTGACTGGGATGTTTTGCGGCCGGCAAAGGAACTGGCCGAATACAGTACATTGACCTCAGAAGACCTTGAAGAACTTTTACATGAAGCAGAGAAAATAATAGAAGGGTGGCCTATACCAGATGAACATGGAGCTGGCGAATCAGCAGACAATGGAGATGGAGAATCCGCAGGTGTTGGAACTGAGTGCGGAGCAGATGTCGGAGCAGGAACAGAGGAGAACGGAGATCGAGCAGACCTTTGATTATGATGGCTATCAGGTCGCCCGGAGGGAACTTTTTGCACATCTTCGAGATCCCGCCATTATAATAAGGAAAGACAGCATCACATTCAACACGGCCTGCATTGCAGGTTTGGAGGATGTGGTGTACGTCAACATCATGTTTAACAGCGACTTAAAGCGGCTTGTAGTTAAAGGCTGTAATGAAAATGACAGGGATGCTCTGCGCTGGTGTATCGCAAAACCGGACAAGCGTAAGAGTCGGAAAATGTCCTGCAGGTTATTTTCAGAATTGCTTTATAAGGAAATGGATTGGTCCGGTGACTGCCGGTATAAGATCCTCGGATACCGCATCGAGTTCGAGGGCGAAGCTCTCTATGTGTTTGACCTTGTGGCGGCCGAGGTGTTCCACGAGTGTAAAAAGAAGCAGTCTGCTGATCAACAACCTACGACAGTGGCCGAAGAGAATACGGAAGAACAGCCTGTGAATCCTCGGAAGGGTTACTACCCAGATGACATCGCGGGTACATTTGGCATGCCTGTTGAGCAGCATCGCCAAGAGTCTGAGCTGAGGCAAATGGATGGTTTTGTCTCGGTTGGAATGCTTACGGGTATGCCCGGACAACAGCAAAATCTATAAAAATTGAATTTGAGCACCAAGGGGGGAGTCTACCCTTTTTCAGGAAGGAGGAAAAATTATGCCAGCAAAGACATGGCAGCAGAATATGCTGGGGATTACATTTCGATATGCAGACGGTCGCATCACGGTCTTCCGGAGCGCCCTTGAATCTATTGGCCGCCCAGAATTCTATCATTTTCTCTACAACTCGACCAAGCAGATGTTTGCAATACAAGCGTGTGGGATGGATGCAGAGGGGGCCAATCGTGTTCCAAAGAAAAATCAGGACGACCGATATGAGATCAAGAGCAAGAATCTTGTGCGGCTGCTCTATCAGAGCTGTGGCTGGGACAGAACAAGATCCTACCGGCTGCCGGGTGTTGAGTATCCGCAGCAGAGACTCGTGAATTACGACCTGTGTCGCGCCATTCCCATTTTCGAGGGAAAGGTGGACAAGGAGAACGAAAGTGCACAGGAGCCGGTACAGGCAACTTCTGGGGCAGAGAATATTTGACTGTGCGAGTCTGAAGAAGAAACGGTTAGGCTCCGCAGTCGCAGAGAAAACTGAATAAAAAATGTAGCAGCCCACCAGGTTGCTTTCCAACGAGCTGAGAGATCAGCAGGAAGGAAAGGCTACCCGGTGGGCTGCTTTTTTTGACCTTCAGAGGGCAGTTGCTCCGTGTCTGAACGGGTGTTTATTCCCGACCGCACTTATTTCCTCGTGTCTAAATTGCCGAAGCCTGGGAGGGGCGGAAATCTGCCTCGTGTCCAAACGGATGTTTATTCCTGATGGCACCCCTGTCCTCGTGACTGAATACTATATATTGACGCGAAGAAATATATAAACGCTAAATATGGTGGTTTGCTCTGCGACCAACGTTGAATCCTGTTTATGCCTGAAAGCACGGAAGGTGTGGCAGCTTTTCAAAGCGATTCAAGGTGACCCTTCGGAGTTTGGCGTTATCATGGCTGCATTCTACGGCCTGCGGCGCAGTGAAGTTGTTGGCTTGAAATGGGATGCCATTGACTTTGAGAACGAGACCATCAGCATCCAGCATATGAAAAAAGCGAGTGTCCTTACAGCGTTTCAAATGCTGTAAGAACACTCGCTATGGTGCCGGTGGTGGGGGTCGAACCCACACGTGTTATTAGCACAAGGGATTTTGAGTCCCCCTCGTCTGCCATTCCGACACACCGGCGTATGTAGAACGGTATTATTATAGCGGATTTTCCGTCCAAAATCAAGACGCAGTTCCTTTTTGCAGAAAAAAGAATTTTTCGCCTTCCCTTTCCGGGGATTTCGTGGTATTCTTACGGCAAACAAGATCCTGGAGGTTCCTATGAATTACACGTTTTCTGCTCCCGTTACCGATGCACAGCGTCAGCGGGACACTCTGCTGGGCGCGCTGGTGGGGCTGGCGCGCTCCACGGTCAATGAACCCAAAACGGAGGACACTGACCGCATACTGGCTGCCGGTCTGCGGCTGGCGGCTGACCCCGAGGCCGCCGAAAGCGCACTGCTCCGGATGACTGACATCGTTGAAGCAGAGAAGCACCGGGTGGCTCCCAACTGCGCTGCCTGTGCCATGCCCTGCGGAAACACCAGCAATTATGACCTTGCCCGTTTGTGGGGCGCTCCCGCAGAAATTTGTGCCCTGAAAGTTCGACTGCTTTCTGCTGTCTGCGTCCTTGCCGGACAAAAAACGACGGCACAAATCCAGAAGGAGATCTGCGATGATCTATTTGTACTGGCAGAGGACTGGGACACCGAACTGCTGCTGCCCATCGTCACACGGGCCGAGGGACTGTGCGTCCAGTAACTTTTCCAGAAACAAAAAAGCATTTCCTGCCTGAAAACGAACCTTTTTTCACAAAACCTCTTTACAAATGCGCCGCAAAAAACTATTATATAGTTATATGCTGCCGTTTGAAGCAAAGTTTTTCTACCGGCGTAGTCCGGTATTATTCCCACACGCAAGACTATATGAGAAAGAAGGTAGAATCCATGTCAGTGAAAAAGCCTGTCGTTCCTGCCGCTGCAGAAGCTCCCGCAGCCGAGGCAAAGCCCGCACGCAAGACCGCAAAGTCCGCTGTCAAAACGGAGAAAGCTCCCAAAACGGAAAAGACCGCCCACAAGGGCCGTCCCCCGCTTTCCCCTGAGATCTACGTTGAATTTGCCGGCAAGCAGTATAACATCACCGATCTTGTGGACCGCGCCAAGGCCGATTACCGCCTGACCCACAAGGTGGGCGTGCAGTCCTGCAAGATCTACGTCAAGCCTGAGGAAGAGGCCGCCTACTATGTCGTCAACAAGGTCGGCGGCAAGCTGCCTCTGTAAAGGCTGCGTTTCTGTTTTTCACCGCACAGAAAAAGACCAGAGCTGTTCTGCCAGTGGCAGTTCAGTTCTGGTCTTTTGTTTTACAATGTTACAAACCCATACGCTCTTCCCTGACGCGGAACGCGGGGTCTTACTTCAGGAACTTGTGCACGGCGCGGGCCACGATGCCGCCCAGGATGCCGGAGACGAGGAACTCAGCCACGCCCTGGACACCAACCAGCAGCACAACGAACATCAGGGGGTTGGCAGCGCCCTTAACGGACACCAGGTTCTGGACATAGTCGCAGTTGTAGAACGCCAGCACGATATAGCCCATGAAGAACAGAGTGTTCAGGGCCGGAGCGCACATAGCGCTGACGATATAGCTCCAGGTGCGGCTCTTGTCCAGCTTGCTCAGGCCGTTGAAGATCAGGCCCACACACACGCCCATCAGCACACGCATGCCCACGCAGAGGATAAAGGTGTTGACAGGGCTGACCTGGAACAGAGCGCCGGTCATGGCGGAAGCACCGGTAACGGCATCATAGAAGCTCACCGCGCCGAACACGCCGCCCAGCACAGCACCGGCCACAGGGCCCATGGTGATGGCACCCACCGCAATGGGCAGGGTCAGGAAGCTCATGTAAAGCGGGCCCATGGGCACACTGCCCAGGCCGATGGCCTTCATTACAAGTTCGATGGCGACCAGCAGTGCCAGTCGGGTGAGAGTGCGAAGATCGTTGTTTTTCATAATTCAGTTTTCCTCCTGCTGCCGTTCCGCCCTATACGTCGGATACGGCGCAAATCTGGTTTTTTCTGTCAGGGAATCTATAAATAAGCGGGCAAGCCCACCTTATTTATCACAGGGAAATTTGATGCCGGCGCTCCGCCGGGCCACGGTCAGCACACGGCTGACGGCCACGGAGGTATCCAGCATCCGGCTGCACAGCTCCTGGTCACCGCCCTCGATGGCCCTGGCAAAGGCGTGGAACTCCGCCGCCTGCCGGGGCCTGCCGCCGTTCAGGTTGAAGTGCTCTTCCTTGCCCTGATTGGGGTGGAAGGTCACGCCGCCGCACCAGTTGGCCGTGGATTTCTGCAGGATATAGCCCTTTGTGCCCTGGATGACATACCGGGCAGGCGCACCGCAGTCCTTGGCGGCCATGCTGACTGCCTTGAAGCTGTTGTACTCCATGGTCAGGATACCGCTGGTGTCGATGCCGCGCTCCATGTTGGGCAGGTAGTGCACCTGATTCGGCTCACCGAACAGGCCCACGATATAGCTGATGTTGTAGACATTCAGATCCATCAAAGCACCGCCCGCACACTCCGGGTCAAAGGAGACCGGCGTTTCCCCGGCACAGAAGGCATCGTAGCGGCTGGAATACTGGCTGAAATTGCACTGCACCAGCTTCACCCTGCCGATGCGGGGCAGCAGCTCCCGGATCTTGTTGTAGTTTTCGAGGTACTGGGTGGTCATGGCCTCAAACAGGAACACCTTTTTGCGGCGGGCCAGCGCCGCCAGCTCCTCGGTCTGGGCAGCGGTGCAGGCCATGGGCTTTTCCACAATGACATGCTTCCCCGCTTCCAGCGCCACCTTGGCATAGCGGTAATGCTGCAGGTTGGGCACGGCCAGATAGATCACATCCACCCACTGCAATAATTCAAAATAGTTCGTGGTGCGCTGGGGAATGCCGTACTGTTCGCACATCTCGTCGGCCACCGGCGCACTGCGCTGGGTGCTGCAGAGCGCCTGCACCGTAAAGGGGCAGTCCGGCCCTGCCAGCCAGGGCAGAAACTCCCGCACGATCATTCCCGTGCCCAGGATCCCTAGTTTCATTGTTCTCTCCATCCTGTTTCGTCGTCAGCCGTTTTTGTTCTTCTCCTCGCGGCGTTCCCGGCGCTGGGAGCGGGGACGGCGGCCCCGGCGGAAATTGTTGTTCGGGTTCCGCCGCCTGCCCCCAGCGGCATAGTGCGGCTGAGGGGCGTTCATCTGGTACAGCAGTGCCAGCCCCTTCAGCAGCAGCTCCGGGTCGTAGGTCAGCGGATGGCGGCAGAGCGGCGTGACATACTTTGCCAGCCCGCCCGTGACCACCAGGGTGGCCGGGCGGCCCAGCTCTTCCTCAATGCGCTGGGTGATGCCGTCCAGCAGGACTGCCGTGCCCAGCACAGAGCCCGAAAGCATACAGCTCTCAGTGTTCACACCAATGGCTGCTTTGGGGGAGCTCAGCCGCACCTGCGGCAGCTGGGCACAGCGCTCCCCCAGAGCCCGCAGGCCGGTGGAAAGCCCCGGGCAGATCACACCGCCCCGGAATACCCGGTTCTCATCCACAACATTAAATGTAGTGGCAGTGCCCAGATCCACGGTGATGACCGGCAGCGGGAAGTTCGCCGCAGCGTAAGCGGCATCCACCAGCCGGTCCTTGCCCACGGCATGGGGGTCAGGTACCCCCATGGTCAGGCCCGTGCGGATCTCCGGCGAAACGATGACCGGCTTTTTGCCGGTGTAATAGCGGGCGCACTCAGCCAGTGCCCCGGTGATCTGGGGCACTACGCTGGTCAGCACCGCGCCCTCGAACCGGATGGGCTTTTCCGGGTGGCGGCGGTGGGAAAACACCTTTTCCATTTCAACGCGGTATTCCGCGGCGGTGCGGGTGCGCACCGTATCCATGTGGGCCACAAAGCATACACGTCCGTCCTTGATGCCGCCCAGGGCGACGGTGGTGTTGCCTATATCAATGGCTAAGATCATATTTTACCTTTCCTGCAAAAACCTCTCAGGCGCTTTGCTCCGGCTCCCCTGCCAGAGGAGCCGGGTGGCTTGCCTCTCCCGGCAGGAGCGGCGGCAAAGACGCAGACCTTGACGGAGAGGTTTTATTCTAAGTCAAGCTATTTTACCGCATTTTTGCGCTGGATACAAGACCCAACCGAAAGATTTTGTTGTGCTGGCGGTGATTTTGGATTATACTAAAGAGGCAAACCCGCAAAACAGGAGGTTTTTTGGATGGATCTGCAGGGCAAATGCGTCCTTTTGGGCGTTACCGGCGGCATTGCCGCCTATAAAATGGCAAATGTGGCCAGCGCACTCAAAAAGCTGGGGGCGGACGTGGAGGTCATTATGACCGAGAACGCCACCCATTTCATCACCCCTCTCGTCTTTGAAACGCTGACCGGCCACAAATGCATGGTGGATACCTTCGACCGCGATTTCAAGTTCGAGGTCACCCACATCTCGCTGGCCAAAAAGGCGGATGTCGTTCTGGTGGCACCGGCCACGGCCAACGTCATTGCCAAAATGGCCCACGGCATTGCCGATGATATGCTCACCACCGTGGTGCTTGCGGCCAGGTGCCCCAAGCTGGTCAGCCCGGCCATGAACACCGGGATGCTGGAAAACCCCATCACGCAGGACAACCTCAGAACGCTGGAGCACTACGGCTTCACGGTCATCCCCTCTGAGAGCGGGGTGCTGGCCTGCAAGGATGTGGGCAGCGGCCGCCTGCCCAAGGAGGATGTGCTCATCGAGTACATCCTGCACACCATCGCCCGGCCCAAGGATCTGGCCGGTGTCCGCATCGCTGTGACCGCCGGGCCCACGCAGGAGCCGCTGGACCCCGTGCGCTACCTGACCAACCACTCCACCGGCAAGATGGGCTATGCCATCGCCCGGGCCGCCGCCATGCGGGGAGCAGAGGTCACCCTCATCCACGGCCATACCGACCTGCCGCCGGTCCGCTTCACCACCGATGTTCCCATTACCACGGCGCAGGATATGTACGATGCCGTGACCAGCCGCTTTGAGGAGATGGACGTGCTGGTGATGGCTGCCGCCGTGGCCGACTACCGCCCCGTGACGGTGGCAAGCGACAAGATCAAGAAAAAGGACGGCGACCTCTCCATCCCTGTGGAGCGCACCGCCGACATTCTGGGTACCATCGGCCCGAAAAAGACCCACCAGTTCCTCTGCGGTTTTTCCATGGAGACCCGGGATATGGTGGAAAACTCCACGGCCAAGCTGACCCGGAAGAATCTGGATATGGTGGTGGCCAACAACCTGAAGGTCGCCGGGGCCGGTTTTGGGGTGGACACCAACGTGGTCACCTTCATCACCCCCGACGGTACCCGGGAGCTGCCCCTGATGAGCAAGGCCGATGTGGCCGATGCCATTCTGGATGAGATTTTGAAGCGCAGAGGTTTATAAAAACTTTTGTCCCTCTCCGTCAACCCGGCGGAGAGGGTTGTTTTTGTAAGAGAAACGTTCACTTTACCCTGCTTTTACAAAAACATTTTTCAAAATCCGGGCAAATCACTTTCCAAAAGTGCAATTTTGATGTATTCTATTCCTATCCGCTGTTCAGGTCCACTGTCCGCGGAGGAACCACAAACGAAAGAGGGGTGCGCACAGATATGCTGAAATATCTGGCAAAACGCATCGGGCGTTCCATCCTGACGCTGTTCGTCATTGTAACGCTCGTGTTCTGCCTGCTGCGGCTGATGCCGGTGGAAGGCTACTTTGCAAACTACGAAAAAATGACCGAGGCCCAGATCCAGGCGGGCCTGCAGTCCATGGGCCTGCTGGACCCGCTGCCGGTGCAGATCGGCCGCTTCTGGTGGAATGCCCTCCACGGCGACCTGGGCGTGAGCCATATTTATAAGGTAAATGCCTCGGTCACCGGCATCCTGGCCAAAAAGCTGCCCATCTCCATCCAGATGGGCGTGTTTGCCATGCTGCTGAGCCTGGTCATCGGCATTCCCATGGGCCTGCTGATGGGCCGGTTCAAGAACCGCTGGCCGGATAAGATCGGCACCGCCATCATCGTGCTCATTCAGGCTGTGCCTGCCGCCGTGTATTACCTTTATATTCAGATGTACGGCACCACCGCCCTGGGCGTGGGCCTGCTGTTTGATGCCTCCGACTGGCGGTACTGGGTGCTGCCGGTCTGCTCCATGAGCCTGGGCAACGTGGCATTCTACGCCATGTGGCTGCGCCGCTACATGGTGGACGAGAGCAACAAGGATTACGTCCGGCTGGCGCTGGCCAAGGGCGTGAGCGAGAGCAACATCGCCCTGCGCCACATCTTCCGCAACGCCATGGTGCCGCTGGTACAGTATATTCCCTCTGCCTTCCTGAACACTGTGGTCGGCTCCATCTACATCGAGAGCCTGTATTCCATCCCCGGCATGGGCGGCCTGCTGGTCACCTGCGTCCAGCGCCACGACAACACCATGGTGCAGGGCATCGTGCTGCTGTACGCCTGCGTGGGCATCATCGGCCTGATTCTGGGCGATCTGCTCATGGTGCTCATCGATCCCCGCATCAACTTTGGCAAGAAAGAAGGTGGCCGATAATGCTGTTCCACATGAAAGATCACAAGGCAGCTGTTCTGGAAAACGACCTGAACAAGCTGCAGAAGGACGGCCCCGCCGCTTGGGCCGACCTGCCCGAGGACGAGCTGTTCACCCCCGCCGGGTTCAGCGAGGAGCGTGCCGAGGCCACCTCCTACTCCAATTACAGCTATTGGGGCAGCACCTTCCGTGCTTTCTTCAAGAATAAGATCGCCGTGGCCCTGCTCATTGCACTGGTGTTCGTGGTGGGCTTTGCCTTTTTGCAGCCTTATCTGCCCGGTCAGGCAGATCCCAATCTCTGCCAGGTAGACTCTACCACCGGCATCCAGTTCCGCAACATCGCCCCCGGGGAAGAGGGCTTTATCTGGGGTTCCAACGCCATCGGCCAGGACCTGTGGGCCCGCATCTGGGCCGGTGCACGCACCAGTCTGACCATCGCCTTCTTCGTGGCCCTCATCGAGGCCGTGGTGGGCATCACGGTGGGCGTGCTCTGGGGCTATGTCCGCCAGCTCGATTTCTTCTTCACCGAGCTGTACAACATCTGCGATAACGTCCCCTCCACCATCATCCTGATCCTGATCTCCTATGTCGCGTCCCCCAGCATCCAGACCCTGATCCTGGGCATGTCCATCACGGGCTGGATCGCCATGGCGCGCTTTATCCGCAACCAGATCCTGATCATCCGCGACCGTGATTACAACGTGGCTTCCCGCTGCATCGGCACCCCCATCCGCCGCATCGTGCTGCGCAATCTGCTGCCCTATCTGGTATCGGTCATCATGCTGCGCATGGCCCTGACCATCCCCGCCGCCATCGGCAGCGAGGTGTTCATCACCTATATCGGCCTGGGTCTTTCTGTGGAAACGCCCTCTCTGGGCAACCTGATCAACGACGGCCGCAAGGTGATGATGCAGGCGGGCCTGCGGTACCAGCTGCTCTACCCCACCATCATCCTGAGCTTTGTCACCATTGCGTTCTACCTCATCGGCAACGCCTTCTCGGACGCTGCTGACCCGAAGAACCACCTGCAGTAAGGAGGGACAGAAGATGGAAAAAAATCAGCTCATCCTTTCTGTAAAGGACCTCAACATCAAATTCAACCTGCGCGGCAAGGTGCTGCATGCCATCCGCGGCATCGACCTGGACATCTACCACGGCGAAGTCCTTGCCATCGTGGGCGAATCCGGCTCCGGCAAGAGCGTGTTCACCAAGAGCTTCATGGGCCTGCTGGATGCCAACGGCTCCATCACCTCGGGCACCATTGATTATTACGGTGCCGATGACGGCAAGCCCATCCGCCTTTCCGACCTGAAAAAGGAGAAGGACTGGCTGAAGGTCCGGGGCCATGAGATTGCCATGATCATGCAGGACCCCATGACCAGCCTGAACCCCCTGAAGACCATCGGCG
>ERZ825159.2962-NODE-2962-length-12861-cov-3.160550_pt1 | contig 12861 bp, 18 predicted proteins | sample MGYA00519932_ERZ825159 | MGnify/ENA primary metagenome ERZ825159 (study PRJEB31778, sample SAMEA3449191) | human gut metagenome | biome: human gut; feature: human-associated habitat; material: faeces | place: United Kingdom | collected 2010/2012 ...
TCAACGCCACAGTGGTAAACAACGACCAGACCGCCAGCCTTGGCGCTGGCCACACCCAGCTGCTTGCCGCCGGGGAAGTGCGGGAGGACCGCCTGCGCCTGCTGGCCATTCTGGCGGGCAAGCAGGGGCTGGCAACCAATCTGGATATTGCTGTGTCCGGCAGCCACCCAGCGGCGGAAGCCAGCCGCGCCGATACCGCTGCCCGGCTTGCCGCCGGGCAGTATGACCCCACCGCCGTGTATGTGACAACCGACGGCGCAACATGGGAAAACTGGCAGGCGGTGTTTGCGGGCGATGATTCGCTGAATTTCTTTGTAGCGGATTCCTGCTATTTTATGGTGCCTGCGGTTTAACCGGGTGTGCCATACTGACTGAATAAGGAGAACTGTGTTATGCGTGCTGTGCTTCAGCGTGTTTCCTCGGCGTCCGTTGTGGTTAACGGCGGCGATCCCCGCACCATCGGGCCGGGGCTGATGATTTTGCTTGGGGTAAAGGATGGGGACGACCCCGCCATTATCCCCAAGCTGGCGGCCAAATGCGCCGGGCTGCGCATTTTTGCCGATGATGAGGGCAAGTTGAACCGCAGCGCGGTGGAACTTGGCTATTCGGCTCTTGTCGTCAGCAACTTTACCCTGTATGGCGATACCTCCCGCGGCAAACGGCCCAGCTTTATCCATGCCGCAAAAGGGGAGACCGCCAAAAGCGCTTATGATGCCTTTTTGCAGGAGCTGATGAACGCCTAGGGACTGAAAGACGTTCAGCATGGCGAGTTTGGGGCCGATATGCAGGTCAGCCTTGTCAACGATGGTCCGGTGACCATCATCATTGATACCGATGAGTGGAAGTAAAGGAGCACAACCATGAAATTGATCCATATCCACGGCGTTTGGCCGCTGTACACCAATACCTTTTTGCTGATCACCGCCGCCGGGCATGCCGTTGTGGTGGACCCCGCTGCCGAGGCCGAAACCTATCTGGCTCAGCTGAAAGAGAATAACGCAACCCTGACGGACATTTTCCTCACCCACGGCCATTATGACCATGTGGGCAGTGTGACGGCTCTGAAAAAAGCCACCGGCGCTAAGGTGCATATGGACCTGGCCGATGCCAAAGGCGACCAGATGTACCCGCTGACTCCGAATCTGATCGATGCCCCGTGGCCTGCGGGCAACAGTGAGTATCAGGTGGATGAGCTGACGTTCCGCATCTGGCACACACCGGGCCACACCCCCGGCGGCGTGGTCATCGCCTGCGGCGACCAGCTGTTTAGCGGCGATACCCTGTTTGCGGGCAGCTGCGGCCGTGTGGACCTGCCCGGCGGCAGCCCGGCGGAGATGCAACGCAGCCTTGCGCTGGTGGCGGATCTGCCCCTGCCGGATGAAACCACCGTTTACCCCGGCCATGAAAGCTTTACCACCCTTGGCCAGGAACGCCGGTCCAACCCATATCTGATGGGGGAAGTATTTTAAGATAGGTAGGAGTTAGGAGGGAGGAGTTAGGAGTTAAGTGGCGGCCTAAAAGTTTGCGGTATACCTGCAATGCGCCGGGTACTGTTTTGGCAGTATTGGCATAAGCGGGATTACAACAGGCTCGGCTCCGCGCTAACTCCTAACTCCAATTCGGGGGTTCTTATGCAAATTGTATTGCGCGGTGCGGCAGCTGGGTATGAGGCCGAGCATACCGCACGCATCTTTTACCCGGCGGCGGAGCTGAGCCAGACCCTGCCGGACGATACCGCAGACCTTGTGCTGGCTGTGGCTCACAGGTATCTGCTGCTGGTTCTGGTGCGGCAGAACGGCACAACCACCTGGGTGCAGCAGCGCCCGCCCCAGGGGGATGCCCGCACGCAGGAGTATGCTCTGTGCCGCATGCTGTACACCATGCTGTGCGGCGTTACCGGTATCCGCCCGCCCTGGGGCATGATGACCGGCGTGCGCCCGGTGCGCATCATCCATGACCTGCGCGCCGAGGGCAAAACCGAAGAAGAAATCGAACAGCGCTTTTTGCAGCATTTTGACTGCACGCCGCGCCGTTTTGCCATGGCCAAAAGTATTGCGGACCTGCAGCGCCCGGTGCTGGAGCGCGCCCAGCCGATGGATTGCAGTGTGTACGCGGGCATTCCGTTCTGCCCGTCCCGCTGCAGCTATTGCAGCTTTGTTTCCCGCACGGTGGGGGATAAATCCAGCCGTGCGCTGGTGGCCCCCTACGTGGACTGCCTGTGCAAGGAGCTTGCCGCTACCCGCGCTGCTGCGGACGCCGCACACCTCAGCATCAAAACGCTGTATATCGGCGGCGGCACCCCCACCAGCGTCAACGCGCAGCAGCTGCGCCAGCTGATGAGCACCATGGCCGAGCAGTTTGACCTGCCCGCCTTGGAAGAGTTTACCGTGGAAGCGGGCCGCCCTGACTGCACCGACGAAGAAAAACTGCGCATCATCAAAGAATACGGCGCAACCCGCATTTCCATCAACCCGCAGACATTCTCGGATGAAGTGCTGCGCAACATTGGCCGCCGCCACACGGCGCAGGATATCCTGGATTGTTACCGGACCGCCCGCCGCGTGGGGCATGATAACATCAACATGGACTTGATCGCGGGTCTGCCGGGGGATACGGTGGAAGGCTTCCGCCATAGCCTGCAGACGGCCATTGACTTGGACCCGGAAAATATCACCGTGCATACCCTTACGCTGAAACGGGCGTCCAACCTGGTGGTGGAGCACCGCGCTGCGGATTATGCCGATGTGGCCGCTATGGTGGAAAGCTGCGAGCTGCTGGAAAAAGCCGGTTACCGCCCCTACTACCTGTACCGCCAAAAAGGCACCCTGCAAAACCTGGAAAACGTGGGCTGGTGCAAGCCGGGGTACGAGTGCCTGTATAATATCTATATCATGGAGGAAGTCCACACCATTCTTTCTGCCGGTGCGGGCGGTTCTACAAAGCTGGTGGCCCCCGGTGCACGTCACGGCAAGATCGAGCGTATCTTTAATTATAAGTACCCGACAGAATATATCGACCGTTTTGACACGATCCTTGCACGCAAGGAAGGAGTGAAACAGTTCTATGACCAATATCCCAACTGTGGTGAATCCGCGCGCCCCCAAGCGCATGGTGGGGTGTGAGCTGCTCAACCTTGCCGCGCACAACCCGGCTGATTTGGTGCAGCTGAGCGAACAGCAGTACCAGAGCCGCATTGATGCCGCCGCGGCCTATGTTCTGGCATCCGGCCGCCGTATTGTCATGCTGACGGGGCCTTCCGCTGCGGGCAAAACCACCAGCGCCAACAAGTTGGCCGCCGCCATGCGCAGCAAAGGCGTGCGCAGCCGGGTATTGAGCCTGGACGACTTTTTTGTGGGCGAGGGCCGCTACCCCAAACAGCCGGATGGCCGGGATGATTACGAATGCGTGGAAGCGCTGGATATCCCGCTGGTGCAGCACTGCCTGCAGCAGCTTGCCCAGACCGGCGTGTGCGATGCGCCGATCTTTGACTTTATGACCCAGCTGCCCGCCCCGCAGACCCAGCACATCGACTGCACCGACGGTGTGGTGGTTGTGGAGGGACTGCACGCCTTTAACCCCATCCTGACCGAGACTTTGCCGCAGGATGCTGTGCTGAATATTTACGCCAGCCTGCGGGAAGAATATGCCGGACCGGACGGTGCGCGGCTGATCGCCACCCGCGATGTTCGCCTTGCCCGCCGCATTACGCGGGACTGGCGGTTCCGCGGGCATGATGCCGATTTTACCATCGGCCTGTGGCCCCATGTCTGTAAGGCAGAGGATCAGTATATCAAGACGTTCAAGAATCGGGCGAATCTTGTGCTGGATACTTCATTCAGCTGCGAGGTGGGGATTTGGGAATATTATATTGACCAGCTGACGGCCAGCGCCAATGCGGGCCGCATGGCAGACCTGCGCAGCCGGTTTGCGCATTTTGTACCCATTAATGCCGCGCTGATCCCACAGAAAAGCATGCTGCGGGAGTTCATTGGAGCCGAAAACCAATAAAACTTCCTGTTACGTCCAAATGTTTACGATTTGGACATAATTCTTTGCGCCACAAGATTGAAAACCAGCCAATGATACGGTATAATAAGCCTTACAGGGAAAAGCCGTGAAATCGAAAATAATAAATTTTTACGGCTTTTCATTCCACCCGGCCGGGCTGCGCAGCTGTGGCGCAGTGCCCTGCCGGGGCCAGATGATAACGAGGTGTTACATTATGTTTGAACTGGATATCAATAAGATCAAAGAACAGAGCATGCAGTTTGTGGATACCGCTTACAAGGCAGCCATGGATATTGCAGATAAGGGCAAGAACCAGCTGGATCTGGCATCCCAGCAGAACCGCCTGGCCAAGGCACAGCGCCAGCTGGGCGCACTGGTTTACAGCCTGCATAAGGCAGACGAGGAAAACCAGCCCTTGGTGGATAAATATATCGAGAACATTGCCGAAATCGAAAAGGCGATTGAGGAAATCAAAGCCCGCATGACCCCCGATGAGGCCGCTGCCGCTGAAGCTGCCGAGGCTGAGCAGGAGGCTGAGGACCCCAACGATCCCACCACTTACCACGATGACCCCGCCGGCCTGACCCCCGAGGAGGAGCAGGCTCTGGCCGATGCGGCTGACCGCCCGCGCGGTGAGACCAAAGAGTGCCCCGTCTGCCATGCAGATGTGGATGCAGACGCACTGTTCTGCAACCATTGCGGCGCACAGCTGTAAACAGGTAACTTGGCTGTCAAACAGCAACTTGTATTGTTTCCTTGACAAAACGGTAGAATGAGAGGTATGATGTTGCCTGTTGTTTTTTCAGGCGGACCCTGGTACATCCTGGGCAGGCAGCATTGCAGCATGCATGGAATATCCGCACAACCGCCCGTACACGGCAGATGATCTTGTCCGCATTATCACCCTTTTGCGGGATCCGGTCAACGGCTGTCCGTGGGATAAAGTTCAGACCCATACATCGATTCGGATGAACTTCCTGGAAGAAGCGTATGAGGCTGTGGACGCATTGGACCTGGATGACCCGGTACTGATGTGTGAAGAGCTGGGCGATGTGCTGATGCAGGTTGCTTTCCATACCTGCATGGAACAGGAAACCGGCCGCTTTACCTGGGAACAGGTCTGCGATGGCGTATGCCAAAAGCTGATTGAGCGGCACCCAAATATTTTTGGCACCCAACCAGGTTACGAAGGTATAACGGACTGGGATGCGCTCAAAAATAAAGAAAAGGGCCGCCGCACCCTGGCCGATGACCTGGAAAGTGTGCCCCGTGCCATGCCCGCGCTGATGCGCGCGGCCAAGCTGCAAAAGCGCGCCGCACGCCATGGCGCAGCCCTGCAGGGGGCCGATGCTGCAGCCTTGGCAGACGCGGCGGAAAACCTGCAAACGGCGCAGCCCGCCAGCGCGCAGGCAGAACAGGCTGTGGGCGAACTGTTGTTTGCCGCCGCCAATCTGGCCCGGCAGGCAGGGGTAGACCCCGAACAGGCGCTGCAAAAAGCCAACGAGGCATTTTGCACAGCAGCCGGGCCGGTAGCCTGAAAAGGCAAAAAAACGCAATTTATTTAATTTGGAGGTATATAACAAATGACCAAAGTTGAACTGATCGCATCCGTTGCCGCTGAAGCTGGCATGAGCAAGAAAGACGCCGAAAAGGCTGTCAACGCAGCACTGGCTGCTATCACCGAAGAGCTGAAGAACGGCGGTAAGGTTTCGCTGGTTGGCTTTGGCACCTTTGAAGTCCGTGAGCGCCCGGAACGCCAGGGCCGCAACCCGCAGACCAAAGAGCCCATGACCATTGCTGCTTCCAAGCTGCCCGCATTCAAGGCTGGCAAGGCACTGAAGGACGCTGTGCAGTAATCTGTTCAGGCGTCAGATACGCTCTGAATGAAAAAGCCCGCCGCACCCAAACGCGGCGGGCTTTTATGATATAGGCAGCGCCGCATGATTCCCGCCTGGTGGCTGGAGTACCGCTGCCATAGAGATGAGGATGAACCATGAGACTGGATAAATACCTGAAAGTCAGCCGCCTGATCAAGCGCCGCACCTTGGCCAATGATGTGGCCGATGCGGGCCGCGTGATCGTGAACGGCAAACCCGCCAAAGCAAGCTATGCCGTAAAGATCGGCGATGTGATCGAGATTACCTTCGGCAACCGCCCCGTCAAGGTGCGGGTGCTTTCTATTGATGAACCCAAGGGCAAGGATGTTGCCCGCGAGCTGTTTGAGATCCTGGAAGGCTGAGAAAAACCAGGGCGGGGGAGTTCTAACCGCGCGGTGTGCGGCATATGGTATAGGGTAAGCAACAACTGCTGCCGGAGGAAACCGCCATGCCAGAACTGACCAGCCCGCACCCGATTGGGGAACATGCCCCCCAGCAATCCGATCTGCCTGCTCCGCCGCGCGCCCATGCCCTGACGCTGGAAAACCGCGCCCGGCTGACGGTAACCGGTGTGACCCGTATTGTGAGCTGTGATGAACTGGGCGCAACGCTGCAAACTCCGCTGGGGGATCTGACCATCGGTGGGCAAGGAATGCAGGTCAGCGAGCTTTCGGTTCGCACGGGGGAAGTGCATATCTCCGGCCAGATCGAATATTTGCAGTATACCGAGAACCAGCAGAGCAAAAAACAGAGCGGTGGGCTGCTGGCCCGCCTGCTGCGTTGATGGTGCCATCGCCGCCGTTGTGGGCAGTGCTGGGCGATGTACTGCTTTGTCTTGGGGCGGGCCTGCTGCTTGGCGCTGTACGGGATGGGGCGACCCTTGCCTTTGGCAGCGGCCCGGTGCGCTGCTTTGTGTGGGATGTGCTGGCCTTTGCTGCCGCAGCCTTTGTCTGCTGCGGCTTCGCGGCGGGGGCTTCGGCTACCGGGGCGGCGCGCTGGTATATGGCCGCTGCCATGGGGCTGGGGGCACTGTGCTGGCGGTGGTGCGTTTCCCACGCGGTGCACAGGGCGCTGCGCGGCACGGTGTTTGTTCTGGTCTGGCCGCTGCGCTTTGCGGCGGACTATGCGGTACACCCGTTCAAACAGCGGCTGCTGGCCCGGATCAGAAAGATTCGGCACGCCCGGCGGCACAACGCACAAGATTCATGCGAGAAAAACGGAAAAAAGCCGAAAAATGTGTTGCAAAACAAGCGCACAATATTATATAATTAAACTGTATTTAAGTATGCCTGCATAAGACCATCTTGTGCGGGCAGGCGGTACAATGGTTTGCACACAACGGCATTTTGATACCTGCCCGGAAGGAGGCGCTGCCGCATGAACCAACACAAAAGCATTGCGCGGCGTTTGCTTCCCCTGGCTGTGGCGGCACTGTTTTGTTCTTTGTTTTTTACTTTGATCCAGTGCCAGATCACCATCGGCTCCAAACAGCAGGAACTCGCCGCGGTGCGCGAACAGCTCAGCGCCCAGCAGGCCCAAAACGAAGAGCTGGGACGCGCATTGGCCGATGGCAAAGACGCGATTATTGAACGCAGCGCCCGCGCCGATGGCTATGCCAAGCCCAATGAGCGCATTTGGGTGGATCTGAGCGGCAAGTAACAGCATTACGCCGGATTACCATGCCAGGTACAATGGAAGATGCAAAAGGCTGGCTTCTGTTTTTTGCGGACTCAACCAGCCTTTAACAGTGCAGGCCTTGCCTGCAAGGCATACAAGCGGAATCTGAAAGCAAAGGTTCCATCAATAACGATACCCGGCAGTTTTGCCGGGCAGCAAAGGGGTATTATAGTTTTGGCATTACAGGTTGGAGACATCTTGGAAGGCAAAGTTACCGGCATTAAGCCGTTTGGCGCCTTCGTTGCCCTGCCGGAAAGCAAAACCGGCCTTGTTCACATTTCTGAGGTAAGCTATGAGTTTGTGCAGGACCTTGCTACCGTGCTGGAAGCTGGCCAGACCGTTAAGGTTAAGGTCATCTCCATCGCGCCGGATGGCAAGATTGCACTGTCCATCAAGCAGACCCAGCCCGCACCGGAGCGCGCACCCCGCGCGCCCCGCAGCCCGCGTCCCCAAGGGCAGCAGGGCAGTAACGGTGGTGCACGCCCGGCTGGCGGCCGCCCGCCCCGCCGCGAAGCAGCCCCCCGTGTCTGGCAGCCCAAACCCTCGCAGCCGCAGGGCGACCTGAGCTTTGAGGATATGATGGCACGCTATAAGACCCAGAGCGAAGAAAAAATTGCGGATCTCAAGCGCGTTACCGAGAATCATCGCGGTGGGTATTCCCGCCGCCGCGGCTGATTTCTGCAGCGTACGCCAACTGCAACGCCCATAAGATGTAGGCTCTGCTTGGCAGGGCCTTTTTTGGGTTATGTAACGGCATAATCTAATTTTTATCCCGCGGGGCTGACCCAATATGCCCGGCCCCGCATATCCGGCTGCGCCATGCACAGCCCCAGAAAGGACACACTATGCCCAACATGTATACTTTGGTGGCTCCCTGCTTTTTTGGCACCGAGCATACCCTTTCCTTTGAGGTCAAACGCCTTGGTGCGCAGAACGTAAAGGTGACGGATGGCCGCGTGGCGTTTGAGGGTGATGCCGCCATGATCGCCGCAGCAAACCTGAACCTGCGCACCGCCGAGCGCGTGCTGCTGCTGCTGAAAACCTTCCCCGCCGCAACTTTTGATGAACTGTTCGACGGCGTTTACTCTATCCCGTGGGAGGAGCTGATCCCGGTGGATGCCCAGTTCCCGGTCAAGGGTTCCAGCCTGTCCAGCCAGCTTTCCAGCGTACCTGCCTGCCAGAGCATTGTCAAAAAGGCAATCGTTAAGCGGCTGCAGTACGGCCACAAAACCACCACTCTGCCAGAAACCGGTGCTTTGTACAAAATCCGCTTTGCCCTGCGTAAAAACGTGGTGGAAGTGATGCTGGATACCTCTGGCGACGGCTTACATAAGCGCGGTTATCGCAAAAACGCCACGCTGGCCCCCATCAAGGAAACGCTGGCCGCTACCATTGCCGATGTCGGTTTTGTCCGGCGCGACAGCACTGTGCAGGATCCTTTCTGCGGTTCCGGTACGCTGGTGATCGAAGCAGCCCAGAAAGCACTGAACATCGCCCCCGGCCTGCGCCGCCGCTTTGCCGCCGAGCACTATGACTTTGTGCCCGCTGCCGTTTGGGCGGAGGAACGCCAGAAAGCGCTGGCGGCTTCCCGCCTAGATGCCGGGTTCGAGGGCTTTGGCTTTGATATTGACCCCAACGCTGTGGCGCTGGCCAACGCCAACGCCAAGCTGGCCGGGGTGGGGGATCGCTGCCGCTTTGAGGTGGCAGACGTAAAAGACTTTGCCCCGCGCCCCAGCTCCATCATCCTGACCAACCCGCCTTACGGCGAGCGCCTGGGCGATGCCGCCGAAGCCGCCGCTCTGGCCCGCACCCTGGGCCAGGTGTGGCAGGCAAGCCCCACCGCAGGATTGTATGCCATTACGGCGGATGCTGATTTTGAAGCCCACTTTGGCAAAAAGGCCGCCAAGCGCCGCAAAATTTATAACGGCATGATCCCCTGCCAGATTTATATGTACTTTGACCGCCCGGTCAAACCGGTAAGGAAGTGAGGCTGCCATGCAGGATCTGAAACTGGCAGTTCTGATCGATGCGGATAACATCAGCCCCAAATATGTAAAGGTGATTTTGGATGAAGCTGCGTCCTTTGGCGTGGCGGCCTGCAAACGTATTTACGGCGATTGGTCTGATGCCCGCCTGAAAAGCTGGAAGGATGTGCTGCTGAACAACTCCATCATTCCCATCCAGCAGTATAGCTACACCACCGGCAAAAATGCAACCGACAGCGCCATGATCATTGACGCCATGGATCTGCTGTATGCGGGCAATGTGGATGGCTTTTGCATCGTTTCGTCCGATTCGGACTTTACCCGCCTTGCCGCCCGCCTGCGCGAAGCCGGCAAGCTGGTCATCGGCCTCGCCCTGTGCCTGGTGCTGCTGCACCGGGGGGCGGACTCGTCCCTGTGCGCCGCCGGCGCCATCGCCGGCGTCACCGCAGGGTCCCTGCTGTCTCTGACGGTGCTGACCGTGTTCCTGCTGCGCCGCCGTGACCGCGCCGCCGTGGACGTACCGCCTGCGCGGAGCGCCGTGCTCCGTGAACTGCTGACTGCCGGCATCCCCATCACGCTGGGCGCGGCGGGCATGAGCCTCATCACCCTGCTGGATCAGGCGCTGGTGATGTCCACCCTGCAGAATACTCTGGGCTATACGGAAGCCGCCGCCACTGCGCTGTACGGCGAGTACACCTTCGGCATGACGCTGTTCGCTCTGCCGCCGTCCTTCATCTATCCCGTCACCGTCAGTCTGGTGCCGGACATCTCCGCCGCACTGGCCCGGGGCGACCGCCCCGCTGCGGGGCGCAGCGCCGCCGCGGCCCTGAAGCTCACCACCCTCATCGCCCTGCCTACCGGCGCGGGCCTGTCCGTGCTGGCGGGGCCCATCCTGCGCCTGCTGTACCCTGCGGTGCCCGACACCGCCGCAGCCGCTGCCTATCACCTGACCATTCTGGGCATCGCCTGCATTTTCGTGTGCCTGATGGTGGCCACCAACGGTGTCCTCCAGGCCTACGGCAAAGAGTACATCCCCGTCGTCACCCTGCTGTGCGGCGGTATCCTGAAGATCATCACCAACTACCTGATGGTGGGCGACCCCGCCACCAACGTCCGCGGCGCACCGGTGAGCACGCTCTACTGCTACGGGCTTATCGTGGTGCTGAACCTCATCGCCATCGCCCGCTGCGTGCCGGAGCGGCCCTCCTACCTCCGCCTGTTTGCCAGACCGGTTCTCATCACGGCGGTGATGGCACTGGCCGCCCGCTCGTCCTACGGCCTGCTGGCCCGCAGCCTGCCGGAGCGCTGGGCCGTATTGCCCGCCATTGCCGTGGCGGTGGTGGTCTACGGCGTGCTGGTGCTGGCGCTGGGCGCCGTGACGCGGCAGGACGTGCTGGACCTGCCGAAAGGTGAAAAAATTGCCCGAATGCTGCACTTACACTGAACTTTTCGGCGCATCACCACGAAAACCTCTTGCAATAGGAGCGCAAATATGATAAATTTTACAAGGAAACCGCACTATGACTATGCGGACCTGCTGGAGATCATCCGGCTCCTCCGCTCGGAGGATGGCTGCCCTTGGGACAAGGCGCAGACGCATAAGTCCATCCGCCGCGGCCTCCTGGAGGAGGCGTATGAAGCCGCCGAGGCCATCGACAACGACGATCCCGAGCTTCTCAAGGAGGAGCTGGGCGACGTGCTGATGCAGGTGGTGTTTCACGCGGACATCGAGTCCGACGCGGGCCGCTTCACCATGGACGACGTGTGCGACGGCGTGGTGAAAAAGCTGCTGTTCCGCCACCCCCATGTGTTTGGGGACGCGCACGAGGACTCGCCGGAGTCCGTACTGGTCAGTTGGGAGCAGCTGAAGCGCCGGGAAAAGGGCCAGAACACCGTGGCCGACAGTATGGACAGCGTGGCCCGCAGCCTGCCGTCCCTGTGGCGGGCTGAAAAGCTGCAGAAGAAGGCGGCCGCCGCCGGCTTTGAGTGGCCGGATGTACAGGACGCGCTGGACAAGCTGGAGGAGGAAGTGGCCGAGCTGCGCCGCGCCGTGGAGAATGGCGGCGATGTGCCGGACGAGCTGGGCGACGTACTGTTCGCCGCCGTGAAGGTGGGCCGCTTCTGCGGATGCGACCCCGAGGATGCAGTCAACGGCACCTGCGAAAAATTCATCCATCGTTTCCGCGCCGTGGAAGAGGGCGCGGCGGTCCGGGGGAGGGAGGTCTCCCAGCTGTCGCTGGAGGAGATGACCGCCCTGTGGGACGAAGCCAAACGTTCTTAATGCGATCTTGATCGTTTTGAGATACACCGCCCGCCGGGACGGTGTCAACAAATGAAAAATTTTGGGAGGAACTATCATGAATAAGACTGAACTGATCGCCGCTGTGGCGGAGAAGACCGGTCTGTCCAAGAAGGACACCGAGGCCGCCGTCAACGCTACCCTGCTGACCATCACCGAGACCCTGAAGGCCGAGGAGAAGGTACAGCTGGTGGGCTTTGGCTCCTTCGAGGTGAAGAAGAAGGCTGCTCACATGGGCCGCAATCCCCGCACCGGCGAGACCATGGAGATCGCTGCCAGCAAGAACCCCACCTTCAAGGCCGGCAAGGCTCTGAAGGACGCTGTGGCGGAGTAATTTCTGCATAGATCCCCGGTGCCGGTGCATTTGCACCGGCACCGCTTTTTTTGGAGGAGTAGCGTATGCGATTGGATAAGTATTTGAAGGTGTCCCGGCTCATCAAGCGCCGCACCGTGGCCAACGAGGCCTGCGACAACGAGCGGGTATCGGTGAACGGGCGGGTGCAGCGGGCCAGCTACGACGTGAAGGTGGGCGACCGCATCTGCATCCAGCTGGGACAGCGGGAGCTGCAGGTGGAGGTGCTCAGCGTGCAGGAAAACGCCGGCAAGGCAGACGCCGCCGCCATGTACCGGGAGATCTCGCCGGACAAACCGTCATAATGGAGAGGGACTTTCCATACACTGAGAAAAACGGTGTATGGGAGGTCTGTTTTTATGGCATATGAACTCAAGCAGGCGGCGGAGCTGAGCCAGCGCATTGAGCTGACGGGGCGGGAACGCCTGACCGTGACCGGCGTGGAGGACGTGGAGCGGTTCGACGAGCTGAGCGTGGTGATGCACACTGCGGCGGGGGTGCTGGTGGTGAGCGGGGAGGACCTGCACATTGGGAAGCTGTCCCTGGACGGCGGAGAGCTGCTGGTGGAGGGACACATCGATGGGCTGAACTTTGAGGATGCGCCGGTGCGCAAGAGCTCCTTCTTTTCGCGGCTGCTGGGGTAACGGATGGAGCTTTATATCC
>ERZ825159.2963-NODE-2963-length-12857-cov-12.587486_pt1 | contig 12857 bp, 9 predicted proteins | sample MGYA00519932_ERZ825159 | MGnify/ENA primary metagenome ERZ825159 (study PRJEB31778, sample SAMEA3449191) | human gut metagenome | biome: human gut; feature: human-associated habitat; material: faeces | place: United Kingdom | collected 2010/2012 ...
TTCTGCTACCGCTCCATCAACCTGAAGAGCCTGTGGAAGATCATCGTGGACTCTGCCAAGATGTCCGGCATGGTGGTGTTCCTTGTGGGCGTTTCCAACATTCTGGGCTGGGTCATGGCCTTTTTGCAGATCCCGGATGCTGTGGCGGCAGCCCTGCTGAGCCTGACCAGCAACAAGTACATCATCCTGCTCATCATGAACGTGATCCTGCTGGTGTCCGGCACCTTTATGGATGTGACCCCGGCCATCCTCATCTTCACCCCGCTGTTCCTGCCCATCTGCCAGAGCTTTGGCATGAGCACCATCCAGTTCGGTCTGATCCTCGTGTACAACCTGTGCATCGGCAACATCACCCCGCCTGTGGGCAACGCACTGTTCGTGGGCATCAAGGTGGGCCGCACCTCGCTTTCCAAGGTCATGCCGTACATGCTTATGTACTATGTGGCCATCATCGGCGGCCTGCTGCTGGTCACCTTTATCCCGGCAGTGTCTACCGCACTGCCGCAGGCAATGGGCCTGATGTAACTGAGACATCCCCTTCTTCTTCTAAAAAAGGCGGTACCTGCTTTGCGGCGGGCACTGCCTTTTCCTGTCTCTTGCACAAAGGCAGCCTTGTGCGCTATACTATCTGCAAAGGGAGGGAGACACCATGCGCAGACGGACTTTTTTAGCCGGGCTGGGCTTTGCAGCCTTGCAGCTGGCAGGCTGTGCCGCAAAGCTGCAGACTACACCGGACTATGTGCTGACCTATGCCGACAACCAGCCCGCCGGATACCCCACCACGCAGGGCGCGCAGTATTTTGCGGACCTTGTGCAGCAGCAGACCGGGGGCAAGGTGGTCATTCAGGTCAAAGCGAACGGCGAGTACGGCTCAGAGCAGCAAGTGTGGGAGCAGCTTGCCATTGGCGGCGTAGATTTTGCCCGTGTGTCGCTCTCGGTGGCCACCAACGATCTGCCCCGGCTCAACGTACTGCTGCTGCCGTATCTCTACCGGGATGCCGACCACATGTGGCGCGTGCTGGACGGCAGCATCGGGGCTGAGTTTTTGCAGGACTTTACCGCACAGGGACGGGTAGGCCTGAGTTGGTACGACGCGGGTGCCCGCTCGTTTTATGCCCGTCAGCCGGTGCGCAGCCTGAACGATTTACAGGGCAAGACCATCCGCGTGCAGGATTCGCAGATCGTGATCGACATGATCCGCCTGCTGGGTGCAGTGCCGGAGACCACGGCGTACAGCGACGTCTACTCGGCGCTTGAGACCGGGCAGATCGATGCCGCCGAAAACAACTGGCCGGCCTATTATTCCATGGAGCACTACAAGGTGGCGCGGTACTACATGGCCGATGAGCACAGCCGCGTACCGGAGGTGCAGTTGGCTTCCGGCCGCACATGGGATGCACTGCCAGAGGAATACCGGCAGACCCTGCAAGCGTGCGCCCGGGCATCGGCGCAGTATGAGCGCCAGCTCTGGGCACAGGAGGAAACCGCCGCCCGCAAAGCAGCCCTTGCAGGCGGCTGCATCGAACTGCCGCTGCCCGAAGAAGAAATGCAGAACTTCCGGCAGCTGGTGCAGCCGCTATACCGGAAATACTGTGCCGACTATCTGCCGCTGGTGGATGAGATACAGGCAGAGTGACAACAGAGAAAGGGACGAGTCAAATAAAAAGGCTCACAGCTTTGAGGTTATGCTGCGGAGCACTTTTCCTCCACGCCCACTCCGTGGAACAGCAAACAAGCCAGACCCGCCGGTCTGGCTTGTTTGCAATATCAAAATAAATGTTTCCGCTGAATATACCCAAGGTGCAGCGGAGGACCTTCTGAATCAAAAACTCTCCCTCAGCTCACATATCCATCGGTCACGCTGATGATGTTGGCATTGCCTTCCAGACTTTCATACACGTTCACGACGGCATAGTGCATCTCAGCACCCGGATAAACCGTGGTTGCTTCGCACAGGATGCGGTAGTTCGTGCCTGCCACGGTCTGGGTGCTCAACAGAGCCACCGGCACATAGTCCACGCCCACAAAGCCCTCGGTAGCCTCGTTGAACGCCGCCGTGGCTTCCTCCGTCATGGCGGGGAACTCCGTTTCCTGCCAAGCGCCCACAGTGCCTTCTTCATAGTCCAGATTTGTCAGGCACAGTGGATCGCCGATGTCCAGAATTTCTGCTTTGCTCAGCCAGCTGTGCTGCAGCGTGACCACAACATACTCTTCCTGTGCGCCCGGTACGACGACAGTCGCCTTGCACAGAATGCGGTACTGGGTACCGAAGCCGGTGGTGCGGCTTGCCAGCAGGGCTACAGGCGTGTAGGAAACGCCCTCCAGTCCTTCAAAGGCCTTGTCGAACACTTTGCGGACTTTCTCGGTCAGTGTCGGGTCGGAAGCACGCTTCCAGCTGCCGGAAATGCAGTTTTCCTCAGCCACGGCAAAAACCGGCTCCGCCGTCTCTGCCGAAAGTGCGTATGCCTGTACCGCACCGCCTGCCAGCAGGGAAAGGGCCATCACAGCCGTCATGCAAACAGAAACCGTCTTTTTCATAGTATGGTCTCCTCTTCTTATTGTGTGTATCACTGCCGGGGTGTGCACCCGTTTTTGTCGCTTCATTCTGGATACGAATGAACCTCCCCCGGAATTGCACTGGTTTGAAATATTTTCCAAAAAAAGAAAAAAGCCTCGCCCCCCTCAAGCCCTGTTATCCCGCAGGTTGTGCCCGGCTTTGCCTACGGCGGCGACTTCGGCGACCGCCCCACTGACCGGGAATTCTGCGTGGACGGCCTTGTGCTGCCCGACCGCCGCGCGGTGCTCCGGGCAGACTGTGCACCCGGTAAAACCGTGCACATCGCGTTCCCGTTCGCTCTGCCGGAAGCAGGGTTTGCCTGCATGACCGTTACCGCTGTGCAGCGGGCTGTGCTGCCTGGCATCCCAGCGGGCTATGAAGCTGCCTTTGGGCAGGTATGGTACAACTATGCCGCCGCCCGGCTCACCGCTGCCGCGCCGGAATTGGTGGCAATGGACTGCAACATCGGAATAAAGGGTGAGGGTTTCGAGTACATTTTCGGCCGCGGCAAGGGGCTTGTGTCCATCCGCTATAACGGCGTGCAGCTGCTGGACGATACCGTGCGCCCTAACTTCTGGCGCGCGCCCACTAACAACGGCAAAACCAGCCGACACCACCCGGAGCACCGGGTGGAAGTCTGCTGGTTTGCACGCATTCCGTGGCGTGCTGCGGGTACTCCGCCCGGCAGACGTTTCGGAATCAGAATGAAAGAATGGGTGAAAAAGGAGGAAGGTGTTTCTTTTGGTGAGACCTCAGAACAGCAGCCCACAGGCTACGCAGCCCACAGCGACCATGATAGCAGATGCAGCCCATGCGTAGGGGAGGGTGTGCTTCTGGTGGTCGCCCAGGTCCTGGCCGGAGCGGGCCAGTTCGTTGGAGGTGTTGGTGGTCTTTGCTTCGGTCAGACCGGTGACCTCCTGCGCGGGGATGCCTGCAAGCAGCAGAAGGTGTGAAATAAAAGGACAGCCGACTGGTGGTGCGCAAACAGGTCAAAGCGCTGGCGGTATTGTATCTGGTTCCCTGCCAGCATTTTGGAGCGTACTTTGCGCCGTATCAGATCTTGCTGGTGATGGGCGCTGTTTTTGTTCTGCTGGCGATTCCGTTCCTCCTGTTCTATGATCGAACAGTGCTGCCCTTATGCAACAGATGCCTGCCGCGGCAGGAATGCACCTGTATGCCAACGGCTACCGCCCTGTGATGGATGCTCTGCTGCCGCTGCTGTTCTATTGCGTGCTGCCCTGTGTTGTGCTAAAATCATTTTGTATTGAGTATTCGGAAAAGGGAGCTGTGGAGCTGGCTGCCGCGTTGGGCTTTGCATGAGTCTGAAAACAACCAACAGAAAGCAGGAGATAAGATGAAACAGTATCTTTTGATCGACATCGGCGGAACCTTCATCAAGTACAGCCTGGCCGATGAACAGGCCCGGAAAATCTCCGGCGGTAAGGTTCCGACACCGCTGACGAATATGGATGACCTTCTGGCGGCCATCGAGGGCTTTGCCGCTCCCCTTCAGGGGCAGTTCGTGGGCTGCGCCATCTCTATGCCGGGCCGCATCGATACCAGAAACGGCATCGCCCATACCGGTGGAATGCTCAGTGCCTTTATGTGGGAGCAGCCCTTTGCTGCGCAGGTAGAGGCACGGCTGGGCGTGCCGGTGACCATCGCCAACGATGGCAAGTGTGCCGCAGCAGCGGAGGGCTGGACCGGTGCGCTGGCCGGTGTGGAAAATGGTCTTGTGCTGGTGCTGGGCACCGGCATCGGCGGCGGCATCATCCTGAACGGGAAGGTGCTGATGGGCGCTCACGCTGCCGCAGGCGAGGTTAGCGGCCTTGTCTCGGATATTTCAAAGATGGCCGACGATGATTTCAAACTGACCTCGGTAGAGCGGTATTCCGAAGCACCCCTCTGGGCGGGAATGGCCTCGGCAAGTGGCCTGATCTTCGAGTATGCCCGGCAGAAGCATCTGCCGACGGGCAGCCCCATGCCCACCGGGGAAGAGATCTTTGCGGCTTACAATGCCGGGGAGCCGGAAGCGCAGAAGGCTCTCAAGATCTTTGCCCGGCGGGTGGCCGTTGGCATCCTGAGCCTGCAGAATGTGCTGGATGTGGAAAAGGTGGCCATCGGCGGCGGTATCAGCGCAGCGGAGGCTCTGCTGCCTGCGATTCAGGCCGAGTTGGATTGGCTGTTTGAGCGCTGCACAGTCATGCCGACGGTCAAGCCGGAGCTGGTGCGTTGCCGCTATGGCAACGATGCCAACCTGATCGGTGCCCTGAAGCTGTTCTTTGAACAGAACCCCGCCTGAACCAGAACAAAATAGGATAGGAGTAGAAACTTATGAGCGTTTTCCGTGATGATTTCCTGTGGGGCGGTGCCTGTGCAGCCAACCAGTTCGAGGGCGCATGGGACGTGGATGGCAAAGGCCCCAGCGTCCCTGACCTGTGCACCAATGGCTCTCACACCAGTCCGAAATGGGTGACAACTGCTGTCCGCTCCGACCGGCTGTATCCCAGCCATGAGGCCATCGACTTCTACCACCACTACGAGGAGGACATTGCTCTCTTCGCCGAGATGGGCTTCAAGACCTTCCGCACCTCCATCAACTGGACCCGCATTTTCCCCACCGGCATGGAGACCGAGCCAAACGAGAAGGGCCTTGAATTCTATGACAAGGTCTTTGACTGCTGCAAGAAGCACGGCATCGAGCCGTTGGTCACCATCAGCCACTACGAGCTGCCCTATGCGCTGGTGGAAAAATACAACGGCTGGGCCAGCCGAGAACTCATCGAGTTCTATATGAACTACTGCAAGGCTATTTTTGAGCGGTACAAGGATAAGGTCAAGTACTGGCTGACCTTCAACGAGATCAACTGCGGCACCATGCCGATGGGTGCAATCCTGGAAACAGGCACCATCCGGGGCTTTGAAGGCCCTACCGACAAGGTGCCGGACAACAAGCAGGAGCGTTTTCAGGCGCTGCATCACCAGTTTGTGGCCAGTGCAGAGGCTGTCCGGTATGCCCACGACCACTACCCTCAGTTCAAGATGGGCTGCATGATCTGCTTTATCACCAGCTACGCACTGACCTGCGACCCGGCCGACGAGATCGCCAACCAGAAGGCCATGCAGATCAGCAACTGGTTCTGCTCTGATATGCATGTCCGCGGCGAGTATCCTTCTTACATGAAGCGCTATTTTGCCGAGAATAACATCACCATCCGGCAGGAGCCGGAGGATGCTGCCATCCTGAAGGCCGGTACTGTCGATTTCTACACCTTCAGCTACTATATGTCCAACTGCATCACCACCCACAAGGATGCCGATGATGTGGGCGGCAATATCATTGCTGGTAAGAAGAATCCTTACCTGAAAGCCTCCGACTGGGGCTGGCAGATCGATCCCATTGGTCTGCGCTACACCCTCAACGCGATCTACGACCGCTACCGCATTCCCCTGATGGTGGTGGAAAACGGCCTGGGCGCTTACGACAAGAAGGATGCCGACGGAAAGATCCACGACAGCTACCGCATCGACTACCTGCGGGCACACATCGAGCAGATGGCTGAGGCTGTAAAGGACGGCGTGGATCTGATGGGCTACACCCCCTGGGGCTGCATCGATCTGGTGAGTGCCTCCACCGGTGAGATGGCAAAGCGCTACGGATTCATCTACGTCAACAAGTTTGACGACGGCACGGGTGATCTGAGCCGCGAAAAGAAGGACAGCTTCTACTGGTATCAGAAGGTCATTGCCACCAACGGCGAAGATTTAGGATAACAAAAACAGACCTCCGGGTGCCATGTTTGCAGTACCGGGGGTCTGTCTTTTTGAAAGAAGGAGGTCATTTATGGAAAAGGCATTTTGCTGTGCGCCGGATTTTCCGGTGGTTCAGACAAATTACGGTCCGGTGCGGGGATATCGCTTCCGGGAGATCAGCAGCTTCAAGGGCATTCCGTATGGGCGGGCGGTGCGCTTCCATGCACCCCAGCCGCCCCAGCCTTGGGCAGAGCCGCTGGACGCTTCCAGTTACGGCTGCGTCTGCCCTCTGCTGAGCATCGACAAGCCCGGCGGCGAACTGCGTGTGCCCCACCGCTACTGGGTGCAGGATGAGGACTGCCTGAACCTGAACATCTGGACCCCGGCCTGCGATGCCCAAAAGCGGCCGGTGATGGTCTGGCTCCATGGCGGCGGATTTTTTGCCGGCTCGTCCATTGAGCAGGTGGCCTACGAGGGCGGAAACATGGCGCGGGAAGGGGACTGCGTGGTGGTGTCACTGAACCACCGGCTGAACATCCTGGGCTACTTGGATCTCTCCGATTTTGGGGAGGAGTACGCAAACTCCGGCAATGCGGGTGGGGATGATATCATCCTGGCACTGCAGTGGGTGCGGGACAATATTGCAGCGTTTGGCGGCGATCCCGGCTGCGTGACGGTATTCGGCCAGTCCGGCGGCGGAGCCAAAGTGACAACGCTGCTGCAGACCCCGGCAGCAGATGGCCTGTACCACAGGGCGATGATAATGAGTGGTGTGCTGGAAGGTTTGCTGAACGACAGTGTCGGCAGCGGCAGGGACTGTGTGCAGGCGCTGATGCAGGAGCTTGGCGTGCAGACAGCACAGCAGCTGGAAACTGTGCCCTACCACCAGCTGGCGCAGGCTTACCGGAACGTCAGCCCGGCTCTGAAAGCAAAAGGCGCGAATGTGGGCCAAAGTCCCCACCCGAACCGCTTCTATCTTGGAGATCCGCTCCATAACGGCAGTGGGTTTCGGCCCGAGACCGCAGACATCCCGGTGCTGATCGGTACGGTTTATTCGGAGTTCTACGGTTTCTTTGATGGTCTGAAAGGAGTCGGCCTGGAAGAAGCAGTGGGGCTGTCTGCCGCAGAGACCCTGCGGGAGCAGTTCCGCACTGCCTACCCGCACCGCCCGGAGGAAGACCTGCTGCTGGCAGATACCAGCTTCCGCGCCCCCACGATCAAATATGTCCGGGAGCGTGCCAAGGCGGGCGGAAAGGTGTACAGTTATCTGTTTGATCAGGATTTCCCTCTGATGGGAAAAAGTACCCCATGGCACTGTGCGGATATCCCATTTGTGTTCCACAACACAGAGCTTGTGCCGGTGTGTGCCTTTGAGGGAGCAAAGCAGCTGGAAGCGGAAATTTTTGGCGCTGTGATGCAGTTTGCCCGTACCGGTGCGCCGGGCTGGGCTGCCAGTACGGAGGATGTGGAACAGACCATGCTTTTCGGCCCCCAAAGCCGTCTGGTGCAGAACCACGATCACGCACTGATCGAAGCATTGGCACCCTTCACAGATTTACGGATGAAAAAAGCGACCCGGGCAGGCGGACAGATCCAGCATTAAAAAGCGCTGTTCAATACGCGGGAATTCCGGGAAACATAAAGCAGAACAGGCATCCTGCGTTACCGCTTGGCGGTATCGGGCAGGATGCCTGTTCTGCTATGATGAAGAAGAATGGGGGGGGGGGAGAATGGCTCAGTTGAGGAACTTCTCATTCAGGGTCACGCCAAAGTCGCGGGCGGTGCTGCCCCGGCCAGCAGTGCGCCGGCTGCCGTCAGTACGGCTTCCTCTGTGGAGGAGGTCAGTGCCATGGACGGTTACGACTACCTCAATGATTATATCGGTCTGCATTCTATAATTGCCACTTGACCCAACCCGTGGTATAATGAAAGAATCGAATACTATGGGAACAAAGGACAGGGGTCAGAACAGAAAATGGCAAAACGAAAGCGAAAAACAACTGCAAAGCGCGCGTCTGCACGCAGAAAAAGCCGGGCCGAGGAGCGGATGCCGGCGGGGCTGGGCACCCTGTTTGTGGGGCTGCTGCTCATCGTGCTGGCGTTCGTGGAGGGGGACTCCGTCTGGAAGAGCGCCCACCAGATCCTATTCGGGCTGTTCGGCTGCGGCAGCTTTGTGCTGGGCGCGGCGGTGTGCTATCTGGCCATCCTCTACACCCGGGGGCAGGACCTGCTGATGCAGGTGTTCAAGCTGCTGCTGGGGCTGATCTTTGCCAGCGGCACGGTCATCGTGTTTTCGGATATCCCCGCCGACCTGACCGCTGCCCAGATGATCGCTGCCTGCTACCAGAACGGCGCGAACGCCTGGCTGGGCGGCGGCGTGCTGGGCACTCTGCTGGGCGGCAACCTGCTCCTGCTCTGCGGGCGGCCTGCGGCCAATCTGGTCATGGCGGTGCTGGCCCTGTGCGCCAGCCTGTATATCTTTGATATCACCCCTGCCGAGTGCTGGCAGTGGCTCTGCAATGTGGGCGGCGGTGTGCATGAAAAAGGCGTGGCGGTCTATGAGCAGAACGCCGCCCGCCGTGCTGAGCGCCTTGCGGCCCGGCAGGCGGAAGAAGAGTACCGCGCCGAGGAGCCTGCGGACGATTACGATGATAATTTCGATGAGGAAGATGTGCCCGGCGGCATTCCGGTGCCCGGGTGGCTGTCCGGCGTGTTCAGCTGGGGCCACAAGGTGACCAAGGAGATGGAGGGCGAAGCGGAACCTGCTCCCGTGGACGATTCTCTGGGCTACGAGCCGCCTGCGCCGGTGGAGCCGGAACCGGCTCCCGCCCAGCCTGCCCCAGCCTTTGAGCCGGTCAAGGTGACCTCCAACCATCCCCGCGCGGCGTTTGATATCGATCTTGGGCCGGATACCTCTGTTTCCGAGGGCGGAAGCGAGCCCATTGAGCCCATCATCATCGGGCCGGGCGGCACCTTTGGGCAGGACCCGCTCCAAAAGGCCCCGCCCCGGGCCATCGTCAAACCGGTGGTGCCGGATGCCGTGGAGACTGCCGCCGAGGATTTCTTCGCGCCCGCCGGATCGCCTGCTCCGACCCCTGTGGTGAACCCCACCGTGCCGCCTGCGGCCCCGGAAGCCCCTGCGGCTGCACCGGCAGAGCCCGTGCAGCCTGAGATGCCGGTGTTCCAGACCCCCACCCTGCCCACTACGGACGAGCCGGTGGTGCCGGTGCGGGTTAGCGCGGAAAACGCGGTGGCCATGCGCAGTGAACCGGACGAGGACGGCTGGATCAGCATTACCAGCGAACCGGTGGAGGAAAAAGACCTGAACACGCTGGTGGCGGCTGCCATGGAAAAACCCGCCGCAGGCGAGCAGGCTGCCGCCACCGCCCCGGCCGAGGAGCCGGAGGTGGTGGAGACCTTCCAGTATCAGTACCCCAGCATCGAGCTGTTTGAAAAGTCTGCCGAGGAGGGTGACCCCGGTGCCCAGGACGAGCTGAAGGCCAACGCCCAGAAGCTGGTGGACACGCTGGAAAGCTTCGGCGTGCGCACCCGGGTGCTGGATATCTCGCGGGGCCCCTCTGTTACCCGGTACGAGGTCCAGCCCATGGCGGGCGTGAAGATCAGCCGCATCACTTCGCTGGCCGATGATATCGCCCTGAACCTTGCCGTGGCCGATGTCCGCATGGAAGCACCCATCCCCGGCAAGCCTGCCGTGGGCATCGAGGTGCCCAACCACAAAAAGACCCCCGTTTTTATCCGCAGTGTCTTTGAAAGCCAGGCCTTCCTGCGGATGACTTCGCCCTTGGGCGTGGCGCTGGGCAAGGACATTGCCGGTGTGGCCCAGGTGGCCGACCTGTGCAAGATGCCCCATCTGCTCATCGCGGGCAGCACCGGCAGTGGTAAATCTGTCTGTGTGAACAGCATCATCATCAGCATTCTGTTCCGCTCCAGCCCCGAGGACGTGAAGCTCATGCTCATCGACCCCAAGGTGGTGGAGCTGGCAGAGTATAACGGCATCCCCCACCTGCTGATGCCCGTCATCACCGAGCCGAAAAAGGCAGCGGGTGCTCTGAGCAGCGCGGTGCAGGAGATGGAGCGCCGCTACCACCTGTTTGCGGAAAACAATGTCCGTGACATCAAATCCTTCAACAAGCTGGCAGCCACCGACCCCATGCTGGAAAAGATGCCCTATATCGCCATCATCATCGACGAGCTGGCCGATCTGATGATGGTCGTGGGCAAGGACGTGGAGGATTCCATCTGCCGCATTGCCCAGAAGGCCCGTGCCGCCGGAATGCACCTCATCGTTGCCACCCAGCGCCCCAGCGTGGATGTCATCACTGGCCTGATCAAGGCCAACATCCCCAGCCGCATTGCCTTTGCCGTGTCCAGCCAGGTGGACAGCCGCACCATTCTGGATGGTGCCGGTGCTGAGAAGCTGCTGGGCCAGGGCGACATGCTCTTTATGCCTGTGGGCGCGCCTAAGCCGGTGCGTATCCAGGGCACCTTTGTGCGGGATGAGGAGATCAGCCGCGTGCTGGACTTCATCAAGCAGAGCGCCACCGTCCAGTACGACGAGGCCATGATCGAAGCCATGGAAAAGCACGCCATTCAGGATGGCAAGAAGGGCGCATCCTCTGCAGATGCGGATGAGGAGACCGGCAGCGACCCGATGCTCAAGCAGGCCGTTGAGGTGGTCATTGATGCCGGGCAGGCATCCACCAGCCTGCTGCAGCGCCGCTGTAAGCTGGGCTATGCCCGCGCCGCCCGCATCATGGATGAGATGGAGCAGAAGGGCATCATCGGCCCCTATGAGGGTGCCAAACCCCGTGCTGTCCTCATCAGCCGCCAGCAGTGGCTGGAAATGCAGATGAATCAGCCGGAGGAATAAGAACACAAGCAACACTTCTCTTGGCTCCCTGGTCAGGGGAGCCGACAGAGAGGTTTAACCAGTGAGGAACACTATGGAAAACTCTTCCCCGATCTACACCGAATTTCTTCCCATCAGCCGGGCGGACATGGAAGCCCGGGGCTGGGATCAGCTGGACTTTGTGGTGGTGGGCGGCGATGCCTACGTTGACCACCCCAGCTTTGGCACCGCCATCATCAGCCGCCTGCTGGAGGCCGAGGGCTATAAGGTCGGCGTGCTGGCCCAGCCCCGTTATTCCGACTGCGAGGACTTCAAGCGGTTCGGCAGGCCGAAGTACGGCTTTTTCATCGGCGGCGGCAACGTGGACAGCATGGTGAGCCACTACTCCGTGGCAAAAATTCCGCGTGCCGAGGACGAATACTCTCCCGGCGGCATCGGCGGCGCGCGGCCTGACCGCAGCGCCACCGTCTACACCAGGCTGGCCAAGGAGGCCTACCCCGACCTGCCTGTGATCCTGGGCGGTCTGGAGGCTTCTCTGCGCCGGTTTGCCCACTACGATTACTGGCTGGACACCGTTCTGCCCAGCATTGCGGAGGACTCCGGAGCCGATCTCATCAGCTTTGGCATGGGCGAGCACCAGACCGTGGAGATCGCCCGGCGGCTGGCGGCAGGGGAGCCGGTGGAGTCCATCACCGATGTGGACGGCACCTGCTACCTGACCGACTTTGACCACCTGCCTGAAAAGTATGTGGAGTGCGCCGGTTTCCGGAAAGTGGCCTCCGATAAGGTGGCCTACGCCAAAGCCTGCCGCATCCAGATGGACAATCAGGATGTGGTCAGCGGCCAGATCATTGTCCAGAAGCAGAGTGAAAAGTACCTTGTGCAGAACATCCCGGCAAAGCCGCTGGTGCGCTGGGAGCTGGACAAGGTGTATGCGCTGCCCTACACCCGCCGCTACCACCCCATCTACGAGAGCATGGGCGGCGTGCCTGCCATCCGGGAGGTGCAGTTCTCCATCATCCAGAACCGCGGCTGCTTCGGCGGCTGCAACTTCTGCGCCATCCAGCTGCATCAGGGCCGCCGGGTCACCAGCCGCAGTGCCGACAGCATTGTGGCCGAGGCCGAGCGGATGACCCACGAGCCTGATTTCAAGGGCTACATCCACGATATCGGCGGCCCCACCGCCAACTTCCGGTTCCCGTCCTGCCGGGAGCAGATGCTGCGGGGCATGTGCAATGGCGGCAAGCACTGCCTGGCCCCCACCACCTGCTCCCACATGATCGTGGACCACAGCGATTATCTCAAGATCCTGCGCCGGGTGCGGGAGCTGCCGGGTGTGAAGAAAGTGTTCATCCGCAGCGGCATCCGTTTTGATTACCTCATGGCCGACCCGGACGACACCTTCTTCAAGGAGCTGGTGGAGTACCACGTCTCCGGCCAGCTGAAGGTGGCTCCGGAGCACTGCGCGCCCAACACCCTGGCCTACATGGGCAAACCTCCCATCGAGACCTTCAACAAGTTCAAGGATAAGTTCTATGAGCTGAGCAAGAAGGCCGGCAAAAAGCAGTATCTGGTGCCCTACCTCATGTCCAGCCACCCGGGCAGCACCCTGAAGGACGCGGTCTATCTGGCCGAGTACCTTTATAAGAACCACATGCGCCCGGAGCAGGTGCAGGA
>ERZ825159.2964-NODE-2964-length-12857-cov-2.669505_pt1 | contig 12857 bp, 11 predicted proteins | sample MGYA00519932_ERZ825159 | MGnify/ENA primary metagenome ERZ825159 (study PRJEB31778, sample SAMEA3449191) | human gut metagenome | biome: human gut; feature: human-associated habitat; material: faeces | place: United Kingdom | collected 2010/2012 ...
GTCAGACCCAAGGCCAGCAAGAAAACCAAAATAGCCGCTGAAATGGTCATTGCTTTTGTACTCATAATGCCCTCCTTGCAGTAGCAGCCCCAGAGGTTTTCTTTCCACTGGGGCTGCATTTCGTTACCGATCAGACTTCTTGCGGCAGACAATGAAGATCATCACCATGGCACTGGCCATCAGGACAATACCACCCACGGTGAACATCCAAGTGCCATGATCGCCTGTCTGGGGAAGATCAAAACCGCTGGTGTTCACAACAGTCAGGGGCGCTTCTGCATTGATGCTGCCATTGTCTTCCACCATGTTAACCTTCTTGCCATCCACGTTAGCGGAAGCGGTCAGCAGTTTATGCTCCAAGTGCTTCTGGGGCATATTGTGCAGGTCGCCGTTGTCCTTAATAATACTGGCATACCGGGGATCATTTTGAATCAGACCCAGAACATCCGTGCCGTAGATGGCGCAGGAAGCGTCTGTATTCTTCTGGGAAATGACCACATCGATACCCTGTTTCAGCAGCACATAGCCGCTGTCGGTGCGAACCTCAGTCAGGGTGTAGGCGTCATCTTCCAGACCCTTGACAACGATCTTGCCCTTGGAATCAGCGGTCTTGACGGGGACAAAGTGGGTGGCTTCCGCCTTGTCGGTCACATGATCCACCACATAATAAACGCCTTCGTCCTTGTTCAGCTCGGCTTTCACAAAGTAGTTATCAGTTTTATTCTGGATCAGAAACTCCACCTTGGAGAAATCGCCCTTGCCGTCGCTGAACAGTTTGGTCAGGTCAATGCCGTAGGTGAACACATGGCAGTCATCCACCAGAGTATCGTAGTAGTTCTGGGAGCTGCGTTTCCAGGTCAGCACAACCTTGTTATCATTGCCCTTGTCACCGAACACCAGATCGCTGCTGCTGTCCATCTTGGCGGCATAGGTGATTCTTACGGTGCAGTCGGAGTAGCCGGAGTTGACCATGGAAGCGCCGGAATAAACAGCCTTGGAGGTGTTAATCTCGGTCAAACCGGCAGCGGTCATTTCGATGGTCATAACGGGATCCCCGGTATCGGTAGTGTTGTAGGCAACGGTAAATTTGCCGTCAGCCTCCGTCCACTTGGCAACGGAATCCATGCAAGCGGCATCGGTGAAGAACTCCAGAACCACATCGCCCTTGTTGTAGGACAGACCCTTGGACAGGGTATCCACAAAGGTGTAGCAGGACAGGAAGGTGCTTTCGGAGGTGATGGAGGGCAGCGTGGAAATGATCTGGTAGTCGATGGTATCACCGGCGGATGCGGTGCCGGTGTGGGCGTAATCGTCCGTCTTGCCAGTGTCAGCCTTGGCCTCCCGCAGCGTCTTTTCCAGGGAGGGAATTCCGGTCAGATTTTTGGGGTAAAGGGTAATATCGTAAATCCAGCGGGTGCCGCCGTCATTGGCGTTGGTGCCGTTGACGGAGGTCATGGGGACGGATACCAGGAAAGGATCGGTGGTGGAAACGACCATTTCGGGGACCTTGGTTTCCGCAACCAGATACAGACCCAGGGGCAGGTTTTCAGCTTTGGTCTTGCCGTAGGAATCCGTCAGGGGCATGGCCGTACCGTTGGCGGCGGCGTAGCGCTCCATGGCGTTCTTGACGGTGGTAGCGTTGGCGGTCAGGCCAGAGGACAGAGCGGAAACCAGCACATCAGACTGGTAGAAATACTTGGATTCATCCAGAGCATCCGCATTCTCATACCGATTCTTTCCATCCGTCAGGCCCAGGGCTTTCAGGAAGTCCGCACCCTTGGCCTTGTCCACGGCGTACAGGATTTCCACATGACCGTCGGTGGCTTCGGTTTCGCCGTACTGGAAAATATCAGCTACCTTTGCATAAGTAAACTCGACACCCTTAATGGCATATCCGTAGCCGGTTTCGCCGTTGCCCAGAGTGGAAGAAGCATTTCCGCCCAGAACATTGTTTACCCCGGTTTCGTCATAAACGCCGGTAGACACATAGCTGGAATCCCATACGCCGTCCTTTTCGGCGTTGGTCAGATCGTACTTGTAGATGGTCAGAGAGCCGGTTCGGGATTCGTCGATGGTTGCATTCTCCAACTCGGCGGCGGAGACAGCCACCGGGAAGGACAGGAGCAGTGTCAGAGCTAGGAACAGGGAAAGAATTTTTGTGATGCTTTTCATAGAGCAGTTTCCTTTCTTGAATATAATTTTGAGGTTGGATTTTGAATTTTGAACATGAAAAAACCAGGGGCTTATCCCTGGCATGGTATGGGGTGTGTATCATATCAGAACTTCTTTTTTCGATAGATAAGGGCAACCAGGCAGCCAATGGCAGCCGTCAGGCCCAGCGTCTGAATAGCCATCCCGGACATAGAACCCGCTTCCGGCATGGTAAAGGTCCGGGCATTGACCACGGTCAGCTCTACGGACAAGGTATCAGTGGGAATTGTCCCCGTAAATGCCGCCTCCGTGAGCAGCTTAAAGCCCTCCGGTGCTTTTACCTCTGTCAGGCGGTAGTGGATGCCGGGATGCAGGCCATCCCATTGGAGAATACCGTCCTCACCGCTGGTCAGAGAGCCATCCGTCAGGTTCTCCGCAGAGCAGCCACCTTTTGTGACGGCAGAGGAATATTGAACGGGCTGCCAGGTGCTTTCGTCCTCGCTCCATTCCAACAGGAATGTGGCTCCGGCCAGAGGACTTCCGGTGGTATCCACCTTTTTGACAGTGATTGTGCCAGGACGCAGGGCATTGACGAAGGACACCTCCACTGTCTGCCCCTGGACTAGCGAAACTTTCTGGGGATTCTCGCTTTTGCACTGATACAGACAATCCTCTGGCAGCAGCTCCTCCACGGTATATTCCCCAGGCAGCAGATTGGCGGTCAGAATTCTGCCATCCGCACCAGAGGTAAAGGGGGAACCCTCTACAGCATTCCCATGGGCATCCGTTACCCGGAACGCCCAGCCCGCCAGACTGCCGTCACCCTCCACAGTTTTTTGGATTTTCAGTTTGCCATACTGAACATTTGTAAACGTGATCTCCGTATCCTTATGGGGCAGAATCTCGATTTTCTGAACAGTTTCATCCACCATCCAGTATTCATCCTCAAACCGCCCGTGTTCATCGCCGGTTTCCTTCGCCCAGTAGGTGCCGGGGTCAAGGTAGTAGCCAGCCTTGCCCTCCGCATTGGTGATAAGTGTACCGATCTCCTGGGTGCAGGCTTCGTCGGAGTAGACGGTGATGTGCCAGCCCTCCACAGATTCGCCGGTATTGGTCATTTTGTAAAACCAAACCAGGCCCTGTTCCTTGTTGTGCCAGGTATCCACAGTGTTTTCCCCGGCTTGCACAGTCGCATCATGGAAGCCCAGCTCCGTAGACCAGTAATTGTCCTCCGTGGGCAGCTCTACCACGGTGTACCGTCCTAACGGAAGATTGTCGGTGCAGGCGTAGCCGTTCTCGTCGGTTGTATAGTCACCGATGACATTTCCGTTGGAATCCCTCATCCGGAATGTCCATCCCTCAAGCTGATTGCCCGCGTTGGTGGTCTTACGGAATTCAATTCGTCCGTAATGGGTGTTCGTGAAAGTGACAGAAGCGGTCTGATTCACAACTACGGTCATGGATTTTACAGCGGTATCGATCTCCCAATAGGTGTCATCCGTGGGCAGCTCCTTCGCGTAATAAGTCCCGGGAGTAAGCCCTGTCACAGTCACGGTGCCGTCTGCCCCAGTGGTGAAGGGTGAGCCGGACACGGCGCTAGTGCAGGTGGAATCTGTATACAGTCCGATTTTCCACCCGCTCAGGTTAGCTCCTGTGTTGGTTTCCTTCACTAGCTTCACACCGCCGGTGTTCAGTTTGTTCGTGAAACTGACTGTTGCTGTGTTACCAGCCGTCACGGTTACTTTCTGCGGATTGGTACTGGAGCAGTAATACAGGGCGTTGATGGAGCTGTCCGTATGCCCGATTTCCTTGACATAATAGGTGCCAGCAGCCAGATCAGACACCGTGATTTTGCCATTGGCATCGGTAGTATGAGGGCCAGACACCAGCGTAGTGCAAGCACTGTTGCTGTAAATCCCAAACTGCCAGCCGGACAGGTTCTTGCCGTCCTCTGTGGTTTTCGTCAGGCTGATAGCGCCGGTGTTCAGCTTGTTATAGAAGCTGACCGGAGTGGTTCCGCCGCTGCTGACACTGACCTTCTGGGGATTGGTGCTGGAACAATAGTACATTGCGTTGATGGAACTGTCGGTGTGCCCCAGCTCCTTGACATAGTAGGTGCCAGCGGTCAGCCCGGTAATGGAAATCTTTCCGCTGCTGTTGGTGGTGTAAGGTCCCGCCGCAAGGCTGGTGCAGGCGGAGTTGGTGTACACGGCAAACCGCCAGCCGGAAAGATTCTGCCCATCCTCCGTGGTTTTCGTCAGGCTGATGGTTCCCGGATCAGGGGCTTTCAGCTTAAAGTAGGCATTCAAGCTGCCGCTGGAAGCGCTGGCAAGGGATACCGTCGTCTGATAGCTGGAACCCGACATATACCAGATGTTATAGGTGGAGCTTGCCGCGGAGGGCAGATACCGGGTAGCCCTATACACAGTGGAGGAAGAAATCGTTCCCGCCTGCGTGATGTACAGAGTGCTGCCGCTCTTGTAGAACTCCGCTCCATTTCCGTCTGTGAAAGAGAAGTTGGAGAGAACGCCGTTGCTGTCATAGACGCTGGTTTCTTCTCCTGTCAGGCTGATGGTAGGAGCGCTGCCGCTGGATGCGGAAGTGAAGCTGGGAATCTTCTTTGCCGCCTGAATGTTGGACACCAGCGTATTGTAGTTGGAAGTAAAATTGGTAACAGATGCCGCACCGGCATTGTAGAAGATATTTCCAGCCGTTCCGCACTCGTTGGTGGAGTTGAGGGTGAAGGTGCTGGGGTCACGCAGACCGCACACAATTTCGTAAATCAGAAACTGGGTGGCGATCCGCAGGGGTACATTGGGGTTGTTGGCTTTGGATGTGGTGGTCACGCTGATGGAGTGATTCCACATCTGATCGCTGTACAGCAGAATCAGACCAATGGCTTCCCGCCGTGCGGCAGGCAGAGCGTACCACACATTGCTGCCAGTGGTGCTGCCACTGCCGTCCAAGGTCACATCCCGGTCAACGGAGTTTCCGGAGGTGCTGGCTGCGTAGCTGCGCCAAGGCTCAATGCAGTACAGGGGGTCATCCGCATAGGCAACACCGCCATACCGTGCAAAGTGCCAGCCCAAATTCTTGATGTACGCAGTCCGGGTGGTGCCGGTACCATTAGGTTTGTAGGCACAGGCAACCTGAGAGTTCAGAACAGTGGTGTAATTGCCGTTATCAGCAAAGTCAAACAGCATAATACTTTTCTGGGTGCTGCCGATAGCCCAGGTAGAACTATCGCCGGGTGACAACCCCATTATGCCAGGACCATCCTGGGGGACATCTTCTGCGGATGGTTCAGAGCTTTCTGTTTCCGGTTCAGGTTCTGTTTCCGGGATAGTATCTTCCGGAACCGAATCGGGATCAGGCTCTGAACTGGTGATCGTTGGTTCTGTGATGGGAGTTTCATCTTCAGGCAGGGATTCTTCGGTAGGAGGATCTACACCAGATTCAAATTGCGAAGAAGGCATTTCAGCCGCATAGCCGAAGGGCACCATACTGAAGAACATCAAAAATACAAGCACCAACGCCAGCGGCTTACGAAGTTTGGTAAACAGCATTGTAGTGTGATCCTTTCTTGACTTTATGAATTTGTGAACCGGGGAAGAGTTAAAACAATCATAGGCATCGCCTCCTGTATTGAAATTCCATCCATTTGGATGACATATGGAACATATGTAAGAGACTGCCACAGCAAAGCCATAGCAGCTCGTAATTCATAAAGCGTATTCTCATATTTGTCCTCGACGCCCTGAGAGGGGAAGTCACCAGACGGCAGCTTGCTGTGCTGCTCCATAGGAATCTAACCTCCCCGCCTTCATTATGACCGGGCCGCGAATTACGGAAGTATCATTGTCCCTGTGCAGGTTCATCGCTTTGCTGGTTGCACTCCAGCATTCCAGAGTAGCATTTATCGCTATTCCCGAAAGGAAGTCTCGGCGTGTTTCCCTGATAGCTCTCTGCACGGTAATGTATCTGGTGAATGGTATTCAATTGTCAAGCTACGCACTCAGAACATTCGTTCTGTTTGCAATTATTTTATAGGAAAGCAAGGCTCTTTTTTAGGAACTACCTTGTCACAATCAGGGAAGCCGTTGGTCACAATCAGAGCCTGTTGACAAAAGAAGATAGTTCTATTGAGATTTGGCGCAGCTCATCCCGAAGATTTTCACGCTCTGATTCCTTACCCAGCAGTAGGTAGTCTGTGGAGCAATTGAGCAGTTCTGCTATGTTAATCAGAAGTTCAAACGAACAGACATTCTTCCCGGTCTCTATCCGCGTGATAAATTCTCTGGAAGCGCTCAATGAGTTTGCCAGTGCTTCCTGCGTAAATCCGCAACTCTTTCGGGCATTGCGTACCCTTTCCCCGAATGCTTTTTGATTAAACTGCATTTTCCTGTTCCTTTCTGCTGGGTGCAGGGGAGGACACAGGAAAGTCAGGGCTTTATCGCTGCATTTAGGCGCAACGAAATAAGGGTACTGAAAATACATTCTAAAATTCAGAATGTACTCCTGTATCCTCGGCCCTGATGATCACTCAGGCTTTAGATATGTAAATTTGTTTGCTGATAAAAATAAAAGCCGGGCATGAAAACGGTAGAGTAAGCCTGTTACTCATCGTTTTTCATGCCCGGCTATTTGGTGGTGTTTCATTATGCGGTCATTGACCGCATACCCCGTTGCTCGGTGCTATGATGGAATATCAAAAATAGTCGCTGACGGCTGCCTTGCGGAGCGTCGGTAAAAGAGCGGCGTCTTACTGCGCCGGTAAGCGAGATTTATTTGCGTGATCTGGTGGCATTTGGGACATTTCAGTTCTATCTTGCCTGAAAGCGGCGTTGTCTTGTAGAAGATGACGCGCTGGCAAACCTTGCATTTTACAGCTACCCGCATTTCCGTACTTGTTTCCATATGTTCGCCGCTCCTTCGCTATTGCCTGTAAAGAAGGTTCTTGTCCAGCAGCCCCAGACGTTCCATCCGGAACGCAAGCGCTGACCTGGAGACGCCCAATGCTTCCGCCAACCGGCAAAAGCTGTCATATTTGTTCGGTGTGTATTTCTTGGAGAGCGTGCCGATATGCTCTCCCAGTCCAGCAAGGAACATCCCGTCCAGAACCGCGTCCTTTGGCATCAGCAGAGCTGCGGCGAGGGCGTCGGCCTGCCATTCTGTCCAGTCGGTGACTTTCCTGCGGCTTTCCGGTGTGCGGCGGTAGTCGCACATCAGGCGGCGGGCGGGGCCGTAGGCATCGGGAAACGCCTTGTAGAGAATCTGGTGGGCGATCTCGTGCGCCAGCGTGTAGTTTTTCCTGCCGACAGTCTTGGGAGAGGCGCACAGCCGTGCGTCGATCAGGATGGTGTTTCCGTCGAGGTAATAATAGCATTCCTCGCCATCATAGTACACCGGCACGTACTGTTCGTCCGGCGACGTAACGCCCAGGATGCTCCCATCCAGAGACGGGATCCGGTAATCGACCTCCAGACCCAACACATCGGCCAGTTCCTCCGGGTTGACCTGATAGCACAGATGCCTTTCCGGTACATATGCCTCGGTGTAGATGGAAAGAACTCTCCCGGCAATTTGCTCGATATCCTCCCTGGATAGAACCGGTGCTGCCATATGACCTCCTCCGTGTAAATGCCTGCTATCAGAAATGCGAATGTATGTTCGATAACTAACTGTGGCGCTATAATAACACCGCCTATTGGGATTTTTCAAGAGGAAAAGCCAAATTTACAGAAATAAAAATTTTTTTCAATTCCTGCCAGCATACTGGCAGCTTCCATAGCGTCCCGTTTGGAGGTCGTGGAGGGATACACATACATTTGCAGCGTGGTCTGCACATTTGCGTGATCCAGAATTTCAGATTTAACATCCATACATCTCTCAATGCAACGTATGGCAAAAGAATACCGTGGAGGGTAACTCCAGGGATATGTGTAGGCAGAAGCGCTATTCTGGGACATGGGGTGTCGGTGAGCGGCAATTAGAGTCTATCTGAAAACCGTACATAGCTGTTTTGAGGCAAAAAGCAGGTCTTGTTTTTTTCGATATCATGGTATCGTGCCTGATACGCGCATCAAAGCATCATCCCTCCAGATGATATGCTTTCTTCAACGCGGCAACTTCTTCATCGCTGATATGCACCATCCTGCCAAGCCGCTGTGATTTCAGAATGGATGCTGCTGTCAGTTCCATGACCTCAAGCCGGTCAAAGGCTTGCAGCAGCGATTCTCCGGTCACGATCACACAATCATTTTCCACGATCGCTGCCGGATGCGCGGCATCAAATTCCTCTGCCAGCTTGTCTGAATCCAAGTAAAGTTCTTCATACGACACCCGTTTGACATCGCGCAGGAGAATGTAGCTTTCCGGGATTGTTCTTGCGTCAAATTCCATGTCCGTGACGGCAAACGCCATTGCATGGACTGGATGCGCAAGAAGCACCGCCCCGATCTGAGGATTTTCCCGATAAATGTTTCGGTGCGCCAGAACGGCGCGGGACGGTAGCTTTCCTAGCTCTTTGGCATCGCCTTTGATGCGAACCAGATCGTCCTCCTCCAGATAAGCACGATCAAAGCCGAACGGAGTAATAAGGAAGCTCCCGTCAGGAAGACGGACGGAATAGGTGCCATGAGTTGCCGTAAACAGATCCATTTTGTAGGAGCGCCGGATCAGCGTAATCATGTCGCGTCTGGCTGCCAGCTCCGCAGAGCTGCGGTATTGAGAAATGAAATCCCCCAGCCTGGTGTGGCTGTCGGTTTCACCCAGGCGGTATGCGTTTTCCGGGAGTGCGCGTATCTTTCCAAGCTGTCCTGCCAGCACCTCAAGCTCCGCTGTATAATTGAGCGTTTCAAACTGCTGAAAGGCGGTAAACATATCCGGCGCGCCAACGCAAACGCCGTGGTTCTCCAACAGCGCAATATTGCAGCCCTGTTCAAATACCTTTCCGATCTCCAGACTGAGTTCCTGACTGCCTGGAACCGCATAGGCTGCAAATTTTACATCCCTGCATATGTGTCGTACAGACGGAATCAGGTCAAGGTTTGGGAGCTTGCGGACAACGGAAAAAGCCACAAGCGCCGGCGGATGCGCGTGCAGAACCGCGTTCAGATCCGGGCGCAGACGATAAACCGACCTATGGAACGGCAATTCGGATGACGGCTTATGCGATCCTTCACAGACTCCGTCCGGACGGACACAGATAATATCTTTTCGGCTGAGTGTGCCTTTGTCAATGCTGGCGGGAGTGATCCAGATGTTCCCCTCTGCATCACGGATCGACAGATTCCCTCCGGACATGGTCGTAAGCCGTTTGTCATAGATTCGCTGCATAAACATGACGATCTGATCTGCCGGATGGATATATTGAATATTCATAATGAACGCTCCTATAAGAAAGTTTTCAGTTTCCGATATGCAGATTCCCAATCCGGGGTATGGTGAGGCATGTAGGTTTCCACCTTCACCGAACGACCCACGACTTCTCGCAGCGCGTGAATGTCCTTAAGGTCGCCCAGCGCCATAGCCTGCACCAGAAGGTTGCCCATGGCGGCGCCCTCTATGGGGCCGGTTATCACACGGCATCCCGTCGCGTCCGCAGCGAACTGGTTCAAAAGGCGGTTCCTGCTCCCCCCGCCGACAATGTTCAGGCTGTCTATGCTCTGCCCCTTTATCTTGCTGAGCTTCTCCAGCGTGTAGCGATATTTCAGAGCGAGGGATTCATATATGCAGCGGGCAAACCTGCCCACCGTATCTGGTAGGGGCTGGTTGGTAGCGGCGCAGAACTGGCGTATCTTCTGCCGTATGCGAGCGCCGGAGAAGAAAGGGGCATGATCCGTGTCGATTATGGAGCGGAAGGGCTCCGCTGCCTCTGCCTCACGCACTATCTCGTCCCAGCTCAGGGATATTCCCTCCGCCTGCCATTCCCGGCGGCATTCCTGTATAAGCCAAAGCCCCATTATGTTCTTAAGCGGGCAGAAGCCACCCTGCACATTCCCCTCGTTGGAGAAGCCCGCATCCCGAACCTCGTCGGTGAGCAGCGGAAGCTCAGCCTCCATGCCGAAAACCGACCATGTGCCGCTGGAGCAGAAGGCAAAGCTGCCGCTGCCGGGTATGGCCGCGACCGCCGAAGCCGTATCGTGGGTGCCGACCGCTGCAAAAGCGGCACAGTTTATACCTAACTCGCGGGCAATATCGGAGCGCAGCCTGCCGCGTATCGTCCCCGGCATATCTATGGGCGGGAATATCTTTTCCGGCAAGCCGAAGGCCGCCATTATGTCCCTGTCCCAGTCCCGCTCTATGGGGTTATACAGCATAGAGGTAGTGGTTTCGGTGTATTCGGATTTCTTTTCGCCGGTGAGGAAATACCCAAGCAGATCTGGCATGAAGAGCATGGTTTCGGCAGCCTCCAGCGCGGCATCGCCCTCTCTTTTGCGCCGGTAAAGCTGATAGGCGGTGTTGAAGCTCTCGTTGCCTATGCCGGTATGGGCGAAGAGCGCGGGGAAGTCCATCGCCTTCCATGCCTCGGTGCAGTCCTCCTCCACGGCGTTGCGGTAAGCGCGGGGGTTTGAGAGGAGATGCCCGTTTTTGTCCAGCAGGCCGTAATCCACGCCCCATGTGTCGATGCCGAAGCAGTCCAGCGCCCCTATGTCCGCCCTGCGGAAGGCGAGGAAGCCCTGCTTGAGCTGATTATAAATGTAGGGAAGATCCCAGTAGTAGATGCCGTTCATCTCTACATAGTGGTTTTCAAAGCGGTGCAGCTCCCGCATGGAGATGCGCTCGCCGTCAAATTGCCCGAGTATGGCGCGGCCATTGCTGGCCCCTATGTCAAAAGCCAGTAGGTTACGCATATTATTTCACTACACCTTTCTGAAGTATGATGTTTGCGTATATCGAGGTCTCGCCGGACTGGAGCACGCAGTAGCAGGTCTTGGCCTCATCATAAAACCGGAACCGCTCATAGAAGCCCACGGCCTTAGCGCCCCTCGGGTCATGGCGGGCGACGGATTCCGTGTACTTATCCCATATAGGTATGCCCAGCTCTTTGTCGCAGTCCATTTTCTGCATGAGCATCGCCGGGGTATCCGTGTAGCTGTCCAAAGGGAAGACCTCGAGTATGGCGTTCAGCAGCTCCGGCGTGCCGTGACCGTCCGCCCTGAGAAATACGCAGCCGCCCTGCCTCGCTATCGAAGCACCGGGGAAGTTCCCGTCGCCTATGCATATACGGTCGCCGTGTCCCGTCTCGCACAGCACCTTGAGAAGCTCCGGGGAGAGGATGGAGGGGATGTTTTTAAGCATGGCTCGTTCCTTTCTATATGCCTGACCGGGGCGGAATGAACCGTCCCGGTCATTTTTTGAGATGATCGTTACCTTATGTTCTTGTACATGGGGCCGTAGGCGGCGCAGGCGCGGTAATCCTGGCCTTCCTTATCCATGCCGAAGGCGTTCCATGCGGCAGGGCGGAAGATATTCTCGGAGGGCACGTTGTGCATGCATACGGGTATGCGGAGCATGGAACAGAGCGTGATGAGGTCTGCTCCGACGTGTCCGTAGGAGATCGCGCCGTGGTTGGCTCCCCAGTTCTGCATTACGGAGTAGGCGTCCTCAAATGGGCTTCCCGCCTTGCCGTCGCAGCGTGGCGCAAACCATGTGCAGGGCCATGTGGGGTTGGTGCGCTCCATGAGCTTATCCGTCACCTCGTCGGGCAGGTTCACCGTCCAGCCCTCGGCTATCTGGAGCACGGGGCCGAGGCCCTTGACGAGATTCAGACGGATCATGGTGACGGGCATTTCCGCGCGGGTGACAAAGTGGCTGGAGAAGCCGCCGCCGCGGAAGTTGTCAAAGCCCGCCTCGCACCATACGGTAGCATCGGTCATTTTCTTTATGTCCTCGTCGGTGACCTCCCACCAGCGCTTCATGACGTTGTTGCCGTTTTCGTCGGTGCATTCGCCGCAGGCGTCGAGGCAGGCCGCGCCGGAGTTGAGCAGGTGTATTATGCCGCCGTTCTCCTTAGCCTTGCCCTCGAATTCATAGCCGGTGGCGCGCTTGGTGGCCTCAGGGGACCAGAAGGTACGCACATCCGCGAATATCTGCGCACGGTTCGTGAGCAGCTCCATGAATAGCATGCCGAGGCCGTTGAGCACGTCGTTTTCCGTGGCGAACACCATGGGTTCCTTTTTGCCGGTAAAGTCGAACGCCTCCAAAAAGGTCGCCACCGCCATGGGGATGGTGCCGCAGTAGTTGGGGTAGCCCAGCACAATGGCGTCGTAGGCCGCAATGCTCTCGGGCAGGGCGGTCAGCGCCGGGCGCTTGTGCAGCATCATGTCTGCGGTGACCTGGCTAACGCATTTGCGGTAGTTGTCCGCGTAAGGCGCTGCCATTTCAATTTTGAACAGGTCGGCGTCGGGGAAAGTCTGCTTGATAAGGTCGGCGCAGATCTCAGTATTGCCGACGGCCACGCTTTTGATTGCGCCGCCAAAGTAGTTTTCGCCCGCGCGGGAGAAATAAGCAACCAGAATTTTAGACATAAAACAGCACCTCCGTTGGATTCTATACGACAGTATACCATGAAAGGCAACTTTAAGTGCAAGGGGTAAATGCAAAATTTTACGCCCCGGCAGACAAAGCGCCGCGCAGGCCCCGAAAAAGCCTGCGCGGCGCTGTTTTTATGCGGTATCAGGAACGGTTTTTCTTGTGGGCGG
>ERZ825159.2969-NODE-2969-length-12844-cov-3.595434_pt1 | contig 12844 bp, 25 predicted proteins | sample MGYA00519932_ERZ825159 | MGnify/ENA primary metagenome ERZ825159 (study PRJEB31778, sample SAMEA3449191) | human gut metagenome | biome: human gut; feature: human-associated habitat; material: faeces | place: United Kingdom | collected 2010/2012 ...
CTGCAGGGGACGAAAAGCCCATCATCTTTCTGGATTGTGAGGTGTTTCCCAACCTGCTGCTCGTGAATTGGAAGTTTGCAAAGCAGGAAAAAGTTTACCGCATGGTCAACCCGAGTCCGGCAGAAATCGAGAATCTGACGAAGTATCGTATCATCGGCTTCAACAACCGCAAGTACGACAACCACATCCTCTGGGCCAGGATGATCGGTATGTCCAACGAGCAGATCTATGCACTGTCGAACCAGATCGTCAACCAGCATACAGGCTTCTTTGGGGAGGCGTACAACCTCTCGTACACTGATATTTACGATTTCTCGTCAAAAAAACAGAACCTGAAGAAGTTTGAGATCGAGCTGGGCATTCACCACCAAGAGCTCGGGCTGCCGTGGGATCAGCCTGTACCGAAAAGCCTTTGGGATAAGGTGGCCGAATATTGCGATAACGACGTGATTGCAACGGAAGCGCTCTTCTATTCCAAGGACCGACAGGCAGACTTCGTGGCACGTGAGATTCTGGCAGACCTGGCTGGGATGACGGTCAATGACACGACGAACAGCCTGACCACCCGGATCATCTTTGGTAAGGAAAAGCACCCGAAGCTGGTCTACACCGATCTGGCCACAGGAAAATCGGACGATGTGGTGGAAGTCGAGCCTGATATTTTGACGGACCACAACATTATCAACGCCTTTCCCGGGTACGAATTTGTTCGTGGGGAAGATGGAAAAATGCACAACATGTTCCGCGGCACCGATTTGGGCATAGGCGGTTATGTGTATGCGGAGCCAAACATGTACAGCAATGTTGCACTGCTGGATGTTGCGTCGCTGCACCCGCACTCTGCCGTGGCAATGAATTATTTTGGCGAATACACCAAACATTTCAACGACCTGATGGACGTACGTATCCACGTGAAACATGGTGAATACGATAAGGCCAAGAAGCTGTTTGGCGGCAAGCTGGCCAAGTATCTGGATGACCCCGGACAGGCGAAAGCTTTGGCGCAGGCGCTGAAAATTGCCATCAACTCGGTCTACGGTCTAACGTCGGCTACTTTTGATAATCCGTTCCGCAACCCCAAGAACGCCAACAACATTGTGGCGCTTCGAGGGGCTTTATTTATGCGCACCCTGCAGGATGAAGTTGCCAACCGCGGCTTCACAGTAGCGCATATCAAGACGGATTCCATCAAGATTCCCGGTGCAACACCTGAGATCATCGACTTCTGCATGAAATTTGCAACCAAGTACGGCTATACCTTTGAGCACGAGGCCACCTACGAGAAGATGTGCCTGGTGAACAATGCGGTTTATATTGCCAAGTACATGGATGCAGACAAATGCAAGGACCAATACGGGTATATCCCGGAGAAAAACGAGAAGAAAGGCGGAAAATGGACGGCCACGGGCACACAGTTCCAGATTCCGTATGTCTTCAAGATGCTATTCTCGAAGGACCCCATCATCTTCAACGACCTGTGCGAGACAAAAAGTGTCTCCAAGGGTGCCATTTATCTCGACAAGAACGAGGATCTGCCCGAGGGCGAACACGATTATATTTTTGTGGGCCGCGTTGGGCAGTTCTGTCCGATCATGCCTGGTGCAGGTGGTGCACTGCTTCTGCGTGAAACCGGGGTGGATGATGCCGGCGAGCGAAAGTATGCTTCTGTGACTGGAGCGAAGGACTACCGATGGCTGGAAAGCGAGATGGTGTATCAGCTTCACATGGAGGAGTCCATCAACAAGGACTACTTCAACAAGGAAGTAAACGATGCCGTTAAGGAAATCTCGAAATATGGAGACTTCGAGTGGTTCGTCGCAGATGATTCGGGTGAATCGCCCTGGCAAAAGCCTGATATTCCGTGGGATGACGTGCAGGAAGAAGCTGCACAGAATTTTGATAGGAGATGAGATTTATGGGATACGGAAGACTGTTTAGCTCGGATGGCAAATATATGGACCAGGTTTCTAATTTTTACCGCAAAGTTGATGATAACAAAATGTACATCGAAACGGGCAATGGGCGCAGCTTGACTTTCAATCCCGGCGATTTGCTGAGAGACAAACAAGGCGACTGGCATATTAGGAGTGTGCCCGACTTTTATAGCCTCGCTGATATTGTTGATGCGAACTTCAAGAGAGAAGCAAAGAGGGAGACTGCTATGAACGCTGGTTCGATCAAAAACGTTATCTTTAACCCTCCGGCCACGGTTGTCTACTGGACGGATGGCACCAAGACCGTTGTGAAGTGCAACGAGAATGATATTTTCGACCCGGAAAAGGGGCTGGCACTGGCAACCATGGTGCATATTACACTGAGATCCGGCATTGGGTCGAGAAATGCTGGAAGGGCAACCCCAACAAGCCCTGCACGGCGGAACACTCCGCCAATCTCGATGCCGTAAAGGCCTCCATCGAAAAGATGAATCACATTTTCGATGAGATCATTGATGGGACTGTTGCTGGCAATCAGGCCAGGTTTATGAAGAAACTGTGCGAGATGAAGGCTAACCTTGCCGTGATGGAACAGGAACTGTATAAGTAAAGGAGAATGATATTTATGTTTACCAAGCGTCAGAAAGTCAATATCGACGATACTCGTTTTATTTTTAATACCAACTTCTCGGGTGACCCGAGCCGCGACCGCTTTGGCTCCAGCACCCGGCGTGTCAATGTGGTGATCCCGACTCGGGAGCTTGCAGACCATCTGGTGTCGCTGGGTGTCAAAGTCAAGGAGACCCACCCGAACCCGGAGCGCACCTACGATGAGCCCTATGTGCCGACGCTGTATGTCCCGGTCAATGTCAATATGGATTCCAAGTGGCCGCCGCGCGTCTATTGGATCACCACCTCCGGCAAGCGGCTTCTCTGCAATGCGGAAACGGTCGGCCAGCTCGACTTTATCCGCGTCAAGAATGTCTGCCTGCAGGCTAGTCTCGTGGAGAAGAAGAACTTCCCCGGGGAGTACAGCCTGTATGCGGATGTGATGTACGTCGAGCAGGATGCTGATGCTGATCCGTATGCAGAGCGTTATGCCCGCTATGCAGCACCGGAAGCAGATATGGCCGAACCGAACGGCCCTAATGATATTCCGTTCTAAGGAGGTTTCTCTTATGGAAAAATTATTTATCAGCTGCCCGATGCGTGGGCGCACCGAGGAACAAATTCGTAACTCTATGGACCAGATGCACAAGATTGCAGAGGCCATCTTCGATGAAAAATTCGAGGCGATTGACACCTGGATCGCAGATAAAGTACCTGCTACCAATCATGAGCAGCTGTGGTATCTGGGTAAGTCCATTCAGATGATGTCGGAAGCGGACGCCTTTATTGGGGTCTACGATGACCAGAAAGAATTTGATGGCTGCATCGTAGAAAACTACACGGCCAAGCTCTATGGCATTCCGCAGTATCTGGTGAACCTGGCCTATGTCGCGCCGGATGTCATTGAGCGGCGTTTGAACGACAGCTACTAATTGATATTTTGAGTGCCGGGGTAAGTCCTCGGTTGAATGCTCCAGCCGGTGAGTGCCCACGTCGCAAATGGCGTTCTCAGAGGAGGCAGCTCGATTTATATTTTAACTTTGGAGGTTGAACATCATGAAACGGATCAAAGTTTTGAGAATCAAGCCCCATTGCATTCCCGAAATTGTTCGGATTCCGCTTGGTTTGGAGTCTCTCCAAAAAGAAGTTGGAGGAACTATTCAGGCAACGTATCCCTGGGATGATCCTGTGGCGCTGATCTGCAATGAAGAGGGAAAACTTCTTGGATTTGGCATTGATAATTTCAACCGAACCCTCCTGACCGATGATGGCACACCAATTGATGTTATTGCTGGAACATTTTTGATTACAGGTTTGACAGAGGATGACTTTGGCTCGCTGAGTCCTGAACTTTTGGCAAAATACGAAAAAATGTTCCACTGCCCTGAACGATTCTGGCGCACCATCGACGAGCATGGGAGAACGCATTTAAAGATTGATTATGAACCGGAGAATACCGTAAAATAATCTGTTTTCTTTACAATACGAGAGCTTCAGAGAAATCTGAGGCTCTTTTTATTTGAGTCATTAGCATGGGCTGTACGGTGGGTTCGATTCCCGCATGACTCGCAACTGGGCAGAAACCCGAGCATAAAGCATTGGAGGATTGATATTTATGGGCAACCACTACGGAGGCACAAGGACGAACAAGCCCTGCCAGAAATGCGGCAGGATGATGTACAACGTTCCGATTGCGCGGAAATACTGCAACATGTGCAAGTGCGGATTCCCTTGTGCAGACGAAGGATAGACCACCGAAACCACAGCGGAAAGGTCCTACGTTGGAGGAAATCATGCATGAAGCGGATAAGGAGGGCTTACAATATGCGTCCTACTGCAAAAAGCACGGACTCTACTAATCACCAACAGCGACTCTGGAAAGTCTTTTATAAGGATGGAAAAGAGCTTTTCAGATACACAGCCAAAGAAGAGGGCGAGGACGAAGAAGAAGCGACAATTGCTCTGCTCGCCTACGAGAACCACTGCAGAAAAAGTTCAATTCATACTCATTTGGAATGGAGGTAATTACCCTGATGGCAGGAGTTATGCTCTACGACTACCAATTGGATGCAATCAACCGTATGAAAATCGGCTGCATCTTATGCGGAGGCGTAGGAAGCGGAAAATCGAGAACGAGTTTGGCGTTCTATTACAAACTTTACGATGGGGAGGTGAATACGGAGAATTATGTTCGTATGACAGAGCCCCCGGATCTTTACATCATCACGACTGCCCGGAAACGGGATACCGGCGAGTGGGACGAAGAGCTGGCTCATTTCTATATGGGGACGGCCCCGGAGCATGATATTTACGAGCACAAGGTCGTCGTAGACTCGTGGAATAATATTGGAAAGTACATTGGCGTGAAGAACGCCTTTTTTATTTTTGATGAGCAGCGTGTCGTCGGCAGCGGCAAGTGGGTTAAATCGTTTTTGAAAATCACGAAAGAAAACGAGTGGATTCTGTTGAGCGCCACACCGGGAGACTGCTGGACCGATTACATCCCGGTGTTCATCGCCAATGGATTTTTTCGGAACCGCACAGAGTTTAATAACCAACATGTCGTTTACAGCCGCTTCTCAAAGTACCCTAAAATCGACCGCTACCTGAACACTCAGAGGCTGGTACGCCTGCGGGAACGGATTCTGGTTGATATGGACTTTGAGCGGGCCACAGTGTCTCACCACGAGAACATCTTTGTGAACTACGATAAGCCAAAGTACCTGCAAATCTGCCGGAACCGATGGAATCCTTGGGAGGACAAGCCCATTGAAACAGCTAGTGAGTTCTGTTATTCATTGCGGAAACTGGTCAACTCGGATCGGAGCCGCCAACAAGAAGTCCGTGATATTTGCATGAGCAGGCCGCGAGTCATCATCTTCTACAATTTCGACTATGAACTTGATATTTTACTCGGATTGAATTATGGAGAAGGCGTTGAAGTTGCACAATGGAATGGCCATAAGCACCAGCCGATTCCCGATGGCGATAAGTGGGTTTATCTCGTGCAGTATAACGCCGGGGCCGAGGGCTGGAACTGTATCAAGACCGATACGATTATATTCTACAGCCAGAATTACTCCTATAAAATCATGGAGCAGGCTGCAGGACGGATCGACCGGCTGAACACCCCGTACAAGAATCTATGGTACTACCATCTGAAGTCGAGAGCGGGGATTGACCTTGCGATTTCGAGGGCACTGAACTCGAAGAAAGCGTTTAACGAGAGGAAATTTTATGGAGAGTAACAACTATGGCTTATAAAAATGGAGGTGCTTATGATGAGCACAATTCATGACATCAGAATCTGTAGCACAGAAATCGAAAAATCAATCGTACTGGAACTCCAGGCAAATTATCATGAGGTGAAAATAAAGGCCATTAAGTATGGCCCGAATGTACCTAAGCGATATAAAGGTTCTGTTAAACTCTATATGCCGAATACTTGTAAGGATGATAACGGCAAAGAATTACAAGGTGTCGCTGTATTTTTCGATGAATCAAATCACATCCAAGAAGTTATTACGGTTGAGAAAAAATCAAAGGAGGAAGACAAATGATTAAAGATTCTGGAGATCGCACGGAGTTTGAAACCGGTGCAAAGCGTGATATGCACGCAGGGAAGGGGCGGATGGACCTCTTGCCTTGGTACGGCATCATGGAAGTCAGCAAGCACTGCGAGGAGGGCGCACTGAAGTATGGCGAGCACAATGTTGACAAGGGCATCCCTCTGCATTCGCTTCTGGACAGTGCTTCTCGACATCTGGCAAAGTACATGGTCGGCATGGACGATGAGGACCACCTGCGCGCTGCCTGCTGGAACTTGCTGTGGGCTCTGAACCAGCGGGTGACGCACCCTGAACTGGATGATAGGTTTACGGTCAAGGAGAAGAAAGTGGCCAAAATGGTCTTGACTAAATGTGCCAACTGCGGCAAGGAGTGGCCTGTGAGCGAAGATGACTGGGTGCGCATGTGCGCATGGTCTTTTAACCTTAAGCGCGACAGTGCTATCACTCGTTGCCCGGATTGCTGTAAAGTGGCACGTATTTATAAGGTGGGCGAGGTAAACGCTGATGAATAACTGGATGCGCGAAGTGGACTATGCGACCTACTGCCCGAAGTGCGAGAACTTCAAGGTGCTGGAGACGGACGAGCCCTGCAATGAGTGCCTGACGGAGTGTGCGCGGGAGGGGACTGTGAAGCCCGTGAAGTTTGAGGAAGCAAAGGTGAAAATTAAATGAGAAATATGTCTAAGAAGACACGAAAACTTATTGATCGAAAGGTCGTCCATAAGTATTTCTGGTTCGATTATTTGGAGGGAAGCATATTCTATCACTCAAACCATGTTTGGCCTGCACGTTTGTGGATTGGTGATGCAATCGACCATAATGACGATACTCAGTGTTGGATGTATGTGCCAGCTCATAAAGAATATGTGCAGGCAATTCTGATTGTGAAAAAGGGCGTGCCACTTTCTCCTAAAGTTTCTGAATGGATTAACCGTCGCCGAAAAGAATTTGGATGCAAAAAAGGAGGACTTCGTAAAAAATATGTTGCGCAAAATCGTTGATTTCATCAAAGAGATATTCTAGACAGAGCCGATGCCGGCAATAGTTAATACTCTGCGGGAGTTGACTATGAAGCCCGTGAAGTTCGATGAGAAGACGCGAAAATAACAGGCTCCTTTATGAGATGATTAGTCTTAGAATTATATTTTGGAGGTAACAAAACTATGATCGTTTTGAACATCAAATGCAAAAATCCGGAGGAAATGGCTAAATTTCGTGATCGCATGTGCGAGGCACTGGTTGGATCACCGGCATTCGAAAATAATGAAATTGCAGTGTGCGACTTTACAGACCTTGATAAGGCGTTTTCGATATTTATCGGCAATTCCAACGACCATGATGTGGAATATGATTTAATAGATAAGGACTTTATGGAACGTTAATACGAGCTAATCATTAACGCGAGAGCCGTGGAGAAATCTGCGGCTCTTTATTTTTATCGTTGAAGGAGATGCTTGTATGCAACGTATGAACATCAAATGTTGCCATTGTGGAGACTATACCCCATTTATCACAGAGGAGAACATTGAGGTTATTCCTCAAGTTAATCTCACAAGAACCGATATTGATATTTTGGGCGATATCGCCGAAGCATTGGCGGAATGCGGTTGCTTCGGTGCGTGTGATTTCTTACGCCGGGTTCAGAGCGAAGTAACCAAAATTGTAGAGTACCAGGAGGAACGGTGAACGCTAAATGATATTTGCTGAAGAGGATCTGAACTCTTTGAATGCTATTGCTGGACTATTGGCTTTATTCGGGTGTGATAGTCAGGCTGGCTGTGTGCTTTATATTCAGCATAAAATTGCAAAGACCATGGAGGCCGACGAAAGGAAATGCAGAAATGAGAAACATGTCTAAGAAAACCTGGAAACTCCGGGTTTGGAATCACATGACCGAGATGCAGAAGTTGGATATTCTGCTGAAGCATGCTAAGGTTCCGCATACTTATGAACGTCGCTGGCCAGAGATGGACAGACCGGACTGTCAGGAATATCTCCCGGGCGGACGACACGATGGTGGTGAGCAAATCACTGCATATGATGCTGCTGGAAATCGTATCTGGGATGGCATTTGGGGTTGGGGTTCCTATGGCTTTGAGCAGGGGCTTATCGAGGTGATGGGTAGGCAGGCACTTGGCCTTGATGATGTTGAGGGCTGGCTCACGGCTCGTCAGGTTACAAAGATGTGGAGGTGTAGAAATGCTGCGCAAAATCGTTGATTTCGTCAAGAAGATATTCTGGACAGAGCCGATGATTTCGACAGTCAATACGCTGAAAGATGCCATGCGGGAGCTTGAGGTGGCCAGGAACCACTTTGAGAACTGTGATCCGGAGTTTATCACGGCTGCTATCTTCGAGCTGAACGCTGCGGAGAGCCGTCTGGATGCGGCGAGGAGGTGTGTGGGGTGAATACGTTTTATTATCCGACTTACAAGTGCCGATTTTGCGAGAGGGAATTTAACGATGGGCATCCCTACTGTAATCTCGAAGATGCGAAGAACCATCTGGCCAGTCTGATGGCGTTCCGCCCAATTCATTATTGCGATGGTGGTCATATTGGCATTGGATATTTTACAGGTCTCGAAAGGGTTGATAAGGATGAATGATGTTTGGGAGAAGATCGGCCATATGCTGGGTTATATTCTGGCGGCAACGCTGGTTATTTGTGCATGGCTGATTATTATTGCGTTCACGCTGAAGGTGATCTGGTTCATTTTGTTCCGGATTCTGCTGTGAGGTGAGATATGATTGACTATGAAGAAGTTGTTGAGGCCATATGGAGGTACGACTGTCCTCGAATCGACATTGATGAGGATATTACGACGCTTTATGCGGACGGCAAACCCTTTGCGCAAGTTATTCACAGGGCTGATGGGTCACGCGAGGACTTGTATTTTGAGGATTACGAGCTTCAAAAAGATATCCTGATCAAGCCGAACGCTACGTTGCGTGATGTGGTCGAGCTTTGCATGAATGGTGACATTAGCTACGCAGATGCTCGTGAATGGTGCATGGAGAATGATATTTCACTTGGGCAGTTCGACAGGTGGCTTTATGGCGCGCTGAGAAAGTCTGATACCCCTGTCCGGGTGGAACCGAAAGAACCGTGGCCATATCGAGTGGTGGCGGGCATAAACCGGGTGCTGGAGATTCTGCTTAACTCGATTTTGGAGGATTTTATATGAAGATGCACACGTTTTGGTTTGAGTGCACGGACAATGGTGGCGGGCATCAGGCCTTTGAAGTCAGGGCGACCGACAAGCAGGAGGCCATCAAGAAGGGCATGGTGTTTGCAAAGAAGCATGCTTCGGGTGATATCTGTGGGGACTGGACTTGCAGATTGATACAGGAGGATCTTTTATGAGATGTTGCCCTATGTGCTATTGTAAAGCATATTTGAAAAATACAGGCGCGATGACCTGCGGTACGACTATGAAACTCCAATATGAGATTTCCTGTTCTAATTGTGGACTCGGTCCAGCTAAAACAGGTGCAGTCTTAATGACATATAATGAGCACAACATGCAGGGTGTAATTGATGATTCAGATCTGAAGCAGCTTATTAAAGACTGGGATTCTATTTTGCGAGATCCCGAAAGAGAAAGGATTGCTAACATATGAAAATCGTTGAACCTAAGTACGAAATCCTCACTGATATTTCTGAGGGAGGAATTAAGGAGCTCCAGCAGATCGAGCAGGTGGCCCGGGTCTGTTACAAGAGCGAGGACAAGATCACGCCGGATGGCGAGTCGGCAAAGAAACTGGTGGGCTTTCTGGTGAAGCAGGGGCATGAGGCTATGCTGGAGCATTCGCAGCTGTCCGTGCTGTTTACTTGTGACCGGGCCATTGCCAATGAGCTGGTGCGGCACCGCATTGCGAGCTTTGCGCAGGAGAGCACCCGGTACTGCAACTACTCGACGGAGAAGTTTGGCAGGGAGCTGAGCTTTATTCGGCCGTATTATATTCCTAACGAGCCTAAGGAAAATGCAATCAAAGCAGCTTCTTCGACAGAAGAATTTATAAAGCTCGAAACGGACTATCAAATCCACAATGCGTGGTACTGGGCTTGTGATGATGCCGAAAAAAGATACAAAACTCTCATCGCCAATGGTCTCCGTCCCGAACAGGCCCGTTGTGTGCTGCCCCTGTGTCTGAAGACCGAGATTGTGGTGACTGCAAACTACCGTGAGTGGCGCAACATCTTCAAGCTGCGTACTCCTGTGGCGGCCCATCCTCAGATGAGAGAACTCATGTGCCCGCTGCTGCACGAACTGCAGAAGAAGATCCCAGTGGTGTTTGATGATATCCAGACACTCTGGCCGGCAGACGACCAGACTCGGAAAGGAAGTATGGTGAAGTGACCATGAAAGGAATTGATAAGAAATATATCGACGTGCTGCAACAGTTTGGCTTTCATTTATATACGACCGAAACCGGGTATAAACTGTGCTATAACCCAATAGGTGGAACATTCTCTGCAAATTTTAATGACGAGAATTTTGTAGAGAACCTAATCAACTTTGCAGAGACATTTGATCCGAGTACCTATGCCTCGGTTGAAATCGAGGGCCCCTGCTCGATCAAAGAGCTTGCCGAGACAGTTAAAAGTATGGAAAAAATTCAGATTCTCCTCCTGAAAGTAGCTCTTGCATTTATAAAGATCAATAAAGAAAGCATGGTGAACGAGAATGCAGCAGAAAACGTATGATTTTCTCGCTAAGTTGAAGGTTCCCATGCTGACCTTTGGTGGGGAACTGATTGGCGAAGCGGTGGAGCTTACGATGGAAGACCTGCGGCACCATCAGTTTATCTCGCTGGCGGATATCGAGAGCATGCTGGCGGATCGGTTTCATTGCAGTCCTGGTGCGGCGGATCGACGTTTGCGCAGGGCAATGGATATGACTGAGTTTCGAGCAGGCGAGTATCCGAATCCTGAGCTGGAGAAGCTGCGTGTTCAGTATCAGGTGGATGTATGGTCTGTGAAAAAATTTATTTACGCAGCAGCAAGGAGTTTGATGAAAAATGAGTAAGAATCGTATTGTTTGTCTGATTATGTGTCTGCTGATGCTGATGAGCTGCATTTGGCTTTGCGGCTGCAGCGAGGCTGATAAGGTAAATGCGAACATCTCGAAGCAGGCCGACTACTTTGAGACGGAGCGGCGGATCACGGTTTACAATGCTAGAACGGATAAGATCATTCTGGAAGCAGAAGGTCTTATGGCCATCAGCAACAATTCTGAAAACGAGTTGGTGTGCACCGTGAAGACAGGGCCGAGTACGTACAAGAAGAATTATATTTACCTGAACGACTACACGATGTACGTAGTGGAAGATATTACGGGCACGACCACTGACCCGTACCACTATAAAATGTATTTCCACACGGATGTTCTGCCGGATGTGGAAGTGAGGAGCTAATAATCAAGGGCCGTGGAAATTTCTGCGGCTCTTATTTTTATAACGACTAAGATATGATGTATATTTGGATACGTGCTCCCTAATAGGTTGACCTTTCGACTCCTACATGATATTCTTAAAAGAAAAAAGGAAGTGTCTCCACCATGAAAAAGAAAATTTGTGCTGTTTGCATAGCTCTTGCTGTGGTAGTTTGTCTCTTCTGTACTTCCGCATTCGCATATGAAGCTGTTGGAGACCATTATCTGTTTAATGACAACGGCTTTTGGTATGATATGGATGGCATTTCGCCTGAATACGGATGGGTGTATGCTCCTAACGGAACGCTTCTGCAGGAGGGATTTTTACGAAAATACGAGTATAAGCCTGAGCGTGGTATGGCAACTGTCATGTTTGAGGGTGGAAATGAGTACCATGTCGCTCCGTCGAATACTATGTATCGAACATATTCTTTAACTGAACGCCAGGCGCTTGGTAGACCATAAGGCGGTGCTGATTATGGCACGGACGGTAAAATGCCCCAGTTGCGGCGGTGAGCTCACGGTAAAGGATGAGAACCGCGATTTTATGTTCTGCGAGTATTGTGGGACGAAAGTAAGGCTCGATGATTACCGGGAGACTCATCGGTTCGTGGATGAAGCACGAATCCAGGAGTCTAAGGATGCCAAGGAGCTCGAACTGAAGAAGATGGAGTTTGAGGAGCGGAAAAGGCATGAAGATGATGCATTCACTGCGAAAGGCCTCAAAGTGATGGGAATAATCGCGGTAGTCTGCGTGGCTATTCTTGTGCTCGGAACGCTGCTTGGTAAGTTTTGACTTCAAGATTCACGCTCTGTTCTTTTTGAAATGACGCCTACTTCTGCCCATTTTTGTTTGCCGCTTTTTGTGAATTTTTGTGATAAAACGTTGAAAAACGTGAATTTCGTGGCCAAAAACCCACTTTGTGGCCAAAAATTTTTGAAAAAATGGCCACAACTTTTAACGTAGATACGTTAAAAATATGCCGTTTGGCCAAAAACCCACTTTTATTTCTTGTTTAGTAAAAATTTTTAAAATTTATATATAGTAATAGGAGAGAAAAAATGGGCTTTTGGCCACAGCGAGTTTTTGGCTTGAAAATCCGCGCAATAAGATGTATCATAGAACCACGGTGTACGAACGTAACGCTTCTGATTCTACGAGGTGAAAAATATGGCTTTCGAGGAATGGTGGACAACTGATCGCGACGGCAATCATGTAGACTGCCGAGCAAATCAATTTGTAGAGCTTCATGTTAAGGCACCTGTGTGTGAATGTGGCCATCATATGACAAAAGTT
>ERZ825159.2974-NODE-2974-length-12822-cov-3.071278_pt1 | contig 12822 bp, 10 predicted proteins | sample MGYA00519932_ERZ825159 | MGnify/ENA primary metagenome ERZ825159 (study PRJEB31778, sample SAMEA3449191) | human gut metagenome | biome: human gut; feature: human-associated habitat; material: faeces | place: United Kingdom | collected 2010/2012 ...
AGATAATCATTCCTTTGGAGGTCATGGGCGAGGTCACGTAGTCGGTCGCCATATATATAGCCCCTAACAAAAGTCCGCCGGACAATAGCTGAATGAGGGCAAAGTCGAATGCATATTGCCACATGGGTATATTTTGCGGATTGCCTGTTTCTTGCCCGCATGCCAAGACAAAACTGAATAAAAAGACTGTCAAGAGGATAGAGACGGGTATATGCCAACTGATGATTTTCCGGTAAAGCAGATAGGCAAAACCGATTAGTAGGGCGATAGCGCCTACTTCCCCTAAACTACCTCCTTGATTTCCAATCCATAGATTAGCGATATCTATTTGTTCGATCCACTGGCCTCCCTCTTCTTTTAATTTAGAAAGTAGTGTTGCTCCGGTCTCGGCATCGGTATAGTTCCACCGTGATACGATTGGCAGAGGCCATTGGGTCATCTGGGTAGGGAAGGATATGAGAAGAAATACCCGTCCCGCCAAAGCCGGATTGAAAAGATTGTTCCCTAAGCCTCCGAAAGACATTTTGGCAATCCCTATCGCAACGATAGAACCGATGACAACGATCCATATCGGCAGATTGGAAGGCAGGTTGAAGGCCAGCAGCAATCCGGTGAGTATGGCCGAACCGTTACCGATAGAAGGCTTTTCTTTCAGTAAATATTTCTGGATTAGATATTCGACGATGACGCAAGAGAGTATAGACGAGAGAGTAACGATTAAAGCCCCGATTCCGAAAAAATAAAGGGAAACGGCGAATGCAGGCAGCAATGCGATGATGACATTGTACATGCATTTCGAGACGGTTAAATTATCGTGTATGTGAGGGGCTGGCGATACGGTTAATTCCATTGCGAGATAAATTAAGATTGTTTTCTGGATCGTATGATTTGGTTTACTGCATTTTTCCCTATTCGTATATAATCGAGTATAGGACGGTTTGACGGACAACTATAAGCACAACAGCCACATTCCAGACATGCGGTGATGAGTTCTTTTTCCGCTTTCTCGAACAAATGATTTTCTGACAATTTGGCCAAGAGATAAGGTTCGAGTCCCATAGGACATGCAGAAACGCATTTGCCGCATCTTATACAGGAAGAGGTTTCACTCCGGTGCGCATGGGTTTCGTTTAATATCAAGATACCCGAACAGCCTTTGGGAATAGGGGCATCTAGATTGGAAATCGCTTTTCCCATCATAGGGCCTCCGAGAATGACCTTTGCGCTGTCGGAGGGAAGACCGCCGGCAATCTCTATCAGCTCACGGATAGGTATACCCAATCTTATCCGGTAATTTCCCGGTTGTTTAATACCGTCTCCTGTAACGGTAACGATACGCTCTACGAGCGGTTTATTTTTCTGAACGGCTTCATACACGGCAAAAGCGGTTCCGACATTTTGAACGATAGCTCCAGTCGAAACCGGTAATGCCCCGTTTGCTACTTGCTTATGAAGAATGGCATCGATGAGCTGCTTTTCACCGCCTTGCGGGTATCGGGTACGGAGGGGCACTATTTCTATGCCCGGATATTTTTCGGCCTGTTTTTTTAGTAGGGCAATAGCGTCTCTTTTGTTATTTTCTACTCCTATATAAGCCTGTTTTACATGGATAGCTTTCATTAGAATGTGACAGCCTATTATAATTTGTTCGGGCGATTCGAGCATGAGAGCATGGTCGTCCGTCAGGTAGGGTTCGCATTCCGTCGCATTGACGATGAGGACCGTAGGCTTGAATTCTTTGGGAGGTGTCAGTTTTACATGGGTGGGAAAAGTCGCACCGCCTAAACCGACGATACCGTTTTGTGCTATTTTTTGTATAATTTCATTTGAAGATAAAGCAATCTCTTTTTCCAAAGAGGGAGTCCGGTCTATATATTCCTCCCAATCATCTCCTTCCGTATCGATGATAATTGCCTGAGAATATATTCCGAATGCGTTAGCTATTTTGTCTATTTTCGAGACGGTTCCCGATACCGGGGAGTGTATGTTGGACGATACGAATCCGTTGGCCTCGGCGATGAGAGTCCCCACTTTTACGGTATCGCCTTTCTTGACAATGCAATTGGCCGGCGCTCCGATGTGCTGGTTGAGCATCAGAGAGACTTGCCGGGGAACCGGAAGGGCGGTTACCGGGCATTGCGACGTCAGTTTATTCTCTTTGGGGTGTATACCTCCTATGCGGAATGTTTTTAACATATTGCAGTTTCCTTTCTGGGGGTTGATGTTTCCCTGATATTGTTTCTTATTTCGGCATGTATCGCATGGGTAGGGCATCCATCGACACACGCTTGGCATGATAGACAGAGGTTATCGTCGATATACGCTAAATTGTCTGATAGAGAAATAGCTTTTTCGGGGCAGGTCTTGACACATTTTCCACAACCTATGCAGGCGACGGAACAAACTTTGCGGGCGATGATGCCTTTGTCTTTGTTGTTGCAAGCCACATATATCATGGATTCTTGTTTCTTCCGTAGCTCGATTAAATGTCTGGGGCAGGCTTTTACACAAGAACCACAGGCAACGCAAATATTGGAATCGATACGGGGAAGTCGGGTGACGGGATCCATCGTGATACCTCCGAATTCGCAAGCTGCCGCACAATCTCCTTCGCCAAGACACCCGTAATTGCAATTGCTCTCGCCGGTATAAAGCGAGGAAACGACCGCGCAGCTATGTGCGCCTTCGTAATGGCTGGTTTGCGGGCGGTTCTCGCAAGAGCCATTGCAACGGATAACGGCGATACGGGGAGCTTTTTCCACAGCATTCAGACCAAGAATGGGTGCTATCTTTTGCATAACCTCATTACCCCCGACGGGACATAACAGACTGTCTAACGATGTGACCTTCGTGCATTGTTCGGCGAAATTCCGACATCCGGCATATCCGCAACCGCCGCAATTCGCTCCCGGAAGAATAGATTCTAATTCGTCGATTCGAGAATCTTCTTCTACATGGAATTTACGGGAAATGATGTAAAGTAATGTAGCGCTGATGAGTCCGATAATACTTAGTATGATGATTGCCGTTACCATAAATTATGAGACATGTATTGGTTTCAAGAAAAATCTAAATCGTTTTTTCAGTCGATTGCGATAGAAATATAGTATCGTGTAATATACCGCTAATACGACAAGGGTACATAACCCCGAATATAGTTCGTTCATTCCTATTCGTTCATTGATGACGAGCGACAGCATAATGAGAACTACCGGGAGGGCTGCCGTAAACCATATAGCTCTGTATCCTGCCGAGGCAGAAAGAGCTACCGAAACTTTATCTCCTATTTGTATGGGAAAATCGCATTTTTCAACCTCGATGATTTTTTCTTTTTGGTCGGTTGTCGTGCACAATGAAGCCGCATGACAGCCTGCGCAAGCCGAGTGTTGTATGATGCGCACGAATATATGCGATTCGGAAATACCTGTTATAATACCTTCGTGCTCTATATCAGGTCGTTTCATACGAGAAAAACTTTTTTAATCCTTTGTTTATTTTTATCTCTCAGAAATAAGAATTGTACAGTTTTTTATATTTGTCTTCTTTTTGAATTTCAGAAATCCATTTGTTCAAGCTGTCGAGTAATATCGAGTCGTCTTTTCTGAGGGCCCATGATTGGAACTGAGTAAAACTTATATCGGTATTACAGTCTATTTGGGGATAATCTTTGCTCATTTGCTGGGCTATTGCTTTGTCGCATACGGCTAAGTCGATTTCCCCGGTAGCGACCATCATGATGAGCTGTTCGGCCCCGTATGTCTTTTCTTCTTGTATATATATGGTATCGCCTATTTCACGAGACAAGTTGTGAATGCGTAATCTTGTAGGAGCATCACTGACGATGTATAGAGTTTTTCCGGCCAAATCTAGTTGGTTTCTTATCAGTTTTTTTTGCGCTTTTGGATCTTTTCTTTGAACCAATACCTGTTTGTTCAGTTGAATGGGAATGGTAAAAGCCAATTCTTCCTTGATTTCGGACGTTACGGGTAATTGACGGGCAATGATGTCGTATTGGCCTTTTTTCAATCCGTCGATACTTTTGCTTAGGTTAACTTCTGGGGTTATTTCAATGGAAAGCCCGCTTCGATTACCTACCATACGGGCCAATTCGTAGTCGAATCCCGATAGGCTGTCGCCTTGTAAATAGTAAGACAATGGGGTATAATCCGTAACGATCCTCAAAACGCCATCGGCTTTGATTTCCTCGAAAGTTCTCGGTCGGTAAGTGTTTCGGGGACGCAACCATATCATTGTTCCGACAACTATTATCAATAGCGCGGCATATATAAATATGTGTCGTTTGAACTTCATATCGTTAATTAGAAAAATCTATGGATAACCCCATTTGAAACATACTTGGATTTAACGGATAATGTGGTAATGAGAAATAGTTATTCCCCCCGAATATCCCTTGATTCACGTGCGACATCATGACAAAGAAACGAGTTTGTTTCAATTTCATATTTATATATGCGTTCATGAAAGGATAATTTCCCACTTCGATTTCATCTTGGGTATGAAAAGTTAAGGTCGCCGGTTGGAAAGCCTCGCTTTTATATTTTGTATAGTAACGGCAATCTACACCTAATTGAACATGCAATACTTTGGCGATTCTGAATAAAAGGTACATATAGCTATATACGCTCAATTCGGGTAAGGGGATTATCGATGGTTTGCTCGATTTTTGGTAAACTATTTCGTTTTCCCAATTAAAAACTCCGAATTTAAAATCCTGATTGAGTTTTGCGTGGAATACTTGTATCATGGAGCTTTCTTGCCGGGGCAAGCTATTATTGTCGAAATAGATATAATTTTGTATATTTTCGACACCGACGTTCAATTTGGTTCTCCACCGTTTTATGTTGAACTCACCTCCGACTCTCATTCGACGTGTTTTCCCGAAATCATTGTCCCAAATGAAGTGATTGGAAGTGTATTTCTTATAGAAATAAGAAGGTTCGGTGTTTTTGAAAAAGCCATAGGCTCTTAGTTGAACGGTGTCGTTCCAAAGTCTGAATCGGCTGCGAATATCGGCAGTGACGTCGATATCACCTATGATTGCTCCGGCAAGTCCGAATTTCCCGTTTACATGATAAGTCAGTAGTTCTCCCTTTTGTTTTGAAATTTCTCCACCGACCCATAGAAGGCTTTCTCCGTGGCTGCGAGGATTGGATATATCGGGACGTGGAGTCAATCCCTCTATTGTAGTTCCAGCCGAAAGGGTGTCCTGAGGCAAGGAAAAATGGCGATATTCGTAAGTGGCGTAAGCCGCCAATCCCATCTTTGCATACTTATTGAATCCTTCGAGTAATGATATTCCGAAAGTATTTCGTATAGACTGGTATCGGGTTTCTTCATTCGTTCCTCCAAGACCTAAATAGGTGTTCGCGAAGTAGGTAGTGTCTTCGGTCGCCGATTGGTTGACAAACCTATGCTTATTTTCGTTATACTCGATGGTGTGTATAATGCTGGTGACGGGAATGAATGTACGTATCACGGTTGTGTCTTGCTCTTCTTCTTGATAGAACCCGAATTTATATCGTTGGGTGGCGTAGTATTCTTTACCGCGAATACGGTTATACGCATCCGTCAGATTGGTTGGAATCGTTTGGGTGTTTACGCTCGATTGTCCTCCTTGTACCTCTTCGGGACGAAGTATGTATGTATCGTCCGAGATACCTCCGTTTTCTTGGTTTACGAAATTATATGTATTAAGAAAAAATTGAATATCGTATCGGTCTCCCAAATAGCTTCCGAAGATACTGTATGCAAGGTCTTTCGTCGCTTGATGCTGGTAGTGGCCTCTCGATAGGATATAATTGATGCTACCTCCGAATTCCAGTTTCTGATTAAAATTTCCAGAGAAAACAGCTTTTAAATCATCTTGGGCAGTTTGTTTCGAGCCTCCTGTCAGATAAGATAGTTGGGTATAAGGTATGTGTGAATTATAGAATTTCCATGAAGAGGCTGTTTGTATCCAATGGCCGAATGGATCTTTAAATATAAATTCAGAGGGTAAAGGCCTGTCGAAAAATATTTTGGAAAAAGCAGCAGCGCCGAGATTCCCGGTCGTCCCATAAGCCGTTGAATAGCTGGAAGGAATATCCGTGCTGTAAAAATTGTGCATGAGAGTATCCATAGGAACATCATATCTCGACCCTAACGGCTGGGTAATACTCCATGCATAAGGAGCAGGAATATCCTGTTTTTTCTTAGCCTCTGAAAAAAGTGAACAGAAAAGTACGGATAATATGATAATACAGGCCTTTCTCATCGGTTTGCAAAGATATGAAAAAGCCGGCAATTACAAACGATGTGTTTTTGTATATTTTGCCGGCGTTTAATTCTTTTTCTTTTTTAATCCAATGGCCTTTAATGGCTTTGGTAAAGATATCGTTTTATACTTCGTTTAGGTGTTTTTTCGAACTCTTCATAATAGATTTTAAGACGGCTGATTTGGCTATAAGCCGGAAGTTCTTTGTTGAGGGTCGATATGTTTTCTTCCATCAGAGTTTCTAATGCATGGCCGGATATATTCGAATGTTGTGCGTTTTCTATATCGGGGTAAACGAGAGCGACCAATTTGCCGTCTTGTTCGATGATGAGCGATTCGCATACATAGGGCATATTATTCAGTCGATCTTCGATTTCTTCCGGATAAATGTTTTGCCCGGACGGACCCAATATCATGTTTTTATTTCTCCCTCTCAAATATATGAACCCATCGGCATCTATCGTACATAAGTCTCCGGTTTTCATCCAGCCGTCCTCGGTGAATATCGCCTGAGTAGCTTCTTCGTTTTTGAAGTATCCCAGCATGATATTCGTACCTTTCACTTGCAGTTCACCTACGATATTTTCTGAATCCGAAGAGTTTACTCTTCCTTCCATACGGTCCACTATCCGCCCACAAGAGCCGATTCGAGTCTCGTTCCACGGGGCATAAGAGATGAGCGGACCGCACTCGGTCATGCCATATCCTACGGTAAAGGGAAAATTGATACGACGCAGGAATTGTTCTACATCTCTATTTAAAGCCGCACCTCCGATAATCATTTGAGAGAGGTTTCCTCCGAACGTTTCGTAAAGTTTATCGTTGATTTTTGCCAATAACTGAGTGTCTAAGAATGGAACTTTTAAAAGAAGTTTCATCAAAGGTTTCTCTAATAAAGGAAACACTTTGGTTCTGATAATTTTTTCGATGATGAGAGGAACGGCTATAATTAGTTTGGGCTTTACCGTAGCAAAAGCATCCATGATGATCTTAGGAGAGGGAATCCGAGTCAGGAAATGCAAGTGACAGCCTTTTAAAAATGGGTGTATCATTTCTATAACCATGCCGTACATGTGTGCCATCGGCAACATACAAACAATACCGTCACCTGCGGACAAGAACGGTAAATGGTCTAAACAAAATTTGACATTGGACCATAAACTGCGGTAGGGGAGCATTACTCCTTTTGAAAAACTGGTGGAGCCCGAGGTGTAATTGATAACGGCGAGTTCCTCGGGAGAATCTTCGTAATAGCTTACGGCATCAGGGGTAAATCGGGCAGGATATTTTTTCCCGAAGTATTCGTTTAATCGGTTCCGCATATCCGTCAGCTTTTCACTTTTTGATCTTAATAAGGAAAAGTCATTTAATAGGAAGATTCCTTTCAGGTTTTTCATTAGCGTTTCGTTCAGGTCTTCCCAGACAATATCTCCGACAAATAGCAGTTTTGCTTCCGAGTGATTGACAATGTGGTGTATATTGTCTGCTTTGAATTCATGTAAGATGGGGACGGGTACGGCCCCGTAGGTGATTGCCGCAAAAAAGGCTACCGCCCAGTGAGCTGAGTTTTTGCCGCAGATAGCTATTTTGTCTCCTTTTTTTATTTCGGCACTTTCTAATAAGAGATGTATTTTGGCTATTTTGCGGGCAATGTCTTTATAGTGATAAGATACACCGTCGAAATCACTTAATGCGATTCTTTCCCAATTTTCTTTAATGGCTTGTTCGATGTATTTATTGAAACTCTCGTTGTTCATAAAATCAAGTTTTTATGTCATGATTTTACAAAGTTACGAGATTTCCTGAATAATCCTAATGTTTCTTTGTCTATTTTGGGAAAAGAGAAATAGGGTTCCTAAACTTTTCGTAATGAAAAAAGAATGTTCAACCCTCCTGATAAACCGTTTTTTACCCATATTTCTCCTTTATGGAAGAGAACGGCATTTTTAACAATGGCGAGTCCCAATCCGGTTCCTCCGAGTTTGCGAGACCGACCTTTATCAACCCGATAAAATCTTTCGAATAATCTGTTCAAATGTTCTTCGGGGACACCGATTCCGTTGTCGGAGAAAGAGAAATAATAATATTTACTATCTTCGAGATAGCAGTCTATCGTGATTTTTGTTCCTATACCGGCATAGGCTATGGCGTTGTCTGTAAGATTTCTGAAAATGGAGTATAATAAGGAATAATTCCCATTTATAGACATTCGTTCGTGGAGGTTTCTCGTCTCGACGGTCATTTCCCGTTCTGTCAAGGCCGCTTGCGATTCATTAATAACTTCATTGATGATTTTTTGTAAATCGGTATTATCCGTGTCATAGAGGTCCTTAGATTCGTCCAGTCTATTGAGCATTGAAATATCTCTTAGTAAATCGGTCAATCGTTTGGATTGTGCGTAACAACGCTCCATAAACATTTTTTTCCGGCTATCGTCCATTTCGGTGGAAAGAATGGTCTCCATATATCCGCGGATACTGCTGACCGGGGTTTTAAGTTCGTGAGCGATGTTTTGAGTAAGTTGGCGTTTTAACCGGCTTTCTTGTTCTTGTTGGGTAATATCGTTAATGGCTATTTCAAATGTATGGTCTTGAAATATGATACATTCTATGAGGAAAGTTCGGCTTCCTTTGTCTATAACCATAGACTCCGAAATAAATTCCTCCTGTTCGTTTTGTTCATAGAGCTTTTGGGAAATGAAATTGTTGATTTTTTTCAGATTAGCCTCTTTAAATAAATAGTCGGAGGGAGATAGGGTATTGTCTGTGATAAAATTGAGATACTGAATAAAAAGATTATTGGCCATAATAATCCTTTTATCTTTGGAAAAAAAGGCCAATCCTTCTTTGGAGAACTGTAAATGCTTGAATAGTTTCTCTTGCTCTATGGATAGTTTCTCTTTGGTTTTTAATAAATTATCATAAATGTGAGTAAGACTTTGGGTAATATTGCCAATGTCGTCTACCCCTGATTTTATAGTAATGTGTATAGGTTTTCCCTGTTCTGCCTGTTGAGATAGCTGGCTGAGAGCGGCAATGGATTTCCCCAAGCTGTGGCAAAAATAATAAAGCAACAGTATGGCGAAAATCGATATCGCTAACATGAAATATATGAATTCGTTATTGGGACTGAGTATGGAAAATTTCTCCCGTTCGAAAGGAAGTGAGGAGCGTATGATCCAATCGTCATATCGTTTAGCTGAATAGAAGAAATTTTTTTTGAACGATTGAGAATATCGAATGGCATATCCATTCCCATTTTTTAGAGATGATTTTATTTCGGGGCGGTCCAAATGGTTATTTGCAAGGGAGTCTGGTTCTTTTTCTTGTTGGCTTTCGAGCAACACTTTTCCAGAGTGTGCCGATATAATAGTTACTCTTAAAGGTTTTCGAGTAATACTCTGTATGATGGAGTCGATTGAAATTTGGTCTATCTCTTTGTTTTTAATTTGGGAATATATGAGTTCGTTGTAATCTTGTAAAAGGGCATTTAGAGATTGCTGTCGGTTTTCTTTTTCTAGATTATATTCGAATAGTAAAATAATAGCGATAAAAACGATGAAAAGAGAGCCGATAGAAAAAAACAATTTTCTATCGAACGTCATAGATTTTCGAACCTTCTCGGTAGACATAAATTAAGCTGTTTCAAAACAATATCCGTATCCGAGACGAGTTACGATGCGCTTACCGTATTCTCCTATTTTTTTGCGTAGGCGGGTAATATTGACATCGATAGTTCTGTCTAAAACATATACCTCGTCTGTCCATATTTTCGATAATATTTCTTCACGAGAGAAAACTTGTCCCGGGTGGGAAAGCAGGAGGGATAATATTTCAAATTCCTTTTTAGTCAATGGGAGTTCTGTACTGTCTATGAACGCTCGTTTTTTTACAGGGTCTATGTACAATTTTTCAAATTGTAAAATAGCCGGATCTTCTTTTTCTACAATCCGTCTTAGTACGGCTTTGACCCTTGCGATCACTTCTCGGATAGAGAACGGTTTCGATATATAATCGTCCGCACCGATATTAAATCCCATGAGTTTGTCGTCTTCGGTATCTTTGGCCGTTAAGAAAATGATGGGAATATGTTTCAGCTTCTCGTTTTTTCTTAACAGAGAGGCCATTTTGAATCCGTTCATTTCGCCCATCATGACATCGAGCAACAATAAGTTATAATCGGTCAGGTTCATTTGTAGCGCTTCTTCTGCCGAATTTGCCGTATCTACGTCATATCCTTCGACCTCTAAATTGAATTTCAAAATTTCGCATAAATCTTCTTCGTCATCGACGACTAAAATTTTGTAATTGGCCATAGTTTCAATTTTTATGATAGTGCAAAATTGAGAAACAGATATTTCAACAATGTGACAAACATTTTACTTTTTAATCTTCATTCTGCTGTGTTTTGTTGAAAATTGAAAAGTAGAATATAATCTTTCACGTCGTTTCCCTTACGGTCGCTTCGTAGGGTTTGTTCAAAAGTATATTGTTCTCCGTACTTTTCTTTTATATAATTGAAATCCCGTTCGCCAACGAGTAAATAACCATTTTTAGGCATTTCTTTTTCGAAGTCAATGACTCGGTTTTGTGCATAAAAATTAATAATGAAAAATCGCATCATAGAAGACTCTACATAAGAGTATATTTCTCCATTTGGGACAGTAGATACTACTTTGTCTGCAAACGGTTTCATCGATTTTGCATTGAGTATAGCTGGCAAAGTAGAAGCGTCCAACATCAGTTGAATGCCGAAAAACAGGGCTACGACCGAGTAAAGATAACGGTTATTATAGGTTAGGTATCGTTTGCTCTTATAGATGTCATAAATTAAGAATACTATAAATATGGCAGTAATGATGAATATGATATCCCACGATTCGGAAAGGGCTGTTACATAGTGACTGATGTCACTTGTAGAAGACATGACGTATTTGTCTATAATTCCGCTTTTGACGATAGTTAGAACCACCAATAAAAATCCCCCGATAAATGCTATGAAAATTGAAAATATTCTCCATATTCGCGGTCTTTGTTTGAGTAGAAAGAGCATGTATTCTGCCAAAAAATAGGCTATGAATGGGTAAATAGGAAGAATATATACCGATCTTTTGCTTTTGGGGATACAATAAAAAACGAATATGATGACAATGGATAAGAGACTGAACAGTCTCATTTTATCCATGTGTGTGATATAGTCTTTGAATCGTTCCCAATATAGTTTGACCGTGCCTTGTGGTCTCTTGTATTTTAAGGTAAATAATGACATGATAACTAAAAGCGACCACGGTAACCAACCCGCTAAGGTAATATAAACGTAATAGATGATGGGTTGCTCGTGTGAACCGTATGACATTTTTCCCAAGAAGCGGTCGACGTTTTCTTCCATAACGAGCCGTAGAAATGCCTCGCCCCCCTGTTGATAGGCCGCATAATACCAGAGTAAAGGCAAGATACAGGATAGTAGTGCTATGGGGATAATTTTATAGAAGGCTTTCCATACAGACTCTTTTTGGAAAAGAAGGAATATGCCGATTACGGCGCATGGAAGTACGATGCCCACCGGTCCCTTAGTGAGCGTAGCTATACTCATAAATAGTATTGCCCAAATGGGGATTCCTTTCAACCCGAGTTCCCACCATCGATATAATTGGAGCATGGCTAAGACGATGAAGCAGGTCAGTACCATATCGACTCGCGATGCCATTGCAGCCCGATGCACTTCAAATCCCGAGAGTAGTAATAGAGAAGCAAGGAATGCTATGTCATTTCTGCTACGTTTGGCAAAAAAGAGAAAACACGCGATTGCCATAATGATTGCCGCCAATGCCGAAGGAAGGCGCGAAGTGAACTCTGTTACCTCTCCGGCAGGAAGGGACAACGCTGCGATACACCAATGAAAAAAAGGAGGCTTGTAGGCGATGTCTCCGCCATTGTTTATAGGTAGTATCCAGTTGTCGTTTTGTAACATACTGACTGCCACGATGGCTTCCCGGGGTTCTCCTTTGGTGTGGAAGTTGGTTAGCCCCAAATAGGGTATGATCGTTAAGGTACTGATGACTAACAGTAAAAGAAATAGAGATGTCTTGGAACTTATTTTAGGCACATTCATAATGGAGACAGTCTTTAAATCGTTTGGTTGTTATGAGGATCAAAATTGATTTTTTTATCTATAATATATTCCGGGCGATTTTTGGTTTCATCGAAGATGTTTCCAATATACTCTCCGAGTATTCCGATGGTAAACAATTGCACTCCACCTAAAAATACGATAGTAATGATTGTCGAAGACCACCCCGGAACGATAGATTCTTTGCCGGAAAGGTACATGATGAATACCCAGATAGCAAAAGCCAATGCTATAAAAATGGAAAGTGTTCCTAATGATATGGCCAATTTTAATGGCTTTTTAGAAAAACCAAAGATACCGGCCGAGGCTAATGAAAACATTTTTCGTATGGAATATTTCGTTCTGCCGGCAGCACGTTCGTTACGGGTATAATAGAACGGAGTTTGTTTAAATCCCATCCAACTGAAAAGTCCCCGCAA
>ERZ825159.2978-NODE-2978-length-12804-cov-40.952781_pt1 | contig 12804 bp, 17 predicted proteins | sample MGYA00519932_ERZ825159 | MGnify/ENA primary metagenome ERZ825159 (study PRJEB31778, sample SAMEA3449191) | human gut metagenome | biome: human gut; feature: human-associated habitat; material: faeces | place: United Kingdom | collected 2010/2012 ...
AAGCCATCTACGGCACAGTTGAGAGATTGGAGCAGAAAGTCGATGAACTTTCTGCTTCACCAAAGTACGCAGGAGCGGAAACCGTTCTTGCAAGTAATGACACAACCAAGTTGGAGAAATCAATCATTGCTATGTTTGGCAAGGAAGAGGAAGTCAGAGGTAAAATATCCAAATTAAGAGATGCCATTGTTGTTTTTGTTGACCTTATCAAGGCTGAACTCGGCAAAAATGAGCAGCGAAACAAGTTCTTGGTTGATGCCGTCAAGCAGATGAGACAAGAGAATGATGTTTCCTCAAAGGCATTGCAGGACAAACTTGAAGTGATGAACAATTCACCTCAGAAGAAACTTGTCACCCATCGCTTCGAGCCTACATCAAAGTATGTTCTTCTCTTCATTGGTGGCTTGGCTCTATCTCTTGTCATATCCATTTGGGGCAACCTCACCCAATGGCGAGAGCACCAAGATTGGGAGGAGGCAGACTTGAAGTATAGAGCTTTGAAGATGGTTCTGTCTGCTGATGACCCAAACATCTTATATATAGAGAAGCACTTCTCTGTAAACAGAGACGAAAATGTCATAGACTATGTCAAAAATCGTGTTGCAGCTTACGAAGATTCTGTTCTCAAATACAATGAAATGGTACGGATGGCTGCATACAAAGACAGTGTAGCTAATGAACTTCGCAGAGAGTCTAATAGTATAAAACGTACTATTAAAAATTACCAATAATTTTTATCCAATACCCCAATGAGATGGAATTTACATTCAAATCCATTTCATTGGGACATATAATTAAAACTGTTTATTTGTTTCTAATAACATATTCAAATTCATCAAAATTCTCATATCCTAATTCTATTAAGACTTGGCGACTGTGTTTCCTGTCATCTTCGGTGTTGAACTTGGGGATTATGGGGAGACGAAGGATGATCTTGTCTTTATGTTTGGCATGAGTGTTGAGCCAGACAAGGTTGTCGATAACTTGCCGGTTGGGCTTACCTGTGTAGGCTTGATAGATGGCAGGATTCATGTCCTTGATGTCGATGATAAAGGAGTCAATGTATGGGGTGACTTTCTCCAAGTGATGGCGAGGTACGTTTAGACTCGTCTCCATCGTAAAGTGCCATCCCTCTGGGCATAGTTCACAAAACTCCTTTATGAATGAACTCCACAGAAGCGGTTCACCTCCACCAAAACAGATGCCGCCTCCTGTAGCTAAGAAGTAGAGGTTGTCCATCTCCACGTTCGCCATCAGCAGTTCTGTATCCACCTCCTGCCATACGCCGTCAGCATCAAGGCATTGGGGATTGAGACAGTATTTGCAACGAAGCGGACAACCGTGGAATGCCACAAGCGTGGTGACGCCCTCGCCGTCTATCGTGAGGCGGTGGCGGTCGATGCAAATGAGTGGGGCGGTCTTCATGTTATTCTACTTTAAATGTGAAAGGAACGGTGGCATGTGATTTCACCACTTTTCCGTTTTTCTTGGCAGGAGTCCATTTCGGCATGCTTTTCAGTACTCGGATGGCTTCCTCGTCGAGGATAGGGACAAGACTTTTCTCCACCTTGATGTTGCTCAAACTTCCGTCCTTGTTGACGGTGAAACCAAGGATGACTCTGCCTATTGGCGCGCCTTCCCGACATTCTTTTGGATATTGAAGGTTGGTCTTGATGTATTGCGTCAATGCAGTCGAACCGCCTGGGAATGAAGCCTCTTCGAAAGTATCTTCTCTTTTGATGACGGGAGCCGTTCCTCTAATTCTGACTTCGGGAACGATTCCAGCCACGACTTCCCCTAAGGCACTTTCGTTGAATATTAGAGTGATGATATTGAGCTTGTCTCGGCTCATTTCAGATAGTTTGATGCTTCGGTCTATGAAGCCGATGTATTGCACGGTTATCGTGTCGCCTTGCTCCACTTCGAGAGTGAAGTTTCCATTGACATCAGTTATTGCATACTTTCCCGAAAGTTTAGCGATGACGGAGGCTCCAATAAGCGGCTCATTGTCCTCGTCGCTAATGAGATGCCCTTGAACGAAGAGCATTCCTTTCTTGCTGAGAGAATCTTTCGCTTGGAGTAGGGCGATGTCGTTGGTGGTGTATTTTTGGAACTGGATAGGGATAACCTTTTCAGACTTAGGCGGTGTCGATTTGTAATATCCCTTCTGCGTGGCGCACGATGTGGCGGATGCGGTGAGGGCGGTGATGCCCAAAGCCACTCCTGCGACCTTGATGGCTTTCCCTGCCATCTGTCGGAGGTGCAGTTCGTGTTCTAAGTCCCTCACGTCTTGCTCGCATTTCAGGCAAGTGCCCTTGCATTCGCCCTTAAAGTGGCATTCTTCGGGAGAATAACTGATTCCGTTGGCATCCGCGATCTGCTTGCGGATGGCCTTGAGCGTGTTGCAAATGTTGCGTCCTCTTGTTGCCATGATTTTTCCTTTTTTATAGTTACTGCACGTGGATGTAGACAGGAAGCGTGTATTTTGATTTCACCGCCTTGCCGTTTTGCTTGGCAGGAATCCACTTTGGCATACTTTTCACCACCCGGACGGCTTCTTTGTCAAGGTCAGAATAGACGCTTTTCTTCACTTTGATGTCATTTAGATTTCCATCTTCATTGACAATGAAACTAACGACAATTTTTCCTTGTATGCTGCAATCGCCCTGTATGTTTGGATAGCGAAAATTGTCTGCAATATATTTCATACACGCCGCTATGCCACCAGGAAATGACGCTTCCTCATCAACATTATCAAATATTTTGCTGTTATTGGTTGAGTCTGTGGCGATGGCGGATTGGACAACGGCGGTCTTGGCTCGCTTGTTCTTCTTAGATGGCTTGCTGTCCTCTTTCAGCGGCATGAATTTCTTGACGGTCACGTTTTTGATAGGCTTTGTGCGGTCGATTTCACCGTTGTACATTGTTGGGTCTATTGAGTCTTCATGCAAGGTTGTCGACAATCTTGTAAGTGTATCTTTGTCGTTTCCTTGTGGTTTCCCATCAGAACAAGCCGCCATGACGACAAGTCCTGCTGCAATACCTGCAACCTTGATAGCCTTTCCTGCGGCCTGTCTACGTCGCAACTCATGCTCCAAATCTCTCACATCTTGCTCACATTTCGGACAAGTTCCCTTGCATTCACCATTGAAATGACATTCTTCGGGTGAATAGTCAATCCCATTTGCATCCGCTATCTGCTTGCGGATAGCTTTGAGAGTGTTACAAATATAACGTCCTCTTGCCATAGTTTATTTTTTTTTTATGCTTATGTCCTTTTTTGATAACAACAATTTCACCCATGAGTCCTCCACTTTCTGTCAAAGTGATGACATTGAGTTTTTCGAGGTTCATTTCAGAGAGTTTGCGTTTTCTTATCGCAGTTAAAAATGCAATAATATAGCCTATTCCAAAACAATTCTATATACTTCATATAGGCCTCTCTTTCTTTGAATTGGTTCTTTTTGAAATAAAAGAATAAATGGCATACTGGATACAAATTGGCAGGAGATTGAATATCCCAAACCAAACAAACACTATGAGGTTCAAAGATAAGGCTGCCCCATTGGTTACAACTAAGGAAATAATGCCTATCAAAAGCAACGTCACAAGACTATTCAATATTATTTGTCTTTTCAGCAATAATTCCTTTCTAACAGATTTTGCCCAAAGCCAAGCAAGCAAAGCCATACTCAAGTTAAACAAGGAAATACAAATCGTAAGCATAAAGCCCATAAAATATCCCAAGTACAAGACCACTGCAGGAATAATATAGGCAACAAATGTAGCCACAAATACTGTGAGCAAATATTTCTTTGTATCTTTATCTCTTAGTTTCATATTACGTTTATTATATTTTACTTTGTTTTATACATTACAATGAAATGCTGTTTTATACTCATTTCTTGCTACAAAAATAACATTTTGTAGTGATAATCGATTATAATCCACTGAAAATCTACGATATTCTATCGTAATTTAGACAAAATAGAAATATAATCTGTAAAAATGGAACTAAGCAATTGATTTTCCAACACGGAAAGATGCATGTATGCGTTCATGAATATTGCTCTTTTGCCATATTCTTAAAATGTCAAAATCGGAAAATTACCATTGTTTTCTGTGTTAATTTTTGTTTTCTCATGCTTTCATTTTGGGGTTTCTTGATTTTGTTGTTCTTAATTTGTTTCTTTCGTCATTTTGTCATTCCAATTAGTATTGATTATCAGTATATTACGAGCAGTCAGTAAGATTTCAAGACAAAGTCTTGGAAAATGCTCCCACAAAATTAAAGGTGTCTGTAAATGTCAATGATGCTGACAGGCAGAAAATCCAAGAACTGTTTGCCAAAGAACGCCAATGGATGACGGCACAGATGCAGACGCATATCCGTGAGGTCAATTCCATGTTTGCTGATGAACGGAAAAAAGTCCGTGAACGCTACAAGGAATATGATGGCTGCTATCTCAGTCATTATGCCCAGTGGCTCTTTTGGTTCTTCTTTACGATTGGCATCTTTGTGGTTGCAGGAGGAATCGGGATGATGATTGTACAGAACTATGGAAAATGATAATTCGCAAATCGTCATTTGTGTCTTTGGGGGCTTTTAATTGGCTTTTACAAAATATATCTTATATACATCAGATTTGTTTATTTGAGAATGTTGTGGAGTGGCAGAATTTATATATAGAATAGAATCTCCATTATCTTCATATGGTACAGCAAATTGATCCTTTATAGTATTGGAATACTCTATTTCACACCATTCACCCATACCACCTACTTTCCACTTCCCATTCATTTTATTCATGAATGGAACAGGAAAATTCAAGAAAAATGTATAGTCTGCGTTAAATGTTAATGTCAGATACGTATATTTATAGATAGAATCCTTGTAGATACCTAAGTCTGTTCTATTTGTGTCTAATTTATATTTTCCTACAATGTTTCTAAATTTGGTTTCTTTGTAATGACAATCCGAAATATACCAATATAGTGCATATCCTATGATGATTAACGATAAGAAAATGATGGTAAGTTTTATCAATCTACGCATTTTCCTGTATTTTTTATTTAGTGATGTTTACTCGTAGTCCTCTAAAAGGATACTTAAATCTTCGGCAAACTTATTCAAACTTACAATTTGACCAAACGGATCTTTTTCTGTAGGAAACACATTGATGTAAAGACCTTTTTCACAAATAAAATCAATTACTGAATTTTCAAAGCAATCCAAATCTATAGCGATACTTTGACAGTCTTTTCTTTCATTAACACAAAAATCTTGTGTATATTCTTTCGCAGACCATATAGGGAATAATTTCATTTTTCCATGGTATTGAATGGAAAACGTGTCTTCGTTTTCAACAATAGACCACAATGTTTCCGTGTCAGCAATTCTTTTAAGAGTGTACTTATACCGAATATCCGATTGACACTGTATTAAAGCATTCTTTTCTTCAGTAGAAATTATTAATCCCATTTGACCTAATATTTTGTTGTAAAAAAATCACATACTACTATCTGTTTATAAATTTATGAATATAAGCATCAAAATCATTCGGGGTATCAGCTTTACAAATTATTGTCCCACTAACCTTTGATGCCATCAAATAGTAATTTGTATCAGTCTCTATTATTTTGTACAATTTATCGAAAGGAATACTTGACTCTATTTCATTGCATGTCACAACATAGTGGTCATCATAGAACTTAACTATATAAATTGCATCTCTTATTGTTTTATTTTGGCGATAAACTTTTCTGGCTTTTTGTATTGGCGATTTGTAAAGAGACCAGTTGACGATAATAATGAGTAAAAACATCATTATTGAGCCTATAGGAAAGTCTTCCGAAGTAATGTCATTCACAATCGTACCAACTGTGAATAGCAGCAGTATTATATTGCAAATAACAACATTCCTTACATAATGAAACATATGTAATATTACATATTTGTTGAAACGCACTACTTCTTCTTCCGAGAATGTGCTGTTAATTGTAAAAAGAGGTTGTTTCATATTTCTTTTCCATCTATTGTTATTATGGATTCGCTTGGAAACACAACATCTATTGTGTGTTCTGTAGTTTGCAACATATAATGTCGCAAATCCAATTTTGATTCATAAATTTGTTCCAATCCTGCAGTTTCTAACCATTTTATATAATGAGATTTTTTTACATTGACCAATGTCGCCGAGATGTTTGGATTATGACAAAACTCCGCCCACCTAAAATGCTCTAATGTTACTCTGTATGAGAACACATTTGCAAAAACAATTTTTGTAACCCGTTTTTCCTTAAACGAGTCCAATTCTACCAATAAATCAGTAGCGTTATATTCTATTTTTGAAAGGGCATGTTCCCCTTCCATAAAAGGCAAAGGAGTCCATTCTTCTTGTGGTATTTTATTGCTCATATTTTATCGTTTTTATTGCACAAATTTAGATAAAATTTCCGAATTATAAGCCAGTTGGGATAAAAAACAGAAATGAATATCTCCGAGTGCTCGCTGCTTGCGTTGAAATGTCAAGACCGACATACCTAAAATCTTGCATCAACGTGCTCTAAGTCACAAATTATATTTATCTTTGGGAAGAAATTTAACCCCAAATATGCAAGCCTATGAAAGCAGTATGTGGTCTTGACGTGCACAAAGATAGCGTTTATCTTTGTATTTTGAGTGAGTTTGGAGAACTTATTGAAAAAGTTTTCGGTGTTTTAACTTATCAGTTGGAAGAAATGCGTGACTTGATGCTTCATCACCATGTTGTTGAGGTGTCAATGGAGAGCACGAGCGTCTACTGGATTCCAATATGGCGTGTGCTGTCTCCACACTTCAAGCTGAATCTTGCCAATCCGTATTTCATCAAGCAGCTCCCTGGTCGCAAGAGTGACGTGAAGGATGCACAGTGGATTGCCGAGTGTACGATGAAGGAGCTCATACGCGGCAGCTTCGTACCTCCTGAGACAATTCAACAGCTGCGTCAGTATGACCGTCGTATATTCGACCTCAACGAGGAGATAGTAAGAAAGCTGTCCAAACTTGATGCCGTGCTGCAACGCTGCAACATACGTCTGAGCAACTACGTTTCCAATGTTGACAGCAAAAGCTATAAAGCCGTGGTGAGAGCAATCTCACAAGGGATTACCGACCCCGAAGAGTTGGTGAAGCTGATACATGGGCGTATCATCAAACACCACGGCATGGATGTCATTACAGCATCGCTAAAAGGCGTGGTAAGCCTTGCGGAGATTGACATGATATCACAACTGCGTGATGAACTCGACATGGCGGAGGCACACAAGGAAAAATGCCAAGCCAGAATGCTTGAGATTTGTGAAAGGGAATTCCCCGAAGAGTTGAAACGGTTACAGACCATACCCGGCATAAAGGAACGTGCGGCCACATCATTGATCGCTGAAATCGGAACGGACATGAACAAGTTCGAAACGGCCAACCACCTCGCTTCATGGAGCGGTCTAAAACCGAGAAACGACGAATCCAACAAGAAAATCAAGTCGAGGAGCATCACTCATGGAAATGTATATCTCCGCAAGACAATCATAGAGTGTGCATGGGCAGCCAGCAGGACGAAGGACTGCTTCTTCAGCCGGTTCTCATATCACCAGACGCAAGTCAGGAAAAAGAACAAGATGAAGGTTTTGGTGGCTGTGGCAAGAAAGATGCTCATCGCCGTTTGGCATGTGTTGCATGACAACACAATTTATATTGACTTCACTACTGATCGTAAAACATCCCGAACAAAGGGATGAACACGATATACCGCCCGTCAGCAGGCTATTATCTTTGTGATGGTAACACCTCGTCCACAAATTAACCATACTGACAGACGGCTATGGAAGCCAGTTTGAGTACAAACTCGAAGAGGAAAGTATAACTATATGAGTAGACCCTTGTTTGCGCTTGGGTCAAGGAATTTGTGCGCCTCATTTTAATTATACCGATGTTTAGTTACTTTTTGCGGAGATATTCATTTTTGTTTTATAGAGGAAAGATAGTGTTTTATACTGATAATCAAGCAGAAATATTTAAGTATCTGCTGTTTTTAGTTACTATTTAGACAAATTGAAATTAATATCTGTAATTTATGGATATAGAAGTCTTTTTATCTCATCCAATAATCTCAAACAAGATATTTGCATGATGCTTTATATGAGGTGGTTTTACTCTTGTATAGACTACACTCTTTATCCAAGTTTTCAAAATAGACATTTGAGATAGTGTTACTTATAAGAAGTTTTTTAACTCGTAGAGAACAAACAGTTGCCCCGGAATCTTTCAAATAAAATAGCTCCTCACCGTTCTCCAATGATTATGATTCACACAAGTCTTTGCATTTCTCCCAATGGGCATCGAATTCCTCTTTGCTAACCAACATATTGGTTTCTATAGAATGTAAGTCATATTGCAGGATGATGGACATCGGTGGATTAAGTTTGATGAAATCTTCTGGAAAGCAACTATCTACGTCGACATTAGCTACGCAATAGTTGCCATCTGCAGAAATTGTAATAGCCCTTGATACTCTCACGCAATCAAACTCGCCATAGCAAACCGTGTCGAACACCTTTATCTTGAAATAGAACTTGTATATCAATATTCTGTTGTTGCATGGAAGTTGTTTTCTCAGACGGATGCACAAATGAGCCAAGGACAACAAAAAACTTTTCTTGGCATCCTTTGGAGACATTATCAGCGTGAAGTCCTTGCCAAGCTGACCTACGGAATTCACTTCGACTTTTGTTTCTGGGGCTTCCTTGGAGACAAGTATCTTGACTTCCTTCACCGCCTTGCTCCAAATCTCGACGTAATCAGGAAAAATAAGGTAATAGTAGCTGCTGAAAAAGAACTCCTTCGTCTCAGGCTTGTACTGTATGAAGAAGTTGGCAGAATCAAAAGATTCGGTTAACTGTTCTTCGGGCATGATGTAAGAATCATCGGGCGACTTCTCACAAACCGTACTAAGCATCTTGACTCGCCTCTTGAACCATATTTTGTATCTTTTGGCAAAGAGAACAAAAGCAATCGAGACAACAGCCAAAACGACAAGCACGACCACACCGAAAATATCCGAGCAGATATGAGTGATGACACCTATGCCATATATGATGACAATGCACCATAAAACGACCATTCCAAGTTTAGACATTATTTTTTCTATCATAAAGCTATTCGTTTTTTGTAGTTTTTTGAATCCACGATTTTCTGTTATCTATGATACAGGCAGTGCCCTTTTCTGTAGTCTTCGGGAGATAATCTTTTTTTGTTTTCAAACGCCATTTTATAGTCTTTCATATACCATTCCCATGCTTCTTGCATTACATAGTCCTTGTCATATAATATCCAAATCAACCTGTCCCATTCGTAGTTCGAGGCTTTGGGAACCATCGTTACTTTACTTCCTTTTTTACCGCTTGGACGATTGGCTTTTACTTGATACCTTATATTTCTATAAATGAAATCCGTCCCTTTGGCAACAGCAGTTTTATCTCTCATGTAATTGGAGTATTCTTTCTCAGACATACCTATCAACATTGCTGCATCATATTCTGAAATGGAACTTGTAATAGACGGTGCAACCCCAAAACTTGCTTGCCATTGCAAGGCAATATCTGCAAGTTTATCTCTTAGCTTTATCTTTTCTTCCATAATTGTGTTTATTTGAGCCTTGCGGACTTGCAATCCGCAGAAAGCGATTAATCATCCCAATAATACGTAGGTCTGTTGAAAGAAGGATACCAATCCAAGTATAGCACTTGTACCCTGGTGCCAATCTTGCGATAATCACCTTCCTCCACAAGCGAATTTCCATCATAAGTTTTATCTCCGACTTGAAACTCATACAGATAACAGTTCGTAGTATAGCGATGGAGCCAAGACGAAGTATTAGGTGTAATGACGGCTTCTGTTTTCACACCATGCTTTTTTAGCATACCTAATAGTATAGGTACACCAATAACGGCATAAGCAAAAACACAAATACAAATACCAAAGTAAATCTTCCCTATTGTTTCCTTTACTGAGCTAAAATCAATGTATCTCATTTGATGTTCTTTTTAGTCTCTGCGGACTTGCAATCCGCAGGAAGTACAACTTTATCTTCTTTCAATCAATTCCCCATCCCATTTTACAAGGTTCGGACGATGGCATCCATGCCATTTCTCGAAGTAAGCATCAATATCGCAAACTCTTGACATCACTTTCTCTTTTAATTTCTCAACTTGATTGTTGTAACCAAATTCCGTGAAGTAACGCCCTACCTTCAACCCTCCAGACCAAAACTCCTTGGATAGAGCAGGCATTCCCTTTATAAAATCAGAGTCAAGCCTCATTTCCTTTTCACTGTTTGGAAGTATGACGTATTTCAGACCTTCCGTCTCTTTAAGTGAAGAAAGAGAGCCAAGTTGAGGGGTGACCTCAAAGGCATTTATAAATATCTTTATGTATCTATCGCCTTGTGTTATCCTTACCGACACAAAATCCAAGAACTTGCCCTGTCTAAGACGGCACATATCATAAATATAACCAAAGCCATTCCATCCAAAGTTTGATGTCTTGAAAGGTTTCTCAACAAACCCTTTTTCTTTTAGGATGGGAAGGGCATCTTTGAGAAAAATATCTTTCCTTACTTTTAGAATATCTTTCCTTGTCGCTTGGTATTTCCGAACCTCTGGGCATTTCCATAACAGTAAAGAGAAAGCAAACAGCACAAAAAAGAACACGATATGCCTCATACATAGATAATCTTTCTCAAAAACCGTGTCATGCTGCATATCATAGAAGAACTCGGCTTGCCCAATATTTTTGCAAAGTTCTCTGCTTACACCTACATAATAGTCCTTACCAGCGTATGCGATTTTAACCGTTGAGTGCATTCCGTGCCCTCTACAATTTACCTCCAGGATGGAGTAATTTGTAATCGGCTGTTCACATGAAACAATATAGTTTTGCTGCTGATATGTCGTGGCAACATATAGAGCAAAGCATAATACCCCAATGTTTATCGCTAAGACTATAGGAATCCATTTGTTTATTCTCATACCATAGTTGTTTTACCTCCCATAATCGCTCTAATCATTACGCTCCTTTTCGTCCGTGATAAGCTCTTTCATATCCACAGACAATAGCTGCGCGATTTCAAGAAGTGTGGTAAGATTGGGTTGAGTGCGGTTGCATACGTATGCATTGACCGTACTGAAACTCCTTCCCAACTTCTTTGCGAGCCATGTTTGGCTTATTCCTTTGTCCTCTAAGACTGCTCTTATGCGATTTAACTTCATATTTTTATTGTTTTTACGCTACAAAAATAACATTTTATCGTGATAATACATCCGAATCCATTGAATATCTGCTATATTCTGCCGTAATTTAGACAAAATAGAAATATAATCTGCAAAAATGGGACTAAGCAATTGGTTTCCCAACATGGCAAGATACATATATGCGTTTATGAATATGTTCTTTTTGCCATACTCTTAAAATGACGTTACATGAAAATTACTGTTGGTAACTACTCTTTTACCTTTGCAAAGGCTAATCTTAATATTTTGTAAAATCACAGCATAAAATGTTGTTTTTCAGAAATTAGATTTAACTTTGCACTCGAAATCAAAGCGTTCTTTGTATATTGCAAAGTTGTGAAAGAAAAAGAATATAGCTCGTTTCTAAATCGTTAGCAGTCACATTCTTTAAAATACTCAACTCGCTGATATTCAATAAATAAAAGAATTTACTGTGACTCCTCATGTGCCAGGACAGCGGCTTGGTGATACCACATTTCTTTCCCAGTCTTTTGAGCGAATCCATACAACTTTTGTAGTTGGGTACTGGAAACACCCTGCCGTCTTCACACAATCCACGGTATTTTTCCATAATCTGCTTGGGATAATCAAGCAACTTGATGTTGGCTTCCGTTCCTGTCTTCTGTCGATGGATAACAATCCATTCACCTTCATCGAAAAATTCCTTGATGTTCTCTTCCTTCAAGTTGTACAGGTCAATGAAAGCGAGACCTGTAAAACAACAGAACAGGAACAAGTCACGCACCATACTCATCTTCTTTCTTGTGATAGGTGTCCCCATCAACAGGTGAATCTCTTCTTTGCTCAGAAACTCTCTTGTGGTCTCTTCTTCCTTGTACTCATATCGTCTGAATGGGTCTTTTACGAGCCATTCATTATCTATGGCGCGGAATACCATTGCACGGAGATTGCGGACAAACACCATCGCAGAGTTTATCTTCAAGTGCTTGTCGGTTCTGAGAAAAGTCTCGTAGTCAGTGATAAAAGGCAGCGATAACTCTTTCAGGGCAATATCCTTCACATGGTAATGAGTCTGCAAGAACTCGCCCACATAGGCACACCCGATTCTATACTTCGTGTATGTACTCAAAGATTTCATGCCAGCCTTATATTGCTTTTCCATTTCATCACGGCTTTGAGAATAGACTTTCATCAGTGTATGGCAACGATACTCCAAGCCAAGAAAGGCGTTCTTCACCTTGTCGGCAGTGACGAAGTTGTCCCTGTCCATAATCTCCTGATAATGCTTACTGATACTCACACGCATCTTGTCCAATTTGCGGTTCACTTCCAAAGCCTGCATACTCTTACCTATCATGCGTCCGCCCTTGGTGTCCCACAAATCTGGATTGGCAGTTGTCTTGCAACTAAACTGCGACTGTGTTCCGTCCACTGTGATACGTCCCATAACTGGAACAGTACCATCTTTCTTTACTACCTGTCTTTTGAGGTAGAAGATAATTGAAAATGTACTCTTCA